>Ga0272446_1003360_pt1 | contig 20301 bp, 12 predicted proteins | sample YNPCB0061_FD_194587 | JGI IMG/M metagenome (GOLD analysis project Ga0272446, IMG submission 194587) | Hot spring microbial mat communities from Yellowstone National Park, WY, United States - YNP-CB-006-1 | ecosystem: Environmental > Aquatic > Thermal springs > Hot (42-90C) > Sediment | place...
CCCATACGATAACTTGTTTGTTGCGACTTCGTAAGGCGCTGAAGACTTCGTTAAAGTCCCGATCCCCGCTGGCAATGATGAAAATATCTGCGCTGCCCAGTTGGGAACTATCGGCGAGGACATCTTTGGCGATCCGCATATCGGCGCTGTTTTTGCCCGGCAGGTTGAAGACGGGGTCAATGTTGGCTTGGGCCAAACGGCTGGAGGCCTCATCGGAGACTTCCCGACCGCCGGAGTCCATGAGGGGTGGCAGGCTGCCGCGTTTACCCCATGGGGCGTATGCGGCCATCTTCAAAATTTGGCCGTGGGCAGCAGCGTGCGAGATCATGCCTTCAATCAGCCGATCCAAATTGACGGCGTAGCCCTGTTCGTTCAAGCTGATGGCGATGTTCTCAAAGTCGATGAACAGGGAGACGGTCTTGGTCTGGATGCCGAGGATCGATTCCAGTGGTTGATAGATCACATCCTCGAGGGCGGGCATCACATCTGCCCAGACGCGAATCCGGGCGTTGCGCTTCATGCTGACGCGGGTGATCATGCCCAGTACGGCGGGGTCAGTCGCCACAAGGATCAACTCATCGACGGGTTGGGGGTCGTTGGAGAAGTATTGAATCACCAACGAGGCGGCAATGGCACTCCGCTCTGGCACGTCAAACAATTCAAAGCCGACTCCCTCGAAGACCTGATGGGCGGTCGGGTGGCTTTGGGAGAGGATTTTCCAATTAGCAACGGCAACAGCGCGAAGGTCATTCGCGCTACGCAACCCAGCAGCGAGCGCCGCAGTCCCCCGCAGGCGGGTTGCCAAGTCGTGCAGGTCTACGGAGAAAGCGCGGCTCTGTAGGCGGCTGAGTAAATCATCTACGTCAACGATAAGGTATGCAGACACTGTTCCTCCAAAATAACGGCTCAAATCGAATAATTGATATACCGTTTATGCTGCATGAATTCCATATAGGAAAATCACGTTTTTGCTCAATTTATAGAGAGCTGCAAACAACGAACCTTTAACACCTTATAGATTATTGAGTTTGAAAGCAATTGTATCATTTTGAACGATCGAAATCAATACACTGAAACATGTAGAAACCATTGACGATTCCTTTTCAGTTTATAGTGTTTGTCAAAGGTTACTGGGTCTGCTTCCGATTCTACAACACATGGGGCAAATGTGCGTATCTGCTTCACATTTTCCCATTCCCTGTATGAGCGCGAATTATCCCTATTGAACGCGATCCAATACGCATTTCCACCGAAGAAGGTAGTAACCCATTCCCGCCCACTTTCCCCGTACCCAGACCATGACTCATTGAGAGGGGAGATGTTCATCCCCCCAAAAAAGCGTGAGAAAGAATTAAGAAAGCGCGGTTTACCGTTATTTCAGTAAGCTGAACCCGATCAGCCTTTCAGCGGCTCCCCATGCGGCTCGCAATTTGGGAACGTTCACAATTTCGGTGGTAACACGACCCTGTACAAAGGCGAAATAGGTCGACCAGCACGCGGCAAACCTGCCTTTGCCCGTCACGATCATCGGTCATTCTGCACAAGGCGTGCGGGGTGTTATACAACCAGATGGAAATTGGCGCAAGCCGAGCGCCGTTAGAGGCGATGGGAGGGGCCGTGTGCGGGCATATCGGCCTTGCGGTGGCGCCCGAAGGCTGATATGCCGACGATATGCCGAAGCCGTGGGGGCATCAAACGGCTTCGTCCGCCGGAGTCGCAGAGTCTTGGGGGGCGGGTGCGGTTTGCCCTTCTCCCGTCAGCGAAAGGATGACCCCTAGCCCGATCAGCCCGCCGCCGATCAGCAGGTTTGGCGTGACCGGTTGCCGCAACAACCAATTAGAAAGCAACACCCCGACCAACGGCTGCGCGAACAGGAACAGCGACGCGACGCTAGCTTCTACCAACGCAAAAGCCCGGTTCCACAGCCAACCGGCGAAGGCCATTGCGACAAAGCCCAGATACAGGATCGCCAACACCAGTTCCGGCGTGATCTGGGGCATGACGAAACGTGGCCATTCAAAGACGGCAGCGGCGGGGATCATCACAAGCAGTGCCCCCACCAGCGCGTAAAAAGTAATCACGAGGGTATCGTGCATGCTGGCATAGCGCCGCACCAAGACCGAATACAACCCCCATAAAACCCCCGCCACCACAAGGAATAAATCCCCAACGGCGGTTTGGGAACTCAGGCTAAACTTGGTCACATCGACGACGATCATCACCCCGATCATGGTCAGGGCGACGGCAACGATCCGCAGAGGAGGGAGGGGTTCGTGCAGAATCCGCCACGCCAGCAGGACGGTAAACACGGGCGCGGCGCTGGTGATGACCGAACCGTTGGCCCCTGTCGAGAGGTCAATCCCCACGAATTGCGCCCCTACACCGACCCCGTAGCCGATGATGCCGACGCCCATCAGGGGCAACGCGGAACGAAGCGGGAGCCGAAGCCGCCGCTGAGCGCGCAAGATCACCCCGAAAAGGCCTGCACCCATCAATAGCCGGATCATCATGAGGGTGAAGGGCGGGATGAAGCGTAAAACTTCATCAGAGAGGACGAATAGGCCGCCCCAAATGGCCGAAGCACTGATGCCGAACAGCGCACCGCGTAGGGTCTGGTTCACGGGGGGAGTTTTCCTTATCTGCAATAAGTGGGAAGCGGCCCCATTATACACCCAAAGGGCCACCGTTATGGGGTGGCCCTTTGATTCTCTTCGATTCTAGTCGATTCTAATGGCCAGAGACGGGGCTTAGCACTCGCTATAGCCGCAGCTGTAGCACTTCCGGCACCCCTCCTCGTTCACCACCGATGCCTCGCCACACTCTGGGCACAGATCGCCGGTTTTGAGGGCCATTTGTTGCTTCGGCGCGGTCGGCGCGAACATCGGGGGCATGTCATCCTCCTCCATCACCTCGCCCTCTACGTCGGCCGTTTCGTCCAGATATTCCCGCAGGACTTGGGCGATCCCGTCGGGCAGGCTCCGCACGCGCATCGCGCCGAACCCAATTGACCGCTCGCCACCGATCCCCTCTAACTGCTTGATGATCTCCTTCACGCGGTCACGCGGGGAGATGGGTGAAGACATCCGCAAGATGAGCGAACTCAGCCGCCCCAACGCCTCCGAAATAGCTGCCGTCTCCGACCCAGCCTTAGAGGTGTGAATGAACAGTTCAAAGGGTTGGCCTTTGCCTTTGCCGTTTTCGTTGACGGTGACATACGCCCCGCCCAACGGCGTCCCGACGCGGTAGGTGCGGCCCTCCAAGCGGCGCGGGCGCGGCTTCTTGGTTTCGGGGATGAGCAATTGCGGTTCCATTTCTTTGTAGCCTTTCCCATTGCTTTCCGCAGGGACGGTCTGCGTGCCCGTTTCCGCCGGAACGAGCGCAGCGGGCGTGGCTTCGGTCTTGGCTTCTTCCTTCGCCTTCGCGGTGGCGTGCGTCTCCAGCACGACCTTTTCACGGCTACCGGTCACATATACCGTGAGGCCCTTGCAGCCCAACTTCCAACCGAGCATGTAGGCCTTCGCAACGTCACTTTCAGAGCTATTAGCAGGAAAATTGCAAGTCTTGCTAATAGCATTATCGGTAAAGCGTTGCAAGGCCGCTTGCATGTAGATATGCTCTTCGGCGCTTACATCTGAACTCACGACGAACGTGTGCCGCAACGACTCCGGCAGGCCCGGCGCTTTCTGACAACTGCCGGTCATGTTCACATGCTCGATGATGGCGGCAATTTGCGCGTCGCTGAGTTTGGCGTCTTTCAGGGCCTTTTCAAACAGTGGGCTGGTGTACTGCAACTTGAGGTCTTGGCCCTTATCATTGACGTGCCGAATGTACGCCAGTGCAAAGGCCGGTTCGCAGCCGTACCCCTCGCACCCACTGACCGTCGCAATCGTGCCCGTCGGGGCAACGGTGGTTTGCGCCCCATTGCGGATGCCGTGCTTCTTGATGCCCTTGACGATCTTCGACCAATCCAGTGCAGGGCGGCCCCAATCGCGGGTGTAGGGGAACAGCGGCTTGGGCGGTTGCCATTTCAGATTGGCCGGATCGTAGATACTGCCCTCGATGGCGGGGAATGCGCCGCGCTCCTTCGCCAGCTCAATGCTGGTTTTCATGGCGTGGTAACGGACAAATTCCATGATCTGCCCGGCGAATTCTTGGCCTTCTTGGCTGCCATAGCGCACGCCGAGTTTGTACATCAGGTCGGCAAGGCCCATGATGCCCAAGCCAATACGCCGGACACGGTGGGCCGCCTGCGCCAATTGCGGTACGGCGGGCACGTAGCTGTTGGCGCTTACCACGTCGTCGAGGAAGCGGGTAGAAGTCTCTACGATGCGCTGCAACATCCCCCAATCTGGCTGGCCCTTTTTGAGGTCTAGTTTGGCGAGGTTGATGCTCCCCAAGCAGCAATTTTCAAACGGGCCAAGAAACTGCTCCCCGCAGTTATGGATCACGAGGCCGTTAGCGATGAAACTGCTGGTTTGCGGTTCGGTCAGGTCGTATACATCAGCGAGTCCGGCGTCTTCGATGCGAACGACCTTCGTCATGAACGTTTCACGGTTGGAATGGCGGGTTTTCGCCTCGATGAAGCGGGCGGCCTTATCTTGCTTAGCCCGTTCGATAAACCCAATTCCGGCGATGAAGCGGTCACGGTTGGCCTTGTCGATAAGTAGCTCGTAATCAGCGTGCGCGAAGTAATCCTTCTGACCACCCTTACCATCTGGCATAGCACGGTAGCCTGCTTCCCGGCGCAGGTGAATTTTGCTCACAATCCCGAAGTTGAGTAATAACAGTTGCACGTCTTCTACGAGTTGCTTGGAGGAACTCGCCAACCGTACATCACATGACTTCTTTTCTTCGCTCAAGTTGACCGTGCCATCTGCGGTAAACAACCCTTGCAAAAAGCCCACAACGGCCTCACGTGGAGCACTCCAAAGGGTATGTGGCACACGCTTCTCATGCGCGGGAACAGCTTTTACACCGAGCGTATGGAAAAACATGTATGGCAGTCGACCATAGGTCAATTGCCAAACCGAATCACGCTCATGCAAATGACCTGAACCAAACCACTGCGTAAGAGCGCCGTGCACCGTTTCTAGAACTTCTGGGGCTTGCTTATCAAACACCATACCGACGGGAGAGCCGCTATCGGGGGAAAGCCAGCCATCACCTACGAGCCAACCCATTGCTAGGCCAAGTTCATGAGACCAAGTTTCCGGCAGGTTTTGATACAGTGCTGCAAAGTCACGGCGTTGAACTGTGGCCCCCGATGCATGGTCGTCGCTGTGAGCCATAACCGACATTGCTTTGCGGAGGGTTTCCGTATTCGGCAGGGCGTCGTTCTTGCCCCACATCCCCTCGCCGGATTGCAGCAGTAATTGATCGCCCGGCTTGAGGTCGGCCAACGGCACATAGCCCCGATCCACCGTCAGAATCTTGTGATCGGGCGTGGCAGTGATGCTGTAACCGTGTTGGGTCGTTAGCTTCAGCACGGGCGTTTGGGTGCGGGTTTGCCACGCAGGGGACGATTGGCGGTACGCCACGCCGAAATCGGATTGGGCGGGGAGGCCGCGCCCAGCATACGGTACGCGCCCATCGGTGGCGACCATTAGCCCCGTTTCTAGCGCGGCAAGTTCGGCAATGGTCAGTAGCCCATGTTCAGTGGGAACACGGGTTGTACCGATGACGCACGGGTTTGTGCTTTCCAGCGTGTACAGGTGGGGAACCGGGTTATGACGGTTCGCTTCGTCGAGGAACAATACGCCGGGTTCGCCGTTGTGGTGGGCCTGCTTCACGATCAGATCGAACAATTCGCGGGCGCGGACGGTGCGCCAGACCTTGCCATCTTGCGGGTTGATCAGGTCGAAGTCTTCATCGGCTTCAACGGCCTGCATAAACGCATCGGTGATCCCAACGCTGATGTTGAAGTTGGTGATCTGGCTTTCGTCGGTCTTGCATGTTATAAATTCAATTACGTCTGGATGATCTATACGCAAAACAGCCATATTAGCTCCTCTTCGCGATCCACCCTGCGCGATCTCCCCGAAGGCTTGATCGTAGACGCGGAGGAAGCCTACTGGCCCGGTTGCCTCGCCACCGCTAGACTTGACAATTGAGCCTTTAGGCCGCAAGCGCGAGAAGGCGAAGCCGTTCCCGCCGCCCGTCTGCTGGATCAGCGCCGCATCACGGAGGGTTTGGAATATCCCGCTCTCTACACGGCCCATATCATCATCAATGGCGAGCACGAAGCAGTTATGAACTACCACGCCTTCGGTCACGTAGGTGTGATCGTCCTCAACTTCGCAGTTGTAGACTTTTCCGGTGAAAGGCTCGGACTCGATACGATCAATACGGAAGTACGCCTGACCATCTATCCGCATCACCTTGTTACGGCTATAACGCTTATCCATAGGGCCAAATGTCTGCCCAAAGGCCGCTTGCACAAGTTCTTGTGCTTGAATGGGAGGAATATTTAGTGAAGCGGTAGGCCGTGCTGTTGGCGTAACATAAGTCGTATCGACTGGGCGCGTCGAAGCGTCATAACCCATTCGTAGGCACATTTGCCAAATCTGATGAATCAGGGAAGGGTTGCTTAAGACAAGCCGTAGTGTTCGGAATATCTGCCCTTGAGGTGCTGTTTTTGTGGCGTAGGTCTTCTCAGAAAACAAACCATCGCCACGCAAAACGCCGATTAAAAATTCCTGCTGAATGTCCCGGTCAGCAAATTGCAGCCATGTGGGAAGCTTCTTTCCATAAGAATGAACGCCAAATTCCTGACGGAACCATTGCGTTGCCGCCCGGCTGTAAAGATCAATCTGTACCCAATTGCCATGATTAGACTGAGTTACAGTAGGCGCTACGCCAAATATCGAATGAATTAGATGTTGAACGTCTTGGTGGTACTCTGTTTCATCGGATGAGAAGGTAAACCGAACATACCGATCCTCTGTGCCCATTGTTCCTTCGGAAACATAGTATCCAGCAAGACGCGCCAATTCGGGAGTAACTTGTAAATAGCGCTTGCTCCAGTTAGCTTGGCGGCCAGAATTCTGATATGTTGCCGGACGACGTACCCGGACAGCATCTACGGTCTGTTGAATCTCTAGCTCTGCCGGGTAGGGGAGCGCAGCAAGATCGAATGCAGCAAGTGTGTAGTTTTCTTGGGGCATTCCAATGGCGACCCAGTCTCCAGCCTTCAATTCCCCTGCATTGACCCACCCATTGGGGGTGAGAATAGGATGTTCAGGGGTTACTTCAAGGGCGGCTCCGATCTGCCCAACCTTGATCTTAAGCAGGGTATCGGAATAGTCCCGGAAATAGACGGCTTTTACCGGGCGGTAGCGGCCCTTGTGGGTCAAAACCAATTCACCGGGCTGCAATTCACTGATCGGCTTGAAGCCGTTGTTGGTCGTCACGCGCATTGTCCCCGTGAAGCACGCAGCAAGCTGACCTAATGGCGTGCCAGCGCCAGTGAACGTAGGACTATTGGGAAAAAAATACAAATTCGTCAATAAATCAAAGTACTCACGGGCGCTGGTCATGACCGTTTCCGGGTCGGCGAATTCACGTTCGGCCAGCGCCACATGGTAGGCCACACGCCAGAACATCTCGTGTTCGTTTTCGGCGGGCTTGCCGTCCGGCCCGCGCCGCAGGTAGCGCTTTTGCAGCACGGTACGGGCGTTTTCCGTCAGGCGGATGGGCTTGGCCTTCAAATCTTCTGGAATGGGTGCGGTGGGCAATGTATTTGTGCCTACCGGCATTGAACTGACCTTGGCGACGCGCATGAGTGCTTCTCTCCCGGTTAGAGTTACTGGTATTAACTGGATTGTAGAGATGATGTTAGGGTGCTATAGAGACGTAGATAGCACCCCACCGACGGTTGACAGTGAGTGGAACAGCCTTCAGGCCCGTGACTCAGTTTTTACGAGAATGGGCGACTGCGTTAGTGTCTTGCTGTTGATCAGCGAGTAGCTTATCGATCTCGGCTCGGATGCTGAACAGGTTATCCAGCTTGAGGTAGACGATGGCATACCGAACGTAGGCGATTGGGTCGAGGTCTTTCAGACCTGCAATCACCTTGTCCCCGACCACACGGCTGGGGACTTCCGACACATTGAGCGTCTGCAAATACAGCTCAACGTCGCTGGCGAGGCGCTCAATCTTGTCGGCAGAGATAGGGCGCTTGGCACAGGCATTCCAAATGCCGCGTTTGAGCTTTTCTCGGTCAAAGGTTTCGCGGGTTCCATCGCTCTTGATGAGGATGGGTGTATGGGCCGCAGGCCGTTCGTAAGTGGTGAAACGCGCCTCGCACTCCACACATTCCCGGCGACGGCGGATCGCATTGCGAATGTCCGTCGTGTCCAGCACTTTGAGTTTGTCGCTGCCACAGTACGGGCACTGCATAGCAAACCCTCATCCTTTGCGCCGAAAAACCGCGAAAATCGCCTTATACACCCACATATGGGGGCATCGCACTTTTCACCCCCCAATATCTGGTACTACCTGCCCCAAAGGGTATCACAGGGAACCCACTTATTCAAGTGGCCTAAGCGTAAAGGTTCCGTTTTGGAAAGGTATATTTTTCAAGTCTACCGTCTCAAAACTCGTTTAACAAGGGATGATCCCGTTAAGGGAGGAGAGAGGAATCTTAAGCCAACTTTTATCGGCTTGTGGAGCCATAAATGAGCTTTTTTCACTGAACTGAAAAATGTTAAGCAATCACGATAAGTTTGTGATTTCAAATATTTTAGAACATCTGGTTTTGAAACGTTTGGCGGCATCAGCGGCGGGGAGATTCGGCTTTGGAAAATCGTCAAGGGCAGGTGATGAATTTCTAACGTGCGTCGGCTGGTATTTTGAAAACAGTTGAGAAAACAGATTGTTAATGCATCTCTCTTATGGATTTCCTCCCATTCCCAAAAAAGGAACAGGGAAAAGCAAAGAACGTCACGGGGTGCGGGTAGGGCGGGGCGTATTCGTTGGGATGACGCCGGGCCGCGCCGTCGGCGGAATTTCTTCCGGCGTGCGGGTCGCTGTTGGCCGTGCGGGAGTGAGGGTTGGCCGTAACGCCGGAACCGTCCGCGTGGGAGCGCCCATGCCGCCCGTCGGGGTGGGTGCAGCAGCCGACCCGACACTGCCCCACACTGCCCCGCTACTGATGGCCACAATCAGCGGCGTACCGCCTAACGGGTAGGCCGCCCAATACAGCTGAACCGTCGGGGCTTGGCGGCGCAGATCGCCGAGTGAGACGTTATTCACGAAGGCATCGACCAGCGAGCGTGGCGACTGGATCAAGCTGAACAGCAGACCGCTACCATCTGGGCTAGGCAAAAAACGCCCTACCCCGCGCCCCTCTACTGACCAGAACTCGGCATCGGCCCCTGTGCTGAGGTCGATCCGACGGAGGCTGACCGTATACGGGCGGAGGGTGTACGGCCATTCGCCAAAGACGGCCTGCCCCCGTTCGGCATCCTCTGGCGCATCCAACACGACCGGATCGCGTGGGGAGAGGGCCGAGTAGAACAAGCTAGAGCCATCCGCACTCCAGCCAATTTGATCGGGGCTTACGGCGGGTACAACCGGCGTGACCTGCTTGCTGTCCAGATCGACGACGACCAGCCGATCCCCATCCAGACCGGCCACGCGCCGCCCATCGGGAGAGGGGGCAATCCGGCGGAGGCTCGGCGTTACCTCCACCGACTGAGCGTGATTAGGCGCGACTTCAGCCAACCCGACCCCGCAGGGGTAGCTGTGATAAAGCCGCTCGTCCACCCACCATAGCGCAAGCCGATTGCCACCACTGCCCGTCTCCCACTCGTACAAGCGATCTGCCGGATCAGAAGCTGGGCTAGGGCAGGCAGCAGACGGCCCTGCTGCCGCCCGATCTGCGATCTGCCCATTGGAAAGGGTGGCAATTTTTATTTGTAATTGGCCGTCTGCTTCGGCCATGAACGCCAACTTCCCCGAATCAGGCGACCACGCAGCGGGGTAGCCAACGGCGATGCCCCCCGCCACTTGGCGCGGCGCGCCGCCAAGCGTGCTGGCGACAAACAACGTTCGGGCGTTGGGGTCGACGAAGGCGAGAAACGCGCCATTGGGGGCGATCATCACATCGCGGTAAGGCCGCGCAGCCGTCCCGCCCGTTGTGACGGGGAAACCGGGCAGGTCAACCAGCGTTCCGCGATACACGTTCCCGCCGAAAATATGCCCAATCAGGGCGAGGGGGGCCGCTTGCGGCGGCTGGATCGCCACGCCGTCTCCTCCACCGACGGTAGACGGCGCGAATTGCTCGAGGATTTCTAAGAACTTGCCGTCCCAACTGGCAAAATCGGCTTGGGGGGCAAACTGAACCACACGGTAGGCCTGCCCATAGGCCACGAAAGCCGTCACCCGATGGACGCGGGGCGCGCCGTTGGCACACGGCGCAACATACACCGCGCTCCGCCCCAGACGGCGAATATCGACCCGATCCGGCAGGACTTCGGCCCGCCCCAACGACTGCAAATAGCCGTTGATCAGGGCGTCGGGGAGCTGGTTGCCCGCCGCGCCCATCGCGGTGACCGTCATGCCCGGCCCGTCGCAACGCGGGGATGTGCCCGGCCCGAAGAAAATATCAACACTCCGGTCAGTGATGTCCCAGCGGTTGGGGTAGGCAATGCTGTAGCCCGCTCCCCGATACACCGCGAGGCCGATTTCTTGGGTGGGCGGAATGGCCGTCGGGGGAGGGGGAACCGTCGGGGAAGCGGTGGGTAAGGCCGGGTCGGAAGGGGCGGTGGGGGGGAGGCTTCCAAGGGTGGGGGTCGGAGCATTGGTGTTGATGATGGCCGCACATATAGCCATGATTGCCCCATCGCGTGTGGCCCGCACATCGTAGGACGTATTGCCAAGGGTGAACAGGAATTTGAAACCGAGCAACGGGCCGGGCGCATAGGACTTGCCGGGTTCTGGGCAGCCGAGTGCCGAATCGGTGAAGGTTGTTGCCTCGTAGGTGTAGGTATCAACTCGGGAAATGGGCTTACCGAGCCGTTCAGCAAGGTAGAGGATCGCCTTTACCAACAGATCGCGGTCTGGGCCATCTTGGGCGTTCGCAACCCTCACCCCCCCAATGATTACCACTACCAGCCCGATGAGGACCAACCGATGCCAAACCTTCATGTGCCGTCCCGTTGTATCGCGTGTGTATGCGGCGGGAAAGCATAACCCCCTTTGGGGCGGATGGCAAGGTGCGGGCTACCTGTACGATCCCAACGCCGATGCCCCGCACCCCGACACCCGCGCTCCGATTGGGGCGAAAGCGCCAACGGCCTCCCAACTGGCGCCGGCCTATGCACAACCAACCCTTGCCCCGACTTGTTCGGTATGGGCGGAATGGGTGGCCCCCCCGCCTATGAAACAGGCCCAATCTTCTATTTGGAGATCGCAGCGCTGGCGAAGGGTGCGAGCGCCCGCGCCAATGCTGATGCCTACCTCGCGGCGCTGATGCCCGCCATTGTGGGAGTCGGTGAGGAGATCGTCTTGATCTACGACCTTTGCCCCCTCCTACGCTTTCGAGAAGGGGGCAAGGCAGGGATGCGCAGTGCAGGCTACATCACTGCTGGCAGTTTTTCGCCCAAGCGGGTTTGCAGGCTGCCTAGCGCCTCGTAGACGGCGGCCCGTGTAGGTTCTTCGCGGTCTTTGAGGGCGTTGTATAGCGCCCGCACTTCCCGCACGTAGCCCAAATTGCCGAGTGTGCGAGCCGCCGCCGCCCGCAATACCGGAGTCTCGCCCTCTTGCAGCGCCCGGATCAGCGCTTGGCGGGCATTTTGTCCCGTCGGGATCACCTCCCCGCGTGCGTTCATGAAGGCCATCAGCCACGCCAACTGATCGATGTTGGGGTGCTGCTTCAGCCCGCCGAAGTCGGTCTGGGCGGCGTTGACGAACGCCTGAGAGGCCGCATCGCGCACGTACCACACGCTATCTTCGATCTGGGCGCGGTAGATGAGCGCGATGGCCCATGCCGCCCCGACCCGCGCCAAGCCGAAGACCGCCGCCCGCCGCAGCAGGTCGTCTTTGTGCTTGATCATTTCGCGCAGGGTGGTATGCCCTTCGCCGGGGATAGCCGCCAACGCTTCGGCAACCGCCCGTTGTAGGTTCTGATCTTGGCTACCGAGCGCGTCGCCGAGTGCCTCTAACGCCCCCGGCGAGCCGATCACGCCGAGCGCGAAGCCCGCCGCCAGCCGCACATCTTGATCGTCGTCCGCCAACCGATCCGAGAGGGCGCGTACCGCCTCCTGATCGCCGAGCGCCCCCAACCCGATGCAGCCCAACCGCCGTACCAACGGATTGGCGTGGGCGAGCGCTTGCCGGAAGACGTGAAAAACGCCCTTATCGCGGCTGGTGACGAGGGCCGCCATTGCCCGTTCGCGCAGCGTCGGGAATTGGCTGTTGGCCAGCAAGGCCGCGCTTAGCCGCCGGAAGAACTCCCCGCGCCACTTCGCCTCAGACGGGGAATCTGGGAGCCAGTACGTCATGCCGAACACGTTTGAATACAGCAAGTCGGCGGGGGCGTTCAGGATTTCGCCTACGGCGGCGTCCATCGGGAGGCGTGCTGCGGCAAAGGGCATGGCATCGGCCCATAGCGGATTGTTGGCAGCCTGCACCACCGTGCTGGTGTCTAACGATTCCGCCGCCAAAAACGCCCCGATCAGGGGGTGACGGGGCACGTACCGATCGCCGGGCAGGTCAAGCAACACTTCTGCCCGCGTCAGGGTGCGGAGGGCGGCTTCAATATCGCCTGTCGGCTTGCCGTCCGGCCCAGTGAAGCGCGAGGTGAGGGCCGCTTTGAGCGACTCCCGGTTGGGCAACCCCTGACCATTCAGCATCGCCGTGGCTGCCTCTTCTAGGATCGGGCGCATCGTGTCATAGTCGGGCAGGGTGCGCCGGACGTAAGCATCGTACCAGCCGCGCCGTCCCGTCTCCTTAACGTCTCCGGCGTAGTCCGCCCAGATTTTCAGGGTGACGTCTAGCATAGAACGGCCCCGCACGCCGGTCTTGGCCCGGTCTATGGCTTTGGCATCGGGCGCGGGGGCGGCTTTGCGCCCAACCTTGCCGATTTCTGGCCACGCGGCGGCCCATTTCTCGGCCAACGTCGCGTAGTCGTTATCCGTCCAAGCGCGGAGGTAGCATGGCATGAACCCGACGTTGAGCAGGCCGTCGTACCCGGAGACTGGCCCAGTGACGATGATGAAATTCCGCCCGTAGAGGGCTAAGAACTGCGCCAGCCAGCGCAGCACGGCGGGCCGTTCTTCGGGGAGTAAGTCCTCGTAGCCATCGATCAGGACGAGGGCAGCCCCCGCCTTCAGCCGCCTGTACACGGGCTTCGCCAGCGTCGAGGCCGCCGCCCCACCAAACCGCCGTTGCAAGGCCACGACGAGGGGTTCTGCCGGGTCTAGCGGCTTGATCTGAGGGGCACTTTGGGTGGCACGCTTGGCCTTCGCCGTGTCGCCTTCGGCCAGCTCGCCCGTCTTGCCTGTTTTGGGCGTCTGGGGGAGGATGCCGTAGGCCTCCGGACGCAGGTCAATATCGCGCAGGTGGACGAGGATCGGCATGAGGGTGCGGAAGCGGGCGACTTCGCGGGTCAGCGTTTCGTCCTCATCTTTCCCCCCTTTGGAGCGCCTGAGTTGCTCGAGGGCGCGTTCTTGCTGTTCCTTGAGGTTCTTGATCTGCCGGGCGCGTTCGTCGGGATTGAGGCCCTGTAATTCGTCAGCGAAGGCCTCCTCAACGGTGACTTCCAAAACGGGCAGTTCCATCTGGCCCGCCGCTACCAAGCCGATCACGGCGAGGGCGGTGCTTTTGCCCATGCCCGGCCCCCCCAAAATGGCGATGTGCCGCTCGCCCTTCTGCAAATCCCCCACCGTCAGCGACTCCACGTTGTAGGGCGCATACGAGGCCGGGAATTCATGCACGATTGGAACGACGTGCAACACCGACGGATCGTCTTTCTCCAGATCGAGGATCGGGGCGGGCGGGGCGATGAAGCGTGGCCATAGGGCGATGTCTTTGAGGGCGACCCGTTCGCCGGGCAAATGGTAAGCATTCAGGACTTCGACCACGCGGGCGTTGTAGCGGGCCTCCGGCGAGGCAGACAGGAAGTTCCGCGCCGCGCCCGTCGTCTGGGTCAGGCGTTGGCGGGTGCGGCTAAACACCCCCCGTAGGCGGTACAGCACAAAGCCGATCACGGCTGCCGTCGCAAAACCGATGAGGAATGAACCAAAATCGAAGCGCATCGTAAACCCTGCCTCAATCCTTTCTGACCGTCGCCGCCAAAGACTCCCTGATCAAGCGTTCGGCGTAGGCGCAATTGGCCGTCGCCGTCAGGTGAAAATCGGTATCGGTGAAGGCGTCCGGCGGGGCGGCGTCCCACAGGTCGCGGTAGGGCCAACCTTCGCGGGCGGCCTCCGCCGCCATGACCTCGCGGTAACTATCATATGCCCAGCGCGGATAGTACGTATTGTACCGCAACGGGTGCGAATCGTTACGGTACATCGGGGCATTTACCAAAACCAGCGGCACGCCCGCCGACTTCGCCCATTCCATCCCGACGCGCACCACATCGAGGGCCAAATCCGGCGCGGTGAAGCGGCCCGGCTCCCGCAGGTTGACTACATTCACCGAGAGGAGGCCGTCATTGGGGTCAAGGTTGACTGGATGGGGGGCCACGAACTTCGGAATCCGGTGATCGATGCGGGTGGCCGCCCATGCCGGGCCGTACAACTGATGCCGCAACCAGTCGGCGACTTGCCGCCGTTGCCCAATGAACGTCCGGGCGAAGGCCTCCGGCGCGGGCAACGGCCACTGGGGCAGGTTGAAGGCATACTCGGCCTGTAGCGCGGCGATCTCATCGCGGGCGGCGTGCAATAGCGGGAAGTCAAGCTGATCGGCAGGGTACAAACTGGCCAACGTGATCGACCAGATGACCAAATCTGGCTGGTGCTGCAACCCCCGCCGCAAAATGAGCAGGTCTTTGATGGCGGTCAGAGTCGGGTAGCCCAGATTGTAGGCCACGACCCGCCGCCCATCAGGGAGGGTCAGGCGTTGGCGGGTAATGCACGCCGCTTGGCTCTGGTCGGGTTCTAGCAGGTAGCCCCACACACCGGAATCCCCGATGTGAAGGACGCGGAACTCATCGGCGGCTTTGGGCCGACTGACGATGTGCGCGGCGAAAATCTGGTCGAGGCTGTTGACCGTCAGGGCGTAGGATTCGGCGGGATATTCGGCGAAGGGGAAACGCTCTCGGCCCGGCACTAGCCCGTTGTAAACGGTCAGGCGGTTGAGGAAGGTCATTGGTTGGGCGGCCAACCAGATCAGGTTGAAGATCAGGAACAAGGCCACCGCCTTCAGCCCAATACGGATCAGTTGCCCCATTTACGCCGCCCTCCCGATCAGCCCCAACAGCACCTTCCCGATCAGGTCAGAGGAGGGCAGGGCAAAAAATACCCATCCGATGCATACATAATGGAACGTGACCACCACCCCGCCCGCTCGGATCAGGCGTTGGAGGCGGGGCTGTTCGGCGATGCGGGCGTCCCAATCGCGGGCGCGTTCGGCGTATTGCCGCCACACCCACAACCCGACGCCGTGCCACAAGCCCCAGAGCACGAAGTTCAGGGCCGCGCCGTGCCACAGCCCGATCAGCACCATCGTGCTCACCTGCGCGATCAGCACGACGATTTCGCGCTGTGACCGTAGGCGGGTACTCATCAGGGTGCGGGAGATGGGCATGAATACGTAGGCCCGAAACCACATCGAGAGGGTAATGTGCCAGTTGTTCCAGAAGGCATTCAGGTTGCTTTTTAGGTACGGGGACTCGAAGTTCTCTGGCAGTTTGATGCCCGCCACCATCCCGATCCCAATGGCGATGTCGGTGTAGCCGGAGAAATCCCAGAACAGGCGCAGGGCGTAGGCGTACACCGCGATCCACAAGGCTGCTGCCGCCCCGATCCCGCCGGTGCGGGCGTCCGCCGCGAGTGCCTCGCTCAGGGCGAACAGGGCTAACCCATCGGCCAGCACAAATTTTTTGAACACCCCGCGCATCAGGCGGCGGAGGGCGGGAGTCAGGGGGCCGGGCGTGGCGCGGAGTTCCTTCGCAAAAACCTCCACACGGGCGATTGGCCCAGCGGGAATGGCCGGAAAAAACAGGGCGTACAGGGCAAAATCTGGCAGGGAGAGGCCGGGCGCCCGCCCGATCCGGTAGTCTAGCAAGACGTGCAGCAGCCGGAAGGCCAAATACGAAAAGCCGATCCACGCCCACCCGGACGGGAGGCTAAAAACCGCGCCGACCTGCCCCGCCATCGGCAATTTGAGGGCGGCAAACACCCCGATCACGGCGATGATCAGAATCAGGGCGGCCCGCTTGCGGCCTTCGGGAGTCGTCCACGTGGGGGCGGCCTGCTCCGTCACGATCAGCCACACGCCCGCGACGAGGATCACCGCCGCACCGGAGAGCACCGCCGCCGTATACACGCCCTGATCGGCGTGCAGGGCAAACAGGGCGGTCAGGCTGATGGCGAGGAGGGCGTTTCGGCGTTGGGCAGGCCACATGCGGGCCGCCCACGCCGCCGCGATCATCAGGCCAATGGCGGGCAGGGTCATAGAACGGTCTTACTTCGGTGTTGGGCGGTCAGTCAACAGCGGGGAATTATAGGCCGCCTGCCACAACTTGGCGAAAAGTTGCCCAACCTGTCTTGTCGCGTCGGCGAATTCAATAAAATTTAACGCGAAAAATTCAATAAAATTTAACGAGAATATCTTTACCTACCGTTCAAGGCAGGTTAAAGCACCCATAACCCCGCGCCACTATCTTCTACGTGTTGCATCACAAATCCGTATCAGTTCCACACGGGGATTTATGGCCACAGAACAGATTGCCCAAGCACAGCAGCACATTGCCACGCATCGGGCGTTGCCTCTCTTTGTCCGCCCACGTATACGCGATCTAGGGCGTGCGTTGCTGTATGCCAGCCCCGCCCTCGTGATCTTCTTCATGTTCACGTATTTCCCCTTTGTGCGGGCGATTTACCTTAGCTTGCACATCACGAACCCGGCGGGGGAGGCACGGCGCTTCGTCGGCCTGCAAAATTACGCCCGCATTCTGGGCCTAGACCCCAACAGCACGGTGAACTTTGTGCCCTACATCGCGGAGAGCTTTAAGTTCGCGGTGTTGGTCGTTCCGGCGGGGATCGTCATCGCCATTGCATTGGCGATGTTAGCGACGGTGCGCGTGCGCGGGATTGAGATTTTCCGCACTATCTTCACCAGCAGCATTGCGATCTCGTTAGCCAGTTCCGGCGTGATCTGGGCGCTGATCTACAACCCTAGCACCCGCGCCACCCGCTGGCTGGTCGATTTGCTCGGCCTGCAACAACCGAGCCTGCTCGCCAACGAGGCCACCGCCCTGATCGCCGTCGCCGTCATGAGCGTGTGGTCTGGGATCGGCTTCAATTTCATCATCACGTTGGCGGGCATTCAGGCCATTCCGCAAGACCTGTACGAAAGCGCCGCCATTGATGGGGCCAATCGGTGGAGTGCTTTCCGGCGGATCACCCTTCCGCTACTCTCCCCGACGCTGCTGTTTTTGCTGGTCATCAACACGATTGGAAGCCTGCAAGCCTTCACCCAATTCCACCTGTTGATCCCGGAAAAGACGCCCAACGTCTATGTGTACGCTACCTATCGGGAGTTCTGGTACAACAACCGCTACGGCTTTGCGTCGGCTATGTCTCTCGTCCTGTTTGTGATGCTCCTCATCCTGACCATCGTCCAATACCGCCTCGCCAACCGGAGGGTCCATTACCAATGATCAATTTCAGTACGCGGCGCGGGTGGAAGTCCATCCCATACTTCGGCCTGACCTATGCCATGCTGATCGGCGTCTCGCTGATCCTGATGTTCCCGCTGTTTTTTGCGCTGTCGTTAGCGTTGCAGGGGCCAACGGCGGCCCCCACCCTCATCCCAACCAATTTTGAAACGCTGGATTGGGGCGTGTTTGGGGCGGTCTTCCAACAGCAGCCCATTTTGAGTCGTTGGATCGTGAATAGCTTCGTGGTGGCAAGCGCGGTTACGGTTGGGGTTGTGTTGACCTCGTCATTGTTTGCCTACGCGTTGGCCTATTTGAACTTCCCCGGCCAAGCCTTCCTCCTTTTCGTTGCGTTGGGAACGTTGATGGTTCCCTTCGAGGCCACGCTGATTTCTAACTACCTGTTTATTTCCGAAGTGGGATGGAAGGATAGTTACCAAGGGCTGATCGTGCCCTTCCTCGCCAGCGGCTTCGGCGTCTTTTTGATGCGCCAATACTTCCTGACCCTGCCTAAGGAACTCTACGATGCGGCCCTCGTCGATGGGTGCGGGCGGTTACGCTACCTGTGGTCGATCTTGCTGCCGCTTTCGCGCCCAGCACTGGCAACGCTGGCCGTGTACACCTTCCTTGGGACGTGGAACCAGTTCTATTGGCCGCTGCTCGTCACCAACGACCCCGAATGGCGCACCACCCAAGTCGGGATCACCATCTTCAGCAACTTTGAGTACGCCGTCTTTAACACCCAAATGGCCGCGACACTCATCGTGATGTTGCCGACCCTTATCTTGCTGCTTCTCGGCCAACGCCAACTCGTTCGCGGGTTGACAGCTGGCGCGTTAAAGGGCTAAGCCCAACCGTCTGTTACGTCTCGTACGTTGTTTTTTCGCCCGTTTGCATTCGGAGGAAACCGAACACATGAAGAAGTCTAGCATCATCCTTGCGCTGGTGGCGTTTGCCATGCTCGCCTCGACGGCATTCTTCGCCGTCCCGACTGCCTTCACGCAAGGCAACCCGACCAACACCCCCGTCCCGACGATCACGCCCGTCCCGCCGGTCGCCAAGCCTGAAGGCGCCATCGAAGTGACCTTCTGGTACGGTCTAGGTGGCCTGCTGGGGAACGTCGTTCAGGCGACGGTCAACAAGTACAACGAGAGCCAGAGCAAGTACTATGTGAAGGCCATCTTCCAAGCCAGCTACGACGACACCATCAACAAGATCAATGCGGGTCTGGCCAGCGGCGACCTGCCGAACGTTGCCCAAATTTTTGAAGCGGGCACCCAACGTATGATCGACACCAAGAAGATCATCCCCGTGGAAGACCTGCTCGCCCGTGACGGTCTGCTCTCCATCATCGACGACCTTGAACCCGCCGTGCGCGCTAACTACACGGTGAATGGCAAGCTGTACAGCGCCCCCTTCAACTCCTCCACCGCCATGCTGTACATTAACCGTGCTGCCTTCCGCGAAGTCGGCCTTGACCCTGACAAGCGTGCGTGGTCTTACGACGAACTGATCGAAGCCGCCCGCAAGCTGACCGTCAAGGACAGCAGCGGCAAGACTATCCGCTACGGCATCGCCCTCTACCCCGAATCGTGGTTCTTCGAACAAATTCACGCGGTGAACGATACCTTCTTCGGCGAACCCAACAATGGCCGTACCGCCCGCATGGAAAAGTACACCTTCAACAACCCCATTGCGGAAGCCTACTTTGAATGGCAGAAGAAGATGATCGACGAAGGCACGGCCATCTACTTCGGCACGGGTGGCGGTGCGGCAGCAGGCGCGGCCTACGCCAACGGCGAAGCGGCCATGTACTTCTCCTCCATCGCCAGCCTGCGTACCCTGATCGCCTCCGCTGAACGCGCTGGCAAGGGCGTGGAAGTCGGTACGGTCTATATGCCCCGCAATCCGGATGCCAAGGGCAAGACCATCGTCGGCGGCGCTTCGCTGTGGATCACCAACACCGGCACGCCCGAACAGCAAGAAGGCGCTTGGGACTTCGTAAAGTGGTCGCTCCGGCCCGAAGTGCAGGCTGAGTGGGCTGTGAACACCGGTTACTATCCGGTTGTGCGCAAGGCTTACGAGCTGGACATCATGAAGCAAGGCCTCGAACGCTTCCCGCAATTCCAAGTTGCGATTGACCAAATCCGTTTGGCCGAAATCACCGACGCCAACAGCGCCCACATCTCCGGCGTGTTCGTCTCCATGCGCCAAGACGTGATCAAGGCCCTTGACGACTACTTCACCGGCAAGGTTGCCACCGCCAAGGAAGCCCTTGACGCTGCTGTTGCCCGCGCCAACGAAAAGCTGGAAGAATACAACGCTTCCGTCGAATAACACGCGCTAAGCATTCAGATGAGGGGCGGTGCGGGCGACTGCGCCGCCCCTCTTTTGTGCCTGCCGATCTGTCTCGAAAGGAACCCTCATGAGCCTGCCGATCCGCTTCACCGTCTGCACCTACAACATCTGGACGC
>Ga0272446_1003361_pt1 | contig 20298 bp, 18 predicted proteins | sample YNPCB0061_FD_194587 | JGI IMG/M metagenome (GOLD analysis project Ga0272446, IMG submission 194587) | Hot spring microbial mat communities from Yellowstone National Park, WY, United States - YNP-CB-006-1 | ecosystem: Environmental > Aquatic > Thermal springs > Hot (42-90C) > Sediment | place...
GCGCAGCAAGGCCAGCGAAGTCAGCCCGCCGCCAAACAGCAACAGCGTGGACGGCTCGGGAATGACTCCATTCTCAGGGGGAATCCCAGCGCCCACGTACAGGTTATCAACCGTCGGCCAAGCTTCACCGTCGGCCTGAGAAGCAAAAATCAGCAGCGAGGTGATGAGAGGGCCTTCGGAAAGATATCCGGTGAAGGTGCTGAGGTCCTGGTTGGTAAGGTTCACCTGGGTCCCGTCACTGAACTGGAGGGTGATGGCGCCCGGCGCGATGTCGCCGAACAAGTCGGTCACAAAGAAATATCCGCCCACAGCGGTGACATTACCGGAGGTAAAAGTCAGCGTAATGGTGTCGGCGGCGCTGCTGGTGGAAAGGACGTAGTTGCCGGAGCCGGAAGGCGTTTGAACGGCATAGAAGTCCCCTGGAGCGGTGGCGGTATAGGCAAAGCCGCCGCCGGAGAAATTGAGCGGTGCAGGGATGACGCCCGGGCCCACCAGGCTGGAAAAATCCTCCAGGTAATAGCCCGGCTGCAAACTGGCCACAAACGTGGCTTGATCGAAGATCAGCCCGGCCTTTGCGCCACCCGGCACAACCAACAAGACAACCAAGCCCAACAGCAACCACTGGCTCACGAGTCGCATTCGCGTATCCGGCCTCCTTACAGTGGCACTCACGCTATAGTATAACCGCAACAAGCGGCGAAGGAAACAGGAAAATCACTGAGAAAAAAAGAACTTCCCTTCAGGCGCGAGCGCGCCGCCGGGCCAAGAAGGCTAGCGCCCCCAATCCCAGCGCCAGAACGCCATAGAAACCCGGTTCGGGGATCTCGGTCACAGGGGGCACGTAGGATTGAGGCGTCTCGGGCGGGAGCAACGGCTTGTCGTCCCGGGTTGGTTCGTCGCGGCCAAGCAGCACGGCAACCACCGGAACGGCGGGCAGGAACGCTACAAAACCGGGAATGCCACGGGTGCCAGCTTGGATGGGCACCGCCAGCGGAGGCGAAATTTCGGGGATAGCGAGCGGGGGCAATCTCCGCTCCCGCCTCACCGGGTCCACCGTCTGAGCCATCACCGGAGGAAGGGAAACCTCCTCCGGTTCCATGGGCGAATCCAGCACTGCCTCGACCACCGGTTCTTCGGTCACCGAGACCGGCTCTTCTTGCGACTCCGACAGCCGGTTCCCACAGCGGGCTCGAATGACGTTAGCCCCGTCGCTCAGCACATATTCGCCGGCCGAAAGCTTCACCGGCTTGGCGGTCCAATAGACCTTGTCCCCAATGCGGTAGGAAACATAGGCGGCCCGGTCCTGGGTCAACTTCTGGAGCCCCAGTTTATCTGTCTGGATGCCGGCGTAGTGACGGGCCACCACGGGATCCTTTTCCACCGCTTGTTTTACTTCGCCGGCGGAAAACACTCCCCCGCGCACCACCGAATAGGGATACACCGGCCGGCGGTTCTGAAGGACGTCATGCAGGACGGTCTCCACCGACCGCTCCACCGGCGCTAAATGTTCCACCAGCCTCGGAACGGCTGTAGAATCGCGCAAAACCCAGCCGGCTGCGGCGAAACTGCCCACAAGAACCGCGAGCGCAATTACGGCGGTCAGGCCGGAAACGCGTTTCGGCCTCCGATAGGCGACTACCAGACGCTCCAGCCTGGCTCTAGGCATAATAGGCCTGCTCTTGCCATTAGCTTATCACCGAATGTTCGGCTGAGCATCCCCCTTTGAAAGGATTTGGTAATAGAACCATAGAACTAAAGGCTGCCCCCCTACCGCCGGGCGCTATTGGCGAAGAACGCCAGGATTTGAGTGACGTAGACGGAATCGCCCACGGTCCAGACTCCGATGCCGGCGTGGGTTGCCTGCGGATGCAGGAGGTTTTGCCGGTGTCCTGGGCTTTCTAGCCAGGCGCGAACCGCTCGCCGGGCCAACTCCTCGACGCTAAGCCGGGCGCACCCGGTGCATTTCCATAGGTTTTCGGCCACTCCGCCCCGGAAGTCGTGGTAAGTTTCGAGCACCCTGGCCCTCGGGGTTCGCCCTTCCGGATCCACATGCCCCCAAAACAGGCGCGTCCCCATGTTCAGACTGTGGCTGAAGGCCACCCGCGACAGCCCGTTGTCGGGCCGCACGGCAGGCAGCCCCATTTGCTGGCGGGCGGCGTTGCACTCCCAGGCCACAGCCGAGGCCAAATCCTCCGCGGGAGGCGCCGGAATGCCGGTAGCCAATGCGCTCCTAACAAACACAGATAGACCCAACACCAGCCAGCGCATGTCTACCTTCTAACGTGAAAGCGGGGGACACAGCCATCTGGGGAACGCCTTAAAGTGGAGCCAATTTCTACCTCAGACGATGTCCAACTGGTCATTGACCGCCCGGCAAAGGTTCTGGCGGGAGCCCAGATAACGCTCCGTGGTCTGGATGCTGGCATGGCCCAGAAGAAACTGAATCTGCTCCAGATCGCCGCCTGCGGCGCGGCACAACCGGGCGCAGGTGCGGCGCAGATCGTGGGGCGCCAGCCGGGGCAAACCCGCCTGCGCCGCATATTCCTGGACCACCCACCACACCACCTTCTCGGAAACGCCGTCCCCCCACACCAAGCCGCCCTTGTTCACCGGCCGCAGCAAGCGCCCGGTCCGTATAGCGGCGGCGGCAGTCCAGTCGTCAATCCATGCCTTGACCCAATCGGGAACAGGAACAGTCCGGAGCCGGTTTCCTTTCCCCGCCAAGTCGGCCAGCACCCAGCGGCCCTCGCGCATCTGGATGGCCTCGATGGTCAATGCCGCCAGTTCGGCCCTCCGCAAGCCGCAAGCCACCAGCAACGCCAGGATCACGCGGTCCCGCTTTCCTTTCAAGGTGGCTGGGTCGGGTTGCCGCAGCAGTTGGCTGGCTTGCTCGCGCGTCAGCCAATTACCGGTTCGTATGCCCAGTTTCCGGACTCCCTTCACCCGCGCGATGCCGGCCGCCAGCTCCGGCGCCAGCCAGCCGTTTTCCATCGCTTCCAAGGCCAGCTTCCGGACAGCGGCCAAGCGAACGTTAACGCTTGAAGGCGCCAAACCCCGCGCCAGGAGCTCGCTGCGGTACTCATGCACCAAGGCTCTCGACAGCACCGCCCCGGGATGACCCTTCAGCCAGCTCAGGAAATCGTCGATCGCCTTGCCGTAAGCGCGCCGCGAATGGGGCGAGGCGACGGCGTCCACGGCCAACGCTCTCACTTGCTCCCAGGCCTCCGGCGCAGGGCTTGCGGGCGCCAACGCTTGGACAGCTTCCGCCATGCTTGAGCCGATTCTACCGCAGCCGGCCTGCAAAAAGACGCCCCGGCTCATTCGCCTCCCGCATGCCTAAGGAAACCCTCATAGTCGTGAGCGATAGCCTGAGACAGATCGAAAAGCTTTTTCAGCAAGTCCTCGGCGGAAGCGAAGGCGATGCGGAGTTCGCCGGGCTGGAGTTGGATGCCCTCGGGAAGCCCGCTCCAGCCGCGGTGTTCACCGCTCTGGGCGGCAGGGATCTGCACCCGGCGCGCCGCCCACTCGCGGCGGGCGGCGGTCAGCGCTTCGGCGACCCTGCGGCTGCGCCGGGCTTCCCACTGGAAAGGAGCGCCCGCTCGAAGGTTCTCCAAAGCCCGGATCAGGCTGCCACGGTCCACCAAAAACGCCTTGCCGGCCTGATAGCCTCCGAAAGCCGCCATAAGCTGATGGGCGCGGCGCCGCCGAACGCCGAACAGTTGCTCGACGGCGGCACGGTCCAAAAACGGGGCCTCCAGGCTCCGTAGAACCTCCAGAATCTCGCCAAGGCGTTGAAACCAGGAAGGAATGGCTGGCATTAAGGATCTGCCGCCACATTACCACGTTTATGCCCACTTGGGCAAAATCACTGCAAAATAGCTACCGATAATCCTTCTTATGGGAAGCTTATCCCACAGAAGCCAGCAGTTCTCGAATCTTCGCCTCGTCCTCGCGAGAGGGCTGGCGCGCCAAGGCGGCTTCCAGTTCCTTGCGTGCCCGTTCCCGGTCGCCTTTCTCGATTAACGCCATGCCGTAGTGCATGCGGATGACGGGGTCATCAGGATGCTTGCGGGACAATTGCTCGAAGACCTGGAGGGCGCTGTCGGTCATTTTCTTTTTCAGGTAGACCCAGCCGAGAGTATCGGCGGTGGCGGGGTTGTCCGGGGACATCTGGACGGCTCGTTGCGCCAGCCGCAGAGCCTCATCCAGATCGCCCCCGACTTCGGCCAGCAGGAACGCCAGATTATTCAGGGCGGAGGCGTCATTCGGGTTGACTTTCAGGGCGCGCCGGTAGACCTCAACCGCCCGTTGCTTTTGGCCGGTTCGGTCCAAGGCTTCCGCATGCGCCACCAGAGGACGCGAATCCTTGGGCGCCAGCTTTTCGGCCTTCTGGAAAGCCTCGATGGCGGCCGTCATGTCCCCTTTCTGGATCAACAGGGCGCCCATTTGCATGTGCAGGTCGGGGGAATTGGGTTCCTCAGCCGCCAACTTGCGGAACGTGTCCAGCGCCGCATCCCATTTGCCGGCCCGGGCTGCCGTGCGGGCGTAGGCTAGCTGTACGGAGCGGGACTCAGGACGCTTCTTCAATTCCGCTTCCACCAGTTTGATAGCCTCTTCAAACTGCTGTTGCATGAGGCGGGACTCGACCATGCCCTCCACCGGGCGCAAGTCGTTCTGGCGGGCTTGCTGGAGCCGGCGGAAGATCTGCTCGGCTTCTTTGAACTGCTTTTGAGTCAGGTAGAACAGCCCCAATTGCAGTTGGGCGTCTAGGTATTGGGGCAGATCCCGGACCAGCCGGGTCAACTCCGCGCGAGCCTTTTCGTTCTCGTTGGTCCCCATCAGGGCGATGGCTCGCAGCAGCCTGCCCCTGGGCTCGCGGGGCGATTGGGCGAGGATCTCTTCGGAATACTGCATGATCTCTTTGGGCTGTTTCTGCCGGATGGCGATTTCGGCCAGCGCCACCCGGGGAGCGACGAAGTCCTCCTTCAGCCGGCGGGCTTCGTGAAAAGCTTTTTTGGCCGCCTCCAGGTCGCCTTTCATCAGCAATACGCGGCCCAGGTCGAAGTGCAGGATCGGTTCGCCGGCTTTCTCTCTCACCAACTGCTGGAACTCGGCGATGGTTTTGTCCAGTTGCTCGGGCTTGGCGGCTTCCAGCCACAAATAGGCCCGCGCTCTGCGCGTGGGCAGGTCCTTGGGATCCTGTTTGAGGATCTCTTCCATGAGCTTCAGGGCGTCGTCCTTCTTGCCTTGCGACAACAGGATCCCGGCAAGGCGCTTCTGGCAGTCGATTTTTTTCTTGCCGCCGCTGCGGGCGCCCTCTTCGAACTGCTTCACGGCTTCCTCGAGGCGCCCGATGGACAGGTAGAAATCGCCCGCCTGGAGGCGGCCATCGGGAAAATCCTTGGGGTTTTGAATCAGCAATTCCAGAGTGCGTTCCATCTCGGCGCCATTCTTTTGCTGGAAGAAATGCCGCGCCAGTTGGAGCACCGGCTCAGGATTGCCGCTTAGGTTTTGGATCTTTTTGCGCAGCACCAACTCGGCATCCGGGATGCGTTTGCTGTCCATGTAGCGCCGGTACAGCACGTCGTAAATCTGCGCGTGCTTGCTGCCCTGAGCCACCATGGCGGCGGCCAGCTTTTCGCCCTCGCCGTATTGTTGGTCCAGAAACAGGGTCTCCACCAGCGCGGTCTGCACCACAGGCTCATCCGGCTTCTGGGCCAAGGCGCGGCGGAAATAATCCAAAGCGGCTTTGAGGTTTTGATCGGTGAGAGCCAGGTAACCCTTCAGCCGCAAACCGTCGAAGGAGTTGGGATCCTTGGCCAGAAACTGGGCCGCCAGTTGATGGATGCGGTCGTAAAGCGATTGCGGGCGGTTGCGGTCCACCAAGTAGGCGGTAACCAGCAGGTCCGCCAGTTTGGCTTTAGCCTCCTGGTGATCGGGCATCAGTTCGACGGCGCGCGATAGGGCGGCGTAAGCGCTCTTAATGTCGCGGCGTTCCATTTCAACCAGCCCCAGGCGGTAGAAAGCTTCGCCGTAGTTGGCATTGGCTTGTATGGCCTTGCGGTAGTTCAGCGCCGCGTCTTCAAACTTGCCTTCCTTGAAAAAGCGGTTGCCGGCCTCCACATAAGATTGCGGACTGCGCTTGCAACCTGCCCCGGCCGCTAAGGCCAGCGCGAGGAATGCGACAACGGGAGTCTGTTTTGCACGGATACGCATGAATGCCTCTTGGTTACAACATGGTTCGGGCGCCGGATTCGGCGTCTTGCGGCTTCTTGGCGTCGCCGGGCCCTGGCGAGACCGGCGGCGCCGCGGTGGCGAGCAAACCCTTCTGCACAATCTCGGCGAAACCGTTCAGCGCGATAGGGTGCATTTCGGTTTGCAGGTCACGGTAGAAATTCACGTATTGGGAGTCCGGCAAAGGAATGCGCAACTGCCACACGGCGCTGTCGCCGCTGGGCGCCGGACTGATTTCTTCATAGATGCGGCCGCCAATCTTCATGCGCGCTCCGCGGAAGCCGAATTCCCGGCATCCCTCCAAAATGACCCGCCACTTGTCATCGATGCTGTGGGCGGCGCCCAAGGTCCGCTCGAATTGCTGGAGGCGCACCTGCACGTCGATGATGCGCCGCAGTGCGCCGCGGAATACGAGGCGTCCGGCAATGCCGAACTCGGCGTAGCCCAGGTGCTGAACGCCAATCCAGGCGGCGGCGCAGAACAAAATGATAATCAAGCCGCCGAAGCGGTGGTGCGCCAGATCCTGCAACAAGGAAAACACCGCCGCCAGCCCGCACAATCCGTACAGCAGCAGCACCGCGCGCCGGGGCGTCAAACCGTGCTCCATGAGGCGGTGATGGATGTGCCCCCGGTCGGCCCCGAACAGCGGGCGGCTGCGTAAAAACCGCCGCACCACCGACAAGCCGGTGTCCAGCAGCGGGATGGCCAGCGCCATCATGGGCGCGGTCATGCCGAGAATGGTGGCCGACTTGTGGCTCCACAAAGCGCCGTAGCAGCCCAGCAGGAAGCCCACCGTAAGGCTTCCGCAATCTCCCAGGAAAATCGAAGCCGGGTTAAAGTTATACCGCAAAAAGCCCAGCAGCGCCCCCACCAGCGGCGCCGTGACCAGGGCAAGTTCGATGTTTTGGTGCGTCAGTGCGGCCAATAACGTGGTGGTGGCGGCGAAGAAGCCCACCCCGGAGGCTAGACCGTCCATGCCGTCGATCAGGTTTAACGCATTGGTGCACCCGACGATCCAGAGAATGGAAACCGGAAGGCTCACATACACTTCCAGCGGATGGTCGCGCAACAGGGTGATTCCAAAGCCGCTGGCGAAAGCTCCTGCGGCGGCCACCACCTGCGCGGTCAGTTTCTGCCAAGGTTTCAGCCCGACGATGTCGTCCACCAAGCCGGTCAGGAAAATCAGCAATGCGGGCGGAATCAAAGCTGTCGCCCCGCGAATCGCCCGCGGAATGTCAATCTCCAGATTGCGGTATGGCGCAAGCAGAATGAATGCCAGCGCCAGGGTATAAGCGGTGACCACAGCCACCCCGCCCATGCGGGGTATCGGCTTGGCGTGTATCTTGCGCGCTCCGTCCGGACGGTCGATCACGCCCCAGCGCACGCTCAGATTCCGGACCAGTGGCGTCAGCAACAACGCCGCCAGAAATGAAACGCAAGTTACGTCAAATAAAATCCACATTGCCGCAAGCTTTCTGCGCAGCCTCCGTCCAGTTCCGCTATAGAAGGATAACCCAAATACCGGCGGCCATGAATAGGCCAAACGTCACAATGCCAGCGCTGTCGCTTGGCCCCACTTTCCAGGTTCGGCTCAGTACTTTTGTCCTACGGCGCGGCATCGAAGGAAAAGGGAATCTCCAGGACCACGTCCACAGCCACCGGCTGTCCGTTGCGCAACGCGGGACGGAACTCCCACTTACGCAAGTCCTCGATGGCTCGCTTGTCAAATTCCGAAGGGCGGAGCGAAAGCGCCGCCACTTGGCTAGGTATGCCGTCTTTCCCAATGCGAGCCGCCAGCCGTATGCGGTGATCCTGGCGGGGGCCGTTGCGGCGCGGCGGCTGTCCGGCGGTTTCCAGTTTCCGCAACGGGATGGGGGCGCGCATTTGCGGGGCATCCCCCAAAACAGGTTCGGTTTCGGCGAACCACAGCACCCAATCGTCGGCATAGTCCGGCAATTTGGGCTTCTCGAGCACCGCCGTGTAAACCAGGCGCGTAGCAAAACGTGACTCGATGGCGGCGGGCAGCGTCCGCGCCGCCGGGCGCAGCGGAGCTGAAAGGATGGGTCCGGGCTGTAGCATCCGAGTCTCGAACACCACCACCTTCTGCGGAGCGGCGGGCACAGGCGGAGGCGGCGCCGGGGAGGCCGGTGCGCCGGAGCCGCCTCCACGCACGGTCAGCCCGGGAACGAGTATGTCGCCGGCGCTGGCTACCCCGTGGCTCGGTGCGCCGGTGTTCGGCGCGCGGGAAAAGTCGGCGGGTTGAGAATACTGCGGCAAGGCGCCTTCCAGTTTAGTGGCGGGGTTCAAACCGACGATCGCCATATGAGCGCCCTGGGTTCCGCCGGAGACTTGAAGCTCCGGCGGCGCCTCAACCACCGCCCCGGAGGCGCCGCCTGGGGCCGATCCTCCGCCGGCGGCGCCGGAAGGAGGCGGCGGTATGAACCGGCGGCGGGCGCCGGAAGCCGCTCCCGGTACGTTGCCAAGCGTACCGCCCGGCGTGACGCCGGCGATTTCCGGTGGCGCGTCGCTGATCACCGCAGGCTGTCCGTAGGTGAGCTTGGGCGCCGGCGGCGGCGTGAAGGCGCGCGGGGCGGGCTTCGGGGGGGCTTGCAGATTGCCGCGCAAAGCCTCGGGGACAGCGCCTGCTGGCGGATTTACCTTCAGGTTCAGCCCCGGCGCATCCAAAAGCCGGGCGGCGGGGGCGAGCGGGGGAGTTTCCGGTTTGGGAGGAACAAAAATCTTTCTGGGCGGTGGCGGCGCCACCTCCCGCTGCGGCGCGACGGCGATGAGATTCGGCAGCCGGCGCTCGATGGGCGTCTTAATCTCCGGGGCGGGCAACCAGATTAGTTGCTTGCCGGCGTTGGGGCGCTTCGAAGTGGCGATGAGGGTGTCCGGGCTTTTCTCGCGCCCCCGCGGCGCCGGACCCTTGCCCGCTTCCGGCGGCGAAATATCCGGCAGGCGGTGGCGCGGGGGATAATACACGAGCTTCGGCTGTTCCGGCGGCAGCATGGTGACTTTGTAGCGCAGCGCCGGAGTGTGCGCCGCCGGAGTCGGGATGGGGATATGCAGAAGTCCGAGTCCAAAGGCCGCATGCGCCACAAACGAGGCGGCGAACGCCAGCGGCTGGGGGCGATACAGCGCCGGCTTGGACGTGGCGGCGCCGCCGTTCCCTCCGATTTGTAACCGGACGCGAATCATGTGCCATAGGTCCCGGCCAGAGTGGGTCTCAGTGCGGATGCCCTTATGATCATGAAACCACATTCTTGTCCGCCGGATCCCTATTCAGCAGATCGACCGCCCGCGCGGTGGGGCTTTAGGACAGCGGCGAAAAATGGCGGCGCGAATGCTTCCCGCGCATTAGCGGGGCGCAAAAGGATCCGGGCCGCCATTCCCCTCCGGAAACGGCTCAGGCTTCAGTTCCCTCAGGCTGGTGCCGGCTTGGCGGCGCGATGGGCGCCTCAAATATGCGCGCATGGCCTCATTGATGAGTTCGCCGACGGTGCGCCCCTCCAGGACGGCGCGAGCGCGAAGCGCCCGGTATGCTTGTTCGTCCAGATTGCGAATCATCCTGTCCATCTAGTAATACATGTAACACAAAAGACGCACGAATGGAGCCTGAAAAGTGGTGGGAGGCCGGCGGATCAGCAAGTAGACCCCAAAAGGAGCGAGACTACCCGGGCGGCGCCCAAGCGGGCTTCATAGCGTTCCTCGAAAAGCTGCCTGGCGCGGGCGCCGGCTTGCGTCAGGCGGGACGGATCGGCGCGCAGCTCTTCCAGCAGGCTCACCACCCCATCTACGTCGCCCGCCTCGAAGGCCCAACCGCAACCCTGGCGAGCCAGGCGGGCGGTGGCGCTGTTTGCCGGACCGATAAACAGGAACGGCCGTCCTGCGGCCAGGAATGCATAAGCTTTACTGGGCACCACTGTGCCGGCGCACTCCGGCTTCAGCGTCACCAGGCCGAGATGACAGGCGCCAAAGCTTTCCGCCAGCCGGCTGCGGTCTACATACTCACGAAATTCCGCGTTGCCGATGCTTTCGGTTTCACAGAAGCGGCGCAACTGTTTCCATCGCACGCCGCCGCCAGTGAAAACGAATCGAAAATCCTGGCGTCCTTTAAATCGCAGCAGTGCCTGTCCCACGGTCCCGGTTTCATGGGGCACGCCGAAATTTCCCGAGTAAAGAACCGTGAAAGGCGGGCAATTTGGAAAAGGCAAGGGATGAAACAGGCCAGAGTGCACCCAGTTTTCGACCACGTGGACTTTCTCCGGATCCAGCCCGTGGGCCAGCAGCCGCTCTTTCATGCACTCCCCCAGCGCAAGAATGCCGTCGGCCTGGCGGCGGGACCAATCGAGGATTTTTCCAGCCAGCCGCGACAGGAAGGAATGCTCCGGCAGGACGCCGGTGGCGTTGGCCACATCCGGGTAAACGTCCATCTCCCAAATCCAGAATCGCGCCCCGCGCAGGCGCTTCAGGAATGCGCCGATTACGGACAAGCCGGGCGGGGAAGTAAGCGTCAACACTAAGTCGTAACGCGGGCTGAAGGTGCAGCGGGCGGCTGCGCCGGCCAGAAAGGACAACCAGCTCGACATGCGCTCGAAAGCGCCACGCGAGTAAGTGCGGGCGCCCGTGCGCAGGATGGTGACGGGCGGAGGGGCCTCCTCGCGGGCCTCGACATAAGCGGCCTGGCCGCAAATCACCGTGACTTGACAGCCCCGGGCCACCAGCGCCCGGGCCACGTCTTCCAGAAGGACTCCGGTGGGCGCATTGTCCGGCCAGAAGAACTGGTTCAACAAGAGCACGCGCATGAAGAGAGAAGGGCTCTCGAATCGGCCTTCAAGATACCATAACTGGACATGGGTGTACCCGAAGCCTCTTGAGCCGGTAGGCAGGCTTCAGCGGATCCGCGCCGCTAGCGAATTCGAGGTTCCCACTTCGTTGCTGGCGGTCACGGCGACCGACTCCAGCTTTTCGATCGGCGCCAGAAGCTGTGTCTGCCCTTCGGTGCGCAGGGTGAACGGCAGGGTGATGGTGAATTGTCCCCCAAATGCCTGCGAGGCGGCGGTCTTAAACCAGACCGCCGCCTCGGCGTCAATGGGAATGGTGAGCCTGGGATTGGGGAACTGCACGCCGGAGGCGGCGGTAAAGGCCAGCTCCAGGCGCGCGAGCGACCGGGTGGTGGAGTAACCGGTAATGGACAAAACAAAGCCCGTAGCGGTCTGGCTGAGCACCTGCACGGTCAGCAGGCGCGGAGCTTGCCGGGGGACTTGAAGCCTCAGCGTGGGTTGGTTCCGCGGCGTCAGGTCCAACCCGGCTTCGGTGGAAAAAGTGGGCGTCACGGTGATGGAGCCGGCCACCGTCCCGGTTTGCAACCGCAGGGTTGCCGAACCATTCTGGAAAATGGCCTGAGTGGAACCGGCGGCAATCGTAAACGTCGCCACGCGCCCACCGGTGGCGAACTGCACCGCCGGATCGGTTACTGGCAAGTCCGATTCCACCGTCAGGGTCACCGTACCGCGCAAGGGCAGGGGATAAGGCGCTGCCAGAGTGAGGCCAAAAGCGGGCTGGTCGAACGGCTCCACCGTCCCCGATGCGCCGGTGAACCGGTACGCCGGAAGGGCGGGCGGGTCCGTGCCAAAGCCCGCTAGGGTGAACGGAGTTGCGTCCACAAACAACGATGCCGTGGACTGCCCGGTGGTGAGGGGAGAGAAACGAAGGGCGAAACTCACCGCCTCGCCTGGCTGAAGGGTGAGCGGCAAGGCGGGCGGATCCACCAGCCGAAAGACGCTGCTGGCGGCCGCCGCCGTGCCGCTGGTAATGCCGATGCTGCCGATGACTGCGGCAACCGTCCCCGTGTTGCGAATGGTGAATTCCAGCGTCGAGGATTGCCCCACGGTGGCGGGTGTGAACGGAACCAGACCGGGCGATGTCACCGAGTTGGTCGTGCCGCCAGTGGTGTACGAGAACGCAAGCCGGGAACCAATGCCGGATCCGGTCAGTTCGAAAATGTCATTGCCTACCCGCAAGCGGGCGGCGTTGCGTCCGGGCTGAACGGGCGTAAAGTTTACTACAAAAGTCGTCAATTCTCCCGGCGCCAACACCAAGGGGAATATGGGCAGATCGGCGAGCGTAAACCCGGGTCCGGTAATTGCCACGCCGTTGATGGAGCCGTCGGCATTGCCGGTGTTTTTCACCTGAACAATCACGCTGGTGGTTTCGCCCAAGCGTGTTTCCGGCAAAGTGACCGGTCGGCCTGGAGCGATGGGGGTGACTTCTTCAGCCGTCAAGAGTTCATAGCTGAAGCCGGGCGAAATGGCGCTGGCGTCGATGGAGGCGGTGAGGGTTTTGGCGCCCATGACGACAGTGAGCTTGCCTTCATCCGAACCCCGGCTTTTTGGCGCGTATCGAACCAGGAACCGCAGCGTATCGCCGGAAGCCACGGTGGCAGGCAGCAGCGGCAGCGCGAGCAACTGAAAGGCGCTTCCGGAAAGCGACACCGAATCCACATTGCCCGGACCGCTGCCCCGGTTCAAAATGATGATCGTCGCGCTGTTGGTGGTGTTGACCAAGGTGGGCGGGAATTGGATGAGGCCGTTGTCGCCCAGCGGAACCACGTTGGCGTCAGTTTGCAGCGCATAGCTGGCGACGAATTCCGGCGCCACGCCCACAAAATTAACGGCGATGGTTCCGGTGATAATGGGCTGATCCTTGAGCGCCGGCGCTTCGTTAAAGATGAAGCTTAACTGTCCGTTCGCCTGCCGGCTGCTGCTGGCTCCAAAGCGAACCTGAACCCGGAAGTTGTCGCCCGGAGAGAAAGGGATCGGGGGCTCGGGCAGAGGGCTGATAATCGAAAAGTCTGAGGAGCCCAACAGGAGGGGCGTAGCCGTAATGACGGCTTGCGTGCGTCCGGTGTAGGTGAGCGTCACCGAGGCGACCAGCGGCTTGCCGACAGCTTCGGCAGCCAGCGTGACATTGCTGTAATTCGGGACGGTGGCCGAAGTGTTGGGCAGATCCACGCGGATCTGGAAAGGGAAATTGGTTTGGGCCAGCGCGGCGGGGACAACCAAGCCAAGGGCGGCCAGCAGGGACAGAAGAAAGCGGCTCTTTCGCATGGTTGACTCACTCTCCGGAAGGAATAAAAAAGATCCCCAGCTTTGGGGAGGTCTGAAGAAGCAGGATGGGTTCCCGGCCCTGGCGCCTGGCGTTGAGCAGGAAAGCGGAAGGCGAGAAAGGCTCCAGACTGGAAGGAGGCCCGTCCAGCTCCAGTTCCGCGCCGGGCCGCCGTGATTCGAGATCATACACCTGTAGGCTGCGGCGGCCGGCGTCGGCCGCATACAGAAACTTCCCGCCGGCATCCAGGGCGAGCGCCACGGGTTCTTTCCAAGCGCCGGGAAATTCAAAAAGCGTCCCGGCTTGGATGTCGCCGTCCAGGTTCCGCAAAATCCACAGGGAAGAGGAAGCCGGATCGGCCACGTACAGGACCGTCCCGTTGTCGCCGAAAACGGCCGGCGCAACCGGACTTCCGATCACAATGGCGGAACGCGGAGCCGCAGCCTCGCGCACCAGATAAACCGTCAGCTTTCCTTCGGACACAGCGCCTACGGCGGCGATGCCGGCCGAGGCCTCGGCCGCCAGCAAGACCAGATCCGGGGGCAGGGAAGACAGGTCGCAGGGCCGCCCCGGCGTGAGACCAGCGCCGGCATCTTGTAGAAACTGCAATTGCTTCGCTGCTGCCGAAAACACTACCGCGGAAGCCGCATCGGCGCTCCATAGCAACCGGTCCGGGTTTGTGATAACGTCCGGAAGGCGGCGCCGGCTGGCTGACGGGCTGTTGAGATCCGAAATCAACTCGACGCCGTCGGCTCCGGCCACGAGCGCTTTTTTGCCGTCCGGGGCCACGGCGGCCAGAGCCACTCCGCTTACCACCGGAGCGCCGAGATAAGACGCGCCGGGCATGCCGATCAGCGCGCGGACGCTGTGCGTGGAAGCGTCAAACACGAAACCGCCCCCAGGTCCTTGAATCGTTGAAGTTTGGCCGAAGGCCGCAGCCCCGGCGGCCAGGAGCGCAATAGCCAAAAGCAAGGGAACCGTTTTCATGGCGTTTCCTCTACCTGGGCCCGCCGAAAGTGGGGCTGCCGGGGCTGATGATGATAGTGGGCGGAGCAGGTGGAGCCGCCGGCGCAGAAGTTGAACTGCCGCCGTTTGTGGCCATCACGCCGGCCACCACCCCGGCGGCGGCGACCGAAGAAAAGATGAGCAACTTCCGAGTGGTCAGCCAGCCGGTCTTTTTCTGGGGCGCCAGCATGACCGGCGTTGCGGAATTCACCTGTCCGATGACTGCCCGGCCGATTTTGTCCCCGATTTTGGCGGTTACGCGGATTTGGAAGGATCCGGCTTGGTTGTTGACCGTGAACGGCGCAGCCGCCTGGCCCCCGATTCCGGTGCGGACCGTCTTGGAATGGCCCCCACCCACGAATTCGCCGCCGGGCCCGGAAGAAGGCAACTCGAACAGCACCTCGGCGCCTTCCACGGGCAAATCATTTTCGTCGCGAACCTCGACGACCGGCGTGCGGCCGCGCTTCTCCGGAAGATAGTTGACCGCGCCTTGGCCTTCCAGCACGAAGATCTTCAACTGCTCCTGGCCGGTGGGCGGCGGTGGGGCAGCCGGTTGGGCGGCGGACAGCACCGCGCCAGCCCCCAAAAGGATCAAAACCAAGCCCAGGATCGCCCGGGCGGGCGGAGGAATCCGAAAAGGCGTCATTCTCCTGAACCTGTCAGGATAACACCGCAAAAGTTTCTTTTTCTGAACGACTTGTGACATTATTGGAGATCATCCTTGGGCGGGAACTGCCGCATGATTATGGGATAGCTCTGCTGGATGAACCGGATGCCGGCCTCTTCAGCCGCCTCCGGTCCCGGCCCCAAGATCGGGACCACGACGCGCACTAGGGCAATATCGGTGCGCTGTTCGGCCACCGTGTCCAGAATGCGTTGCAGGCGAGAGCCTTGCTCGCGGGCAAAAGCGCGCTTGTGGGTTTGATACCAGTACAGCACCAAAGCGCGCGCGGGGCCCTTGGCGATGACGTAATAATTGACCGGGACGGTCACCCCTGATTCGGGCACGGGAACATCGATCACTTTTGAATTCAATGGGTTCCAGCCAGAGCCAGGCAGGCAAACCTTGGGGTCGTGCGCGTTCGAAGCCCGGTGCTGCGTCTTGTAATAGACCATAAACAAGCCGACCCCGGCTGGGTACCGCGGGCTGACGTACAGCCTGTGTAAGAAATCGTCCGGGGCGAGCATTTCCAGTACCCCCGCTTCGAGGATTTGGTCTTCGGCACGCTGCCACTCGCCCAAGGTCCAGGGAAATTCCGACAGCGGGGGCGGCGAGGGCAGATACTCCTTGCGGGACAAGGTGAGGGAGGCGGCAAGCTGAGCGCCCAGGATCAGAACCGCCGCGGCCAGGAATTTTCGTCTTTTGTTCATCGCCCCTTTCCGAAGTTATGGGCCGGCCGAGCGCTGCGAAGCCACCCGCACAACCACCCAGTGCACCAGTAAGACGAGTCCGAACCCGAGGGCGAAGCACAGCCAGCCCAGCAAGTCATGGTAAATGCCGACGGTGTACTGTGGCCGCCACCCGCCGAGCAGTCCGGTGGTCACGATGCGCACCACATTCAGGATGATGGCGGCAGGCAGCGCCGCGCCGATAAGAATGATCCGAATCCAGCGCCGATGCTCGAAAAAATGCGCATAAACGATGCAAAAAAAGCTCAAAGTGATCAAAGAACGGAGCCCGCTGCATGCTTCGGCGACCGACAGGCGCTGCCGGGGTAATTCCAGAATGTTGCCGTCCCGGATGACGCTGAAACCCATGAGTTCAAATACCATTTCCGACAGTCGGCTGGCCAGAAGCTGAAGCGGCAGGGTCAGGTCGCCGTAGAGCACCGCAGGGATGGGGAAGGTGAATAGCAGCAAGGCCAGCGGCAGCAACAGAGTACGGAAGGCGCGGTATCCTCCGGCGACCAAGATGCAGCCCGCCAGGGAGACGAGAAAAGCGAAGCGGGAGACGGTGGTCGAGCCGCCGAGCATGGCGGCCACCGCCACGGGCGCCGCCAGCAGAAGGGCCAGCAGACCCCAGGGGCTGGTGGCCAGAGGGGCAGGGAAGGCGGCGTTGCGCCGTTGCCAGGCGATATAAGCCGCCACCAGCGGGGCGAAGAAGCCGTGGGCCATGTCCTCGCTGAAAGCCAGCAGCCGGGCGGTTTGCGAGAGGGTGTTCCAGTAGCCGGCAACCAGCAGGGCGAACAGACAAGCGATCAGCACCCAGTCGAGAACGGCGTTCCGGCTGGCGGGAGCCGATGTGGCTCGGTCTGGCGGGGCGGAATTCACGGACATTGGCATGGTTCGGAGCCGGCTCGCATAATTTCAGCCCGGCGGCGTCATCAACCCTTTAAGCCCCCGGACTTATCCCAATTCTACCCGCACGGCTCAGACAAGTCACCAGGACTAAGGTACGGAAATGCGGCAGCGCCGGAAGAAAAACACCTAGATGCGGTACCAGGACCTTTGGCTCATTGACATTTGTCACGAATCCCCTATGATGCTAGGTAAGGACCCGCGGAGGTTTCATCCAAAGCAAGACTCCCTGGATGGGACTGAAGGGGCGATAGCTTGCTCGACAGACACATGACAGAATGGCTGGGGAAGTATCGGAGGACGTGATGGCGGAGTATCCCTGGTATGCGGTTCGGGTGCGCTCAAACTTTGAGTGGACAGCGGCGAACATATTGCGAAACAAAGGATTTGAGTTATTCTTGCCATCCTACCGGTCGCGGCGTTTCTGGTCGGACCGGGTCAAAGTGATTGAGCGCCCTCTGTTTCCGGGCTATCTATTCTGCCGGTTTGACCCGCGCAACTGGTTGCCGGTGGTGAAGACGCCGGGCGTAGTGCAGATTGTGGGGGCGGGAAACAGTTTTACGCCGGTGGACGAGGGCGAACTGGAGTCGGTGCGGCGCCTGCTGGCTTCCGGCATTCCGCCGATGGCGCATGTGTTTTTGAAGATTGGCCAGAAGGTGCGCATCGAGCGCGGTCCGTTGAGCGGGGTGGAAGGGATTTTGATTGCGGACAAGGGAGGGTTCCGGCTGGTGGTGTCCATCAGCTTGTTGCAGCGCTCGGTGGCGGCGGAAGTGGATGCCGAATGGGTGCGTCCGGCGCCCGTGTCCCGATATCATGTACCGGTTGCCGTTCCAGCATAACCGAGGGTGGGCGGGCTTTGCCGTGTGGCTGTGCTGCCTGGCGGCTCTGGGTACGGGTTCGGCCGCAGCGCAAACCGCCAAGGGAACGGCGCAAGCGGATGCGAATTTCACTGCATGCCTGAAGGGTTTGCCGAGCTGCGATTTATCGAGGCTGGGCCCGGGCGAGTTGGGGAAGGTTTCGGCGGCGGCGAAAGCCCGCAATTATGAGCGGTGCATGAACTTTTCGAGCAACTGCGACCCGGCCGCGCTCAGTCCCGAGCAAGTTCGGATTTTCAATGAAAAAGTCCGGCAGAGAAATCTCGAGCGCTGCATGAACGCGCATCCGCAATGCGATCCCCTGGCGCTGAGTGCGGCGCAACTGGAGACCGTGCGGCAAGCGGCGCGCAAGCGCAACCTGGACTTGTGCCTTCAGGGGGCAGCCAAGTGCGACCCGCTGGAACTGACGCCGGATGAGGCCAAGCGGGTGCGCGCGGCGGCGTTACAGCGCAACGCCGACAACTGCCGCCAGGGGGCGGCGGCATGCAATCCGCTGGAGCTGACGCGGGAGCAGCTTGAGGCGGTGCGGACGGCGGCCAAACGGCGAAACTTTGAAAGCTGTCTGGAAGGGCGAGCGAGCTGCGACCCTTCGCAACTGACCGCCCCGGAAGCGGGCGCGGTGCAGCAGGCATTGAAGAAGCGCAACTTCCAGCGCTGCATGGACGGGCTGGCTTCCTGCGATCCTTTGCTGCTGACGGCGCCGGAGTCGGCCACGGTTTCGGCGGCTTTTCGCCAGCGGCAGCGCATAAAGGAACGGAAGTAATAGAACCTTCGTTCTATTGACAAATGTCAACGCCGCATGTTACTGTTGCGACATACGAATTGCACGCCAACCAAGGCCTGGGGAATGTGGCTGAAAGGGCGGTAGCATGCCCTATGCGTCTGGGGCCGCATCCCTGAGTATTCAAAAGCAAACCGGAAACAGGGAGTAGCTTCGTGTCAGTTTTGAGACCGCGAACACGCGTTGTTTATTTCCGGGTGTCGGAAGACGAATTCCGGCGGTTCCACGATCTGTGTCAGCTTCGGGGCGAACGAAGTTTGTCGGATCTCGCCCGTTCGGCGATGTACCAAATGTTGCAGAACAACGGCAAGAGCGAAGAGCAGGAGATGGCGCAAAAGATCAAAGAACTGGATGCCACGATCGCCGAACTGAACCGGGAGTTAAGGAAATTTCTGCCCGCAGGGAAGGCGGCGGCTCGGAAGGCATCCACCGTGAAGGACGAAGGAGGACAACGGCAATGAAACGCTGGTGTGCGATGCATTTGGCGGCCGGCGGCCTGTTTTTGGCGGCGCTGGCGGGCGCTCAGCCGACCTTGCCGCAAGCGCAGACGCCGGCGGCGACGCCGGCAGGGCAGGAGGCGCCGGGCATGCAGGCGTTTGGCGCGCCGGTGGAGCGGCTGCGGCCGAATTACGTTTTGGGCCCGGGCGATCAGATTCTGATCCGGGCTTTCGAGGCCGAGGAAATCAGCGAGCGCCCGTTCCGCATTGACGGCGACGGCTTCATCAACCTTCCCATGCTGGGGCGGGTGCGCGCGGGCGGCTTGTCGGTGGAGCAGTTGGAAAGCAATTTGGTGGAACTGCTGCGCAAGTACATTCGCCAGCCGCAGGTTACGGTGACCGTGGTGCAGTTCCGGAGCGAGCCGGTGTTTTTCGTGGGGGCTTTCCGGGCGCCGGGCATTTATCCCCTGCAAGGGCGGCGGACGCTGGTGGAGATGCTGTCGGCCATCGGTGGGCTCCAGCCCAACGCCAGCCGGCGCATTAAGGTTACGCGGCGCAAGGAATTCGGCCCCATTCCGCTGCCCAATGCGGTGGAATCGGCCGACGGCAAGGTGACTTCGGTGGTGATCAGCATGGGCAGCCTGCGGGAGAACGTGAATCCGGCCGAAGACATCGTACTCCAGCCGTTTGACGTGATCAGCGTAGAGCGAGCCGAGATGGTGTACGTAAACGGCGAAGTGGGCAAGGTGGGGGCGTTTGAGCTGGGCGAGCGCGAATCGGTTTCGGTGATTCAACTGCTGACCATGGCCGGAGGGCTGAGCCGCGACGCGGATCCGTCGAAGGCGCGCGTTTTGCGTCCCATTCTGAACACGTCGCGCCGGGCTGAGATCCCGGTGGACGTCAAGCGCATTTTTGAAGGAAAGGACAGCGACTTCCCACTGCTGCCCAATGATCTGCTGTATCTGCCCAAAGCTTCTTCCTGGAAGCGCAACTTAGGACGAGGCATGCTGATAGCAATGCCGATCATCACGACGGTCATTTATGTGGCTGTGCGTTAGGTAAGAAGACTATGCCAAACCGGGATCCCAAGCCGGATTTAACTCCCGTACCCTGGCGGCAGCCCACCCTGGGCGTCGCGCCCGGGGGGATGTTCGACAGGCCGTATTTTGAGGCCCAGCCAGCCCAGCCACCGGCGGATGAAATCCAGTATCTGGGCCTGCTGTGGCGGCGCAAGTATTGGATTTTGCTGGCCGCTTTCATCGGGCTGGCGGCGGGAGTGGCGTGGGTGGTGTTCACCCCTCCGGTGTACCGGGCCGCCGTGATTCTGGAAGTGGTCGGGTTCAACGAGAGCTTTATGGGGATGAACCAGTATGATCCCCAGGCGGGCACCGGCAACTATTCGGCGACGGCGGCCAACATTCAGACCCAGGTGCGCATTCTGCAAAGCTCGACGCTATTGAACCGGGCCACGGAACGGGTGAATTTGGAGCTGACGCCCATGGTGCCGGCGCCGTCGAGCGTTTTCGGCAAGCTGCGGGCGGCGCTGCACGTGGTGCCGCAG
>Ga0272446_1003363_pt1 | contig 20293 bp, 19 predicted proteins | sample YNPCB0061_FD_194587 | JGI IMG/M metagenome (GOLD analysis project Ga0272446, IMG submission 194587) | Hot spring microbial mat communities from Yellowstone National Park, WY, United States - YNP-CB-006-1 | ecosystem: Environmental > Aquatic > Thermal springs > Hot (42-90C) > Sediment | place...
AATATCTTAAAAATAAAAAAGCCCCGCATCACTGCGAGGCTCTGTCTTCATTTCAAAAGAAGCATCTTCTTCGTTTCAATAAAACTCCCTGTTTTCAATTGGTAAAAATATACGCCGCTTGCAAGCCATACCTCGCAATACAGCGAGGCTTTCTCTTTTTTCGCTTTAAGCACGCTTAAACCGTTTGTTTCATCGTTGCCGTTTTGCCTTCGTGCTTGTGCGCTTGTCCATTAGAACCGTTGCTGTGGTGGTCGTCTTTTGGTGCGTTGGGATTAAAGGTTACGAAGCCGTTTTCGTCCATTAAGACTTTATCGTAGTCGTAAGGTCCCCAGAGTTGGCGCGGATTGCCTAAAAAGTTTTCGGTGGGTGGTGGCGAGGCAGTTGTCCATTCGAGCGTTAAGCCGAGCCAAGGGTTTTTAGAGGCTTTCTTGCCGTTAATCAGCGACATAGTGAGATAACCAACCATGATGATAAATCCGACACCCAAAATCCAAGTGCCGTAAGTAGAAAGCGCGTGCATGGATTGATACTGGTCGATATAGGTGTAGTAGCGGCGCGGCATACCTTGCGCCCCCATGATGAACTGCGGAAAGAAGGTAACATTAAAACCGATGAAAATCAGCGCGGCGGAAACGGTTGCCCAAGTTTCGCTATACATTTTGCCGAACATTTTAGGCCACCAGTAGTGCAATCCGCCTAAGAATGCCATCACCGTTCCACCCATCATGACATAGTGGAAGTGCGCCACAACGAAATAAGTATCGTGCAAGTGAATATCAACGGAAAGTGAGCCCAAGTAAATGCCGGTAAGTCCGCCAATCGTGAAGAGCGCGAGAAATGCGTGCGTGTAGAGCATCGGTGCTTGGAAAGTCAGCGAGCCTTTATACATTGTCGCCACCCAGTTGAAGACTTTTACGCCTGACGGGATTCCGACAAGGAAGGTCAGGAAGGAGAAAATCATCGCGGCAAGGTCGCTTTGTCCGCTGGTGAACATGTGATGTCCCCACACAATAAAGCTCACCAATGCAATCGCAACGGAAGAGAACGCAATCGGAACATAGCCGAAAATCTTTTTATGTGAAAATGTAGCGATGAGTTCCGAGATAATTGCCATGCCGGGCAGAATCATGATATAAACGGCAGGGTGCGAATAAAACCAGAAGAAATGCTGATACAGCACGGGGTCGCCGCCCATGGCGGGGTCAAAGATGCCGATGCCCCAAACGCGCTCTAAAATGAGAAGCACGAGTGTAATCGCCAATACGGGTGTCGCTAAAACTTGAATCAGCGAGGTTGAATACATTCCCCAAAGGAAAAGCGGCATATTGAACCAAGTCATTCCCGGTGCGCGAAGGCGATGAATTGTTACAATAAAGTTCATGCCGGTAAAGATGGACGAGAAGCCGAGAATGAACACGCCGAGCGTCATAGAAATCACATTCGTATTGGTCTCGACGCTGTATGGCGTGTAGAATGTCCAGCCCGTATCCACGCCGCCTGTAACCAGTGAGTAAAGGCAGAACGACGCGCCAAAGACATAGACATAAAAACTGAGCAAATTCAGACGCGGGAAGGCGACATCTTTCGCGCCGAGCATAATCGGCAAAACAAAGTTTCCAAGCGCGGCAGGTATGGCGGGAATGATGAAAAGAAACACCATAATCGCGCCGTGCAAGGTGAAGAGTTGGTTGTAAGTATCAGGTCCGACAATATCTTTTCCGGGCGAAATGAGTTCAAAGCGAAGCAAGAGCGCGAACACGCCGCCCGCAAAGAAAAACAGCAAGACGGAAAAGAGATACATTAAGCCAATCCGCTTGTGGTCGACCGTCGTGAGCCACGACCAAATTCCTTTCGGATAGTTCAGATAGTTGCGCTCTTCTTTAAGTTCAGCGGCAACTTGACCGAGTGCTTGTGTGGTAGTCATTCGTTAATCTCCTCTTTCGTTTGCAGTTACTTTATTTCAATGATTTGATGTAAGCGATAAGCGCGTCAATTTGCTTATCCTTCAAAATGCCTTGATACGTGGGCATTACAGGCTGATAACCCGCAACAACCTTCGCATTGGGATCGAGCATGGATTCGCGCAGGTAATTTTCATCGACGACCACTTCTCTTCCGTCTGCCAATTTGTGCTTTGTGCCGTAGATGCCTTTCCAAGTTGGACCTGTGTTTGCACTGCCATCAACGCTGTGGCAAGTAGCACAGGCTTTGGAGACATAGAGTTTCGCGCCGAACTCTGCGGGTGAAACATTGCCGCCGCTTTCGGATTCTTCAAGCCATTTATTGTATTCGGTGGTTGAGACCACGCGAATTTTGCCAATCATTTCCGAGTGCGATTTTCCGCAATACTCCGCGCAGAAAATATCAAATGTGCCTTGCTTTGTTGGGCGCGTGCCTACAACGGTGTAGCGATTCGGAACAGCATCCATCTTGGTCCGAAACGCGGGAATGTAGAAACTGTGCAAGACATCTTCCGATGAAATCAAAAATTTGAGCGGCTTGCCTTCGGGCACCACGAGTTCATTGACGCTATTCGCACCACTCGGATAGTCAAACGCCCAAAACCACTTCTTCCCTGTTACCTTGATTTCCATCGCATCGGTTTCAATCACTTGCATATCGAGGTAGGAGCGAAATCCCCAAAAGAAAACGACGAAGACAAGAATCGTTGGGATAATCGTCCAAGTGATTTCTAATCGATTGTTATGTGAAATCGGCGAGGTGAATGTTGCCTTGCCTTTTCGGCGATAGAGCCACAAAAATGCAAGCGAGACCACCGTAATCAGCAGAAAAAGCACGAGTGCGACATCGGTAATGAAGAAGAAAAGCGCGTCGATGTCGCCTGCATGCGAAGATGCTTCAACAGGCATTGAGAACGGATTCATTTTTATCTCCTTTTTTCAGTTAGATTGCTTTGGGAGCATCGTACTCCCCTGTTCATTTGTTTCAATTCAGATTAATGTCTGAATTGGGTTCTCCTTTTAAGACATGCTTTTTGCGTTCTTGAGCAAAAAGCCGCCAAACAACAACGGCAAGCACTACCATAATTAAAAAGCCACCAAGCCGCATCAAGTTTTGCGCAAAGAGCACATAGCTTCCTTCTTTGGCATCGTAGTGAAAGCACGAGAGAATGATTCTATCTATCGTGGTTCCGACCTTGCCTTGTGAGGCTTCAATCAATCCCATTTTCAAATCAAAGCGTTTATAGTCCATGCCGTAAAGGTAACGCATGATTTTTCCGTCAGGCGAAATCAGATACGAGACGGCGGGGTGTGCATATTCATCGCGCTTGGCATCATAGAAATATTTGAAGCCGACCGCATCGGCTAACGCTTTGGAATTTTCCCCACTGCCGACAAGGAACGACCACCCTTCTTCAACCCCGGCTTTTCCGAACTGCTCGACATAGCGCGTTTTCTTTGCCATCGCAAGTTCGGCGGTTTCGCGCGGGTCAATGCTGACGGTGAGGATTCGGTAATCCTTTCCGGGCGTCAGGTCAAGGGCTTTTGTGCTGTTGCACACGCCGTTGAGCATTAAGCCGCAGAGCATTGGGCATCGATAGTAAGCAAGCGTCAGAAGCACGGGCTTTTTGCCATCAAAGTATTCGCCGAGTTTGACGCTCCTGCCGTGTTCATCGGTAAATTCAAGGTCTTTGGGCAACGATGCGCCAAGATGCTCTTCGACATCAATGCCTTTGAGTTGCTTTGGGTTTTCCAAAGCCACTTGCGCCTGTGCGATTGAGACCATTAAGAGCGCAACCCACAGGTGTGCGACCTTATTCATCGCGTTTGCCAAACGTGGTGATGCGTGCCATATCGCGCTGTTCGCGAAGCAAGCGTTGTGCATGGGCTTGCAAATGTTCGTTATTTGATTGCGTTTCAGGACGTTGTTCATTTTCTGCTTTGCTCTCTTTTTTCGTGCGGTTCATACTGCGAACTCCTCTTTCAGGTTAAGGTTCTTGGAAATGTTGTTTGAAAATGTGCTTGTGAATAGTTACTTCTTTTTTGGCTTCACATCTTTTTTAGCAGATGCCTTTGCTTCGGGCGCAGGCGGCGGTTCTGATGCTTTCAGCCGTCGTTGATAGTCTTCGGTCGCAAGCAGTTTCATCGCTTCGGTGATTGGAATTTGATAAATCCCTTCTTTTTCATTGACCAATTTGTAGGCGTTGAGCCGTTCTTCTTCGCGGGCGCGCACATCGCGATAGGTTGAAGAAACCACCGCATTTGCCGATTGAAGTTGCGCTTCCTTGCGAGCGGTGAAGTATTCAGATAAGAGGAACATAATCGTGCCGATGGTAATCGTGCCGATAATGAACATTATCATAATCACGCGAGCGTTGACGTCTTCTTTTTCGTAGTCGCTTTCCGCCATCAAGAGTTGCGGTTGTTCGGGTAAGTTTTGCATGGGCGGCTTGACGGTTTCAGTTGTTTCAGTCATACTTGCTCCTATTTCGTTTAAGCGTTTTTGAGGTGAATCGAGGCTTCAATTCGTGGGTCGCCAACGGGCACAATCGAGGCGGAGGTCAAGCGATTCCAAACGAACCATAAGAACACGCCACCGACACCGAGAAAGGTCGCCACGTGTTGCCACGAGAAGTGCAAGCCGTGATGCGCGTCAGGATTGACGATGGTGAATGTCGGCATAATGAGCCAATAGAGGTCAACAAATTCCATTAAAAGAAACCAACTTGCGGCGATTTTCATCACGGTGAAACTGCGTTTTGAGGCGCGGAAAATCAAGACAAGGAACGGCAGAATGAAATGCCCAATCACCAAGAGCATGCTCACATATTGCCAGCCGTGTTCCCATCGATGTTTATACCAAATCGTTTCTTCGGGAATGTTGCCATACCAAATCAGCATAAATTGTGAAAATCCGATATACGCCCAGAAGACAGTGAAGCCAAACATCAGTTTGCCCAAGTCGTGATAGTGTTCAATCGTCATCACGTCGCCGAGTTTGCTTTTGCCACGCAGATACATTGAGAACAGCACCACGAAGGCGAGCGTCGTCCACCAACTGCCTGCAAAGAAATACACGCCGAAAATGGTCGAGAACCAGTGCGGGTCAAGCGACATGAGCCAATCAAATGCGGCGGCGGTAATCGAGAGCGCGAAGACAATCATGCTTGGCGCACTCACGCCGCGCATTTTTTCAGTTACATTTTTTCCGCCGTCTTGCTCGAGCGAGGCTTTGTAGAGCGTCCATGCAATCAGCGTCCACAAGCCGAAGTAAATGTAAGCACGAACCGTAAAGGCGGTCGGATTAAGCCACGCGGATTTGTGTTGCAGAAGCGGGTCGCTTGCAACGACTTCGGCGTGCGACCACTCGTAGAGGTCGTGCATACCAAGAACAATCGGAATGAAGAGAATCGCCATCATTGGAATTGCGGAGGCGAGCGTTTCGGGAATTCGGCGAATCACGATGCTCCACTCTGCACCGACAAGGTGATGCACCATCGTGAAGAACAATCCGCCCAATGCAATCGCCATCCAGAACATAAAGGCGACGAGGTAGGCGAAGAAAAATGTCTTGTGGTCAATAAACACTCCTGCCACGCTTGCCACAACGCCGGCAACCCCGACACCCAGCGCGACGGTGCCGAACTTGCTTTCGCTTGTTAGTTTGAAATTTTCTGCACTCATTGTTTTAGTTCAATTTTAGTTTCTCTATTAAATTTTCTCTCTAACCTTCAACCTACAACTTTCAACCTACTTACTGCTTTACCTGCAATTCGCGGCGCATGCTTTCAGGCACATCGGCAACGCTTGCGTGTTGGCTTCGTTGAAGGGCGCGAATGTAGGCGACAATCGCCCATCGGTCTTCAACGGAAATCTGACTGCGATACGACGGCATATTGCGAATGCCGTTGGTGATGACGAGATACAAATGTCCATCAGGCACACTGCGCAAGCGGTTGTCGTGATAGGTCGGTGCGGGTGTGTAGCCACGTTCAACGACCGTGCCTTTGCCGTCGCCGACGCGGCTGTGGCACGGGGCGCAATAGATGTTGTAGCGTTCTTGTCCGCGAAGCATGGTTTCCATTGTGTAAGCCACGGGCGCAATGAGAAGCGTGTCGCCGTCTTTGGTTTTGCCTTCGTAGAAGGCGACATCATCGCGCAAGTAGCCGCGAGCGACCGTTCCTGCCACAGGCACGCGCATTGCCGCGCCATCTTCAAAGAAGTTGTTTTGCGCCTGCGCCTTATACTTTTCTTGGCTATACATATTTTGAAGCAATCGAATCGGCGGGTCTTCTTTCGGCAACCCTCTGGCGCACCCTGAAAGAATTGCGCTCACGCTCAAAACGACAATCCATACTTTTTTCATGGTTATTACTCCGTTTTAATTCTGTTGTGCTAATTCGCCTTCAAGCGGGCGATGAATAATCTCGATATTTTTTCCGCCAATGGTTTTGAAAAACTGCTTGACTTCACGCACGTTGAACTTTTCGTCCCACACAAAAATGGCGGCGAAAAATCCATTGTCGCTTGCCTTCTTGCAGAAGTTTTCCGAGTAGAACATTGGGTGATAAAATCGCGGCATGCGGTTAAGTGCGAACATTCCAACCATTGCGGTAAATCCGCAAAGAATCACGGTCAATTCAAACGTGATGGGAATGAATGCCGGCAAGGCAAAATAAGGCTTGCCCGAATAGACGATGGGATAATCCACCGCGCTTGTCCACCATTGTAAGAGGAGCGCGCCGATACAGCCGATTGACCCTGCGGCAAACACAATGAACCCTAATGGCGATTGTTTCAAGCCCATCGCATCGTCCATGCCATGAATTGGGAAAGGCGAATAGACTTCGAAGCGTTTGTAGCCTGCATCTCGAATTTTTTCAGCCGCTTCCAACAGTGCGCCGGGGTTTTCAAACTCGGCAACTACGCCTTCGGCTTCTTCTTCAATCAAAATTTCTAATGCCTTCGCGCTGGTTGCTTCTGCCTGTTTCTTTAAGTCTTCAGCGGATTGCGATTTAATTTCTTCCATGATTAGTGTCCTCCATTTTTCGTTGCAAGTTCTGCGACTTGTTCTTGCCCGTGAACTTGGTGTGCCTGTCCGTTGCCGTGTCCATTGTGCGCGTAGTCAGGGTGATGCGGATTAGCATGCGGTAAAACGCCTTTCACTTCCGACATCGCCACCATCGGCATGTATCTCAAAAAGAGCAAGAAGAGCGTCATGAATAGCCCGATTGAGCCGACAAAGCATGCGACATCGTAAATCGTGGGGTTAAAGTATTTCCAACTTGACGGCAGAAAATCTTGCGAGAGCGATGTAACCGTAATCACGAACCGCTCAAACCACATGCCGATATTGACGAAAATCGAGACAATAAAGCTCACTGTGAGATTTGTGCGCATGGACTTAATCCAAAAGATTTGCGGAATCAGCACATTGCACGTAATCATTGACCAATACGCCCACCAGTAGGGACCCGTCGCGCGTTTGATGAAAATCGAGGCTTCATATGGATTGCCGCTATACCACGCGATAAAGAACTCACAGCCATATGCATAGCCAACCATCATGCCTGTAACCATGATGATTTTGTTCATGTTGTCGATATGCCGCTCATTGATGATTTGTTTGATTTGCGGGAACATCCAATACGCAATCACTACAAGCGTCATGACCATTGCGAAGCCAGAGAAAATTGCGCCGGCAACGAAGTAAGGCGGGAAGATGGTTGTGTGCCAGCCGGGAATGACCGATGTCGCAAAGTCAAACGAGACGATGGTATGCACGGAAAGCACGAGTGGCGTTGAAAGTCCTGCCAAAATCATGTAGGCTCTTTCGTAGTGTCGCCATTGGCGATTGCCGCCGCGCCAGCCGAGCGAAAACAGTCCGAGCAAGGTTTTTCTGATGCCGGGTTTGGCGCGGTCGCGCATCGTGGCAAGGTCGGGAATCAATCCGACATACCAGAACATAATTGAGACCGAGAGGTAGGTTGAAATGGCGAAGACGTCCCACATCAACGGCGAGCGGAAGTTGACCCACATTTGCATGGAGTTCGGAAGCGGCAAGAACCAGTAAGCGTGCCAAATTCGCCCCATGTGAATGAGCGGGAACATTCCTGCGCAGATAACGGCGAAAATCGTCATCGCTTCGGAAAAGCGGTTAATCGAGGTGCGCCACTTTTGGCGGAAGAGAAACAGCACGGCGGAAATCAGCGTCCCTGCGTGACCGATACCGACCCACCAGACGAAGTTTGTAATATCCCACGCCCAACCGACGGTCGTGTTGTTTCCCCAGATTCCAATCCCTTTCCAAATCAGGTAGCCAATCACGCTCAAATACATCACCATCAGCGCGAAGGAAATACCGAAGAGAATCCACCAAAGGCGAGGCATCTTACGTTCAGGAACACCGCAGATGACTTCCGTGATTGTGTTGAACGTCGGCTTGCCGTTGATAAGCTCGGGTTCAGGCACATAGACGTGGTGATGTCCGTTGTGCGTTTCCTGTTTCAGTGTTGCTGTTTCCATACTTACAATCGGAGTTTGATGTTAAAATTTTGTCGGGTTATCCGAACTCAATCACTAATAATTTTCCATGTCTCGCTTTTCGGGCTTTGGCGATTTGGCTTTGACCTGATTTGATTTTGGGTCATACATTTTGCGGAACTCTGCTACGGTAAAGCCCACGCCGCCTAAAAGCAGGAGCGTTACAAAGATGCCAATAATCAAAATCGCCGTATCGCTCATTCGTAATCTCCTTCTCGTTTTCGCGATTGTTGCAAGGTTCGCGTAAAGACGCTTCGGAAGTAGAGCGCGAGCGCAATGCCACCGGCAACCCAAATCGCCACTAAGGCTCCTGCTTCTTGTTCGCGTGCAAAGAACCAAAGGTAATTGGCAACGCCAAATGCAATCGCAATGCCGCCCAAGAAGAAAAAATCAAATCCGTGCAAACTACCTGCTTTGGCTTCTTGAACGGCGAGAAATGCACCCGCCAGAATCAAGAGAAACACAAAGCCGCCAACGCCGAGTATGAGTGATTCAATCGCCATCGTTTACTTCACGGTTTGAGTTGGCGCAGTTGTCGCAATGTTTCGGAAATAAATGCCCAATATCAAGTTCGTCGGCACCCAAAGGCTGACGAAGAACGCACTATCGAGCATGAGCTTTTTTTCTTCTTCGCTTGTCGCTCCGATTGACGCAATCAAGAGATAATTCGCCAAGAGGAACGAGATGAGTGTTGCCGCGAAAAAAAGCCAATCATATTTCTTGAACATCTTTCAGAACCGTTTAAGGTTATCCAACGACTGTTTTTTCCAATTCAGGATTCGGATTGCGCAGTTTTGCTAAATACGACGTGCGCGGCTTGACATTGAGTTCTGCCAAGAGGTCATAGTTGCGCTTTTGTCGTTTCATTTGCGAAACCTTGCTGTTCGGGTCGTTGATGTCGCCGAAGACAATCGCTTGTGTCGGGCAGGCTTGCTGACAGGCGGTTTTGATTTCGCCATCGGCAATCTCTCTGCCTTGATTTTTCGCGTTGATTCTCGCACCCGAAATGCGTTGATAGCAATAGTTACACTTCTCCATCACCCCTCTGAACCGCACGGTTACATCAGGGTTCATCGCCATCTTCACCGTTTCAGGAATGCCGCCGTTCCACACCGGGTTATCGGTTACATAATTGAAGTAATTGAATCGGCGGACTTTATACGGGCAGTTATTGGCGCAATAGCGCGTGCCGACGCAACGGTTATAGACCATCGCGTTGATGCCATCTTCGGTATGCGCCGTCGCAGCGACAGGACAGACTTGTTCGCACGGCGCATTTTCACACTGCTGACACGCAACGGGTTGATAGACCATTTCAGGCGTTTCAAAATCGCCGGCGAAATAGCGGTCAATGCGAATCCAGTGCATTTGCCGACCTTTTCGCGTTTGCTCCTTGCCAACCACCGGAATGTTGTTTTCCGATTGGCACGCAATCGCGCACGCATTGCAACCGATGCACGCATTGAGGTCAATCGTCATACCCCATTGATGCCCTTCATCGTGCTTGTAAGGACGCTCAAAGAGTTTGACTTCTTCATACTTGATGAGTTTTTCTTTGACGAAGTCTGGCTGTTTGAGGTATTGGTCTAAGGTGCCTTCGATGACGATAGATTCTCGCCCATCAAGCGAGCCTTGATTTTGTGTGGTGGCGAGCAGATAATCTTTGCCGGTTCGCGTTGCCGTTCCGCTTTGAATATCCATTCCGGTGGTTGTGCGCAAGGCGTAGCAGTTGAAGCCGATGTCGTTTCCGACGTTGCCTGCCGCTTTGCGTCCGTAGCCGAGAGAGAGCGTGATGCTGTAATCGGCTTGACCGGGAACAATCCAAACGGGAATTTCAAGTTCTTTGCCTTGCACAGTGAGTTTAATGACTTCCCGCTCCATATCGTTGAGATGCGTGCGGTCGCCTTCTTGTGCATAAACGCTTTCGCCTTTCAAGCCGAGTTCTTTTGCGGTTTTGAGGCTCATGAGCGCGGCATTATCCCAAGCGAGTTTCGTTACAGCACCCGGCAATTCTTGAAGCCACGCATTATTGGCAAAGCGTCCATCAAAGGTTGATTCTGACGGTAAGAAGACAATTTCGAGCGAATTGAGGTCAGGTGCTTTGGTTGAGAACGGATTTTTCGCGATGGCTTGCGCAATCGCATCGGAATTGAGCGTAATGGATTTTGTCTCGGTCGCCAACGCAAGCACGCCTTCGTGCAAGGCTTTTTTCCAATTCTCTTCGAAGCCCAGTGAGCCAATGCGTTGTTTCCACGTGTCGCGCACGAGGTTGTAGCCGAGTTGCTCAACGCCAGTGTTGATGAGCGCAAGCAGTTCGATGTTGCTCTTTCCGCCGTAGAGTGGCGCAATGAGCGGCTGAATGGGGCTAATTGTGCCGTTGGCTGAAATCGCGTCGCCCCATTGTTCGAGGTAATGCGTTGCGGGAATATGCCACGAGGCAAGTCGCGCGGTCTCATCGACATACAATCCCCAGTGAATCGTTGTCTTCACCTTTTTGAGTGCGCTTTCAAAATTCAAATCAGCGGGCGCATCATAAACAGGATTTCCACCCAACACGAGAAGCGTTGAAATGTTACCTGCGTTCATCTCTGCTACGAGCGCGCTCAAACTTTCGCGGCTTGGCACGGCGGCATCTTTGATTGGACGATAAGAAACCGTTGTGCCGACATTTTGCAACGCCGTGTTAATCGCACACACCAACGCATGCACTTCGGGCGATTGATGACGACCTGCAACCACCAGCGACGCGCCGCGATTCTGAATCAAATCTTTCGCAACCGCCGAGAGCCATTTTTTATCAAAGGTGTTTGAGGCATAATTGCTGAGTGCGTTGGCAATCGGCACATTCACTCCTTGTGCGTTAAGTTCGAGCGCGAGTGCGGAAGCAAATGCGCCGATTAAACGCGAAGGCAATTTCAAGCGGTGGTCAGCCATGCCGCCTGTTACGCTGAAGGTGCTTTCCACGACATAGAGGCGGTTCATTTGGTCTTTTTCAGACTCCACGCGTCGACCGTCTGCAAAGCCACGTGCGTTCATCACGTTTTCGGATTCGCGCAAGAAAGCATCGGCATCGAGCGAAAGAATCACTTTGGCTTTGCTGAAATCATAAATTGGTTGGAGCGATTCGCTTGTGGCAAGTTGGATTCCCTTCAAGATGTTTTCATCGCTGACGGCTTCATAGACGGCGACTTTGGCTTTGGGATAGGTTGCGACAAATTCACCGAGCAGACGTGCAAGCGTTGGCGAGGCAAATGATTCGGTAAGAATTGCCAAGCCTTCGCCGCCATTGGCTTTGAGTGCTAAATGCTGTTCGCGCCAGAAGGCGACAAAATCTGCGAACTGCACTTCTCCGCCATTTTTGCGCACGCTCTTTGAGCGGTCGGGGTCATAAAGCCCAAGAATTGAGGCTTGAATAAATGTGTTCGTGCCGCCGGTTGAAGATGGGTGTTTCTCATTGCCTTCAACCTTTGTTGGTCGTCCTTCATTGCTTTTGACCAGCACGCCGTAGGCGGAAAGCCCAAATGGCATGGTGGTGGCGTAATAGTTTGCAATGCCGGGCACAACTTCTTCGGGCTGTTTGACGTAAGGCACGATTTTCTCGACGGGACGGCGGCATGCCGCAAGTCCTGCAAGTGCAAACGACGCGCCCATAATTGCCAAGAACTTTCGGCGCGAGATAGTGTCTTTCATCAATTCTAATTCTGCCGCGCCTTCGGGGTATTCGCTTTCGACCCATCGGCGAAATTCGGGCGAGTTAGAAAGTTGTTCGGCACTGCGCCAGTACTTTTTTCCGGTTGAAGTTTCTTCTGCGGTAACAGGTTTCGGTGTGCGCTTCATATCACTTCTAAAAAAATTGGTTACTGATGGTTATCGGTGGCACGCGCCGCAATCAACGGGCGGATTGATTTTCTTTTCGGCAATAAGTTTCGCCGCAAATTCTTTTTGATTGGCGGGCATCACCCAGTCCATATTCGTTACTTCGCTCTTCGGGCGTAAGTGCGGTTCGGGATTGCGGTGGCAGTCCAAGCACCAGCCCATTGAGAGCGGCTCGACTTGCATCACGCCGCGCTCGTCCATTTGCGCGACATTGCCATGACAACTCTTGCACCCCACGCCGACATTGACGTGAACGCTGTGATTGAAATACGCAAAGTCCGGAACCTTATGCACCTTCACCCACTCGACGGGTTTGTTGGTGGCGTAGCTTTCGCGCACGGGCAAAAGTTTTTCGCTCTTTGCCGCTACTTGCGTGTGGCAGTTCATACAGGTCGATGTTGCCGGAACGCTCGCGTGCGCCGACTTCTCAACGCCGATGTGGCAATAGCGGCAATCCATGCCTAAATCGCCTGCGTGCAACTTGTGGCTATACGGAACAGGCTGTTTCGGGCGATAGCCGACTTCCAAATACTTTGGAGAGCCGAAATACCAAAAGCCGAACGTTACCACCACGACTGTCGATAGAACACCCGCAATCAAAAACATCGGGATTTTGTTTGTCCATTTCGGAAATAACTGTGCCATACTACTTTCAGTGTGAGTTATCGTTAATTAAGAGTTTCAAAAATCAGTTGAACAACCCTATCCAAAATCAGAGCGGCAAATAAGCCGAAGAGATAGGTGATTGAAAAGAAAAAGAGTTTTTTTGCCGATTGCTCCGAATAGTTCAGCAAGGTTTCCCAGTTTCGCTTGATAAACATTGCGCCCAGCAAAACCGAAGCGATGTCGTAAATCCAACCATGATGAATCACGGCGAGCCAAAGGCTTGCCAGCACGGTGAGTATCGTGTAGGCGAACATCTGTTTGAGCGTTTCTCTCTCGCCTTTCACGACGGGCATCATCGGCAATTCGGCTTTGATGTAATCCTCTTTGCAATAGAGTGCGAGAGCCCAGAAGTGCGGCGGTGTCCAAAGAAAGACGATGAGAAAAACGAGAATCGGTTCGAGGGCGATTTCGCCCGTAATGCCTGCCCATACGCCAATCGGTGCCATTGCACCTGCTACCCCGCCAATGACGATATTTTGCGGCGTGTTGGGTTTGAGCCAAAGTGTGTAGAAAAATCCGTAAAAGAGAATCGTGCCAAGCGAAAGCATCGCGCTCAGCCAGTTGAACATTAAGCCGAAAATTAAAACGCCAACCACGCCAATGGCGACAATGAAAATGAGGGCATGGGTCGGTTGAATTTTGCCTTGTGGAAGTGGGCGACGCTTTTGGGTGCGTGCCATTTTTGCGTCAATCTCACGCTCAAAAAATTGGTTGAGGGCGTTGGCACAACCACCCGTGAGATAAACCGCAAGGAGAATCGCACAACACTTTATCGGGCTGTAAAGCAGAGAGCCTTCAATGAAAAGAGCAACGGCACCTGACAGCACCACCAGAAGCATAATCGTCGGTTTTGTCAAGAGGAGGTAACTTCCGACTGCCTCTGAAATTTCATTTTTTTTGTTAATCAACGCGGCGTTCTGCATCGTTCTTCTCGATACTTCTGTGCAGTCCGAGACTGCGTTTTTGAAACGATGAGATTAACTTACCGACGGTGAGAAGTGTATCGGTGCGGCGACGCGCTGGTGTAGGATTTTGAACTGCAAAATAGAACAACATTACTACGGCACTGATATACTACTCATCTTTTTTGTCGGCAAATTGTCTCCTTAGCAATTTGCTTGTTCATTTTAATGTTCTCCTGTAATGTTACTCTGCTAAATCACAACTTTATCAACGAACATCTTTTGATTGTGAAAACCTGTGGCAATTATACGATGAACGTATTGATTTACAAAGCAGTTTTTCGAAGTTTTTTTGAAGTGCTTGTAAGTGCTTGTAAAATCAATGGGTTTCGGGAGCGGCTTTTTTGCTCGTTACAATTTCAACCACTTGCTCGCGCAACTCCGAAGCATCGAAGCGTTTTGGCGCAATGCCTTTTACGAAAAAGTTATCACATTGCTTTGGGTTTGCCTATTTTCGCACTTCAACTTTTCATTCAGCCATGCGCTACACATCACAAGCCATAGAAGTTCTCGTTGAGGAGTTCGCCAAGTTGCCCGGCGTTGGAAAGAAAACGGCGCAACGCCTTGCGCTTCATATTCTTCGCGAAAAGCCGGAAGATGTGGAACGCTTCGCCAAAGCCTTGCTCGATGCCAAAGAGAAAGTGGTCTATTGCGTCGAGTGCCAAAACATGACCGATAACACCGCCAATCCATGCATCATTTGCACCAGCCCAAAGCGCAACCGCTCGCTCGTGTGCGTGGTTGAATCGCCAAGTGATGTTATCGCTTTTGAAAAGACCAATCAATACAGCGGGCTGTATCATGTCTTGCATGGCGTGATTTCGCCGCTCGACGGCATCGGTCCTGATGACCTTAAAATCAAAGAGTTGATTGCGCGTCTCTCAACGGAAAAGGGACAGCAAATTAAAGAGATTATCCTTGCGCTTAATCCGACTGTTGAAGGCGAGACAACCGTTTTGTATTTGACCAAACTCTTAAAACCACTCGGCTTGAAAGTCTCACGCATTGCACGCGGCATTCCGATTGGGAGCGAATTGGAATACACCGACGAAGCCACGCTCACACGCGCCCTCGAAGGCAGAGCTGAGGTGTAAAACCATGCGAAAGTGCAAGTTAGTCCACTTGTTCGAGTTTTGAGATGACCGTTCCCATTACCAATAGTCCAAGCATCAATTCGCGCTTCATTCCGAGTTTTTCAAAAATTGTGATGGCTTCGCTCAAACACGCCTTTGCTTCTGCACAACGATTTTCTTCGTAATAAACTTTGCCCAACCCGTGAAGCGCAATGCCCTTTCCTGCTTCGTTACCATCGGCTTCATAGCGCGATTTTGCTAATTCATAGACACGCTTGGCTTCATCTCGCTCCCCCAAATTTCTCAACGCATTTGCCAAATTGATGCAAGTATTGGCGATAGACGATGGACTTGCGAAGGTTTCTTTTAGTTTCAAACAACTTGCAAACGATTCCTTTGCTAATTCATACTCCGCCAAGTCGGCATACACCACGCCCAGATTATTGAGCGACGCGGCTACTTTTTGTGGCTCACCCAACTTCTCGCGTATTCTCAACGCTTCTTGATGATATGCCAACGCTTGCGGATAATCGGAAAGGTTGTAGCAGAGATTGCCAAGATTGCTCATCAAGGTTGCTTTCATGGAAAGGTTGTTTGTTTCTTTCCAATAAGCGAGGCTTTGCTGAAAGAGGTCGGAGGCTTCGGCATAGCGTCCAACGGCGAGGCACACATTTCCGATTGAGTTCAGCACAAGGGCAATGCCTTCACGGTTGCCTATTTCTTCGTAGAGCCGCTTGGCTTGAAGTAAAAGTTGTTCGGATTTTTGAAACTCGTTCAAGCGGTAAGTGGCGACACCTTCGGCATAGAGCGCGTCGGCTTGTTCGAGCGTGTTGAGAGAATGGTGTTTGAGACGCTCCAAAATGTGAAGGGCTTTTTTCGGCTCTTGGTCGCAAGACAACTTTGCCTCATCAATCCATTGACGGAGTTCTTGGGGAGATTGCATTTGAGTTTTCTTGTTGGAGTTTTGAGTAGGATTTGCCTAATCGGCAACAAGTCAATGCGATTTCGCGTTTTGCTTTGGTTTGCTCAAAGGTTTCCAAACTTTGTTGAAACCGCGTGATTGCTTCGTGAAGGCGATTTTGCATTTCTAAAATTAACCCTTGCCCGCGAAGCGCACGCGCCAAGCCGACTTTTTGCCCAAGCCTTTCGTAAAGCAAATATGCCCTTTCAAAAGCGGTCTCCGATTCTTTCATCTTACCCAAATTTCTCAATGCTTCCGCCAAATTCAGTATCGCCATTGACTCGTTTTCCAAATCTTCGGATACGCTTTTCGATGCCAAGCATTTTTCAAACATTTGCACGGCACTTTCATAATCACGCATTGCCATATAAACCACGCCAAGATTGTTTAGCGTAGTTCTGTTTTCGATATGCTTGCCGATTGACTCGCGAATCTTAAACGCTTTCTGGTAATGCTCCAACGCTTGCCCGTAATCAGCCAAGTAATAAAACACATTGCCCAAATTGTTATTGCCGACGGCAATCCCTTCCAAGTTGTTTGTCTCCGTCCAAATGGTCAAAGATTGCTGAAAATACTCTATGACGTTGGCATAGTTGCCCTGCTCCATATACAGAATGGCTAATGTATTCAACAATTTTGCCACGATGTCGCGCTGTCCAATTTGCTCGTAGAGCCGTTTGGCTTCTGTGAGTGCTTCTTCTGATGATTTCCATTTGCTCAGAGCATAATCGGCAACACCTTTTGCAAACAAGGCTTCGGCTTTTGTTTCAATCGGCAGTGATGGGAATTGCGAACAGACTTGCTCAATGAGTGCGTTTGCCCGCGCCGGCTCTTTTTGGCAAATGCTCTTAGCCAACGCGACGGTGTTCATCGCTTCTTGAATGGCTGTTTCATTTTGCCGCTTCAACATCTTACATTCGTTTAACTTTGAACAGTATCACTGAATTTCGCTATGAAAAAAGTTTTTTTACTCTCGCTGATTGTTCTTTTTGTGAGTATTCTTGTTTGGATTTACACAACTTCTTTTTCATCACCTTTGCTTTCTGAAAGTTACGCGGAACGCATTGAGCGCGAAGCACGCGAAACATCTGAACTTGAAGAAGGTTTTGCTGACTTGGCGTTTGAGTGGTGGTATAGTCAAAGAGCCTATCCCAACGAACTCATCGACTACAAGAAATTTGAACAAGCCTACCAATACAGCAAGAGCGAACTTGTTGCGTCGCGCACGCTGGATAACACGGTTTGGCAGAGTTTAGGACCGAAGAATGTTGGCGGACGCACCCGCGCGATTGCCATTCACCCGCTTCACCCCGATACGATGTGGATTGGCGCGGCTTCCGGCGGCTTATGGAAAACCACGACTGCGGGCGCAGGCGCAAACGCTTGGCAATATGTTGAGACAGGCTTTCCGACCGTTTCCGTTTGCGCGATTGCCCTTGACCCCTCGAATCCTGATGTGATGTATATCGGCACTGGGGAATTTCGCCGATACAACCAACCGGGCATGGTTGGCACGCCCGGCGCACGCGCCACTTATGGCATCGGCATCTTGAAATCCACTGATGGCGGCAACACTTGGGCGCAAACTGGCTTAAACTGGCAACTGCACGAATACAAAGCCATTCAAAAAATCGTTATCAATCCGCTCAACACGCAAACGCTTTATGCGGCTACAAGCGACGGGGTCTACAAAAGCCTTGATGGTGGCACCACTTGGTCACTTTCGCTCACGGTGCCTGCGGCAATGGACATCGTCATCAATCCGATTGATACGAGCGTGCTTTATGCTTCGTGCGGACAACTCAACACCGCACCGAATCCCGGACTTTACAAAACCACCAACGCAGGCGCAAGTTGGACACCACTTTCAGGCGGATTACCTACCACCAATTTCGGTAGAACCTCACTCACGCTCTATGCCGCGCCGAGTGCTTCGGGTGGCTACACGGAAGTCGTTTATGCGGGCGTGGGCAATGCACAAACACGCGGCGTTCACGGCGTTTATCGCACCACTGACGGCGGCAACACTTGGACGCTTCAATCCGCAACGCAATATGCCTCTTCGCAATCGTGGTATAACAACACCATCGCCGTTCACCCCGAAAATCCGAACACTGTATTCGCGAGCGGTTTAGATTTTTACAAATCCACCGATGGCGGCACGAACCTCACGCGCAAGTCGGAGTGGTATGCTTACTTTCAAGGTGTCATTGCGCCCGGCGGCGACGAAGGCTCACCCGTTTATGCGCACGCCGACCATCACGCCATTGCCTTTCACCCGTTTAATCCTGACCGAATGTTTTTGGCAACGGACGGCGGCATCTTTGAAACCACCGACGGCGGCGAAACTTTCAGAGGTCGTAACGGCGGCTACCAAACCACCCAAATCTACAACGGCTTTGCGACTTCCCTTTCCGATTCTAACCTTGCCTACGCAGGCTTGCAAGATAACGGCACGCTGAAATACGAAGGCTCACTCGCTTGGAACAAAGTCTACGGCGGCGACGGCGGCTGGTGCGCTATCAATTCGCAAAACAATCAAATCGCTTATGAGGAATACGTATATCTCGACATCAATCGCACCACCGACGGCGGACAATCATGGCAAGATGCAACAAACGGACTTGAAACAGGTTCAAGCGTTGCGAATTTCATCGCGCCTTTTATTATCTCGCCTTCTAATCCAAATGTTCTTTATGCAGGCGCAACCAAAGTGTTCAAGACCACCAACGGCGGCGATAACTGGTTTGGCACTAATAACAACACGCCGCTCAACGGCAATCGTATGTCGGCAATGGCGGTTTCTTGGACGAATCCCGATACGCTCTATGTCGCCACAGGCACTTCAACGGCAACCACTTCAAACGGACTTTGTCAAGTCTTTTTCTCTTCCAACGGCGGCGCAACTTGGGTCAATCGCACACAAAGCGGCATGCCCGACCGCTACCCGACCGACCTGTATGTCGACCCGCGTGATAGCAAAATCGCCTATCTCACTTATTCCGGCTACGGTAATCCGCACATCTATAAAACCACTAATGCGGGCGCAACTTGGATAGATATTTCCAACAACTTACCTGATATTCCCGTCCAATGTGTTGCGCTCGATGGCGATTTTCCTGATGATGTGTATATCGGCACGGATTTAGGCGTTTATCGCAGTCTGAACGGCGGTGCGTGGGAACTGTGGGAGAGCGGTATGCCGCCCGCAATGATTTTAGATTTGCAATTTTCAAAGCCGAATCGCACGATGCGTGCCGCTACGTTTGGCAATGGTGTTTATGAGCGCAAACTCCGTCCGATTGGGCAAGTCTCTGCACCCATGCCCGTTGCGTCCAAACCCGCTCCTTTTGAGTTAGAGCAAAATTATCCGAATCCGTTTAATCCAACTACAACCATTCGCTACACGCTTCCGAGTGCCAACCTTGTTCGGTTAGAACTCTTTGATGCGTTGGGGCGAAAAGTCGCAACGCTCGTGAATGAGCGCAAAAGTGCAGGCACACACGCCTACACGCTGAATGCCGCACGGTTCTCGCTTGCGTCAGGGGCTTATTTTTATCGCTTGCAAGTCGGAAGCCAAGTAGAAACGAAAAAAATGCTGTTGGTGAAATAAAAGGTTGAAGGTTAAAGGTTGAAGGTTAGATGGTTAGATGTTGAGGAAAATCATTTCAGGCGGACAGACCGGGGTTGACCAAGCCGCATTGAGCCTTGCGCGTGAGTTTGGTTTTGAAATTGGCGGCTGGTGTCCGCCGAATCGCCTTTGTGAGAACGGCACTATTCCCGACGATTTTCCACTTATCCCAACGCCAAGCGAGTGCAGTCCGAATGCCCCGCATATTCCCCGCTCGCTCCGAACGGAATGGAACGTGCGCGATAGCGATGCCACGCTCGTGCTTCTCCCTCACTTCCTTCAACACGACATCGGCACGGCTTGGACGGTTACTTGCGCCCAACACCTTGCCAAACCCTTGCTCGTCATTGACCCCTTCCTCAAAGACGCCCCTACAACCATTGATAACTGGCTCGCCTCTATTCACCTCACCACCTTGAATGTCGCAGGACCAAGCGAACGCACTTGCCCCGGAATTAGTCATGCCACCGAAACTGTTTTAAGGCAAGTCTTCTCTAACCTTATTCTCTCGCCTTTGCCATAGCGCACCATTTTCCGCTTTTCGCTTCACAAAATAAAAGGGCGAAAACTTTTTCGCCCTTGCTATCCGCATTTCAATCCCACATTGGTGCAATTAGAAT
>Ga0272446_1003364_pt1 | contig 20280 bp, 17 predicted proteins | sample YNPCB0061_FD_194587 | JGI IMG/M metagenome (GOLD analysis project Ga0272446, IMG submission 194587) | Hot spring microbial mat communities from Yellowstone National Park, WY, United States - YNP-CB-006-1 | ecosystem: Environmental > Aquatic > Thermal springs > Hot (42-90C) > Sediment | place...
CCACCGCATAGGCGGGCCGGACCACCCGGGCTTCTTCCAGGCCCGGAAGGCTGTGGATAAAATCTAGCTGGACATCCTCAGGGAGGGAACTCGATGCGCCGTTCAGGTACATTTCGTTGGTTTCCAGACTTTCCGGCTCTATAAAGATATGGTGCCGTTCCCGGTCGGGGAAGCGGACCACCTTGTCTTCTAGGGATGGACAGTACCGGGGGCCAACACCGACAATCTTTCCCCCATATAGGGGTGAGCGGTGTATATTCCTGCGGATAATTTCATGGGTCTGTTCGGTAGTGTAGGTAATCCAGCAGGGGACCGACGGCCGGTCCAGGCGGCTGTCCGCCTCGATATCAAAGGTGAAGGGGATGGCCTCTTCGCCGTCCTGCCGTTCCAAACGCGAATAGTCGATGGTTTCGCCGGCTACCCGGGCCGGGGTGCCGGTCTTAAGGCGGCCCACAGGGAAGCCCCGGCGGCGCAGACTGGTGCCAAGGCCGATGGCGGCCCCTTCGCCGAGGCGGCCCATGGGGGCATCGTATTCGCCGATAAAGATTTTGCCTTCCATAAAGGTCCCTGTCGCCAGGATGGCCGCCTTACAGCCGATGCGATGCCCCCGTTCGGTGACAATGCCTTCCAGCCGCTGGCCATCATTTGAGACGATAAGGTCCACCGCCGTATCCATAAAAATATGCAGGTTGTTCTGCTGTTCCACCGATGAACGGGCCGCCGCCTGATAGAGCCATTTATCCGCCTGGGCTCGGGGGGCCTGCACTGCGGGGCCCCGGGACCGGTTCAGCACCCGGTACTGTATCAGGGTGGCATCGATGAGTTTGGCCATCTGGCCGCCCAGGGCATCCACCTCCCGGACCAGGTTCCCCTTAGAAAGGCCGCCGATGGCGGGATTGCAGGAAAGGGCGCCGATTTTGTCGGGATTTTGGGTGATAAGCAGGGTTTTTAGACCTAAGCGGGCGCTGGCGAGGGATGCTTCTATACCTGCGTGTCCCCCGCCTACAACGATAACATCATAATCCATATAATGATAATCCTATTTGCCGACACAGAATCGGCTGAACATGGTTTCTAGAATTTCTGCGGTGGAGACTTCGCCGGTTATTTCCCCCAGGGCTTCCACCGCTTCCCTGAGTTCCGGGGCTATGAGGTCTAGCGGCGCATGGCTGTCCGCCAGACGCAGGGCTTCTCTGAGGGCTTCCACTGCCCGGTCGACGAGGGCTTTCTGCCGTTCCGAAGCGATGCCTACGGCGGCATTACCCTGGGATGGGCCCGTATCGGTTCCGCCTAAGGCGGCCTTCATCGCCTGGGCAAGTTCCGGGATACCCAGGCCGGTCTTTGCACTTACCGCCAGGACCGGCAGGGAGCCGGCCTGTTCCGGTTCTGTCAGGGGGGCCACATCGGTCTTGTTCCAGATGACCAGTATGGGCGGCACCTTTTGGTCCTTCCATAATTCCCCTGCCTGATATTCCCGGAGTAACTGCCGGTCCGCCTCCTGGAAGCCCGCCTTGCCATCGACAATAAAAAGGATGAGGTCCGCGGCTTGCACAATAGTCTTGCTTCGTTCGACCCCGATTTGCTCAATGGGGTCTTCGGCATGGCGGAGCCCTGCTGTATCTACAAGCCTGACGGGAATGCCTTCCAGGGAAATCCAGGCTTCTATGTAGTCCCGGGTTGTCCCGGGAATGTCTGTAACAATGGAACGTTCTTCTTTTATAAGCCGGTTAAAGAGGCTCGATTTTCCCGCATTGGGCCGGCCCGCAATGGCCACCAGGGCCCCATCCTGGTAGAGTTTTTCGATGCGGTAGGAGGCCGCCAGGGCTTCCAGGTCCTTAAGGGCCTGTTCTACCCTGCTTCGGTCCGGCATGAGACCCGCCGCTTCTGCCGCAGCCACGGGTATGGCATCGCCGGATTCACAATCCACGGCGAGGCCGTCTTCGGCAATGCCCGAAACGCCATCATCTTCGGAATAATCCAGGAAAAGCTCCGTGGCCGCCAGGGCATGGACCAGTTCTTCTTTAATGGCCCGAATTTCAGCCTCCAGGGCTCCTGAAAGCCGGTCCAGGGCATGACGGCGGCTCTCATCGGTTTTTGCTTCTATCAGTTCGACCACCGATTCGGATCGGGTCAGATCGAGTTTTCCGTTCATAAAGGCCCGGAAGGTGAATTCGCCGGGCAGGGCCTGGCGGAACCCGCCCTCTAAGAGGCATTGGAGCACCGACCGGGCTGTGGCTATGCCACCGTGGCAGGAGATATCCACCGCATCTTCGCCGGTGTAACTGCGGGGACTGCGAAAAACCGACAGGAGCACCTCATCAACCTTAGCTCCCTGGCTGTTCTGTATCCAGCCGTGGACAATGGTGTTCCCTGGGGCTTCCTGCAGAGCCTTGGGCCGTGAAAAAAGCTTCGCCACGAGGTCGATACAACCGGGGCCGGAACTGCGGATAACCGCCAGGGCGCTTTCTGCCAGGGGAGTTGCATGGGCCGCAATAGGGTCATTGCTGCCGTAGGATGGACGATTCATAGGTACCTACGGAGCTTAGCGAAATTCCTATGAAAAAACAAGCTGAGCTTGACGAACCATTTTGGCGCGGTATACTTCTAGCTAAGTTATTGTACTTTTTAACCAATGAGGAGGATACGATGGGAAAGAGAAGGTTCCTGGTTATATTGATGACAGCCCTGCTGAGTGCGGGTTTTCTTTCGGCCCAGCAGGCTGAAATTAGCAAAAAACAGGATGTGGCGGTCTTTGCCTTAGGGTATTACGGCTACAACATCCCCCTGGAAGTCCTTGCAAACGTGGATGCGGAGATTCAGGGCGTTTTTGTAAATCTGGGCCGCTTTAATGTTTTGGGCCAAACTGAACGGTTTTCTTCCAAGGATGTGCAGGATTTCATCAACCTGATACAGACCGCCAAGCAGAATAATACCCCCCTGCCCGATGAGGTTAAGTTCGGCGATGTTCAGCTTACCGAGGGGCTCCTGAAAAAACTGTATGGCGCCTTTGTGGTGGTTATTCCCACTATCGTCGATTTTAAGGTGGAAATGGTTAAAAACGAATACCAGGCCCGGATAAAGACTTCCGTTGCGTTCCTGAATGTAGCCGAAGGAACCACCATTGGGATGGCAAATATCGAGACCACCGGCATGTCCCGGGAAACCCAGACTAAGGCCGTGGCTGAGGCGATTAACGCAATTCCCATCCAGCTTACCTATGAAGTAAGAAAGATTCCCGCCTTTACGCTGAGAACTCAGGTTCTGAAGGCCGATGCTTTCGAAGCTAAAATGCAATTCGGCACCGATATGGGCGTTGCGGTGGGCGATGAATATGTGGTGGTACAACGTAGTACGATCGGCGGTCTCGTGGATGAACGGGAAGATGGGCTCCTTGTAATAAAGGATGTGGGTCCCCAGATCAGCACCGCCGCGGTCCGCTATGCCGGTCCCACCTTAAAAGAGGGCGCCCAGCTCAGGGAAGTTCCCCGCCTCGGTATAGATGTGGAACCCTACCTGTATTATCTCACCTATTTTGGGGACGTTTATGGATGGAATCTGGGTACCCAGAACCCTACTCCTACGAAGGGAGCCCTTGCGGTGGGTGCGAAATTTGCCTTAAGCCGCGGCTGGTATGCTGTTCGGCCCATTGCGGGAATTCAGATGAATTTTGATACCGCCCTCTGGCTCCCGGTAATTGCCTATGCGGGTATAGAATACAATATGTATCTCAGGCGCTTTGCTCTTACCGGTACTGCAGCCTTTGCCGGGGCAAGCAATGCAATAGTCCGAATTCTGGAAGAAAATCTTTCTCAGAGCGATGACCCCTGGTTTACCCACTACGGCATTAAGCTGAATGTGGGTGCCAGTTTCCTTATCAGTCGGGATATGCGGATCTTTGCCAATGCCGGCATAGATGCTCTTTTAGGCATTGCTAGCGGTGTTGGCGGGCCTTTCCAGAGCTATGGCGGCTACGGTGTTGCCGCCGGTGTTGCCTTTAAGCTGTAGCTGTAATAGAGGGTTGTAAAAATTCGGCTGTCCAGCCCCCGCGGGCTGGGCAGCCGCTTTTTTTGTCTTAAAGAAATCTTGCATAGCCCTGCCGGTCCTGGTAGTATAGGCGGCATGAAAGGAATTATTGTTGCCGCAGGCTATGGCACCCGTTTTTTGCCCGTAACCAAGACAATCCCTAAGGAAATGCTGCCGGTCGTAAACGTACCCTCCATAGCATTCATTGTAGATGAGTTTGTAAAATCCGGTATCGAAGATATTATCATTATCAGTTCCCGGCGGAAAAAGGTTCTGGAGGACTATTTTGACCGGGAAATTGAACTGGAAACGGTGTTCGAGAAGGAAGGCAAGCTGGATCGGCTTGAGCGGATAAAACCCCCGGCCAATGTCCGTTTTGCCTTTGTCCGGCAACAGCGGATGCTCGGGACCGGCCATGCCCTGCTCCAGGTGAAGGGCCTTGTGGGAAACGATGCCTGTGTGGTGGCATACCCGGATGACCTCCATCTTGGTGAGCCGCCCCTGGCGGCCCAGCTCATTTCAGCATGGCGGGAAACGGGCTGTTCCGTTATGGCCAGCGTTTATGAGCCGGGGGATGTGAGCCGCTACGGTGTCCTTGATATTGCCGCCGACGGAAAGCATGTGCGGGCCATAGTGGAAAAACCAAACCGGGGTACCGAACCCAGCCACGAGGTCTCCATTGGCCGCTATCTGTATACACCGGAGTTCTTTAATTACCTGGAAGAAGGTTGGGAGCGCCATGAGGGCGGCGAGTACTATCACATCTACGCCTTGAATAAGTTGATGAATGAAGGACGGGTGGTGTACCGCCGTCTTTCCGGCCAGCGGCTGGATACGGGGGAACCCGAAGGCTACCTGGATGCCATCCTGCGCTATGCCGATACGGTGCCTTCCCTCCGAAAAGTACTAGACTCCTACATGGCCGAGCGGGGCGTAAAATAGATCCTCATCATATTTAAACATACATTTAAAAATTATTAATCCAATATTTACCGAAAATTCATGTCCATAGTTCACCTTTAAAGAAATTGGAGGTGGACTATGGCAAAAAATATTGCTGTTCTCGGGAACGGATATGTGGGCTTACTGGCTGCTGTAGGACTCGCTGACTTTGGCAATACCTGTATTGGTGTAGATGTAAATCAACAGAAAATAGACAGCCTTAATAAAGGAATAAGTCCTATTTACGAACCGGGTGTTGAAGAATACCTGCGGCGTAACCTTGCGAGCGGACGTTTGCGGTTTACCACTAATGCTGCTGAAGCTATTAGGATGAGCCAGGTGTTATTTATTACAGTGGGGACACCACAAATGGATAATGGAGATGCGGATCTCAGTTTTCTTAAACAGGTTGTTGAAACGATAGCGCAAAATCTGAATGAGTACAAGGTTGTCGTTACCAAGAGTACCGTTCCGGTTGGAACTAACCGCTGGATCCTGGAAACCCTAACCAATGCAGGCTTTACGGCTGGTATAGATTTTGATGTGGTTTCCAATCCGGAATTTCTCAGGGAAGGAAGGGCCACCCAGGACTTTTTTCATCCGGACCGAACGGTTATTGGCTGTGAAAGTCCCCGGGCTCAAGCCATCATGGAAGATGTGTACCGGGCATTAAACCTGATCTCCGTTCCCTTTATATGGTGCGATTTGGAAACTGCAGAGCTTATTAAATACGCATCCAATGCGTTTTTAGCAACAAAAATCAGTTTTATTAATGAGATGGCAAATCTTGCTGAGGCAGTCGGAGCAGATATACATCAGGTTGCCAAGGCCATGGGTATGGATGGCAGAATAAATCCAAAATTTCTGCATCCCGGACCTGGCTATGGAGGCAGCTGTTTCCCGAAAGATACCGCAGCCCTGGTTCATTTGGGAAATAAACATCGGGTACCTATGCGGGTAGTACAGAGTGCGATTGAAGCCAACATAAAACAGAAAGAACGGATGCTGGATAAACTGAAACTCCTTGTTTCCTGGGCTTTGCATACGGATGTTGACCATATTGGATCAAATCCTCTGGAAGGAAAAACCATTGCCGTTCTTGGGTTGGCCTTTAAGCAGGAAACCGATGATATCCGGGAAAGTCCTGCCCTTGATATAGTACAGGGCTTACTGCTCTCCGGGGCAAAAGTTCGGGCCCATGATCCTAAAGCAATGACAAACTTTTCTAAAATTTTTCCGCAGGTGACCTATTGCACTACAGCCTATGATGCAGTGGAAGAGGCTGATGTTGTAATGTTGCTTACCGAATGGAATGAATACCGCAGTCTGGATCTGGACCGGATCGGCCGCAGTGTATCTCATAAAATAATACTGGACACGCGGAATATCTTGGATCCCGATGATGTGTTGGAAAAGGGATTTTTATATGATGGTGTAGGCCGCGGTTTAATCGGTAAACAGGTCAGAATGACCCATTCACCGATACATGCATAGTCCTCTTACATATAGGCCCTCGTTAAGGCCGCAACCATGTACTCATGATCCAGGAGGCCGGCGGTTTCACGGATGGAGTGCATGGAAAGCAGGGGGGCTCCGATATCAACGGTTTTAATACCCGTGATAGAAGATGACAGGGGGCCGATGGTGGTGCCGGGGGCAATATCGGCCCGGCTCATGAATTTCTGGCAGGGGACCCCAGCGGATTCGCAGATAAGGCGGAACTGGGCTTCTGCGGCACCGTCGGTAGCATATCGCAGGTTTGCGTTCACCTTTAGTGCCGGGCCCCCGTTCAGTATTGGCGCATAGTCTTCATCAAACTTTTCCGGGTAGGAGCTGTGATAGGCCTGGGCCACATCTACGGAGATGCAGAAGGATGCCGCCAAAGCCCGGTAAAAGTCTTCGGTGCTTTCATCGAGGATGGTTGAAATTCGGCCCAGTATGTCCCGTAAAAAGGATGAGTCCGCTCCCTGGGTCGAACGGGAGCCCACCTCTTCGTTGTCCAGAAAACAGGCAACCTGGGTGTGTTCCGCTGCCTCGGCAGAATTAAAGGCCTCTAGTATGGCATGGCAGCCCAGGAGGTCATCCAGCCGGTAGCCGTTCATCAGTTCAGAATTTGAGCCCAGAATTGCAGGTCCCTGGGCATCCACAAAATAGAGATCGGCCCCTAAAATGCTGTCGGCACCGATCTGGAATTGTTCGGCCAATAATGCATGGATCGCAGAGACCGTAGCGGTTTCTGTTTTGCCCGAAGCGGAGACTAGTACCGGCAGGTGGGTTTGGGCATTGTATTCAAAGCCCTTGTTTATATCCCGGTTCAGGTGGATAGCCAGGTTGGGGATAAGGCCCACGGGGGCTTTGGTGTCCACCAGGCGGCTTTCTGCCTGTCCTTTAGCACTTTTAACGATTACCCGGCCTGCAAGACTCAAAGGCCGGTCGAGCCAGGTGGATATGATAGGACCGCCGTAGATTTCTACCGGAGCCCGTTCCATGCCCTTGCCGGTGAGGATCTTTTCCAGGCGAGCCTTGAGCGCGGGGCTGTCCGTATGGGCCCCCTGAAGCATAAAGCCCGTTTCTGCGGGTTTCTGGCGGCCCGGCCGGAATGCAATGAGGGATGAACCAGAACGGGTGACAAAATAGGTTTTCTCAGGCTCTAAACGCCACCGGCTCCGTTCATCAAGCTGAATTGCTCCTTGGGCTTTCAGATTCTTTGCCATGGTTTCTACCGCATGAAAGGCGGTGGGGGAGTTTGTTAAAAAAGCACCAAGTTTTTCGGCCAGGATTTTGTTCATGGATGTCCTCTAATTGAGGCTGTCCCGTAACTTAGGAAGTTATGGGACAGCTTCTTTAATGTCGTATTTTCGTAGGATTTTAGCGGTTTTATCTAGTTTTAATACGTCGAAATGGTTAAAACGCTAAAATCCGAGAAAATACAAAGGCTGTCTGATAACTAACAGAGTTATCAGACAGCCTCAATTATCTTGTATAATAAAGCTCAGATTTTTACTGTGATTCCCTAAATTGGTTTCGTACGTATCATTCATATTCGGTGACGGTTCTACCCACCATTGTTCATTTAACACAAATTTAAATTGATAGGGTTTGTTTTTCTGAAAGTCTGTAAGCGGAAAAGTCAGTTGATAGATGCCATTTTCGTTTTTCATAGGATTTATGCTTCTGTTCCACCCGTTAAAATCGCCCGCAAGCGAGACCGTGCTGATGGGAATTTTTTTAATGCTCACCCATGCACCGGTAAAATTATTAGTAACATAGTTATACTGATTAGCATCAAAGAAAAAGATGATGCTGTCATTGGTTATAGTGTAACCAACAGGTTTGGTTTTTTGGTTGTTGGGTACATTGTTGGTGGCACAGCTAGAGATGAGTAAGACCGCAGTAAAAAACAAAAGATTGATCCGTTTCATAATAACTCCTTGTTGATACTTTATTTACTCCCGTGAACCGGCGAGTTTTAATTGTAAAAATACCCAGGGGGCACCGGCTGAGACCCAGGCTCCAAGCAGGGCATAGCGGGTAAAGCGCCCCAGGGCATACCAGGGAGAGTTTTCACCGGGAAATAGGGCTTTTAGGCCCACATAGATCAGAACGGTTCCGACCATACCAATCAGGTAGCGCAGGACCAGCTCTAAAAAGCTGGGCTGCTTGCCCTGGGCATTACGGCGGGCAGAAAAGGCAAACCATTCGGTCATGATGATGTAGCCTACGGCCATGCCAAAAAAGGCTCCTCCCATGCTAATGTCTTGGGGATTAAGTCCATTCATCACATAGGCAATGAGGGCTACGATAAGAATCCTGAACCGGATGTTCAGGGACTTAAACAGGGTTTCGATGCTCGGAGTTCCAAAGTAATAGACGCCAAGCACGATGAGAGCAAGGAACCAACCCGCAAGTACATCGGTGGGAAAATGAACCCCCAGGTATAATCTGCTGAAACCGATCAGGAGGGGGAGTACTATGGCAAGGATGAGTCCTGCGGGCTGGCGGATCCATCCGCCCACGATGCCCCAGAAGGTTAAAGAGCCCTGGGCATGGTCTGAAGGAATGCCATAGGAATCCTCTACAGCCCGTCCTACCGAAGGGTCCAGCTGGTAGGGCCGGGGTTGTTTTAGAACATTCTTTACTGCGCTGTTAAGCCATGCAGAAAGAAGTACCGCCGTTCCCAAACGAATCCCCCGTTTTTCATCAATACACCAAAAAATAAGAGGCAGGAGTGCGAGATAGGCGAATTCTGCCCCCAGACTGGTGATGATTTTCATAATGACCGTAAGAGCGGGGGATTCTATGTTCTGTATAATGCGGATAAGATCCAGTCCCCATTGATATATGTTTTCCATGATGATCCTGCCTTACTGTGCTTTTTAGTTCGGGAATCTATGGGTTCCCCAAGGTTCTACTCTTATTAAACCGGTAAATTCAGAATATAACAAGGGCGAAGGGTAAAATTTTTCTTAAAATATTCTTGACAAAATATGTAATGAATAGTAATACTATAACTATACTAGTGTATGGAGGAGCCCATGGCCCGCATTGCAAATAAACTAACCGAACTTATCGGCAATACCCCGCTTTTAGAGCTGGGTAATTACGGACGTCAGGAAAAACTTCAGGCTCATCTGGTGGCAAAACTGGAATCCTTTAACCCCCTGGGCTGTGTTAAGGATCGCATCGGCTACGCTATGATTGTTGATGCAGAAGAGAAGGGGCTTATTAAACCTGATACGGTGCTGATCGAGCCCACGAGCGGCAACACGGGAATAGCCCTATCCTTTGTGGCGGCATCCCGGGGCTATAGGCTCATCCTGACCATGCCGGAAACCATGAGCATAGAACGCCGGGCCCTGCTTAAAATGTTGGGAGCCGAACTGGTTCTGACTCCGGGACCCGATGGAATGAAGGGAGCCATCGCCAAGGCGGAAGAACTGCATGCCCAGATTCCGAACAGCCTGATTCTACAGCAGTTTGCCAATCCGGCCAATCCGGCCATACACCGAAAAACCACTGCCCAGGAAATTCTGCGGGATACCGAGGGTGACCTGGCGGTTTTTGTGGCTGGTGTTGGCACCGGCGGAACCATCACCGGGGTTGGAGAAGTGCTGAAACAGCATAATCCGGCCATAAAAGTCATTGCGGTAGAGCCCGCCGATTCTCCGGTCCTCTCAGGCGGCAAGCCGGGCCCCCATAAACTGCAGGGTATTGGGGCAGGCTTTGTGCCCCCCGTACTAAATACTTCAATCATTGATGAAATTATCCAGGTAAAGACCGAAGAAGCGGTCAGTACCGCCCGCCGACTTGCCAGAACCGAGGGGGTCCTCGTGGGCATATCCAGCGGTGCCGCCGCCTTTGCGGCAACCCAGGTGGCCAAACGGCCTGAATATGCGGGCAAGCGGGTTGTGGTGCTGCTGCCGGATACGGGGGAACGTTACCTTTCTACAGTCTTATACCAGGATTTATGAAAGTATCCTCCCGAACCCAGTTCGGCCTCCAGATTCTCTGCTACCTGGCCCTCCGCTATGGCGGGGCGCCAGTGCAAAGCTCAGAACTAGCGGCCGTGACGGGAACCACCGAAAAGTATATCTCCCAGATCATGCTTACCCTCCGCTCGTCGCCCCTGGTTCTCGCGAGCCGGGGCTCCCAGGGAGGCTACTATCTTTCCAGGGATCCAAACAAGATCACCCTTTTCGAAGCCCTCACCGCCCTGGAAGGGGAGATCCTCCAGTTCGAAGCCCTTTCCGGCGGTCCAACCCAGGATGTGCTGGCCCATAGCTTGGATGTTCTGCAGGGCCTCCTCGAATCCGCCCTGGCGGAGACCCTGAAGTCCCAAAGTCTTAAGGACCTGGTTCAGCAGGGCCAGCATGCACTGGGCTACGGTGACTGGGTTATCTAACTGCAAGCCTGACGGTATACCTCAGAAACGGTGGGTATTTAAAAGAAGAGCATAAAGAGACCGGTAGCAAGCAGTACGAGAAAGATAAGCTTACCGAAGAGCTCCCCATCAACCTTATAATGGATTTTTTCCCCTACTATGATTCCCGCTACCAAAAAGGGAAGCATCCCGGCGGTCCCGCTGATGATGGGGGCCGTAAAGACTCCGGAGCGCAGGTAGTTCATAAGGAGTATGGTATTGAGGGTGGTCCAGAGCAGGCAGAGTGTAGCGCGAAAACTGCCCTTGTCGGTTAGGGTTTTGGATGCATAGAGCACCACGAGGGGCCCCCCTGAAGCAAAGGCGCCGTGGACCATGCCGCCCAGAATGAGCAAAAGGTAATAGGGCAGGCGGCCCCAAAGCCTCTTGGACATGGCCGCTTCCGGGGCGGCGGGACAGTTGGGGTTGGCCCGGTTGGGCCTTTTAAAGCGGCGATATACCTGCCAGGCTGCGCTGAATGTGATGAATACCGCCAGGATTTTTTTTAACAGTCGGGAATCCAGGTTTTTAAATGCCAGGATGCCAAAGGGGAGCCCCAGGCCAACAAAGAGAAGGATAATGGCGAATTCTTTAAAATTGATGAACTTCCATTTGGTTATGACAATGTACAGGGCGAGGATCCATGCCAGGGTTGCCAGAATGGGCACCCCGGTCTTTACCCCCACCAGGGCGGTCACGAAGGGCAGGGCGAGGACGGTACAGCCAAAGCCGGTAATGGCCTCCAGGGCGTGGGTTATGAGGACCGTGATGCCCACCAGGGCAAATACGAGGGGGGTCATTGCAACTTCTCCAGCACCAGCTTCCGTACAAGCTCAGGTGTACAGGGTACGGGATTGTTTTTCAGCTTAAAATCATTCTGGGCTTTGTCAAAAAGGGCGGCGATCTTTTCCTGTTCTCCCGCATTGTTCGCTAGCTTAAAGCCCGGGATGTCACAGAAGCGGTCGGGAAGACCCATGAGCCGCTTTAATGCGACAAGCCGGTCCCGAAGGTACTGGAGGTACTCCTCATCGGAGGGCGGTGAAGCGCTGGACTCGCCCGCTTCTGCATAGACCCGTTTTGCCAGCATTAAAAACTTCGCCCGAACCGCCGGTTCCTGCATATTGATGTCAAATACATTTTGGGTAAAGAAGGCGCAGGCCGCTCCATGGCTCAGGTGCCACTCTTCGGAAAGTATAAAGGATAGGGCGTGAATTGCGGCGGTGCCGGTCTTGTTAAAGGCAATTCCCGCCAAGGTGGCGGCCCGCTGGAGCTTTGCAAGGGCGGCCACCCGTTCTGGGGTCGTCTCCGCGGCGCGGCTTGCCTGCCAGGCTGGTTCAAGGCTTTGCAGAACCGCCCCGGCGGCTTCCAGGGCGAGCCGGTCAGAAAGAGCGGTGGAATTCTTGTTCCAGAGGGTTTCCAGTGCATGGGTGAGGGCGTCGTAGCCGGTGGCGGCCACCAGGGCCGGGGGCAGGTCAGCCACCAGGTCCTGGGCGAGGATGGCTGCCTCAGCCTGAAGCACCGGGCTGTTAAGGGTGTATTTTCGGCCAGTCCGGGCGGTGTAGACCCCAAAACGGGTTACCTCCGAGCCGGTTCCCGTGGTGGTGGGGATGAGGATCAGGGGGATGGTCCTTGCCTGAGGCTTCCGGGATGCATCGGGCCCCAGGTATTCATCCAAATCCCCCGGGTTTTCCAGGAGCATGGCCACTGCCTTGGCCGAATCCAGGGTGGAGCCCCCTCCGATGCCGATGACCGCCGCCGCTTTGCCGGCCCGGGCCGCTTCCGCCATGGCCATAATGTCCTTGCTTTCCGGGTTCGGCACCACCCGGTCCATGATGCTGAGCTTCCAGCGGCGGCCCAGCTCGGCCAGGGCCTGGTCCCGCAGGGGGAAGGGCCGCGGGTCGATGATGCAGAGGATGGCCCCAGCACCCGCCAGGCCCGTGCAGTAGACGAGGGCTTCGTCTACTGCGAGGCTTAAGGACTCGGCGCTGGCCCCGCCCTGGGTTTTCCCCGATGATTCTGCATCGCTATGGGCAATTTCTATTATTTTAGTGGGAGAAGCGATGGCACCAATCATTTAAAGTTCTCTTCTTCCAGGGCAACTACCTGGTTAAACGCATTGGTCAGGAAGTCCTTTTTAAACTCCATCTTCTGGGTAAAGGACATGGTAAGCCAGGCATCCACAATTTGGCAGCCCAGGAAGGGCGCTGTAATCCAGCCGCCCATGGTAATCACATTGGCATTGTTGACAATCTTTGCCCGTTCGCCTGAAAAAATATCATCTACCACGCAGGCATACACACCCTTGTGCTTGTTGGCCACAATAGCCATGCCTTGCCCGGTCCCGCAGATAAGAATACCCTTCTGAGCTTCGCCCCGCTGCACGGCCTTGGCGACCTTGGGAGCCTGTACAAAGTAGGGCTCTGGCTTATCTGCACTCATGATGCCGTAATCAATCACGGTAATCTCCGGATGGTTTTCCTTAAGATGTTTCACAATTTCCCGGGCGAGGGGAAATCCCGAAAGGTCGCTGGCGATTGCCAGGGTAATCTTGTCTGCCATAGTCATACTCCTCTACTAAGTTCTTTATATTGATGAACGATTGGTTGTTCCCTTACTTTTGTAACAGTCCTGTTGCCGCCTCGACGATGGAGAGGCTGTCCAGCTTAAAGTGGGTTTTAAGCCACTGTTCGGTCCCTACTTCGCCAAAGAGGTCGGGAATGCCGACGCGGCCGAAGGGCAGGCTGATCCGGTGCTCGGCCATAAGTTCCGCCACCGCACTGCCTAAGGCGCCGTAGATCTGATGGTTTTCGCAGGTGACGACCGCCCTTGCCTGGGACAGCTCTGAAAGAACACCCTCCGCATCAAAGGGTTTCAGGGTGAGGGCATCGATCACCGTTACCCCATGGCCCTGGGCTTCCAGGATCTTGGCCGCTTCCAAAGCCTCGTTAACCATGATACCTCCCAGGGCGATGAGCAGGATCGACCCCCTTCCTCCCTGGCGCAGGACCTTGCATTTCCCGATTTGGAATTGTTCACCCTCGCTATACAGCACCGGCAGGGGTTTCCGGTGCAGTCGGATATAGGCCGGTTTATCCTGGGCCAGTATGTGGGGTAAGAGGGCCGCCAGAGAAACCGGGTCTGAAGGTTCCACGATGGTCAGCTTGGGAATGAGCCGCATGGTTCCCAGGTCTTCAAAGGGCATGTGGGTTCCCCCATTAAAGGCCGCGGAAATTCCCGGATCGGTGCCCACGAGTTTTACCGGCAGTTGGGCATAGGCTACGGATATAAAAAATTGATCAAAGACCCGGCGGCTTGCAAAGCACCCAAAGGTCTGGGCTACCGGTATTTTACCGACGCTGGCCAGGCCTGCGGCGACGCCGATCATGTTTGCCTCGGCAACCCCCACATTGATGTGCCGCTCAGGAAAGGTTTGGGCAAAGGACGCCGTGGCGCCGGCCTTGCCCAGGTCTGCATCAATCAGAACGATCCGATCATCCTTTTTGCCTGCTTCGATAAGTGTATTGATGAATACGGTGCGCATTTCCCTGGTTTCCATTATTTTCCCTCCCGGCTTTCCCCGGCCAATGCCGCCAGGGCTGCTTCCATCTGTTCCTTCGTGACATTCATGTTGTGATTTCCCAGGTTCCCTTCGGCAAAACTGCAGCCCTTGCCTTTAATGGTATCCATGATGATCATCACCGGCTGGCCCCTGGTTGTTTTCGCCAGGCTGATGGCTGAGTCCAGGGCTTCCACATTGTGGCCGTCTACCCGCAAAACCCGCCAGCCAAAGCCCCGCCATTTACCTTCAATGTCCCCCAGGTCCAGGATGTCCTGGGTATAGCCATCGATCTGCATCTTGTTGTAATCCGTAAAGGCAATAAGATGGTCCAGCTTTTTGTGGGAAGCAAACATGGCCGCTTCCCAGTTCTGCCCTTCGTCGCTTTCGCCGTCACCAATGATGGCAAAAGTGTACGACTCAAGCCCATCGATCCGGTTTCCGTAGGCGATGCCGCAGGCGGCCGAGAGTCCCTGGCCAAGAGAGCCGGTGGTCATATCAATCCCCGGTGTTTTGGTTCGGTCACAATGGCTCGGCAGGCGGGTCCCGCCCTGATTTAAGGTTAATAGCCAATCCAGGGGGAAGAAGCCCCGCAGGGCCAGGGCCGAATAGAGGGCGGGCCCCGCGTGTCCCTTGGAAAGCACGAGCCGGTCCCGTTCCCGCCATGCGGGATTCTTTGGATCATGCCGTAAGTGTTTGCTGTAAAGGACCGCCAGGACCTCAACAATCGACATAGCGCCCCCAATGTGGCCCACCCCTAAGGTTCCGATTGCCCGGATGGTTTGAATCCGTATCTCCCGGGCAAAGGCTTCTATGGCTACCCGTTCTTCTTTCGTCATAGCAACTCCTGTTTGCACAAAGGCTGAAAACCGCCGACGCTTCGGTGCGGCGTTTGTAATTACTTACAGTAAGAAACTAATAAAAGAGTACCATTGCCCCGTCCCTTTGTAAAGAGGTTTTTACCGGTTAAGAACCATAAAGGGTTGTCCTTGTGCTTTGCCCGAAACTCCATCGAAGTCGTTCATATCATCAATCTCGATTCCCTGAACTGGACTGAGCGAGGTATCTCCAGTAGGCTTTTTCCTACTAGCGCTATTCCGCCTATGCTATTTACTTTTTGCTCGGGCAAAGAGGAGAAGATGACCTTCGGATCCTTTCCTCTATACTTGTCATTACAATCTATATGTTGTATATTTAAGATGGATATCGATCCATCCCTGTACCCGTTCATGGGAGTAAAGACCTCGGGGTCTGGGCTCAGAAAATTCTCAAGGAAGCTGGAATAAAGAGGTAAGCTATGGAATACCAGTGCATCATTAAGCAAGAAGACGGACTCTACGGTGTCGAGTTTCCTGATCTTCCAAATATAATAACCGTCGGGACGACCTATGAAGAGGCCGTAGCCATGGCAGGCGAAGCGCTGAACGCCGCACTCGAAAGCGACGTGGCTCGCGGTCTGCCCCTTCCCGAGCCTACCACCGGTCCAGGCGAAGGCTTGGTGGGGATCGGGGTGTCACCGCATATCATCCTCGCTTGGGAAATCCGAAAGCTTCGAGGTGACCGGTCCCAGTCCGAGATCGCCGCCCGCCTCGGTCTTTCCTATCAGGCATACCAGCGGCTGGAGAATCCGGCCAAGGGTAATCCTACCGTCAAGACTCTGGAACGGGTGGCTCGCGCGCTCGGGAAGAGACTTGAGGTGAGGATCGCGTAAAGATGCCTTGTTGAACAAATTTCCGAATAAAAATGGAACTGTAGGGCGTCTCTAAAAACTCTGTTTAATTTTTAGATATGACTGATTAAATCATTACAGGATTTGTATATAGTCTTTGTAAAGAGGTTTTTACCAGGCTTTTTTAAGCAGGGAGAGCTTTTCTATCCGGTTAAGTACTGTAGCACAGGTTTCCCAGTCTTCTATCTGGTCCATCTTGCCGTATCGTTCATTAAAGGGGTTGATCTTAGGCAGTCTATCCAGTTCCTGTTCAACTTTCTCTTGTTCACCCAGGGCTATGGAAATCCAGACATCTTCCAAGACATCTGGAATTTGACCGAATAATTTATAAATGTCCTGTAAGCGCTGGGCAAGCACTTCATGAACCCTGTCTTCTATAGAATCTTTGTACCTGAGATTTAATATTTTCACCGAAGCCCGCTTTTGTCCAATCCTTTGTATGCGGCCTTTGCGCTGTTCCAGCCTGGTTGGATTCCAGGGTAAGTCTATATTGATGAGGGTCCCCAGGCTTTGAAGGTTAAGGCCTTCGCTGGCCGCATCGGTACCAACCAGGATGGTAAGCTCATAGTTTTTAACCATCCGCTTCAGCTCTTCCCGGTCCTTTCGCAAAATTCTGTTTCCTTGAATCAGCATGGATTTCCCTGAGCCTGCATAGAGTCCGATGGGTATATCCTGGAAGTGCTGAGCTATATGAGTAGCCACCCAATATGCCGTATCATAATATTGTGAAAAAAGGATACAACCTTCCTTCGCCCAATCTTTTGTATTCAAATATTCAAGTATTACTCCCAATTTAGGGTCGTCCTCTGACATTTGTAAATAAGAGAGGCATCGTTCAAGGACATCTCTTTCTTCACTGGTTAAGGGATATAACGCTGAAAGGGTTTGTTCATCCGTGTCCTGTTCAACGTCATCTGTATTGTACTCCTCTGTATCTTCTGAAGGGCTATTCCCGGAGGGCCCTAACATGGCTTCCACGGTTTTTCGTCCAGCTTCCATGGAACTGCCAATCCGCCGTAAGAGAAGGGTTTTTAAAAATCCGGCGGCATGAATTCGTTTTGCGAGCAATTTACAAAATTGTTCTGCTAAATCGTAGGCTTCTTTAAGATATCCAACAAGCTGAATAGGTTCAGTTTCACCAAATAATTCTATGCCGATGGGTACAAGATAGGGTTCTTTGGTGGCTGGGTTGACAGTGTTTTCCAAATATGCCCTGGTTCTGCGAATAATACTGCGCACAAAGGGCGTATGCTGGTCAAAAAAGACCTGACAGAGGTTACCAGCCCATGTTTTTGCGGCAGACCTCAGTTCTTGATACGCAAGGGGGTACACCGAAGATGCTTCAGAAAGATCTTGATATTTCCGCAGTATCTTGGCATCGGGGCTTTCCCAGGATGGCGGAAAGGGGTTTTTAACCCAGGGCCAAATATCAGCAGTTTCTTGAGGGAGATCCCCTTCCCCAAGTACCACTGGCAAAGCCCGGCCGGGATCAAGCCAATAGCTTCCTATATCACCTAAAACATGGGGATTATTCTGGGATAAGAGGTAGAGCAGGTCCCAGGCTTCTATGGGGTGTAATTGTACCGGCGTAGCGGTGGCCAACACCATGCTGGTTGTTTGGGAAGCGAGCTTAAAAAGAAATGCATAGAGCCTGTTACATTCTTCATCGGGATTTCTGATGCCGGGTCCCCGTTCAGCAGGATCGGGCAGTTTCCTTCTCCGTGCCCGATGGGCTTCATCGACAATAACACAGGACCATTCACGGTTAAGAAGACAGGCGGTTGTTTCCGGGCTGTGAATAACCAAACCCTGGGAAATGAGCCCGATGGTGCGGGGACAGGAAAGGAGGGGTTCCTTCCCGCTTGGGGGGTATTCATAGCCCCCTTCATCAATCCAACATGAGCCATTCCAACGGGCACTGGGAACTTGTAACAGGTCCCAGAGTTCGTTCTGCCATTGTTCCATGAGTGTTTTAGGCAGGAGGACTAATACCGGTTTTTCTGAGGTTAACGCAATAAGTTGGGCTAGCATGCCCAGTTGGACTGTTTTTCCCAATCCTACCTGATCTGCCAACACAAACCGGGCTCCGTATGCCTGGTGGGCCTTCCATGCCTGGGATACAAAATATTTTTGATGCGGCCAAAGTCCAAATTGTTCCCGGTATACCGGCGCTTCTACTGCGACACTGCCCGCATCGGGCATCCCTTTCCATTCCTGGAACGAAAGCTCCTTGCGTATAGAGAGCCGTTCTACCTCCTGAACAACTGCCATGGCCAGGGGCATCGCCAGAGGATGTTCCCAGAGGCGATTAAATTCTGCCTGCACCCAATCGCAGGCTTCCGGGCTGTCATCTTCCCATACAAGCTCATAGTTCAAGGCCCAACCAGAGAAGGTTTCATTTGCGCTTCCGAGAAAACTGGTGCGGCGGCCATTCTTATAGGTTATAACCCCTGCTTTACCATGAATAAGGCCAAAAACCTTATCTGGCAGTACCCTAACTTCCAGTTTTGCAGTTCCTTGCCCGGAAAGCAAACGGGCGAGCCGTGTAAGTCTGTCTGTTCCCCCCCTGACAAGTTCATCAGGATCATGCTTAAAAAAGGAAAGCCGCTGAGCCTGGTCCCGGGCCGCCGCCGCTGCGGCTTCCACATCTTCTGAGCGGATATCCGAGTTGCAGATGATGCGAATCGTCCCGTCCACCTGTTCCAGCGCTTCCCCGGCCAATTCAAAGAGGGAAGAATCAAAATAGCCTGCGATTCTGTCATAGCCTATAGCGCCAGAAAGACGATTTTCTAAAAAACACTTACCAGGCATAGCCCGGGAACGCTGAAAGACATGACGGTAGATCATAGGGCAGGATCCTTGGTTTTATACCGCTGTTTCGGACTTGTGGGCTTGTCGGGCCCAGTAAGTTCTTCTTCTCTTGAGCGTGGAGTTCTGCAAAACTCAAGAATCCTTCTCGTTCGTTCTGCTTCAGCTTGCTCGGTAGCTTGCTCGGTAGCTTGCTCAGTAGCTTGCTCGGTAGTTGCTATCAGGCTACGGATTCTCTCTGCTCTCATCCCGGGCTCTCCTTAAGGTTTTTCTTATCGTGAACCCACATAGTCATTGCGGACAATGCCAGCCAAGAGCCCTGCCATGGCGGCATCATTGCTCCAATGGCTCAAGACGCGTATAGTACGGGCGGCCGCAATGTATTCCAACAGGTTGATGATGTCCTCCCGCCTCGTCCAGTAGTCTTGCCGTTCGGCTTTGAGGTAATTCATGCCCTCTTTTGGGTTTTCCGTATGGACCGCCTCGTGGATGGCAAAGAGTATCTGGCGGAGGAGGCTTGCGGCAAAGGATGCCGTGCCCCTGTCGTTGCCATTCTGATTTGCTGAGAGGTACATACGCTTGAATTCGTTTGGAGTGCGGAACCGGGCATGGTTGGCTTCGCTGTCAGCCAGCATGAATTTGTATTCTGCCACCCCAAAGCCCCGGGCTAGTTCCTGGTAGGCCCCATGGCGGGCTTCACCATGCCGCTCAAGCTCGAGCCCCGAAAGGTAGAGCCGCTCAATGGCTTCCAGGTTGCGCCAAGTATAGGGAGAAATCCCCTGGGGAACGCGATAGTTGGTGGCGATGCTCACCGCGCGGTCGATAATCTTTTCAAATTCGCTTTCCTCATTCTTTTTGCGGGCCCGGAAGAGCTCATGGCGGATGTCCATGTCCTCGATGCTGGAAAAGCCAGTCAGGACCCGCAAGGCGGCGGCATAGGCCGCAAGCTGGTAGTCCGTATCGCCAAACTGGGGCTGGCTTACGTCGTCGACCTTCTGCATGCTGTCGAGTTGGCGCTTTACTTCGTCCTCCACCTGGGGATAGAGCTCATCGAGCCAGGCCCGGCGCTCGCCAAGGCGCTTGCGAAGGACCATGCACACGGTACCCTGCACATAGTTGCCTTCCTTGAGGCCGCTTGAGGTTTCGGTCCCGATGGTCCAGGCGGCGGTAACCTGCAAGCCCGCGGCCCAGAGGATCATGCCCAGGTCTGCCCAGACTCCTGCATCTTGATGTGTGAACATGACAAGCTGGAGGCCGTCGTCGCTCATGTGGCGGGCCAGGTTGGAGTAGATGTCCACCATGCTC
>Ga0272446_1003365_pt1 | contig 20278 bp, 9 predicted proteins | sample YNPCB0061_FD_194587 | JGI IMG/M metagenome (GOLD analysis project Ga0272446, IMG submission 194587) | Hot spring microbial mat communities from Yellowstone National Park, WY, United States - YNP-CB-006-1 | ecosystem: Environmental > Aquatic > Thermal springs > Hot (42-90C) > Sediment | place...
CGGCGCCGCCCTCCTGCTCGGGCTGCTGCCGGGCACGGCCCTGGCCCAGTTCGACGCGGGCAGCAACGGCAGTTACGGCCCGCTGAACATCACCGCGAACACCACGCTCGATCTGCCCCCCGACGGGATGTTCCATTGCACCACGATCAACGTCAGCGCCGGCGCCACGCTCCGCTTCAACCGCAACCCGCTCAACACGCCCGTGGTCCTGCTGGCCCAGGGCGACGTGACCATCGCCGGCACGATTGATGTCTCGGGCGCCAATGCCTCGGGCGCCGTTCCCGGCGCGGGCGGGCCGGGCGGGTTCGACGGCGGCTTTGGCGGCTTTGGTCCCAGTACGCCCGCCAATCGGGGCGGCGACGGACAAGGGCCGGGTCGCGGCGTGAACATCGAAGGCCAACGCCACGCGGCCTACGCTGCGCCGGCGGGCGCCAACGACCGCACTTACGGCAACGTGCTCATCGTGCCGCTCATCGGCGGGTCGGGCGGCGCCGGTGTAGATGGGAATCCCGGAATCGGCGGTGGGGGCGGTGGCGGGGCCCTGCTCATTGCCTCCAACACCCGCATCACCGTCAGCGGCGCCGTGCGGGCCAACGGTGGGTTCAGTCCTTACGGCGGCAGCAGCGGTGGGAGCCTCCGCCTGGTGGCCCCGGTGATCACGGGCAATGGCAATCTCTCGGCCGTGGGGGGCAACTTTGCCAGCCCGGGCCGCGTGCGCCTGGACTGCACGGACTCGCTGGCGTTCCGCAACTTGAGCCTGTCCGGCGCGGCCACCCGCGGCACGCGGATGTTTGCCCTGCCGCCCGGGCCGCAACCCTCGCTGCACATCGTCTCCGTGGCCGGGCAAAGCATCCCGGTGGGCGCGGCCAACGGCGTGAGTTTCGAGTTGCCCGCGGGCGCGCCGGCCACGCAAACGGTGGTCATTCGCGGCCAGGGGTTCACCGGCCAGGTGCCCCTCCGGCTGGTGGTCACGCCCGAGCACACGGCGGCGACGGTTTACGACCTGACCCTGGATGCCGGCGCCAACCCGCCGGAGGTCTCGACCCAGATCACGCTGCCCGAAGGCGAGCCGGTGCGGCTGCACGCCTGGACACGGTAGGCGCGCGGCCCGGGTTATGCCGCCCCCGGCCGGGCGGCCGCCGGAGTTTCAGGCGCGCGGCGCGGGGTCCCAGTCCCCCAGTTGCTCGACGTAGGCGGCCGAACCGTCGCGCAGCCAGCCGTCGAGTTGGGCGGGGTCCTTGAGTTGCTGGCCGCGCAAGCGGGGCACCACCACGAAGCGCGCGTCCACCTCCGGGAGCGTGGTCATGTCCACCCAGAGCTTCTCGAACTGGGTGATGGGGAAGACGTCCTCCTGCCCGTGGCCCCAGCGCTTTTTGACCTCCTTGAGCGTGATGTAGGTGGGCATCCGGGCGGCGACGGCGCGAACGCCGGCCAGCACCTTCGCCTCGTCGGCCAGGTCCGCGCGGGTCAGGCCGAAGACCGCCAGCAGGGGGTCGAGGCTGATCCAGCAGGTGTTCGAGTTGTAGTAGGTGAGCCGGAACTCGTCCTCCTCGCGCGGCATGGCCAGGCCCTCGACCAGGCGCACGCGGCCGTTGACGCGCGCCAGCCCGCCGCCGCGGTCCTCGAGTCGGCGGGTGATGACCTCGAAGGTGAGCGTGGCGCCGCTGCGGATGTGCCGGCCAAGCAGGGCGGGGTCGGCATCGGCGCCCACGGTGTCAATGTTGTGGAGCAAGAGGTACTTCAACTGCGGCCGCTCGGCCAGGAGGCGGGCCAGCTCGCCGTTGCGCAACAGATTGGGCACCTCGTACCAGTGGCCCACGGGGTGCAGGCACTGGAGCGGGACGTTGTCCGTGTAGTCGCTGGCCTCACCCTGCTGGCGCGCCCAGGCGATGAGCGCGTGGCGGAGGCTGTCCCGCACCTTTTGCTGCTGCTCGTCGAGCACCTGTTGCGGCATCTCTTCCCAGAGGAAGCGCAGGTCGCGCTCGGTGGGCACCAGCCGCAAGCCGATGGCCCGGCCGGGCGAGAGCCGCACGGGGCCCTCGTAGCCGTAGTAGCCGTGGCGGTCCAGCCACTCGGCGATGGGCTCGTGGGTGAGGTAGCTGGTGGAGAAAAGGTGCGGCAACCACGCGCCGCACGCGCGCGACACGCGCCGGCTCTTGGCCAGATGGGTCTCGAGGAAGGTGCGGTGCCGCCCGGCCAGCCGGCAAAACGGATGCAACGCCTTGACCACGCCCGCGCCCTGCGTCCAGCGCGAGCCGGCGCCGGCCGCCAGCGTGAACACGGCCAGCTCGCCGCGCTGCAACGCGGCCAGGCCCAGCGCGCGTTCCTCGGGCGTGAGGGTCGCGGCCAGGGAGACGTCCTCCGGGCGCACGTCCTCGATGACCGCGCTGGGCGGGAGGCGGTTTTGGGCCAGGCCGATGCGGCCCTCGCGCAAGTCGCGGCGGATTTGCTCGTGCTGGGCGCGGTCGAAGCCCAGTTCGGCGAGCAACTGGGCGAGCGACTTGCCGTCCGCGCCCTCGCGCCGGGCGCGTGGCAGCATGGCGTCGAACAGCGTGGGCACCAGCCCGCGCCAGGCCTCGCGGGTGCGGCAGGCCTCGCCCACGCGGTCCAGCTCGGCGCGGCGGGCGGGGGAGAGCGTCTGGCGGTCCTGGCGCAGAAGCGTCGGGAGGATGAGCGCGTAGTAGCCGGGCGGCATGAGGGCGTCGGGTCCGCGCAGGAGCTCGGCCCAGGTGCCGCGCTCGTTGATGGCGAAGTCATAGACCACCGGGTCCATCGCGAAGGGCAGGGCGTATTCGAGCTCGCGCTTGGTGGCGCGCATGATTTCGAGCAGGCGCGTCCGGGCCTCGGCCTTGCGGTGCGGGGCGACGATGAACCCCATGCCGCCGCCGCTCATGCCGCCGAGCATCCAGAAGCCCCAGAAGTCCGGGCCGAAGGCGGCCTGCGCCCGGGCGATGAGGGTCTCGGTGAAGTGGTTGGTCGCCCAGGGGATGATGGTCTGGATGGGCCCGTGGAAGTTGCGGGTCGTGGCGGCGCCGATGGCCCGCACGTCGCCGCGGCGCAGGGCCTCAAGGATTTCCTCAAGGATGCCCAACATGCTCCGGCGCGCCTGCCACTCGGCGGCGCAGCGGAGCAGGTATTTCTCGGTGACCATTTCGAGGATGGGCCCGACGTTTTGGGCCATGCCGCCGTGCACCAGCACCAGGCTGTCCTGGAGTTTTTGGCGGGTGCTGGCCGGGGCGTCCGCCTCGGTCAGGATGCGGTGGGTGGGCATGAGCCGGCCGCGGCTGATGCCGTACTCGGGGTCGCCCTCGGTGGCCAGCGCGCCTTCGATCAATTTCATGCCGGGCCAGACGCCACCGGAGTCCTGCCAGCCGCCGCCGCTGCCGCCGAGCCATTCGCCCAGGAGCGCGCGCGCCAGCACCAGGCGGCGCTCGGACTCCTGCAGCGGGCCGGTGAGCGAGGCCGCCTGGCCCGTGGCCCGCATGCACACCGAGACCAGCGCCGCCAACAGGCTGGTGGACACCGCCAGGCGCGAGCCCTTGGGGATGTCGTTGACGCGGCTGACCAGTTCCAGGCCGCAGCCCGGTCCGCACAAGCGGGCGAGCAGTTCGCTCAGGTCATGGCCGCTGCCCTCGATGCCGGGCGGGACCAGGCCGCTGGCGATGACCGCCGCCTTGAGCAGGCCGAGGTAGTCCTTGGCGAAGTCGAACACGTCGGCCAGGTGCGTCACGTCCGCCGTGCACCCGAGGTCCACGCTGGTCAGGCGCAGGACCGGCTCGGGCAGCACGCGCAGGTACACCTCGACAGGCGGGCGCGGCGCGGCGTCGCGGCCGTGCACCCCCAGGTCAATCGAGACGTTCAGCACCTTGGCGCCCTCGGGGTAGTCCATGCCCAGGAAGAAAATGTCGCTCCAGCCGCAATGGGTCAGGTCCATGCGCACCGGGGTGCATTCGCGCAACACGGGGTAGGCGCCGTCGGGGTCGGGCTGGCGCAACTCGGGGCGCAGGCGCAGCGGCTGGTCCAGCGGGTGGCCCATGCGGAACATCCACTGGTTGCCGCGCACGCTGCGCACGCTGCGGCGGACCTGGTCGGCCAGGGTTTGGAAGCCCAGCCGGTAATAGGCGGCAGCCAGCGCGCTGCTCAGGCCGTCGCTGGGGCCCTCGGCCGCCTGGCGCGCCAGGAAGTGGTCAATGGCCTCCTCGAACCGGCGGTTGAGCAGGTGCGTGTAGCCGGCAAAGGGCACCAGGCCCCGGCCGGGTTGCGCGCCGGCGGCGGCCTCGCCGGACCACCGGGCCGGGAGGTAAAAGCGGTGAATCGCGTAGAGGAAAAACAGGGCGCGCACGCGCTCGTAAAGGTTCTCGTGGCGGCGGCGGAAGGCGTCCAGCGCGGCGCACTCGGCCAGGAGGTCGGCGGCGGAGAGGTCGGCGCACACGGCCTCGAGCGCGGTGTGGCGCACGGCCGGGTCCGGGGAGGTGATCAGCGGCAGCAGGCGGCTCATGGCGGCGCGGGGCGGCGGGTTCAACGGGCGCGGCTGGCCAAGAGTTCCACCAGCAGGCTCAGGACCTCCTCACGGTCCCGGCCCTCGAGGGCCAGGGCCAGTTGGGCGGTCAAAAGCCCGTACCGGGCGCCCAGGTCGTAGCGCCGGCCGACCAGTTCCGCGGCGAGGTACTTCTCCTGACGGGCCAGCGCGGCGAGGGCCGGGCTCAGTTGGAGGCGTTCCCCGGGCGCCAGGCGGGCCTGCTCGGCCTCGAGCAGGGCGAAGACCGCGGGCGTGAGCACGTGCAGGCCGAAGAAGCACAGGTAGTAACCGGCCCGCAGGCCCGGCACCACCAAGCGTTGCTCGGCCTCGGTGGGGGTGGGCTTCTCGAGCACCTCGGTCACTTGGTACAACCCGCGGCGGCCGCTGATCAACCGCCCGCCCACCGCGCCGTAGTACGGCAACTTGCTTTCGTGCGTGGCCTGGACGGCAGAGACAGCGGCGTGCTCGGCGGCGGCGATTTCGACCAGTTGACGGGCGCAGCGCTGGGGCGAGGCGCCCTTCACGTACAGGTGGTCGCCCACCAGCAGCAGAAACGGGCCATCCCCCGCAAACTCGCGGGCGCAGAGCACGGCGTGGCCGTAGCCGCGCGGCTCCGGCTGGACCACGAAGCGCAGGCGCGCGGCGGCGGGCCCGGCAGCGGCGCGGTAGGCGGGTTCATCGCCCGGGCGGACCACCACGCAGGTTTCCTCGAGGCGCGCATCGGCCAGTTCTTCGAGGAGGATGGCGAGGACGGTTTTGGTTTGGCCGTCGGCATCCACGAGGGTTTGCAGGGGCAGGTGATGCTCGCGCGGGCCGGCGGCGGTGATGACGGCTTTTTGGATGTCCATGAGGTGTGGCACGCGGCCCGGCCGGCAGGCCGACCGGGGAACGCACGCGGCAGCCTAGTCGGGCGCGTCACGCCGGGCAATGCGAAGCTGACGAGTACCGGGCGGGCCGGCCCGCCTCACACTGCCGCGGCGTGGGGCTGGCCGTGGAGCAGGAAGGACAGGTAGTAGATGAGTTTGTCCTTCAGCTCGCGGCGCGGGACGATGGCGTCAATCAGGCCGCAATCGAGCAGGAACTCCGCGGTTTGAAAGCCCGGCGGCAGCTCGGCCTGGGTGGTGTCCTTGATCACCCGCGGCCCGGCAAAGCCGATCATGGCGCCCGGCTCGGCCAGGATGAGGTCGCCCAGGCTGGCGTAGCTGGCCATGACCCCGGCGGTGGTGGGGTGGGTGAGCACGCTGATGTAGGGGAGGCGGTGGTGGGCGTGGTAGGCCAAGGCGGCGGCGGTCTTGGCCATTTGCATGAGGCTGAACATGCCCTCGTACATGCGCGCGCCGCCGCTGGTCGAGATGATCACCACCGGCAGGCCGCGGTCGGTGGCCGCCTCGATGAGCCGGGTGAGTTTTTCGCCCACCACCGAGCCCATCGAGCCGCCCAGAAACCCGAAGTCCATCACCCCCAGCGCGGTCCGCCACGGGCCGATGCGGCCGATGCCGGTGACCACGGCGTCTTTCAACCCGGTGGCCTTTTGGTACGCGGCCAGCCGCTCGGGGTAGCTGGACACGCCGGTGAACTGCAGCACGTCCACGCTGGTCATGTCCGCGTCCATCTCCTCGAAGGAGCAGGTCTCGACCAGGGCGTTGATGCGCTCGCGGGCGCTGATGGGGAAGTGGTGGCCGCAATGCCGGCAGACCTTCAGGTGGTCGTCCAGCTCCTTGTCGTAAAGCATCACGCCGCACTTGGGGCACTTGGTCCAGAGGCCCTCCGGGATTTCGCGCTTGCGGGTGCGCACCGGGCTGAGCTTGGGCTTGCGCGGCAGGGCGGCCGCCGAAAGGTTCACCGGCGGGATGGGGGTGGTGTCTTTTTTCTTGGGCGGGGTGGCGGGGTTGTTCATGGGGTCAGGGTGGGGTTAAAGCGATTTCACACGCCGCGGGCCACGGTCCACACGCACACCTCGGCGGCCCCGGCGGCGCGGAGGGCCCGGGCGCAATTGCTGGTGGTGGCGCCGGTGGTCAGCACATCGTCCACGAGCACCACCCGGGCGCCATCGCACCGCGCGCCGGGCGCGGGCGCAAAGGCCCGATGCATGTTGGCGGCGCGCGCGGCGCGATCGAGCAAGGTCTGGGTGCGGGTGGGCCGCACGCGGCGCACCCAGCGGGTGTGGAGGGGAATGCTCGTGGCGCGGCTCAGTTGCCGGGCCAGGCGCTCGGCCTGGTTGAACCCGCGCTCGCGTTCCTTGAGCGGGAACAAGGGGATCGGCACGATGGCATCCCACCGCCCCGGAGCCAGGGCCGGCGCGGCCGCGTCCACCAGCAACCCGGCCAGGAACGGCTCGAGCCACGTGGCGCCCGCGTACTTGTAGCGGTGGATCACCTCCAGCACCACTCCGGCCGCCGCCGCCGCGGCCCGCGCGGTGGTAAAGGCGAGGTCTTGATCGCGACAGTTGCTGCATTCGAACGCGGTGGTTAGCGCTCCCGCAAAGGGCAGTCCGCACCGCTCGCACCACGGCGGGCGTATCGGCCGCACCCCGTCGGGCCCGCGCCGGCAGCCCTCGCACACGTACCCCTCGACCGGGCCCGCCCGGGCGTTTCCACAAATCTGACAAACCGGAGGGTAAAGAAAACTCAGCGCGGCTTCAAGCCACGGTTGCCCCGCCGCCCGGAGTGAGGCGAGGACGCTCATGCCGTCGGGCGGGCGGGCGGCCGCCGCAGCGCCCACGGCAACAGGACCGCCGTCACCGCCAGCGCCGGCAGCGCGACCCAGCCATCGGTCAGCTTGCTGCTCCCCCAGAGCGCGGTCGGACCGGCAGCCGTCGCCTGCGTGGTTGCGTGGTAGAGCTTGAGCGTAAAAACCCATCCCGCGTGCAGGCCGGCGGAAAAATACAGGCTCCCGCTGCGCTCGAAGGCCACCCCCAGCAACACGCCGGCCAACCCCAGATGCAAGAAGCCCGGCATCACCTGCGCCCATTCCCCGAAACCGGCCAGCATCCGCGCCAGCACCCCAAATCCGGACGCCCAGTCCACCGGCGCGTCCCACCGCACCCGGTTCAGGAAGTGCGCCACCGCATACACCGCGCTGCTCGCCGCCACGGCCGCGCCGGCGCGCCATACCCGGCGCAACGTGCCCTGGAGCAGGCCCCGAAACAGCGTCTCCTCAATCGCCGCCACCGCCACGGCCGACCCCGCCGCCAGGACCACCCCGCGGACCACTTCCCCGAGCGCCAGGTCCGTCTGCCAGTCCCGCGCCCCGGCAGCCACGGCCAGCCCCCCGGCCAAGCCCAGTCCCGCAAAGCCCAGCGCGAGCCCGCGCGCCGCCAGAGCGCCGGGGTGCGCCTCGCCCGCCCAGCCCAGTTCCCGCCAGGACATGAACTCGCGCCGGCGCAACAACGGCCACAGGCCGACCAGCGCCAGGCCCAGCAGGGAACGGTTCACGTAGCGGTGAAAGGGTTGCTCCGCCAACGGGCGCAGGCTCGGGAGGCGCTCCGCCGCCGGTTGCAGGGCGCGGTAGGCCCACGGCGCCAGCAAGGCGCCACCCACCACCACCACGCACAGATAGACCAGCCACGGCCCGAGGATGCGCATGGCCGCAAAGCTAGCTTCGGACCGTACCCGCGCCAAGCGGCCGCCGCGCGCGCCACCCGAAAACCGCTTGCCCGGCCGGTGCGGCCGGGCATAGTGGACGCTGTTGACCGCGCCCCCGAGCGGGGGCCGCGACGGCGGGTTGGTAGCTCAGTGGTAGAGCAGCGGCCTTTTAAGCCGTTGGTCGTGGGTTCGAATCCCACCCGACCCACCAATTTCCCCCACGTTCCCGGCCGCGCCGTTTCCCGGACTCCGGGCCACTGGCGCGCTCGCGCTCAACGGCGCAGCCGGAAAAACCGCGCCCCACCCGTCGCGGGCGTGGTGTAGCCGCTGGCCGCGCCGGGCACATCCGTCCACGGGCCGACCGGTTGGACTGCCGCCTGCAAGGTGCCGCCGCCGGTCCATTCCAGGCGCACGCTGCCCGCCTCAAGGCGAATGCCGGTGAAGCGCAGTTCTCCCGCGCCGCCGCCGGTCAGGCGCACGGGCGCTGAAAACGGGCTGGTCAGCACCACTGTGCCGGGGGCGGTCACCGGGCCGGTGGCGTAGTTGGCGGTGATCGTCACCAGACCTTCCACCAGGCCCAGGCTGGTGATGTCGAAATCGAACCGGCCGCGCTCGGGGTCGGCGTCGGCCGGGCCGTTGTCGCGGAAGGTGCCGAGGAACTTGCGGCCCTGCACGAAGCCGTCGGGCAGCTCGGGCAGTTCCAGGGCGCGGCCGGCGGCCAGGCCCTCCGGGTCGGCCAGGTAAATGTCCACGTGCGTTTCGGGCCACTCGGCCGCGCGGGCCAGCGGCACGGTGCCCCGGAGCCGGAGGGCGGTCGAGTCCGGCGCGATGACCGGGACCAGCCCGGCGTCCGGGTCCTCGAGGGCCTTTTGGTAGTAGCCGGTCCAAAACGTGCCGGCGTCGCGCAAGGGCGAGGTCGGGAAGGCGAGGTTGTTGACGAAAGTATTGCCGCGCGCGGAGAGGATGCCCCCGGCGGCCAGTTCGTCGAAGAAGCCCAGGTCGGCCGGGTTGAGGTTGACCAGGTACTCGGGGCCGAACAGGTCCGGCGGCCAGTAGTTGAAGACCACGTTGCCCTCGAGGTCGTCGCTGACGCCGTCGAAATTCGAGCCGAAGCGGAACTGCGCCGCGCCGCCGGCGGCGTTGAGCACCGGCACGGCGTTGGTGAAGCGCGTCTGGCCGTCAATGCCCACGCCGAAGAAGTTGCCGGCGATGACGATGTTGGTGCCGGGCGACTGGCCGTAAAATTCGAGGCTGTGGTCGTAGCCGCCGAAGGCCGCGGGCAGCGTGCCGCCGAAAATGTTGCGCTCGTGCGCGTCGTTCACGCCGTCGCCGTCGGTGCCGATGACTGTATTATTGCCGCCGCGGCCGATCTCGATGAAGCCCTCGAAGCTGCCGGCCAGGGCGGGGTCGAGCATCAGGTTCACGTCGCGCCGGCCGTCGGGCAGGACGCCGAAGAAATTGCCGGCGATGCGCGCGCCGTGGCCTTCGAGGATGACCGGGATGCCGGGGATGCCCACCAGCACGTTGAAGTCCGCGGGCGCGTTGGTTGCGTCCCGGGGCACGCCGATGACCACGTCGTTGATGAGGAGGCTTTCCACGTCGGCGCCGAATTCATCCCGCACGCGGTAGCGGAAGCCGGCGACGCCGTTGGCCGGGCCGGCGAGGGTCGCGCCGTCCGGGTGCAGGCCGATCCAGCAGCCGCTGATCCGGCCCGAGGCGCCCTTGGCGAAGGCCACGCCGTACAACGCCACGCCCGCATCCGGCCCCACCCGGGGCACGCCCAGCAGCGCCACGCCGCGCAGCACGAAGTCGCGCCCGCCCAGCACGCCCAAGATCGCCGCCTCGCGCTCGCCAAACCCGGTGTCGTCATTCGGGCCGTCGCCGGGGAAATCCATCAGCCGGTGATTCCCGTTGCGAGAGTCCAGCACGATGCGCAGGCGCGCATTGTTGGGGGCAAGGATGGGATTGGTGTTCGGCGCGGCGCCCGGCTGGCTGTAGCCGTCAATGACCACGCGGTGCCGCGTGATCAACGGATAACCGCCCGGCGGCGTCTCGATGAGGTGCGGGCCGGGCCCGGGGAGGTTGAAGCGGATTTCGTCGCCGTCCTGCAACTCGGTCAGCGCCTGCAAGAGCGACTTCTGTCCCGCGGGCGGATTGAGGTTGTCAGCGGTGGTGACGGTGACGACGCGAGCCTGGGCCCCGGCAGCGAGGGCGAGCCACACGCCCAACCCCGCGCGGGCGAAAGCGAAAGTGCGCTTGAACATGAGCCAAGTCTGGGCGCCGGTCAGACCTGCGGCAAGGAAATGAACAAAACCGCTGCCGGGGGGGCGGAAGCGCGAAGACGGATGCCGGATACCAGATGCCAGATACCGGATGCCAGAGGCTAGGTGCCGGAGGGCGGGGGTGGCTTGGCGGGCGGAACGCGCGGTTTCACCCGGCCGCGCCGGTCTTGCCGGCCAGATGCCGGCGTTGGCGGGGCGGCGGCGGGACGGGCGCGGCGGGGCCTTCCTCGCCGGGGGCGGGGCGTTGGGCCAGGTCGGCCTCGAGGTCCGCCCGCACGGCCGCAGCGTCCTGGCCGCACTCGTGCACGAGGTATTCCTCGAGCAGCCGGCCCAGGCGGGGCAGGGCGATGGCGTGGGTCTGGCCGGTGCGGGCAAAGAGCCAGTCGCTGAAGCGCAGCAGCGCGTCGAAGGCGGAAGCCGCCCCCGCCCAGAGCCGCGGCGCGGTGCGGGGGAAGCGTCCGCTGTTGGCCACCAGGTCCCAGTACCGGGCCAGCCGCCGCACGCGCTGGACGGTGGCAAAGTCCACGGCGCGGCTTTCGAGCAGCTCGTACGGCGGCAGCGGCGACCACACCTGGCCCCACGCGGCGTCATGGCGCACGATGGGCGTGCCGCGCAGCCGTTTGAGCAGGCCGAGCTGGATTTCGTGCGGCCGCAGCGCCAGCAGGCGGTCGAACCCGGCGGCGAAGCTTTCCAACGTCTCCCCCGGCAGGCCGAAGATGAGGTCGGCGTGCAGATGCACCCCGGTTTCGGCGCGCAGCCAGCGCAGGTTTTCCTCGAGCCGGGCATAGTCCTGGCGACGCCGGATGCGCGCGGCCACTTCCGGGTTGAAGGTCTGGATGCCCACCTCGAACTGGAGCGCACCCGGGGGAAAGGCGGCGATGACCTCGCGCAGCGCCGGCGGCAGGCGGTCCGGGATCAGCTCGAAGTGCAGGAACAAGCCGGGCCGCCAGCGGGCGCGGAAGAATTCGAGAATGGCGCGGCTGGTGCGCAGGTTCAGGTTGAAGGTGCGGTCCACGAACTTGAAGTGCCGCACCCCGCGCGCCAGCAACCGGTCCAGCGCCGCCAGCAGCGGCTCGAGCGGAAAGGCGCGCACGGGCAGGTCCAGCGAGGACAGGCAAAACTCGCACTCGAAGGGACACCCGCGCGAGGCCTCGACGTAGATGAGGCGGTGGGCGATGTCCGCCTCGGTGTACTCCTCGTAGGGCAGGCACACCCGGTCCAGCGGCGGCAACGGCGCCTCGATCACGCGCGCGGGCGGTTCGCCCCCGGCCAGCAGCCGCCGGCACAGCTCGGCGAAGGCCAGGTCGGCCTCGCCGGTGATCACGCAGTCGGCCAGGCGCGTGAGCTCCTGCTGGTCGGTTTCGTAACTGACCTCGGGGCCGCCCAGCACCACCCGCACGCCGGGGCGCAACCGCTTGAGCAACGCCACGACCGCCGCGGTTTCGCGGGCGTTCCAGATGTACACGCCCAGGCCCACGATGCGCGGCTCCAGCGCCAGCAGGCGCTCGACGATGTCCAGCGGCCGTTGGGAGATGTCGAACTCGGCCAGCGCCGCGCGCGGACGCAACTCGCCCAGGTTGGCCAGCAGGTAGCGCAGGCCGAAGGCGGCGTGGAGGTACTTCGCGTTGAGCGTGGCCAGGACAATGTCGGGCATCGCACGGCCAACTTAGCCGCACCGCCCGGGCGGGGAAAGCGGCCGCCGCGCGCGGGGCGCCCGGCGAATCGCGCAGCGTATGGAGTGCGCCGGCTTGCCGGCGCGGTCGGTAGGGCCGCGCTGCGGCGCGGCCTACCCACCCGATAGCTCCAACCCGGTCGCGAGAATGGAGGCGTGCTCGAAAATTTTGCCGCGGCTTTCCACCGCACCAACTTTGCCTTCTTCCACCGCGCAATCGGTTCCGACCGCCCTGGCCCGCATTGACGCCCGCGGCCCGGGTCTGGTAATCCCGCCGACGCCATTCAGCCCGCAGTCATGTCGCTTCTGGCCCAGTTTACCGGCCTTGCTGTGTGCGCCGGGTTGGCCGCGTTCGCGGCCGAACCGGCGTGGGAGGCCGGTCCCGGCCACCGCCGCGCGCCCTTGCCGGTGCCCGCGGCGGGTCAGACGGGTTTTACGGCACTGCCCGGGAGCGCGACCGGAATCCGCTTCACCAACCAACTCTCCCAGGCGCGCTACCTCGAAAACGCGAACCTGCTCAACGGCTCCGGCGTGGCCCTGGGCGATTACGACGGCGACGGGCGGTGCGACCTCTACCTTTGCCGCCTGGAAGGCCCCAATGCCCTGTATCGCAACCTCGGCGACTGGCGCTTCGAGGACGTGACCGCCGCCGCCGGCGTGGCTTGTGCCGACCAGTTGTCCACCGGCGCGGTCTTTGCCGACGTGGACGGCGACGGCTGGTTGGACCTGCTGGTGCTCTCGATGGGCGGCCCCAACGCGCTCTTCCTCAACACCGGCCGGGGCACCTTCACCAACGTCACCGCCACCGCGGGGTTGGTCTCCGACCTGGGCGCCACCTCGGCCGCGCTGGCCGACGTGGACGGCGACGGCGACCTCGACCTGTACGTGGCCAACTACGGCGTGAACTCGATCCTGCGCAGCGGCGGGCACCTGAGTTTCCGCCTGGTGGGCGGGCGGCCCGTGGCCACGGGCCGGTACGCCAAACGCATCCGGTTTGTGGGCGACCGCGTCTTCGAGCTGGGCGAGCCGGACGTGCTTTACCTCAACGACGGCGCGGGCCGGTTCACGCCCGTGAACTGGACCGGCGGCGCGTTCCTGGAAGAAGACGGCCGCCCGCTGGCCGAAGCGCCCTGGGACCAGAGCCTCAGCGCGCTGTTTCACGATTTCAACGGCGACGGCGCGCCGGACCTCTACGTGTGCGGCGACGCCTCGACGCCGGACCGCTTTTGGTGGGGCGACGGCCACGGCCGGTTCCGCGCGGTCTCCGGCCGGGCGGTGCGCCTGACGCCGTACTTCTCGATGTCGGTGGTCGCCGCCGACCTGGACCGCGACGGCCGGGACGACCTGTTTGTCACGGACATGCTCGCGCGCGAGCACCTCTATGTCCTGACCCAGCGCGGCACCATGCACGACCAACCGCGCCCGCCCGGGGACCTGGATTCGCGCCATCAAACCCGCCGCAATGTCCTGCTGCACGCCCGTGGCGACGGCACCTACGAGGAACTGGCGTGGTACGCGGACGCGGCAGCCTCCGATTGGGCCTGGAGCTGCCTGCCCCTGGACGTGGACCTGGACGGCTGGGAAGACCTGCTGGTCAGCAACGGTTTTCTCCACAACGTGGACGACCTCGACACCCAGGAGCGTGTCCGCGGCCTGGGCCGGCTGAGCGTGGCCGAGTCGCGCAAAACCACCCTCATGTTCGAACGCCTGGACACCCCGAACCTCGCCTTCCACAACCAGCGCAACCTCACCTTCCGCGAACGCGGCCGCGACTGGGGCTTCGACTCGCGGCGCATCGCCAACGGCATGGCCCTGGGCGACCTGGACGGCGACGGCGACCTGGACGTGGTCATCAACTGCCTGGGCGACGAGGCGCTGGTGTTGCGCAACAACAGCCCGGCCCCGCGCCTGGCCGTGCGGCTGCGCGGCCGACCGCCCAACACCCGGGGCGTCGGCGCCCGCCTCCGCGTCACCGGCGGGCCGGTCGTCCAAGAGGTCGAGATGGCGGCAGGCGGCCGGTACATGGGCGGCGACGAACCGATGCGGGTCTTCGCCACGGGCCCGGCCCGGCGGCTCACGATCGAGGTGTTCTGGCGCGCCGGCGGGCGCTCGGTGGTGACCAACGCCGCGCCCAACTACCTTTACGAAATCGAGGAACCAGGCCCCGAAGCCCGAAGCCCGAAGCCTGAACCGCAAACCACGAACCAACCCCTCTTCCAGGACATCTCCGCGCGCCTTGCCCACCGCCACGCCGAGGAACCGTTCGACGATTTCGCCCAGCAACCGCTCCTGCCCTACCGCCTCAGCCGCCTCGGGCCGGGCGCGGGCTGGGTGGACCTGGACGGCGACGGCCGCGAGGAATTGGTCGTGCCCGGCGATGCCGGGGGCGGGGTCGAAGCCTTTCGCTACGACGCCGCAATGGAGCGTTGGGCGCCGCTGCCGGCCGAGCTGCCGCCCCTGGCGGGCGACGGCGTGGCCGTGGCCGCCTGGGTGCCCACGCCCGGGCGGCGGCAGGTGTTGATCGGCCTGGCCAACCAGCAGGCCGGCGCAACCAACGCGCCGGTCCTGGCCGCGTTCGAGTGGCGCGACGGCCGCCTGCGCCCCACCGGGGAATGGCGCGCCCCGTTCAGCGCCGGCCCGGTGGCCGTGGCGGACTACGACGGCGACGGCGCCCTGGACGTGTTCGTGGGCGGCCGCTTCGTGCCGGGGCGTTATCCCGAGCCGGCCGGCGCGCGCCTGTTCCGCAACGCGCAGGGGCAGTTGACGCCCGACCCGGCCGCGGAGCGGCTCTTCGCCGGCCCGGGCCTGGTGGCAGGCGCGGTGTGGGCGGACGTGGACGGGGACGGCTGGCCGGACCTGGCGCTCGCTGGCGAGTGGGGTCCGGTGCGCCTGTTTCTGAACCGGCGCGGCACCCTGCACGAGGCCACGGCGGCGTGGGGCCTGGACGCGTGGACCGGGCTTTGGAGCGGCATCACCGCGGGCGACTTCGATGGCGACGGCCGGTTGGACCTGGCGGTGGGCAACTGGGGCCTGAACAGCCCGTTTCGCGCCTCGCCCGAGCAACCGCTGCCGCTGTTTTACGGCGACTTCGACGGCAACGGCGTCGTGGACCTGCTCGAGGCTTATGCGGTGCCGGGCCTGGGCGTGGCGCCGCGGCGGGCCTTCGATGTCGTGGCGGCCGCGCTGCCGTTTTTGAAAACGCGCTTCGCCACGCACAAGGCCTACGCGCAGGCCACGGTCCGCCAGGTGCTCGGCCCCGAGGGCCGGGACGCCCGCGAACTGCGGGTGACCACCCTGGCCAGCACGGTGTTTTTGAACCGGACCAATCACTTCGCACCCGTGCCGCTGCCCGCGCCGGCCCAGTGGGCGCCGGTCTTCGGCGTGGCCGCCGCGGACGTGGACGGCGACGGCTACCAGGACCTGGTGCTGGCGCAAAACCTCCAGGCCACACGGCCGGACCTGGACCGGCTCGACGCCGGGCGCGGACTGGTGTTGCGCGGCGACGGCCGCGGCGGCTTCACGCCCTGGCCCGGCCAGGAGTCCGGCCTGGTGGCCTGGGGCGAACAACGCGGCCTGGCCTTGGGCGACTTCGACGCCGATGGCCGCCCGGACCTGCTCCTGACCCAGAACGGCACCGCCACCGCGCTGTTCCGCAACACGGCCGCCCGGCCCGGGCTGCGCGTGCGCCTGGCCGGGCCGCCGGGCAACCCGGACGGCGTGGGCGCGGTGTTGCGGCTGCGGGCCGGCGAGCAGAGCGGCCCTGCCTGCGTCGTGCTGGCCGGAGCGGGATGGGGTTCGCAGGACAGCACCACGCGTGTGCTGACCCTGCCCGGCGCGGCGGCGCCCACCGCGCTTTACGTGCGCTGGCCCGGCGGCCGCGAAACCGTGTCCGCGCTGCCGGCAGAGGCGCGCGCGGTGGTGGTGGACCCGGAGGGCCGCGTCACCGTCTCGGACGCCGCGACCGCGACCGCGAGTCCAAAGCGCCCATGAGCCCCGACCGTCGCGCCAGTCTTTGCACCGTCCCGCCACCGCGGCGGCCACCGAGCCGGAGCCGCCCCTTCGCGGCGTCCGCACGGGCGCGGCAACTGGCCGGCGTGGCGGGGATGCTGGCTTGGCTGGGGACCGGTTTGGCGGCCGCGACCTGGGCGGCGGAGTCCCCCGGGGTGAAGGTCACCCCGTTGCCCGCGCCAGCGGCGGGTGCGCCGGGGTTCACCTTGCTGGCGCCGGAGCAGACCGGACTGGCGTTCACAAACCTGCTCCTGCCCGAGCCGGAGGTGCGGAACCAGAATTTGCTCAACGGGTCGGGCCTGGCGCTGGGCGATTACGACGGCGACGGCTGGTGCGACGTGTTCTTGTGCAATCTCAACGGCTCGAGCGCGCTGTTCCGCAACCTGGGCGGCTGGCGCTTCACCAACGTCACCGCAGCCGTCGGCCTGGCCAACACCAACGAGCTCGCCCGCGGCGCGGTCTTTGCCGACGTGGACGGTGACGGCGACCTGGACCTGTTGGTGAGTTACTCCGGCGCCGGGGTGCGGCTTTTCCGCAACGACGGCCGGGGGCGCTTCCAGGATGCGCAGGCGGAATCCCTGCGGGCCGAGACCGGAAGCACCACGCTCACGCTGGGCGATGTGGACGGCGACGGCGACCTGGACCTGTACGTGGCCAACTACGGCGAAAACACCCTCCGCAGCGGCATGAAACTCACCACCCGCATGGTGGGAGGACGCGAACAAGTGGTGGGCCGCTTCCGCCACCGGGTCCGCCTCATTGACGGCCAACTGGTCGAGTACGGCGAGCCGGACGCGTTTTACCTGAACGACGGGGCGGGCGGCTTCACCCGGGTGCCCTGGACCGGGGGCGCATTTCGCGACGAGACCGGCCGGCCGCTGCAAGCCGAGTTCTGGGACATGGGCCTGACGGCGGTGATCCGCGACTTCAACCAGGACGGCCGGCCGGACATTTATGTGTGCAACGATTTTCACACCCCGGACCGCTTCTGGCTGGGCGACGGCCGGGGCGGGTTCCGGCTGCTGCCCCGCCCCGCCCTGCGCAGCACCCCGCAGTTCTCGATGGCGCTGGACGCCGCCGATTTCAACGGCGACGGCTGGCTGGATTTCTTCGTGAGCGACATGCTCGGTCGGCAGCACGAGTGGCGCATGAAACAACTGCGGTCGCCCGTGCCCGCGCCGCGCCTCACCCTCGAGCCGGAGGCCGACCGCCCGCAGGTCCAGCGCAACATGCTCTTCCTCAACCGCGGCGATGGCACCTGGACCGAATTGGCCAACCGCGCCGGCCTGGCCGCCTCGGACTGGTCGTGGACGGTCGCCTGCCTCGACGTGGACCTGGACGGCCGCGAGGACCTCTTGATCGGCACCGGGCATGATTTCGATGCGCTGGACCAGGACGCCATCGAGCGCAAGGACCAACTCTCGCCCGCGGAAAAACAGAACGCCCGCCGCGTGCTCGAGCTTTTCCCGCCGCTGCGCGTGCCCAATTGCGTCTTCCGCAACCGCGGCGACCTGACCTTCGAGGAAGTCGGCCGCGCCTGGGGCTTCGACTCGCTCCAGGTCTCGCACAGCCTCGCGCTGGGCGACCTGGACAACGACGGCGACCTGGACGTGGTGGTCAACTGCCTGCGCGCCCCGGCCCTGGTGTACCGCAACAACACCGGCGCGCCGCGCGTGGCGGTGCGCCTGCGCGGCCGGCCGCCCAACACCCGGGCCATCGGCACGTGGATCCGCCTGCGCGGCGGCGCCGTGCCGGAGCAGATTCGCGAGGTTACTTGCGGCGGCTTGTACCTGGCCGGCAGCGACACCTTGCGCGTCTTCGCCGCCGGCAACGCGCGCGCCGGCATGACCCTCGAGGTCTTCTGGCGCAGCGGCCGTTACACGCGCCTGGAGGACGTGCGCGCCAATGGCCTCTACGAACTGGACGAGGCCGCGGCGGACGCCGCCTGGCCCGCCCCGCCCACGCCACCCTCGCCCACCCGCGCGCCGTTGTTCCGCGATGAATCCGCCACCCTCGGCCACACCCACGAGGACGCGCCGTTCGACGACTTCGCCCGGCAACGCCTCCTGCCCCGGCGCCTGAGCACCCTCGGCCCGGGCGTGGCCTGGCTGGACGCGGACGGGGACGGTCGCGAGGACCTGTTCGTCGGCGGGGGCCGCGGCGGCCGACTCGCCGGGTTCCGCAATTTGGGGGCGGGCCGTTTCGAATCGCGCGCCCCGGCCACCCCGGGCGCCGCGTTGCCGGATGACGTCACCGGCCTGTGCGGCGCGCCGTTGGGCGAAGGCCGGGTAAGCCTGCTCTACGCCCTGGCCAGCTACGAAAGCGGCCAAACCAACACCCCCGCGCTGTGGCGGGCGGACTTTCCGGCGCGGGCCGACGAAGGGGCGGACGCCCCCGCACGCGCGCCGGCCGGCGCATCGCCGGGCGCGGGCGAAATCGCCGCCGTCCCGCTCTTGATGACCGCCAGCGCGGGACCGGTGGCGCTGGCGGACTGGGACGGCGACGGCGACCTCGATGCGTTTGTCGGGGCGCGAGTGGTGCCGGGGCGGTATCCGGAGTCGGGAGCCTCGTGGCTGCTGCGCCAGCATGGCGGGCAGTTCCAACCCGACCCCGAGGCCAGCGCGGCGCTGCGCGAGGCCGGGTTGGTGAGCGGGGCGTTGTTCAGCGACCTGGACGGGGACGGTTGGCCCGAGCTGGTGCTGGCGTGCGAGTGGGGGCCGGTGCGGGTGTACCGCAACGAACGGGGCCGGTTCCGCGAGGTCACCGCCGAGCTGGGCTTGGCCGGGCACACCGGCTGGTGGAATAGCGTGACCGCCGGCGATTTCGACGGCGACGGCCGGCTCGATCTCGTGGCCGGCAACTGGGGCGAGAACAGCCCCTACCAACTGGCCGCGCCCGGACCCTGGCTGTTGTACTCCGGCGACTTCGTGGGCGACGAGGGCGTGCACCTGATCGAGGCGTGGAGCGACCCGGCCACGTCGCGGGTGCTGCCCTGGCGCGGGATGTCGGCGCTGGAGAAGGACCTGATCTGGCTGCGCGCGCGTTTCCCCACGCACGCGGCCTTTGCCCGGGCGAGCGTACCGGAGTTGCTGGCCGGGTTTGCGCCCCGGCGCGCCGAGGCCCGGCAACTGGCGTCCCTGGTGTTCCTCAATCGCGGCGCGCGCTTCGAGGCCCGGCCGCTCCCGCTCGAGGCGCAATTGGCCCCCGCCTTCGGCCTGGCCGTGGCAGATTTCGACGGCGACGGCCGCGAAGACCTCTTCGTAGCTCAGGGGTTTTTCGGCACGCGCCCCGAGGACGGCCGGCTCGATGCGGGCCGCGGGCTGGTGTTGCTCGGGGACGGCCGGGGCGGATTCACCGCGATGTCCGGCGCCGAAAGTGGCGTGGTCATCTACGGGGAACAACGCGGCGCCGCCGTGGCGGACTACGACGGCGACGGTCGGCCGGACCTGGTGGTGACCCAGCACGGCGGGGCCACGCAACTCTTGCGCAACGTGGGTGCCCGGCCCGGACTGCGGGTGCGCCTGGCCGGCCCGCCGGGCAACCCGGCCGGGGTGGGCGCGGTGCTGCGGTGGACGTGCGGCGAGCGCGCGGGCCCGGCGCGCGAGGTCCGCGCCGGCGGCGGGTATTGGTCGCAGGACGGGTTCACCCAGGTCCTGGCCATGCCGGCGCCGCCCGGCGTGTTGCGCGTGCGCTGGCCGGGCGGGGTGGAACGGGACTACGCCTTGCCGTCAGAGGCGCGCGAAGTGCGGGCGCACGTGGACGGTCGGCTGGAGGTGACGGTCCCATGAGCGCGCCGCGGGCTTGAGTTTTTCGGGTTCAAAGGTTCGGCGGTTGGAACGCCCGATCAAGAGGCGGCTTTGGGCCAACGTCCCGCGCCGACGGCTCGTAGCGCGGGCGGCCGGCCTGCCGTATCGCCGACGCCCGTCGGTGTTACAGGCTATTGCCAATCGGCGCTGCGCTGCTTGGCGAGTGGCCCGCCGCTCCCGACTCGCGCTTCCGGTATCCGGCATCCGTCATCGGGCATCCGTCATCCGGTATCCGGCATCCGTCATCCGGTATCCGGCATCCGGCATCCGGTATCTGGCATCGGGCCTCCGGCGTCCGGCGTCCCCCTCCTCACTCCTCGCTTCTCACTTCTGATTGGGCAGGGCGCCGCTGCGCCGGCGCCGCCCAACCGGCCGCGGTCCGCGACGGTGCTGGGCTCGACGGAGTC
>Ga0272446_1003366_pt1 | contig 20272 bp, 18 predicted proteins | sample YNPCB0061_FD_194587 | JGI IMG/M metagenome (GOLD analysis project Ga0272446, IMG submission 194587) | Hot spring microbial mat communities from Yellowstone National Park, WY, United States - YNP-CB-006-1 | ecosystem: Environmental > Aquatic > Thermal springs > Hot (42-90C) > Sediment | place...
GTCATCTTCGCCTCCCCGATCTTGGGCAGGCGGATGGTGTTCCCGTTCAGGCTGAACTTGTCGTTTGCCACAGAGAAACTATCACGACAGCGACCCTTTTTTTTGAATTTCGGTTCATGCGCAGGCTCCTTCGGCATTGTCTGGTCAACGATGACGCAGCGGTGTTCACCGGACGGTTGTCCGCAGCGATGGTTGCGTTCATTGCCGCACTGCTGGACGACGCGTGCATCGCGTTGTTCGTCGCCTCAACGCTCTGGTATACGATCTGGCGTATCCCGACCGGCGCGACGCCTTCTATTGGGCGTCGAACGCGCTCGCCGCACTTCCGCCTTCCGCTGCGCGACCAAATCATGACTCGCGCTTTCTGTCGCTCGTCGACGCCGTCGCCAATGCAGAGCGTTCGGAGATGCTGCCGATCCCCGGATCGGTGGAACGCATCACCGCAGTGCACGCCCTTGCTGCATCCGATTCGCTCACCGTCTATTGTCTGGCGCATGCGCTGCGCCCTCGCACCCCAACGTCCGCGCTCGACACGCTGACGAATGTGCCGTTCGATGCGTTGACGCGCATTTGGCGACTTCTCCTGGAGACGATCCAGGAGTTCGTGCCCGGCGACCCTCCATGCGCTGCCGTCCGCCGCCGATCTGGAACGTGCAAACGATCTGGCGCAGACACTGCAGGTGTGGGATGCGGACAACCTGCTGTCGCTACTGGTGCTGCGTTTGCCGATCGACGCCGACGTGTCGCGGCGGGCATGGAGCGCAGCGGTGCTGACGTGGCGTCTCGGACAAGCTGCGTGACAATCTTCCCCCGTCGCAGGAATCAGTTTCCGCCATCGCGTTCGCTCGCGCCGATCCGCTGTCGTCGCCTCCATCCGCGTCTGTGCAACTGCAGCGGCGTGAACGGGCACGGATGGGCGAAGCGCCGTGATATGCGCGAATGACACGTGACCGATGACGAACAGCATATCCGACAACCATCCGTGGCTCGACCGCATGCTGGGGGGCGCACTGAGCATCGATCCCATTATGGACGTACCCAGCGCGCTGAAGGGCGAAAGTCCCCCCTGCACTCGTTCGCCAACGCGCCATGCCCGCACTGTCCGTCACTTGCGTCCTTCATTGGAACGGACGCAAGTGAACGCATCCTGAATCCATGGATGGAGGTCACGTGTGTCGGTTGAGGTGCCGCGCATACCGCCGCACCGATCGACGTGATGTGCGATGGTCGCAAGTTTGAGCGACTATATCCAAAACTTCCTTCTTCATGTCCAACCATGGGCGGCGTCGGTGCGTATCGGACTATCTGACGTGGGGGGGAAGTCTGCTGACGTGCATGGGAACCATTCCCCGCACCGTCCCGTGCTGGGGATAAGTTGTCTCTGATGTCCCGACGTTGTGGAAGAACGAACTGACGCCAGCGTAACGGGATGCTCTTCTGGACTCGCTCCGCACGGCAGGCGATACCGCCGCGGCCTGCCAGACCTGGCGGCCGGGAGATGATAGTGATGCACCATTCCTGTGGTCTCCGTTCGACTCCTATACTGCTCCAGCCGCACGCAGCGGGGGATCGTTCTCTGTGCGCGCTGATGGATTCGATCATGATCGGTCAGGGGACGTGAGGTTCTGAATCGCATTATGATGCGGTGAGCAATGATTCGCTCGCGCACGGATGGATTGGCCCCTTCCATGCAAGCATGGATGCGCGATATGTGACCCATAGTGCACCCGCATCGTGTCTGGGGGTTCATCCCAGTTGGAGGCAACGACCGGTCGTCGCTTCAACGGGGCGCTTCGTTGCTACATGTGCACGCCATCCGGCAATATCTGGATCGATGCGTTGCAGCAGTCCGTAGGTCAGAAGCGATTCAAGTGCGGTATCGGAAATGCCGATCGCCGACAGACGCGCCGCCGTGATGGGCAGCGACGAAAACGTTCCATAGCGACGTACATTATCCTCCAACCGCGCAATCATCTCTGACGTCCATCCTGGCAGGATATCCAGTCCGCACTGAAGGCGATTCGCGTCGAGGGCGACCGTCCTGACGCGGTCCAGCGATTCCGGGGGGATGCATTGCACTCCAAACGTTGCCAACGCCGCTCGCGCCGCCCTACGAATGGACTCATGGAATCCGCGAGCGGCGAGCGGTGCCAGATACCGTGCGGGGCGCCGCGTCAGCGCGTGGCAGATCCGGCGGGTCAACTCCAAAACGTCCCATCGCATCACAGCATCGTCGTCCGTTGAAGAGGACGCTGCCAGCAAGGAGGCGACATCCGCCCACGTGCGAACGCTGCGTTGACGGATCAGATCGCAGAGCCGCCGGTCATGCATGAGGGGAAACAGTGCGCGCTGATCGTTCCTGGCGAGAACGTCGCCAGGGATCGGCGATGGATCGTCGCCGGCAACAAGCGGCAGATCGTCTGTCGCTTCGTGCGACTCGCGAAGCCCCATAAGAGAATCGGCAAACGTCACCCGCACCATGGTTCGTGCGCAGGAAGGCGATATCAGCGCGACGCCATTGGCGTGCAGCGGCAGAGGAGCATCCGCCGGGAAAATTCCCCACTGGCGCGGATGCGGAACGACGAGATCGGCGCGCAGTGGAAGTGGAGACGCCCCAAAACGCGCCAAACGGATATCGTCGATCAATGGAGCAGAATCGTGCGTCAGGACGCTGTCCGACGGCAGCGCCATATGCGGCGCTCCGCTGAAGATTCGGGCATCAAGCGGAATGCCAGTGCGTATTGGATCAACGACCGACAGTCCCAAAGCGAACAGCGTCATGGAGGCCGCCCATGGCGGTCGCGCCAGCGCGATGCCATCGATACCGCGCAGCGCAACACCGACATGGGCGAACGACCAGAGGAGATCATCGACGCCATTCTGCTGTGCAAGTCGCTGTTCGTCGTCAAAGCGGCGCATGTAGATGGATGGCATTGACGTCAACGCTTTCCGTGCGGCGTCGATCAGTCGTTCCATTGCGGGAGCACCATGATGAATCGCGGATGGAATCCCCATGACGCTGGCGATATCCAGCGCTGTGTCATTGAGGGGGGATACGGATGGGAGTGCTGGAATGCCATGAGCGAGCGCGTCGTGAAAGCGCGTGCATGCTTCTTCCGTCGTTATCCCTGGCGAAACGCCGATTTCCAGAAAGTCGATGGCGATGAGATGCTGTCGTATCGCCAGATCGTCAACCTGGCGCAGACGTGCAGCCCGCCATGCGGATGCGCCGGGATTGCGCCGGAGCACCCCGATTGGTCCGCGCCAGTGATTACGAATCGTGCAGAGAACGGCGTCAACGGAGGCGCTATCGCCGTAATCCAGCGCATCGCAAGCGTCCGACTCATAGGGGTCGATTGCCAGAAGAACGTGATGGCTGTGCGTTGATAGATCGAAAAGCGTTGGTGTGGTGCGAGTCAACGCATGGGTCATCGCCGATAATGCACGGATACCATCGCTCCGCCATGGTATCAGGACAACATCGATAGCGTTGTCGTCTTCGATGCGAAGTGTTGCCGCCGCTGCCGTCATGACCGGTTGCCCGCCCATCCAGTCAAACAGATACGGCGCGCCTCGTCCTGTCAACACCAGAACGTCAGACGGCGAAAGATATGGGGCGATAGCATGCACCGCGGTTATGGCGTCATTCTCGGTTGCGCCATAGTGAAAGCGCAGACCGAGGAAGCGGACAGGGAGATTGGGCGGAGCGCACGGATGTGTCGCATGCATCGAATCCGCATCCTTTCTGCCATCTGAAGAAGTATAGGTGCGCTCCGTGGATTAATGCATCTCTTGATGTGCCAAATCATCGGGAAACAGGCGAAAAAGCGGATGAAGACCGTCACAAAGTGTTTATGTTCGCCCTGAAGACAACGACCCTCGGAGGGTGCGCCGTGATTTCCCGTCTGTCGCTGCCCAGATGCGGGAACGGAGCGTGTCTCGTTGCATCGTTCGTTTTCCTTCCGTCATGAGCGTGGTGGCAGTCAAGACCCGTAGGAGTTCCGCCTGTGCGGTTTTATCGATGATTTGCGCTCAACGGCGGGCGTGCTGCTGCGCTACGAGGCATCGCGCCACAGACGCAAATCCCGTTCCCGCGTCAGAAGCGGGGCATTCAGATCTCGCAGCAGCAGCCGTTCATGACGAGTTGCGCTCGTTGTCTGGGGGGTCAAGTGCGCTTGGGCGCTGCGCAGTCCATCCAGCGCAGCGCCCAAGCGCACTGTTGCGCAGGATGCTTACGGGGCGAAAGACAACTTGTTGGCGGGTTCATTGCGACATGGCGTTCATGCTCCAGCGGAACAACGAGTCAACCCTCCGGTAGCGGTTTCCAGGATATGATGCAGATCATCCGCCCAGCATGCCAGAACGACCGTATGGATGTCATCGCTCCCGATCCTCATAGGGATAACATAGTTCAAAATGAACACCTTTTCTGTCCGCCCTTAAAACGTGGGAGGGGAGGAACTGCGCATGTACGTCCCAAGTGGTCGATCGACGTATTGATCACGACAAAAATGTTATAATCCACATGACATCCATCGAGCGCTCCTGACTACGACGGTAGAACAGGGAAACGCGATTGTCCAGGAGATGTCGGTGGGCGTCAACGATCGATCAAGTCGTCTTGTCAAAGCGTTTGGCTTTGAGGAGTTTCGAAATCTCATGCACGACGTAGGACATACTGGTTATCCCACACCAGACTCTTCGCTATACGACAAGTCTGGTGTGGATGCAGCTGAACGGATCAGTCTGCTCCTCATCGACGATGATGAGTCGCATGTTGCGCTGATTGAGCGCGCCTTCGAGACATGGCAATCATTGTTCGATCTGTCGGTTGCGCATACGTTGCAGGAGGCATACGCGCTGCTCTCCGGCGATTCGGCAGCCTTCGATCTGATCGTGTGCGATTGGCGACTGCCCGACGGCGAAGGGTTGGAATTGCTCGCCTTCGACCGTGCGCTGCCGGTCATCCTGATGACCAGGTGTGGCGATGAACGGATGGCGGTCGAAGCGATCCGTTTCGGCGCGCTCGATTATATTGTGAAGCGTGATACTGCATTCGCCGATCTGCCCCATGTGGCGCAGCGCGCCATCCGCCAGTGGCGGGCGATCCAGGAGCGACGTCGCATCGAACAGGAGTTTCGCGAAATTGAGGCGCGCTACCGCCTCATTACCGAGAACACATCTGATCTGATCGCCATTCTCGACGATCAGCGCCGTTTCCAGTACCTCAGCCCTTCCATTACAACGCTGCTGGGATATACTGCAGAAGCGTTGATCGGACGCGACGCATTCTTCCTTGTCCATCCCGATGACCTTCCGTCCAGCGAGGAGTACTGGCGTACCATACTCCAGCGCACTCGCACCACTGCGACGTTGCGCTATCGTCATGCCAGTGGCGTCTGGCGCTGGATCGAGTGGAATGTCAGAGCAGTCGAGCAAGGCAATGAGTTGACAGCAATTATTGTGGGGCGCGATATTACCGAGCGGCGTGAACTGGAAGAGCGTCTGCTCCAGATCCAGAAAATGGATGCGCTCGGTCGGTTGTCGGGTGGTATTGCGCACGATTTCAACAACATGCTGGTAGTGATTGCCAGTTGCACCGAACTGGCGCGTCAACTGCTTCCCGATGACCACCCGGCGACTGGAGAACTGATCGAAATCCAGCATGCAACCAAACGCGCCATGGCGTTGACTCGTCAGTTGCTGGCATTTGCGCACCGAAAGCGATTCGAGCCGCGTTTCATCGATCTGAATACGTGCATTCTCGGCATGCAGAAACTGCTGCGCCGCCTGATCCGTGAGGATATCACCCTGAACACGCGTCTTGCCCCTGATCGTTGCCTCGTGCGCGCCGATCCTGTTCAGATCGAGCAAGTGCTGGTCAATATGACGATCAACGCATGTGATGCGATGATCGATGGCGGTGTGTTGACCATCACGACCGAAACCGTTGTAATCGACCATGCATTCGGTGACGTTCATCCGCTGAATTCGGGGATGTATGTCCGGTTGACAGTCAGCGATACTGGCGTTGGCATGGATGAAGAAACGCGCCGGCGCGCCTTCGAGCCGTTCTTCACCACGAAGAAACCCGGCAAGGGAACCGGTCTCGGTCTGGCGATGTGCTACAGTATTGTCGTTCAGCACGGTGGCGCCATCGAACTGAGAAGCGAACTGGGGTGCGGCACAACGGTCATTATCCACCTGCCCCTCGCATGTCCGTCCACTGATACGCAAGAGAGGACGCAGCACGACGGTTATGTTCCATCCACCGTGGGCACGTTTCCTGTCCTGGACGACCAATCCATGTGAGAGGGCGATCAGCAACCCAGGCTTGTCGCGATGTCCACCTCGATTCTATCCAACGAACGGTGTGACTGATGTCGCCGATGCGTAAGGGAGATCGATCACGAAGCCGACACGTCGGCGATCTGCTCCTCCTCGGAGGCGTTTCACTTCGAGAGCGGCACGGGCGGCGATCCGCTGGAGGACTGCTCTTTCATATTGTCCGATGATTCTCATCCATTCATGGTTTCTGTATCGAACGTTTGTGGTACAATTTTATCAGAAAACGTGAGGGGTTTCAGCCCAGAGCACGCCTGCGAGCGAGGGCGCTTGCCTGATGAAGCAGCGCCGACGCAACGCTTGCTACGTTCCAGGCGGGTTCGCAGCAGGACATGGATGGCCACGCATGTTCCTTACACGCTTGGTGCGCAACTAATGGAATCCCTGCGCATCGTCAGAAGAGGAGTACCGCCCATGAAGACCATTATGACCCACGACGGGCCGTTTCATGCCGACGAAATTGCGGCAGTCGCTGTTCTCGCGACGATCGAACCCGATGCCACCATCAAACGGACGCGCAATGCCGCCTCTATCCAGGCAGCAGCGTCCGATCCGGACGCCATTCTTGTCGATGTTGGCGGAGGTCGCTATGACCATCATCAACCTGGCGGAAATGGACAACGGGAAAATGGCATCCCGTACGCGTCATTCGGACTTGTCTGGCGTGATTTCGGCGAATCGTTCGTCAAAACCATCCTCGGCAACTATCCAGATTACCGCATCGATGCCGACGGCGTCAAGGAAGTCGTCGCGACTCTGGAACGCCAACTCGTCATGCCGATCGATGCCCATGACGTCGGGTATAATCTGATCGCTGCGACGACGATTCCCGATGTTCGTCCCGTAACGCTCCAGGACATCATCCGGACATATAACCCGATTGACGGCGCTCCTGCGGACTATGATCGCGCGTTCAACGAGGCGGTTACAATGATGCAGGGGGTGCTGCATCGGTCAGTAGTATCATGCGTCCAGTCCATCGTGGCGCGTGCGACGGTAGAGCAGGCTATCAACCAATGGAGCAAGCGTCTCGACGAACCTATCGTCCTGGATCGCTTCGTTCCACGCTGGCAGGAACGAATCTGTCAGACTGAGGCCTTGTTTGTCGCATTCCCGCGGCAGCAAGGCGGGTGGAATGCCGTTGCAGTTCCTGTCTCGCCCCAATTGCGTGAGAACCGTCTTCTGGCGCCGACGGGATGGCGCGGTCTGCAAGCCGCAGATCTGGAAAGCGTATCGGGCGTCTCGGGCGCTATTTTCTGTCACCCGAACGGCTTCATGTTCGCGTGTGAAACCCTTGAGGGCATCTGCGCCATGGTCGCCCGAGCCGTCGCTGTATCGCAGCACAGTGCTGATCCCGAAACCCGCGAGTCTTCTCGTGCATCGCGGTCGCACTGACGCACATGAGATGCGCCCCCCGCTTGTTGCACGGCGCAGTGACGGATGGAGGAAATCTTCCTCAGCGCTGCGCCGGCATTCACCGGTTTCCGATCCGTAGGGGTGATCGTCGCATGTGCAGCGACGGATGATCGATCCCGGATATCCCCACGAGCATGTCAAATTGACGTGTAATCGTCTTGTGCTGCACCTCCATCCCTCTGCGCTTGTCTCTCGATTTGGATAGCGGTTGGGAGTGCGAGGTTCCGTTCGCATGACGCACGGTGCGTTACGGTCAGAGTCGCTGCAAGCATGGAATACAGTGACGCACGCTTGCTGTGTGGATGCGGAATTGCACCATGGCAATGCTGGAGGCGCTTGCCCTGCTGTGTATCCATCGCTCCCGACGCCGCCATCGCAACCAACTTCGTGATCCCGAACTATAAGCGAACGTTGCTCGCTGCCGCACGTACGCCGTGTCGCCGTTCTTTTTGGATGCCGACTCGACCGCCGTATCAACAGCGCTATCCACGCTGCACACCGGACGCATTGACGCAGCGACGCGCATCGCGTTGCGCTTGTCCTGACGACTGGAAGCGCCGAACCGCGATGACCGCTGCGAATTATCTATGACGACGACAACTCGATGGCAACGTGCGTGGTAGTATGATCATGCGGCGGCGCATTGAAGGGCGCAGTCCTCATCCAGCATCCTCCCGATCCCCCTGTTTCCCCTTGATCTCCCCGTTCCGCGCCGCCGCGCCATGTCGCCGATTGCCATGGAGACAGGGGGCTCCGCCCGGCGGCAGAGTTGCCACCAATCAGCGGCAGAGTTGCCACCAACGAGGTTGGATGCTGGCGTGATTACGTCGATGTTGCCTCATTGTTCGCCTCGAACGCTCTGAAGGATTGCAGCAAGGTAGGCCGCGCCGCCTCGCGTGACCGCACCACCGCCGTGGGAGAGCCGTCGTCTGACGCACCTCCGAGGGAAAACGGATCGAACGGGACGGCGCGCTGCTCACACGGCGCGTCCGCCGTGAGCAGCGCGCCGTCCCCTCTGTCGTTGTCCATCCAGATGCACTGGACGCTCCTGCACGTCGTCGCGCCTGTCCTCAGCGATCCCCTGTCCATCCAGATGCACCGGACGCTCCAGGTTGTATTGTCTGAATAAACGGAACGGGTTCGGCGTCCATTGGACAAACGTACTGGGCGTCGAACCCGTTCCGGTACACAGGGAGCGACAGACGACAGGTATGGTACCATGGCGCCGAGACGCATGCCCCGGCGAAAACGAAAGGAGAATCGTATGACGACATCATCCCCATCTTTCTCATCTCCCAGAGCACGGAAAGCCCCCCAACCGCCTGCAGACATAACGATCGTCGAAGTTTCGTGCTCCGCCGATCAGGCTCGCGCAGCCGTCGACACGGTCGCCGCCGTCGCACCAGAGACCAGTGCGATCCTATTCGGCGGGGATCGTTGGACGGATTGCGATCTCGTCGCCGTTGCAATCCTGCCGGACGGCGCCCCCGTCGGATTGGCAACGCTCGCACTACGCGGGCATCACGTCAACAACGAGCCAGAGATCGTCGGCGTTTGGGTTGTGCCGGAGCGTCGCCGACAGGGGATCGGACAAGCGCTCGTCCTGCACTTAATCCAGACGTCGCTCAACCAAACCAGTCAGACACCGCTGATGGTCGCGGTTACGGAGGACGGAGACGCGTTAGTGCAAGCGCTGATGCGCTGCGACGCTGCAATCCGACGCCCTGACACGTCAAAGACCGGCGCATCCCGGGTGCGTCTGCGATAATACGCCCACCGTACCCGCAACAGCAAACCGATTGGATCCCATTATGCCCACGTGAACGAAAACAGGAATGCCGCAGTGCGCGATCAGGCTCCGACATGGGCATGTCACAAAACGAGTGTCGTGCTTATGTCTCGCGCTCATTCCCTTCGGTTTGCTGCTCGGCTTCCCGCCGCTCTTCACGCTTGAGAGTCGGAAAGCGCTTTTCGCAGATCGCACGAGGTGAGGGCGCCTCGCAGTGTGAATCGCGTTCGTCCTCGATGTACAGCAAGTCGCTGATTTCAACCCCGAAGTGTTTGCATATACGCGCATACACTTCGTCTCGTAGGGTTGATCGATCGAGCCTGATGTTCGCAATGGTGTTTTTGTCGACACCTATTGCTTTCGCGAGATCGCGCGTGCTCGTTCCTGTCGCTCTCATTATGGCGTCAAGTCGGTTTCGCAACCTCATGGACTTCCTCCTTTTCTTCGTATTGTACTGCGGTTTTCATACGTCGGTCTCTTTTCACGGCTCCTTTATGGAACGAAGGTCATGTTTGACTTTGTCCTAATTTTATAGTACAATTCTATCAAGCAACGCGAAGGACTCTCTCCCAAAGCGCGCCAGCGAGCGAAAGCGTCGGCCTGACCGAGCCGCGCCGAAGCAACGCTTTCCGCATTCCATGCGGGGTCGTAGCGGGACGTGGCGGCAAATGCGTCCTCTTGACATGCCCGGTGCGTTCGTCATGCTGACAATCATGCTGCCGCCACCTTTTCGCAGGAGCGATTTCTCCCGCGTTGCGGCGACCGGAGCCATGCGATAGGAGGGACGCTATGCCCAACAACACCGTACGCTTGTCTGAGTTGCTGGCGCCGACCGGAACATTGCTGTCCGATGTGCGTGACGGTCGTATGTCGTGGAGCGACTACCTCTCCGCTCTGCGAACATCGCGCAGCATGGCGTGGGGCTGGCAGCCCGACGGCTCCTGGCTTATTGACTTTGGGCAGGGGATCGCCGACCCCTGCGACAAACCGCTGGACATCAACGACGTGCTTGCGATTGTCCGGCAGATCATGCCCACGCCGCTGCGCAGCGCAGGCAAGACCATTGTGCTTCGCGGTCCCATGCCCGGAGCGACCGTCGCCCTGGTCTGCCGCGTGTGCTATGCGGCAAACGTTGTGATCGAAGTTGTTGATCGTGCGACGGGAACCGTCCGTAGGGTTGAGATCGAGCGCATGGCGCGCGATCGTGTGCGTCTTGTCAATCCCGATTGCGCCGAGACGCTGCGCGACATCGGCAACGGCATCGTTGAGGTGCGCACGAGTCAGATTGTCTACCGCCGCACGCGAACGGCGCCGCCATTCGCATATCACAATGATTTGGAACTTGTCTTTCTGGAGACTCGCTCACCCAGGCGTTCCAACATCCGCGCCCAAGTCTATGATGGGCGCTACTATGCCTGGGTGGACGACGTGAGTAATCTGGAGGATGTGCCGTGACAGTGCACGCGACGCAGGGAGCGTTCTGGAGCGTCTGGCGCATTGTTGCCACGCTGGGGCAGGGCGGCAGCGGCGATGTCCTGCTCGCGGAACGCAGCGATGGCATGCGGGCGGCAATCAAGCGCTACAGCGCTTCGACGACAGCGGATGAGCGTCTGCGCGAAGTGCGGAACTTGTGTCTTGCCGCCATGCTTGGCATCGCACCGCGCCTGCTGGCGTGCGATGCGGACGCCATCCTCATGGAGTATGTCCCGCTGCCGACGTCCACACCGCTCGTTGAACGATCGCGGCGTCTGCTTGCTGCACTGAACATCCTGCACAATCGTGGCTACATCCACCGCGATGTCAAGCCTGAGAACGTCATCGGCGATCGACTCGTCGATTTCGGCGCGTTCGTGGACACATTCCGCGATCGCGACGTTGAGCCGGTTGGCACACCAGGCTACGCTGCACCAGAAGCGTATCAGGGAACCATTTCACCCCTGCTCGACGCTTACGGAGCCGGGTGGACGATCGCCGTTTGGGGCGGAGCGACGCCGCCAACCATAGGGGTGTGGGGACCGGCGGCGTTGCCGGTTGGGCACGACCCTCACCTTGGCGCTCTGGTTGCCGCGCTGACCAATCCAGACCCGTCGCAGCGCATGGGCTGCGGCGCAGCGCTGGCGTCCCTGACGCCGCAGTGGATTACGCTGCCATCCGGGGTGCACGTGCGCCGCGACTTGGTGACCGCGCAGGAGTGGAGCGACGTCCTCCCGAGCGCACCGTTCCGTGCAGTCGGCGGCATCGCCGTCGATCTGCATCCTAATGACGTACGGCGCTTTCTGACGGCGATCGGCGCACGTCTGCCAACGGTTGCTGAATGGCGTGCTATCGCGCAGGGCGCGGATATTCTCCCCGCACCGCGCACCCTCGACGTCGCTCTGCGCATCGCCCCGGTTAGCGACCTTGGAGCCGTCCACACATGCGGCGTCTTCTGGCAACCGACCCAGGATGGGTATCTGGTCGGCGGCACGCCGTACACCTCCGCCAATCGCATCCCCGACCCGCAGCGTGCAGACCCCATGATTGCGTTGCGAGTCGTACGTGATCCATAGCCGTGCATCTGCAGACGGTTCGCTGCTGCGCTCGTGCAGTGTCAGTCCCAGACGCTGCACGAGCGCAGCAGCATGGTGCGTCTGTCTATCGCGTATCCCGTCGCAGCGCCGTATGGCGCTGCGCGGAGGCGGCATTCCCAACAGCACCGGCGGGGAGAGGACGTGGAGATTCCTCTGCGTCGCATAGGGATGGGCACGGTGATGTCAGAGTCGGCAGCGCCGTCACTGCCTCTGGGGCGATACGGCGTTCCCATTTCTGCTATCAAGAACCGTGCGCACAAGTGCGCACGGTTCTCTTCCTGCCCCGAAGGGTCCCGATGACCTTCTTCGTATCTGACAGGCGTGACTTTCCCGACGACGGCGGGGATGGTCCCCGACGCAGCGCCGCCATTGCTGGTCGGACTCGCCACGGGTAGGGCAGTTTCGGTTGCCAGCCGCGCGCACTATTATACACTATCACGTAGTATAAGTCAAGCTAGAGTCCACCTCCCTACATCCTGGAGTGATGTCGCGGGTTCGGACTCTGAGCCATCAGAGGCGCGGGTCGCCACTTGCCTCCGGCACCTCCATTGCACGAGACCACGGGCGCGCTTCATGCCGGAATGCGCGTCCGCCCGACGATGATGATGAAGACAGCGCGGACGCTCGATGCCATCGATGTATGCCATGCGCTGGATCATCGAGCAGTCTCAGGTCACCCCAATTCGCGCCTCTGCGTCGATCACTCGATCCGCATGCTCGATCGCAGCGATGACGTGATCGGGGGTGGACGTGAAACGGGGGGGGGCAACAAGAGCAGATCAGCGCCATGCGGGGCTCTCGTTCCTGCCAGAGGGCGTTGGGGCGCGGATCTGTGAACTTGTGGCAAGGGATACGGGGACGCCTCGATGAAATTGCCTCCGCCGTGTGCTGAACAACGTTGATCCTGAATACCGCTCGACAAGCCCAATCGCTGTGGTTCGACGTTGTTCGGCGGCGGCACGTCGTTGATTGCGGCTTCAAGCAAAGGTTCCCGTGCATGGTCGATACAGCCCAGCGCTCCCATATCGCACGTCCCATCGTTCTCGGTATGGAGCGTCACTTGATACTCGCGGCTGTGACCTGGAAACACGGCTACGTGCACGTTGACATGCGGCTCGCAGCCGATATTGACAATCGCCTCGTGCCCGGCACACCACGTGTCGGACCAGTACCACGTCGCAGATGCGGATCGACGTGACGCCGTTGAGGATGAGGTCAGGCTTTGCGGAAGATGAAGATGTACTCATGCTTGAACACATAGAATCCGCCGACCAGCGCACGGTACCGCCAGAGATCTTTCTGGGTGCGCTTGCCAGTCGTCTGCGCGAAGTTCTTCACCACAATGCTCTTGAGCGTGAATCCACAACTTGCGACCTGTTGCATGCCGAGGAAACCGAGCGGGATCCACGCACCGCCAGCATATTTGTCGCCGAGCACCAGCGCCAGATAGCGTCCTGGATCGAGCACCTCGGCTACCCGTGCTGTTACTTCTCCCAGACGTGCGAGAAACGTCTCAATCGATGGCGCATTCGCCAGGTCGCGCGGGTCCTCACTGAAGCGAATGATGTCGTGATAGGGCGGGTGCAAAATGGCGAGTTGCGCAGAACGATGCCCGTAGCGTTCCAGCGCTGCTTTCCAGTCGAAGGTCGTGCTATCGCCGATCTCGAGTGCACACAGCACGTTGTGACGATTTGGCTCATTTGTGAGCGTTGCACGCGTCTGTTCGGCGACCACCGGGTTGAGTTCCACGCCGATGGCGGATCGTCCCAAGCGCCGCGCTTCGATCAGGGTCGTCCCGGAACCGGCGAATGGATCGATGACCAGATCGCTGCGGCGAGTGTAGCGCCGCAGCAGTTGATACGGAATCTGCGGCACGAAATTGCCCCAGAACCCTGCATGATGGGCGCCGCTCGTGTCACGTCGGTCGAACAGCCACAAACTGTCGGTCAGAATATCGTCGTACTCTTTCCAGCGGTTGAGGTCGATGTCATTGATCGTGCCAGTGCGGGGGCCGAGCGCAGCGCGCGCCAGCCGGTTGAGGTAGTAGCGGGCGCGTTCGAGGGTGAATGCCGTTGCGATCTGATCGAGCGCCTCACGTAAGCGCCGTTTGCTAAAGGTGGTCACGTCTGTCTCATTATCGGAGGCCCGCAGCACGCCTGCGGGATCGTCGATCTGCTGCCAGAGCAGATCCAGGGCGTTGCGCAAGTCGGCAACCGAGGCAGATTCGTGCAGTCGATGGAGCGCATTTGTAAAAGGTATGCGCGCCAGATGCAGCGTGTCGTCAGGAATCGTACGCTCGGCTGATGGATGAACAAGAAAAGGAGAGCGTGCCATGAGTCCACTCACAGAGCAAAACGAGGTTTCAATAGCAGTATAGCACGCCGAGGGGACATACATTATGGGGATAGCGTACAATCTCGCCGTCAGTGGAACAATCGGAGCGGTTTTTGCGTGACACGAGCGTTTCCTGTCACGAGCGTTTCCTGTATGGGACTCACAATCAATGAACAGTCCTGGCATCGTATGATCACATGATCGATCTCGCATGCACGGATGCTGGAAGGGAGTGACATGGCAAGCGTTGCCGCCGATTGGAGGGCGACGACGAATGGGACGCATTCCCCTTGTTCAGACTACGGACGTCCCTTGCGTTTGCGCGGAACGTGCCCGCGCATGCTCGCACCCCATGGCGGACAAGAGATGGGAAAAGAACGTCGCCCTCCCCCCCCCAATGAAGACCCTGCGCTCCTGTCGTGCAATCGCATGCTGCCGATCCAGAAACGCATCGTCCTGTTGACCGCGCACATCCCCTCCTTCGTCAAAGCCGGTCAGGAGATTGACGTTCATGACCCGCGAGGCAACCGAAACCGCCCGCTTCCTCCGCGAGCATGCCGCCCCGCCATGCACTCCTGACACGTTCCTGAGTTGTGCAGATTCTCGATTTCTCGCCCGATGCGGAACACGCGTCCCTGGTTGCCACGTGCGCCACCGACGTGCATGTGCGACCGCAGGCGGCGACTCTCGCGATCGCTGGCGTGACGCTCCCCCCGAGTCCCGACGGGCAGGCGCCAGACGTGTCAACACGTCGGTCAGCGGCGCCCCTGCCCGCCTTACGGAATACTGTTGCTGACCGGCCCACAAACCAGGAGTTGGGCCCCGTCTGAAGAGGTGGATGTGCGACTGCCGGCGGTGAACCAAGCAGTGTCCGCGCTTTCAGGGGGGTGGAAGACTGGTTGAAAAGGACAGGCTTGCATTAATCCGATGGGGGAATGCTGGACCGTGATTGAGCGGGAACTCCGCCATGCGGCGTGGGTGAAGCGCCAGCGCCGGTGAGTGGAACGCCAGGCAGTGCGAGCGCCAACCTCGTCGTCACCCGTGATGGCACTGCAGGATCTGGTCACGCTGCCGGCGCCGACGCCATCCCGTCAGTTGCGTCGGATGCCGACCGGTTCGCACCGGCGACGTACGCTCCACCTGGTCGGCGTCGCTTAAGGTGCAAGATATACATCACGCCCCCACGTGAGCGGGCGCTTGGGAATGATGCGTGAATCAGAGGAGCGCCATGCGATTACGCCCCCACGTGATGGAACAGCGGGCGCTTGACATACGCTTGCAGATGTGGCATACTCCCTCCAGGTTTTACCTCTGTGTGCTCGCCCCCGATTGGGGCGATAGTGGTTGAATCGGCGCTGCACTGCGGCGCCGTGATCGCCGCCGAACTTCGGCGGCAGGAGGATATCCATGACACCGTCGGTATCTCCTCGATCTCCCGATCCGCTCGGTGTGCCGCGCCAGATCCCTCTTCCGCTCATCTTTCCGCCAGCCGATTCCGCCCCTGTCGCGTCGACGACCGACGTCATCGCGGCGCTCTCCGCTGCTGACGTTCCTGCCCACATCTTGCCATTGCCGCCCACACCATCGGAGGAGCGTCGCCTGGCATGGGATTCCTTCCTCGGTCGCCAGGCGCAGGCGCGGCTGGAGTCTGAATCGCGCCTCCCTCCTGCGACACGCAGGCGTCTACGGCGCATCGTCGGATGGGGACGCACGGCGCAGGAGCGTCTCATCGTCTCTAATCTGCGCCTGGTTGTCCACTGGGCGAAGCGCCTGACCCCCCGTTGCGCGAGTATTCTCGCATGCGACGACTTGATCCAATCTGGCGCTATTGGGCTGATGATCGCCGTGGAGCGGTTCGACCCGCGCCGGAGAACGCGCTTTTCCACCTATGCCGTCCACTGGATCCTTCAGTCCATGCAACGAGCGTTCGGCGACGCCTATATCATGTCGCTGCCAACGTATCTTGCCGAGGAGTGGCGCTATATTGCCGCCGCTCTCGACGAATCCGACGGCGACATGGAACGTGCAGCGACCATAGCGGCGCAGCGGATTGCGGCGCGTGGTACGTCGACGGCGCACAAGCGCGCCAAATCGATCACACCGGACACAATGCGCGCCGCCGTTCGCACCCGTGGCGCTCCCGTCTCGCTGGACGCACTTGTGTCTGCCGATCCCGATGCTTCCCCACGCATCGACTTGATTGCCGATCCCGACGCATCTCCTGACGACGTCGCTGTGCGGCGCATTATTGTGGCGCAGGTGCGTCGTCTGGTCGATGCGCTGCCGGAGGCAGAACGCGCCGCTGTGCAGCTGCGCTTTTTCCCCCCTGACGGCAGTGCACCGCTCGACCAGAAGCAGCGCGCTGCCGCGCTCGGCGTCTCGGTGCACCGCCTGCGTATCCTGGAACGATCGGCACTCGCCCGATTGCAGACCGCCGCTGCCGCGCTCGATCTGCATGAAGCTATCTCCGCTTGACTCCAGCGCCGAATCCGCAGCGGTGTCAGGAAACGAGGAATGCGACGCGGTGTCAGGAAACGTGGATTGGCGCTTTGTGGGGGGCCACGCATCACCGCTCGGTTCGTCCGCCACAGGACGGGGATGGCGAAGCGTGCGTCCTGGACGGAGCAGGATGATGTGTCGTATACATCACCCCAGATTGATACCCGAAATGACGTTGGACGTGCGACGACGCTTCGATAACGTCCGTCGTCCGGTCGGCAAGGCAGGCATGGAGCGGCATGCCAGCGGATGGCTTCGCGCACCTTCACGGCGCCATACGAGCAATGAACGCTGATCCCACACGGACGCGATGCACCCCAGGAGTCTCCCCATGTCCGGACCCAACCCGCCCACGACAACGATCACGCACTGCCGCTTTGCCTGTCTCCAGCGCTTCCAGTGCGTCCAGCGCTAGAGACAGGCGCTTCCCGCTGACCATGCGGGGGAAGGGGACGAACTCATCCCTCCGCATGAAACGTTCACGACTTCGTTCTCGCCCAACGCTGCTGAACAGCGACATTGGCGGGATGGCGACGCCTGCGCGGGCAGTGGTACAATATTTTGGAGATTGGCGCCTACGCCGTTCGTAGCATACCACGAACGAGGAGGAAACGATGACAACGATACCAACACCGCCGGCGCCGCCAGCGCCAGAGTCGCTGGCGGCGCTGGCGCTGGAATTAGGGGAGGGGTGGACTGATGTGGCCAGGTTGCTGCGCACGGCGCCGGGCGACACCGCAACACAACGCATGGTAGGGGAACAGATGCGTCTGTTGCATCTGCTCAGCGTGCAAGCGCTGGCAGCGGTGCAACCGTTGGATGGCGTTGCGTCGTCGTTGCAGGGAAACAAGGACAGAGCGGTGGTGGACGATAGGGCAGCGGCAAACGATGCCCCCGCATCGCCGGGGGACGTGCGAACTACGGCGGACGGCGGTATTCGTCTCGTGGGGGAAGCGGCGCACGCATCTCTCTGTGCGCTGGAGCCGCAAGCGGCCGCATGGCTGGTGCAGCGCAGTGGACTGACGTTGCGCGTGCTGGAGCGTCCATCGGCAGGGACGCGGCGGCGGCGTACCGATTTGGCGCGTCTGTTGGAGAATGCCGTGCGGAAGAATCCCGTGGGACCATCGATGCTGAATCTGATCCGGCGTGCGTTGAATCGTACGCCGACACCGGCACTGCGCGCTGAAGCGCAACGCCAGGAGCGCGATCTGACGCCGGAAACGGCAGCAGCGCATGCTCGCTCCATCCAGAACCGGCATGGACAGACAGAGGAACAACGCGACGGGGTGTCCGCGTGGTCGTCGCTGGACGTTCCCGGGAAACGCAGCGGGGATGCGCGGCATGCATCTGCGTTGCTCTTCGAGATCGCGGTGCAAGCAGGACTGACGATGGAATCGGCGCGGACGGAGTTGGATCGTCTGATCGAGGACTTGCGCCTCTTACGGGCGGAAGGACTGCTGGACGGCATCCGTGTCACCCGTCCGCGCCGTCCGTTGGCGGTGGAGATGGGGCAAAACGCTGCGTCCCTCGACATGGACACCGTCCATGTCTGGGTCTCGCCAGACCCTCCAGCCGCTCAGTTCTTTACTGGGGGATGGTTGCGCCTGGTATTAGCCGACCGCCTGGCGGCGCTTGCTCCAGATGCGGACATTTTGATTGATCCCGTCTTCCAGCAGCGTGACGGAACCGTTTTCTCGATCGGGCTGTTGGTGGTGCGAGGGACGACTGCGCTGGCGATTGAGCCGATCACGGGGCGCAAAGCCGATCAGTATGGGGCGCGGCTGCGCCGATTGCGCGATCTGTCCCCGCTGCTGGTCGAGCGTGATCCCCGTCGGCTGGTGGTCGTCCTGGCGTCGCTTGTCCACTCACCAGGCATGCGCGGCGACGATCTCGTACAGATGGGGGAAAACTTTGGGATGACGCTGACCGACCTGGATGGCGTGGACGCCGCGTTGTCGCGGGGGGTGGCGGCATTGTCCAGGTAGACAAAGCCGGCGATTGAGCCGATCACAGGGCGCAAAGCCGATCGCCAGGCATCCGCACAACGATCTCGCACGGAGCTGGTGTCGTTGCACCATGCGCCCGCTCGTCATCGTGAATCAGCTTCCGCCGCGCCAGCAGGGGAAGGGTGCGGACATCGACAGAAATGAGCCTCTGGCAAGCGTTGTTCCCATTTGGCGCAGCGAGGCGCTTGTTTCATCCATCGCAGCACGTTCCTTCCCGCAAGTATGACGGCGGCGAAGAAGGTGCGGGCGGTCATGTCCATGATTGCAGGCGGATCAGTGCGCTCCGCAGGCGGATATGGTAGTGCGCACACGCGGTTTCAGTTGTGACGATCTTGACGGCGTTCTCGGATCCGCGCACAAGAGACGCCACACTCCACCGCCCACGCTGCATCCATGCTCATTGCGACCGCCAGGCGCGTCAGCGCAGCGAGGACGCCCGTCTCAGCGCGTTGGAAAAGCTCGGACAGGACGTTGGTATGGCGGGCGACAGGCGATGCACAGACGGATGCGAGGAATGCGGACAGAATATCCGAGGCGCGGATGATGGTGGCAGTCATGTCCGCTGCAAGTGGAGATGGCAGCCAGGGCAAGCACTCCGTGGCGGCGGGGGCGTTGCAACGTGCGTTCATAAAACGCTTCTGCTCCATTGGTGCGAGATGATTCATCCACGCGGTCGAAGCGTCCGGTATTGTTTTTTCAATCCTGGACGGTGCGGGTGATGTTCCACGATTCGTCCGGTCGGGTGGCGCTTGCGTCACAGGAACCGCTGCGCGTCGTCGTCCAGCGCACCCTGCCGTCGGCGTGCGCAGTGGGGGGGCAGTGCGTTGGTATCCGCGACACCCCATTCAGCGAGCGCCGGGAATGCCCATGTCGAAGGGACGCACTTTCCTGCGTTGATTCTGAGCAAAGACGCGACGTCAGTGCGCCGGGAGCGCCGACAAGAGGGCGATGTTTGGTGTGAGCGTCAACATGCGGGCGAATGAGATATCGCCAGGGGCGGGCGCCACGACGTGCACATCGGGTTCGCCGTGCAGCATCCGCAGTGGTGCTCCGCGGGTGGGAGATGAAGGACGCATGGCAAGTCTTCCTGTTCATGCATCATTGCCTTCGCATGAGAGCGCCATTCTCGCTCGGTCGCTGTGTATCGCCGTTTGTCATCAGTTCCCGCCACACGTAATGTCCCGCTTCTCCTTGCCCATCCACTCTCGTTAGCGCCGCCGTCGTCGCACGGGTGCGGGCATGGGTGAACGTGGCGGCGGCAGATCGGCGCCGGCGATGGCAATACGCGAGTCGCGCTCCAACAGCATGCGTGC
>Ga0272446_1003367_pt1 | contig 20261 bp, 16 predicted proteins | sample YNPCB0061_FD_194587 | JGI IMG/M metagenome (GOLD analysis project Ga0272446, IMG submission 194587) | Hot spring microbial mat communities from Yellowstone National Park, WY, United States - YNP-CB-006-1 | ecosystem: Environmental > Aquatic > Thermal springs > Hot (42-90C) > Sediment | place...
AATTAAACATAAATCCATTATTAATTATGTTGCCAGCAACACTTTCTGCTTCATTTGCATTTATGTTGCCGGTTGCTACTCCACCAAATGCAATTGTTTTTAGCAGTAACCGTTTGAAAATTTATGACATGGCAAAAACTGGATTAGCTATAAATTTTATTGGTATAATTATAGTAACAGGATTCATATACTTTTTCTTTGGATGAAAATGAGTGAGCTAATTTGTATGAGTTTATTAAAGGTTGTGTTTTATCATATTTGAAAGGTTTTGAAAAGTAATTGGTAATCTTTTTCATGTTGAAGATTTTATTTCATTCAGATTCTTTTTCCACTAAAATATTTTTATATAAATTTTCATATTTATCAACCATCAACTTCAAATCAAATTTTTTCTTTAATTCAACATTATCCTTTATAATTTTATTTTTGTTTTCAATTATCATTTTAAGCTTTTCCAGATAGTCGTTAATATTATCAAGTTCAAAAAGTTGACCTGAAGTTATGCTAACAATTTCTGAATTTCCACCAACATTAGAAGCTAATATTGGAACTTCAGCAAAAATCGCTTCAATTAAACTTATTGAAAGTCCTTCATATCTTGACAATAGAGTAAAAACATCAAAAGCTTTAATAAATTGATATGAATCCTTAATAGCTCCAACAAGGAAAAATTCATTTTGAATATTTAATTCGATAATTCTCTTCTGAAATTTATCTTTATCTGAACCATCTCCAATCACAATTACTTTGACATTTGGAATTATTTTTTTTATCAAAGAAAATTTTTCAATCAAGAACTCATAATTTTTTGGATAAGCTAATCTGCCAACTGAACCAATAATAAAATCATTTGATAAATCAGTGCCACATAATTGAGATAAATATTTTCTGGCATCTATCGGTGAAAAGAATTTCATTTTAGATTCATCAAGACCATTTAAAATCACTTCACCAGATTTTACTATTCCCTCTTCTAATAGTTCGTTGTAATTAAGATTACTAACAAAAACCGCTTTATCTACGACATTCATAAATATTCTAAAATAAAGTTTAGCGAAATATTTAATCACAACATTCTTATTAAAATGTTTATCTATCAAAGAAAGTCCGTGAAAAGTAAAAACAACTTTTGGTTTTTGTTTTAGTAACTTAGAAGAAATAGCTCCTATTAATGTGTTGGAACTATTCAAATGGACAACTTGGAAATTTTTTGATTTAAGCAATCGATAAAAATCAAAAATGAAATAAAAGGAATTAATCACATTTACATTTCGCTTTAATGAATTAAGATAGTGACAAGGAATTTCATTTTTACTCAATTCGTTAAAAAGATAATCGCCATCGCCAGCTGCAACTTCAACTTCATGACCAAGCATTTTTAGTGAACGAGCTAAGTTAAGAATAAAAACTTGTGCACCACCAATTTCAGATTTTGTTATTACTAAAAGTATTTTCATTTCTATTTTGTTTTTACATTACAATTTCTTCAAGACAAACTTTAATTATTTATAAATACTTAGTTTTCGTTGTAAGTTAATTTTCAATCATGATCTCTTTCATTAAGTCAATTATTTTTTTTGAATTTACCTTTAATGAATAATTTTCTTCAACCAATTTTCTTCCGGCTGTTCCCATGTTTTTTCTTAGATCAGGATTATTTTTTAGAATCGTCAAATATTCAATCCATTCAGAATTATTTTTTGCTTTAAATCCATTAATTCCATGTTGAATTATCTTATCATTGATTCCAACAGGAGAACCAACAACAGGAATTTCACAAGCTAAATATTGAATCAATTTAAAGCCACACTTTCCTCTTTCAAATGGACCATCAATTAAAGGCATAATTCCAACATCGAATTTGGAAAGCTCTTCAACTTCTTTCTCTTCACTCCATTCAATAATATCATAAGAGAAATTATTGAAAGTTATATTACCAGTTCCAACAAATCTAAATTTTATATTTCCAGTTTTATAAAGATCCGCAAACACTTCCTCGAGCATTTTCAAATATTTTGCTGTACTTGGCGAACCAAGCCAGCCAACAGTAAAAATATTATCTTTTTGCACTTCAAGCTTCTTAAATTTTTCAGTATCAACAACAGTCGGGAAAAATTCAATTCTTTTTGCATTACTCTTTTGTGCTCGTTCTGCTAAATAATCATTTCCTGCTAAAACAATATCAGCAACGCTCATTACTACATCAATTTTCTTTTTAAGCAAAAGTCTAATAAAAATATTTTTGTTTAAATCATATCTGTGAAAAATAGCATCATCATAATCAACAACTAATTTTGGCTTCCCTTTCAAAAAAGGAATTTCAAAAAAAGAAGGTATCCATGGAAATGATTCTTGTTCAAGCCAGATTAAATCATATTCGTTTTTTCTGAGTAAAATAAAAAACCTTTTTAAGTATCCTAAAATAATCTCTGATAATGGAAATGAACTATTTTTATATAAATATTTTATATAATTATTTGAGAGAAGTGGTTTAATTTCATATTTCCAACTTTGATCTTCCAATACTTTTAAATATTGAAAAAATCTATATCGGCTACTTGAACCATCGTAATCATATCTTGTAAGAATTAATATTTTCATTATCGTTTATTCAAGAAAATTTTATTATACAATTTTTTATATCCAGCAATTGTTTCTTTAGCACCGGAAAACGAACCCGATAGAAATGAAAAAACAATTCTAACAATTGGTTCAACACATAAAATTAAAAATGCATCAATATAGTATTCAATTTTACTGAAATGTTTTTTGCAATAATTCAATTTGCTTTCAAGACTATAAAAAAGTCGTGTCGCTTTTATTTTGTCTGAAGTTCCACCACCTTTATGATAAACCTTCGCTTCTGAATAATAATAATTTTTCCATCCAAGTTTTCTTGCTCTTAAAGAAAGATCAAGGTCATCGTAGTAAACAAAAAACAAATCATCATATCCATTCAATTGTGTAAACAAACTTCTTGGCATAATTATAAATGAGCCCATTACTTGATCGACTTCTCTACTATCTTCATGATTCCATTCTAACATAAAATGTGGTGGAAATAATTTAGGACATAATTTATCAAGACCAATCGATTGATAAGCAACTTTGAATGGAGTTGGAAATCTTGCACAATTTCTACTAATCTTTCCTTCATCATCTACTATTTGCACACCAACCATACCAATTTTATTTTTTTCATTGTCGATCAAAAATCTTAATGGTTTGTGGATTGAATCTTCATAAAGTTTTGTGTCGGGATTTAGAATTAAAATATAGTCACCGTCAGAAGAAAAAGCCCCAAGATTACATGCTTTACCAAATCCATAATTTGCATCATTTCTAATAATTTTAATTGGAAGTTCAATTTTATCTAACCCATTCAAAGAATTATCACTTGAAGCATTATCTACAACAACAACGCTTTTCAAAATAAAACTTTCATGCAAAGAATTTTTTATTGAATTAACACATTCGTATAAATATTCACCAGCATTCCAATTAACAATGACAATATCAACAGAAGGAATCATTTTTTACCAAAAAATTTTTTTATCGTAGAAATTATTTTTCCAACGTCGCTGTCACTAAGATTTTGATGAAGAGGAATATTTAATGCCTCGTTTAAAATCTTTTCACTATTCGGAAGTGTGACTTTTGCATTATAAATTTTAACCAAATGCAAAGGATAATATCTGAATGTAACATATATGTCATTTTCGACTAAATAATGTGCAAGTTGATCACGTCTTCCATTTTTAACTTTTATCCAATACAAGTAATATGAGCTTTCTGTGTTTGGCAAAGGTTCAGGCGGTAAAATAATTTCATCTATATCTTTCAATTCAGTTTGATAAATATTCCAAATTTGTTTTCTTCTTTGAATAAATGAATCAACCTTTTTTAATTGTTCTAAACCGATTGATGCAGCAATGTCATTCATCAAAAACCTATTTGAGATTTCTCTCAGTTCAATTTCCCACCAGTGTTGATTTTTTTCAATTAAACTATCCATGCCTGAAGTTTTCTTTGGGGCTAGTCCTAAGAATCTTAATGATTCAATACTTTCATAATGCTTTTTGTCTTTGACGATAATTGCCCCACCATCACCGGTGCTCAAAGTTTTCATTGCATCAAAAGAAAAGAAACCTGCATTGCCAAGCATTCCACAATATTTATCATGATATTTTGATAAAATAGAATTTGCACTATCTTCAATTATCATTAAATCTTTAGCATAATTTTTAATTTCATCAAATCTGCATGGATGCCCGCCATAATGTAATAGAATGATTGCTTTGGTTTTATTAGTTCTCAATCTTTCAATTTCTTCAGGTATCAAATTAAAATATTCGGTATCTACATCTGCAAAAATTGGTTTACCGCCAAGTTCAATTACACTGCTTGGGCACGCAACAAAATTTATTGTTGGTATAATTACTTCATCATCTTTACCAATGCCTAATGCTTTTAAAACCAAATAAGTTGCAGCTGAAGCACTGTTTACCATCAAACAATTTTGAGCATTAATTCTTTCGGAAAACTTTTTCTCAAATTCTTTCGTTTTTGGACCGAAGCCAATCCATCCAGATTGAAACGCTTCTTGAACAGCTTTGAGTTCTTCATCTCGTAATGTATTTGTAAATATTTGAATCATTTATTTCTCTTTAGAATCATTTAAAGAATTAGGTTTGACATATAAAAAGACAAAAAATATCACAGCCAAATTATAAACGTACCATAAAAATCCAAATGGACTATTAAAAAATGAAAATGCGATACCAAACAAAAACATTCCGAAGAATGCTAACTTCAATAAAGTTGGATTTTTTCTAAAAGAATAATACAAAGCATTCAATGCTGCACCACCAATCAGTGGAATCAATGTAACACCAATTGTTCCAAAATCTCTATAATAATTAAACATTGCAGAATAAGTATTAAAGTCACTATTCAAGAATGGTGTTTCGTTTAATGCAAAATATTTTTCAATCCAATGTTTAATACCAGTTATTGCAGTAATAAAATCAAAAGTATAATATCCATAAGTGAAATTTTCTAATCGCAAAATTGAACGACCAAAATTTTCTAAGTTCATTGCAAAATACATGTATGGTTCTGTAAATAAAGCATACTTTGGCGAAAACTTCATCTTTGCAAATTTATAGAGAACAAAAACAATTAATTCGCCTGCACGCACAGATGATACTGCCAAAAAGAAAACAATTATTATGACAGAAAAAATGAACATCGTTCTGAATTTAATTCTAAACGTTGTGTAATAAAGCAAAACAAGAACCATGAATATCGATAGAAATAATTGATATCGTTGCAATGTAATTGCATACAACATAAATGAAGCAAATGAAAAGAATCCAAGCCAATATTTTTTTGCTTTATTATTTTTTTCATAAATAAAATAAATCGCTGAGAAGAAAACAATTAAAACTACATTGTGCAAAAACAATCCTACTCCAAACATTGAAAACATTGCTCTAATTTTTCCTGGTCTTGAAGAAAGAATTGGCACTGTCCCAACTTTGATTACAATCGCAATGTATCCAATCATAAATAAAATGAAAAGCAGAGTAATAGCCTTGAAAAGTTTATCCATATCAACTTTCATGATTTCTCTATTTACTCTTAAAGAATCAATCACCCATATTTTTTGATTGACGTAAAGAGCATATATAATAGCTGCACCAACAACGAATGCAACTGGACCAATTAAAATATTTATCCATTCAATTGGTTGCCATTCATGTTGAAGATAGCTCAACTTTAAATTTGTAATTCCAATTACAAAAGCCCAGATAAAAACAAATATTCTCACAGGTGAAAGAACATCTGACTTCTTAAAGAAAAAAGTAATAAGTACAAATAAGCTAATAGCAAACGATATGTAACTAATCAAATTCATAAAAGAATTTTTCTTAAAGAAAATGTACTTAATAAATATTTTTTCTCATCAGTCGAAAATGTGAAAATGAAAGCAACAGGAAAATATATTAGAGTTAATAAAATCATAACTAAGTAATAATGATTAAAAATTACTAAACCAGAAATAAACAAGCTTGTGATTACAAGAAGAAATAGAATTTTAAATTCCATCACCCAATTTAGGAAAGAATCAAAACTGCCAGCTATATAACCTAATCCTACAAAAATGTTTACAACTAAAGAAATTAAAGGTACAGCCATCAAACCATATTTAGGAACGAAATAAAAATTTAGACCAACATTTGCAAAAGTGGCAATTATAACAATAATGGTTCTTATATATTGCCTTTGTGAAGTGGTTATCATTAACCCAAATGGTTCAACTATAAATCGAACGAAAATTGTAAATGCAAAAATTTGAAGCACGGCTATTGCATTATTGAATTTTATCTTACCATAAATTGTGGTTATAATGAAGTCTGGATAAAAATAAATTAACAAAGAAATTGGAATAACAATTACTAATAACAATTTAAAAATAACTTTACCAAGTTTTTTCCATTCATTTTTATCTTCTACAAATGCTTTAGATAAACTTGGAAGAGAAGCACTAATTGCAATATCAGGAATCATAAGAAATAAAATCATTACCCAAAATGCAGAACGATATATTCCTGCTGCAGTATCGCCTAATAAAGTTCCAACAAGAATAGTATCAATTTGGAAAAATAAATTTCCAAACAAAAAATTCAATCCATAAATAAAAACTTTTTTCAACAAGAGATTGGATTCAGAAAAATCTAATTCCCAGAAATTTACGTTGACAATTTTCCTTGAATAAAAATATGAAAGCAATACTCCAATAAATCTTGTAAAAACAAAAAAGATCATCAAATAGAAAAGACTAAACTTTAAAAATCCAAATAGAGCGACTGAAATAAGCAAAATAGAATTGGAGTAAAATGAAACTTTGGTTTCGAAGTCAAATTTTTCGAAGCCACGAAAAAATGAAAAGAAAAAATTTATTATTGTTGTTAACGCCATGTAAAGAACAAGAGAAAATATTAGTTGCTTGCTTGTCTCACTCAAAGGAATAATTTGAGTTAAAGAAATCATTACAACTGAGCTAACCAATGCTAATGCTATTTTTATCGAAAAATATTTTCTTGAAATATCTACAGCATTTTTTCTATTGTTTGCAATTTCTGTCGTTAACAAAACATCAAAACCAAAATCAGCAAGTATCAAACAAATATTAGAAACAGTAAATGCAATGGAAAATTGACCAAATGATTCAGGTCCGTAAAAACGAGCAATTCCAACTCCAATAAGAAAGCTTGTAATAGCACGAATTGCAAGAGATAGAAATACAAAGATTGAATTTCTTAAAAGTGAAGAGGAATTACTTTCCATCATATTGCCAAATTAATTTTTACGCACAAGACCAAATTTTGCCAAATCGTTTCTGATAATTTGTGCCACTTGTTCAAATTTTTGTGGATTAACTAATTTCAATCTGTATAATGTTTCCATAATTGCCATGATAATAAGTCCAAGAGTTAAAGAAACAGCAAAACCAATCAATGCATATAAAGAAATTTTAGGTTTGGATTTTTTTTCTGCTGGACCTGCGTAATCAAGAACAAGCACACTTGGAGTATTGCGTGCTTCTTCAACTTTAGCTTGTTCATACAAAGGTTGTATAAATTCTAAAATTTTGTACTGAATTTCCAAGTTTCGATATATCTTCAAATAATCATTAGCTAAAGCTGGTGCTTGCTTAAATGGAATCATCATTTTAATATCTTTTTGTGAAGCATCACTTCCATTATTTAATTGTTGAATTTTTTTCTGAAGTTCTGTCATTTCAATTTTTGATGTGTTAACCAAAGGATGATCTGCACCATAAGTTTGTTTCATCACATTATATTCAACTTCTTTACGATATAAATCAACATAAATTGATGACATCGATTTAACTGTAGCTTCTATTTGTTCAGGAACAGCTATCACTCCATATTTTTCCTGAAAGTTTTTCATTTGCGTTTCAAGATTTTTTATATCATCAAGATTCTGTTGATATCTTTTCTCAACAAATTCTCTATTTGCTTTTGCATTTGTTACAGAAAGTTTTGTATTAATTTCATTTAATTTTTGAACAAGGTAATTTGCAATATCCGCAGCTTTTTGAGGATTCTTATCATAAACAGTAATTGTAAAATTTCCTTCCTCTTGCATTTCAACAACAAGATTTGATTCCCAATCTTTTAATGTTTTATACATGTAATCATCTTCATAACCATATTCTTCTCTCAATTTAAATTTATTGATAACATCCATAGTTACGACACCGCTCTTCAAAATTGCTTTGAATTTATCAGCTTCATCATTTCCACCGGTTAAAGCAGCCAAACCTTTTGCAGCACCAACACCTTTAGCTAAACTTGACAAGCCGGAAATTGCTGAAAGCATGTCAGGTTTATCAGCAATAAAAACTGATGCGGTTGCTTCATACCACTTTGGTGCAAACACAGCGTACAATGTTGTTCCGGCAGTTATGACAAAAATAAACCAGAATAAAAACCAACGATATTTTACTAGCACTGAAATTAAATCTAAAAGTGAAGCACCAACTTTTTCTTTTTCAATTATTGTTTCTTTGCTTTCCATTTAATTACCAAAATTACTTTGTGAATTGTTTTAATAGTAAAATTAATGTTGCTACACTTCCAACTACACTAACAACGGCAGTTACTTTAGAAAAATGATACCAAAATGTTCTCGGTATTTCTTTAGGGACATAAATGTAATCTCCCGGTTCAATATTAACTTTTTCTTTCCCTTTTGTAATCCAATTCATTTCTTTGCCTTTTACAATTACAATTTCATCATCATCTTCTCTAGCGGTTTCAGCTTTTCCACCAGCTTTTTCAATATAGTATTTATAGTCTTTTCCTTCGTTATGTTTTACAAATCCAGCTTTGGGAACTTGACCAAAAACATAAACATAATCGAACTTATCAGGAATTAAAATTAGATCTCCATCTTTGACAATAAACTTGCTTTCATCAGAATTTGGATCAGTTATTTTTGAAAAGTCAACTAAACTTTCTGCATGAAGAACTCTTAATTGATTATCAATTTTAAAGAACACAGTATCTTCATCTAAAAGATTGTTTAATCTTGCAAGTTGCAAAGATTCTTTTAGCTGTTTCATTTTTAATTGAGTCTCGGGAAGCAATTCCTGTTCATTATTCAAATACATATCTTCAAGTTGAAGTTTACGTAACATATCAATTGAATTATAATTTCGTACAACTTCAGCACGTGATAGATCTGCATTTTCTTTAAATCCACCTGCACTTGCTATTACTTCATTTAATGTTGCACCATTCTTTTTTACATAAACGTAACCGGGAAATTTAACTTCGCCCAGAACTAAAACTTTGTAGTTAAGTTTATTACTTTCATCGCTTAGAATTTTAATTCTATCTCCACGCATTAAATTGAAATCTGAATTTATATTCACAATTATTTTTTCATCGTTGTAACCAGTTTTATCCAAACGAGAAATTTCTGCTTTCTCAATATTTTCATAAGCTTTATTTAATCCACCAGCAAAAAGAATTGCATCACTCAATTTATCTCCATCAACAAATTGAAATTTTGTTGGTTTATTCACAGCACCAGAAATATCAACAAAATTTCTTTCTTCATCATTAATCGGAAAAATAATTACATCATCATTTTGTAAATATGGATTATGTTTAAAATCTCCGAGTAATCTAAATTTTAATAAATCAATTTTTTGAATTGAACCATCAGCATGTTTCAAGGTAATATCTCTTAAAGGATATCTTTCAACTTTTTTCTTCACTTGATTGATTGTTGAAATTGAATTCAAAGATTGCAACGCTTTTTGTTGAGCTTGAGTATAAAGAGTTGTAATGAAGTGATCCAATCTTTGAGATTTGTAAGCTGTGAAAGATCCCGTTAAAATAAAATCTCCACCAATTGTTACGGTAATAACTTGTAAACCAGCAAGTGCATTTTGCTTTGTGGTTGTTTGTTCTTCTTGTGCAAAATTTATTTGAACAAGAACTAACAAAATAATAAGAATGATTTTTTTCATAATAGTTCTATGCTATTTTAATTGTGAGTAAAAATACGAATGGTAAAAATGAGGCAGTAGTAACTCCTTTTTCTTTCACAATATAAATTTAACGATTTCCATACTGAAGTTCATAATATTTTTGATATTCGCCGGAAATAATTCGTTCCCACCAACTTTTATTTTTTAAGTACCATTCAATTGTGTAATCCATCGCTTGCTCAAATTCAAAAGAAGGTTTCCAACCGAGTTCATTTTGAATTTTTGAAGAATCAATTGCATATCTTCGATCATGCCCTGGACGATCTTTTACATATTCAATCAAGTCTTCTGATTTTCCAAGCTTTTTCAAAATTAGTTTGACGATTTCAATATTTGTCATCTCTCGTGAAGCACCAATATTATAAACCTCTCCAACTTTTCCTTTTTCAAAAACTAATTCCGCTGCTTTGTTATGATCAATTACATAAATCCAATCTCGTACATTTAATCCATCACCATAAACAGGAAGTTTTTTATTGTTGAGTGCATTTATAATCATTAAAGGAATTAATTTTTCAGGAAATTGAAGCGGACCATAATTATTTGAACATCTCGTTATAACTATAGGCAATCCATAAGTGTGATGAAATGCTTGAACCATCAAATCAGCTGCAGCTTTGCTTGATGAATAAGGACTATTTGGAGAAATCGGAGTTGTTTCTGTAAACAATCCTTCAGAACCAAGACTTCCATATACTTCATCAGTTGAAATCTGTAAAAACTTTTCTACTTCAAATCTGCGAGAAGCTTCAAGTAAAACATTAGTTCCAATTACATTTGTTCGATAAAAAATTTCTGAACCAAGAATGCTTCGATCAACATGAGATTCAGCTGCAAAGTTGATGACAAATTTTATATCAAACTTTCTAAAAAGATAATCAACTAATTCAACATTGGTAATATCGCCACGAACGAAGTGATAATTCTTTTTACCTTCGACAGGTTTGAGATTTTCTAAATTACCTGCATAAGTCAACTTATCTAAATTGACAATTTCAACATCATCTCGATCATTAAGAATATAATTAATAAAATTGCTGCCAATGAAACCAGCACCACCAGTAACAAGAATTTTTTTCATTTTGCCCTCTTTAGAATGCTATGAATCCAAAATAAATTCCAGTTTGAATAAAGAAATGATTCGATGTTAAATCTTTTGGAACACCAATGATATTTTGATCATTATTAATTTTCCAATCGTTAGAAAAATTAACAAAGTAGCCAGCACCAACTCTCACTGCTGCAAATCTGCTAAGTGGAAGATCCAAATTCAAAGTTGGAGAAATAGAAAAAAAATTATTTTTTAATTCTGAACTAACACCAGCATTAAATGAATTACCTGATCTTGGCCAAGAATTATCCCAAGTATAGATGCCTTTGTTTTCATAAATTGAAATTACTTGAGAACCGCCACCAATAATTCCTCCAAGAGAAACCGCCACACCTTTTATGAATGGTAATGTGTACTCTAATGTCAATCCACCAAAACCAAAATCGTACGCAACTTCTCTTTGAACATTTGAGCCAGCAATAATTAAATTTCCATTTGTTGATTGGCTTCCACCAAAACCAATTCCACCAATTCTAAGATTTTCAATAAACATCAAATAAACATAACCGCCACCACCAAATAAAAACAAATTATTATTTAATTCTGGTAAACCAAAATTCTTAACTTCATTATTTAATGCATCAAGGTTTGGAAAAATAAAAGTTGGTGAAATACCACCTGCAGCACCAAATCTTGCAACCCAACCAACATCTTCTTCTTCTTGTGCAATGAGATTATTTATGCTAATAAAAACAAGTAAAATAAAAAGTAATTTTTTCATTGTGGCTTCAATAATTTGTGGGCAAAAAATAAGAAATCGAAATTGAAATCAAAAATTTAATTAATAAAAAAGACTGCTCTGGTTTTCTAACACCATATCACCACAACAAGGTGAAAACCAGGCAGTCTTAAGGGCAACTACATTGGGGGGCAACTTTATTTTATTAATCCATAATCTTTCTCAAAAATGATGAGCTTTCCCCTTCATTTTCGTCATAATTATTTTTTTCTTCTTTTGGTTCAGCTGATGTAAAGCCAGTTTCATAATCAAATAAACTTGCACTGCTTAAAAATTCTGGTGATTTTCTAATACGTTTAATTGTTGGTATTTCAAGATTTTCTGTATCAACAATTTCCATTCCTCTTCTGAAATCAACACCAGCTGCTGCAATTCTTGGTTTTTGTTTTTCCTGTCTTTCTTGTCTTTCTTTCTTCAATTCTTCTATTGGTTTAGATGCAACCTTTGTATCAAATCCAGTAGCAATAACCGTGTAAGAAATATAATCTTGTAATTCTTCTTTAATTACTGCACCAAAAATTACATTTGCTTCTTCTCCGGCAGCTTCAAATATTACATTATTTCCAGCTTCAATTTCTTGCATTGTCATATTAGCCGGACCAGTAACATTTAGTAAAATATTTTTAGCACCTTTGATTGAAACACCTTCAAGAAGTGGTGAAGAGATTGCTTTTTGAGCAGCTTCAATAGCACGATTATCACCGCTTGCAATTCCACAACCCATTAAAGCTTGTCCGCTTTCTTTCATTACAGTTCTAACATCAGCAAAGTCAACATTAATAATTCCTTTAATTGTAATGATGTCAGAAATTCCACGCGTTGCTTCATAAAGAATTTCATTGGGTTTATCAAATGCAGCTTTTGCAACAGTTGCAGCTTCAATGATAGATAAAATTCTGCTGTTAGGAACAACAATCAATGAATCAACATATTGTTTCAATTCATTAATTCCTTCATCAGCATTTCTCATTCTAATTTTACCTTCCCATTTGAAAGGTTTAGTAACAATTCCAATAACTAAAGCGCCGATACTTTTTGCAATAGAAGCAACAATTGGCGCAGCACCGGTTCCAGTTCCACCGCCCATTCCAGTAGTTACAAAAACCATATCAGCACCATCCAAAGCGCGTGTTATTTTTTCACGATCTTCTTCTGCAGCTTTTCTTCCAACATTAGGATCAGCTCCTGCACCCAATCCACGTGTTACATTTGTGCCAATTTGAATTTTTTGAGATGCATAACTTTCCTCTAATACTTGTGCATCTGTATTGATAGCAATAAATTCAACACCTCTTAAACCTCTGTTGATCATGCTATCAATTGCATTGCAGCCGCCACCTCCAACTCCAACAACTTTAATTTGTGCAGAAAGTGGTTTTTGAGTTTCTAATTGAAAGAAACGTGGTTTCTTAACGAGTTTTTCGTAACTATCGGACATGATTCCTCCTTGTTGTGGTTTTTATAAATTTTCAAAAAAATCTGTCAACTTTTTGAATACGTTTATTTTTAACTTTTTCTCTTTTGTTGCCTTAATGTAAGTTTCTTGAATTTCTTTTCCGGGAACTCCTTTAATTAATCCTGCTACGGTTGCAAATTCAGGACTTTCAATTTCCTTTGACAAACCTGAACCGAGATCGAGTGGAACGCCGATTCTTGCTGGAAGACCAAATATTTCTGATGCTAATTCATCACAACCAGTTAATAATGAACCTCCACCGGTTAATACTATTCCAGCTTTAATCTTATTTTTCAATCCAACATTTCTCAATTCGTTATCGATCAAAGTAAAGAGTTCTTTCATTCTTACACTAATTATTTGGGTGAGAAGAGATACAGGAATTTTGACGTTGCCCCTTGCCCCAACTCCTTTTATGTAAATATCTTCATCACGAATCATTGCAGATTCAGTTGCAAAGCCATGTTCTCTTTTTAGTTTTTCTGCTTCTGCAGTAACAATTCCTAATGTTTCTCTAATATCATTTGTTACTTGATTACCAGCTACTCCAATTACTTTTGTATGTTTAATTGATTTGCGGTGAAAGACTGCTAAATCAGTTGTACCGCCACCAATGTCAATCAATGCAACACCTAAATCTTTTTCGTTTTCATCAAGAACAGATAAACTGGAAGCAATTGGTTGAAGTACTAATTCTTTTGGAATAAAACCTGCACGCTCAACAGATTTTTTAATATTTTGTAATGCAGGAACTGATGCAAGCACAACATGATTTAGTGCTTCCAATCTTGAACCACTCATTCCAATTGGATCTTCAATTCCACCAGTATGATCTACAAAATATTCTTCGGGAATTATGTGGAGAATTTCTCTATCAGAAGGAATTCTTATTGTATGAACATCAAGTTTTAGTCTATCAAGATCAGCTTGAGTAATTTCATGTTCAGGATTATTAATTGTAACATAATTACGATGACGTAAACTTGTAATATGTTCGCCAGCAACACCAACATTTAGTTCTTTGACAGTAAATCCAGCGCGATTACTTGCAATGTTCATTGCTTCGGTAATTGCTTCGGCAGTTTTGGTGATATTGGCAACAAGACCACGTGTTAATCCTTCGGATGGTGCAACACCGAATCCAAGTATATTGATATTGGAATCAACATGTTCAGCAATAACAGCACAAACTTTTGTTGTTCCAAGATCTAATCCTGCAATTACATTTCTTTTCATGATTTCTTTTCCGCCTCTTGATTTGGTTCATTTATTCCTATAAAAATATGTCCGCCATAACGCAGATCAACATATTCCATGTAATTATTCAATTCTTTACCTTTTAGTGAATTCCAAAAGTTACAGAAGTACAAAACTTTTTTAATTTCATTTCCTCTTCCAATCACAATTGGATATTCAACATTGGAGAAATAAACTGAAATTTCTCCACCATTTTGCAAATCAATTGCAGAGAGAAAATCATGCAATTCTGGATTTGCAAATTTTACTGCGCTAATAATTTTAGCTGCAGTCAATACATCAATATTTTTTTTAATTGAAGAAAGAACTTTTATCGAATCTTGTAAATTCACATTTGAAATTACTGGATAATCAATTTTTTTTGTCTCAGGTAAAATTGGTAGAACTTGTAATTTATCTGTCAGCAAGAATTGATTATCCTTTTCAATTAATATTGATTCAAAATTTTTTTCCTGAATTTTAATTGTTACTCGATTATTTCCATCATAACGAACATCAGCTTTTTGAATGTATGGATGTTTTTCGATTCTATCTTTTATTATTTGTAATGAAAGCTTTGAATAATCTTGCCGGTGTAATAATCGTGCATAGCTTAAATAATTTTCTTTTGATAAATGAACATTCCCTTCAAGATTTATTAGCTTAATTTGAAACTCAAATTTATTTTTAACTCCAAATGACATATACACAATTGAAGTAATCGCAACAACAAAAAACAAAACTGCAAATATGTTTTTGGTTTTTTTCATTAGCTTTTATTCTTTAAGTATTCGACAAATTGATTACCAATTTTCCAAATATCACCAGCACCGAGAGTAATAATTATATCTCCATCTTTATAAATTGATTTCAGAAGTTCAGGAATTTTATTCTTATCTGGTTCATAGATTACATGTTTGTGTCCAAACTTTTTAGCTGCATCAGCAATTAATTCTCCCGTAATTCCTTCAATCGGATTTTCTCTTGCAGGATAAACATCAGTGCAAATGAAAATATCTGAGTTCAAGAAAGAGCGACCAAACTCTTGATAAAAATCTCTGGTGCGACTAAACAAATGTGGTTGAAAAACTGCGACTAATCTTCTATTCCAACCTCTTCTTATTCCATCAAGTGTAACATTTATTTCTGTTGGATGATGTCCATAATCATCAACTACCAAAACTTCTTTATCATATTTCTTTTCAAATCTTCTATAAACTCCTGTAAAAGCTTCTAATGATTTTTGAATTGTTGAAAATTCAACTCCCATTTGTTTGGCAATTGTAACAGCAACAAGAGAGTTTTTAACATTATGTAAGCCGGGAATATTCAACTTGATTTTACCAAGTTCTTCACCTTGATAAACAACAGTGTATTCTGAATGATTTTCTGAATGTGAAATATTTATTGCACGAACATCAGCTTGTGGAGAAATTCCATAAGTAAAAATCTTTTTATTTATCTGCGGAATAATATCTTGAAGAGCTGGTTCATCAAGACATAAAACTACAAATCCGAAAAAAGGAACTTTGTTTGCAAATTCAACAAATGCAGATTTAATATCATCCAAATCTTTGTATGTATCAAGATGTTCTTTTTCAAGTGTTGTCAAAGCAGCAATTGTTGGAGTTAATTTCAAAAATGTTCTATCAAATTCATCGGCTTCAACAACAATGAATTCACCTTTGCCTAAACGAGCATTTGTTCCACCAAGTCCACTAAGTTTTCCTCCAACAATAATTGTTGGATCAATTTGAGCTTCTGTCAAAACTAATCCTACCATTGAAGTAGTGGTTGTTTTACCGTGCGTGCCTGCTATACCAATTCCATATTTCATTCTCATCAATTCAGCTAACATTTCTGCTCGTTTGATGACAGGAATTTTTCTTGCGATAGCTTCTTTAACTTCAGGATTTTCAAGATTAACAGCAGAAGAATAAACAACAACATCTGCGTCATGAATATTTTCTGCTGAATGACCTTCATAAACTTTAATTCCAATTTTTTCTAATCTATCAGTTACTTCTGATTTATGAAGATCTGAACCGCTAACATTAAATCCTTGACTTAATAAAATTTCAGCCATGCCACTCATTCCAATTCCACCGATCCCAACGAAATGAATGTTCTTAATTGTATTCATCATCATAATTATGACACCAATAAATTTTTAAAGAAATTGTTTATAAAAAATGAATTCAATAAATACACTCCAACCAAATAAGCAAGAAACATCTTTATCAATATTTTGATTGAAGAGGCAACAGAGTTCCAAGAAGGAACTGAGAGACGAACTAATATTGAAATCGTATAAGTTTTCACTTAATAACTCTCCGCTAATTGAATTGCTTTTTGTGCTATAATTAAAGCTGCATTTGGTTTTGCAAATTTTTTAATATTGTCACTCAATTCAGCTAATCTTTTTTTATCATCAATTAGTTTTAAAATTTTATTAAGTAAATCTCTTTCAACATATTTATCTTCAATCAACTCAGCAGCGTTTTCATCAAGTAATGACTTTGCATTTTTAAATTGATGATCAGCGGCAACGTTTGTTGATGGAACGAAAATAACCGGCAAACCCAACAAAGAAACTTCAGCAATTGTTGTTGCACCAGCACGAGCAATCACTAAATCACAAGAAGAATATGCAGCACTCATATCATCAATGTATTCCATTACTTTAACACCATGCTGATTATATTTTTTGAATTCCGGATAATAAACTTTACCTGTTTGCCAAAGAACTTGAATACCATTTTCAATTAGTTTATCCAAACTTTTCGCAATTGCATGATTCAAAGTTCTTGCACCACCGCTACCACCAATTATTAAAATTGTTTTCTTGTTGTCTTCTAATCCAAAATATCTTCTTGCTTCAACCTTATTAATTAGCTTAAGATTAATTCGAATTGGATTTCCACTAACAATTAATTTTGATTGATCTCTGAAATATTTTTTTGATTCTTCAAAGGTCAAATGAATTTCTGTTGCCTTCTTTTCTAATAATCTATTTGTAATTCCGGGATAACTGTTTTGCTCAAGAAGAATAACTTTGCTTCCAAGAAACGATGAAGCCCATATAACAGGTCCAGAAACATAAGCGCCACTTCCAATTGCGACTCTTGGTTTGAAACTAAACGCAATACCTAGCGATTGAAAAATTGAAACAATCAATTTAATTGGGAATAAAAGATTGTTTGAATTAAACTTTCTTGAAAATCCACTAACCCAAATTGACTTAAAATCAAAATTATGTTCAGGAACAACACGCTCTTCAATTTTATTTTTTGCACCAACAAATAAAATTTGTGATTCTGGTTTTAATTCTTTTATTTGTTGAGCAACCGCAAGAGCAGGATAAAGATGACCACCAGTTCCGCCACCAGCAAAAATGAAACGATATGGAGTTTGTGTTTTCATGAAACTTGTCCACCTTTTAATTCTTGCGTTCTAATTGACTGTCTTCCAACATTTACAATTATTCCAACTGAGATTGCAAAAATTATTATTGATGTTCCGCCCCAACTTATAAATGGTAATGTAATTCCTGTAGTTGGTAATAAACCTGTAACAACTCCGGCATTAATGAATGCACTAATCACAATATTGAACGCTAAACCAATAACTAATAATTGACCAAATTTATCTTGAGCTTTTTTTGCAATCACCATGCAAACAAGAAAAAGTGCAAGGTATAAAAAAAGTGTTGCGACAGTTCCAGCAATTCCTAATTCTTCACCAATAATTGAAAAAATAAAATCCGCATACGGCTCTGGTAAGAATAAATCACTTTGTCTGCTGTGACCAGGACCAATACCAACCAAATAACCACTGCCGAGAGCAATTTTTGCTTGAGTTACTTGAACATTAATATCACTTCCTGTAAGTAAACTATTTATATAAGTTAATATTCTTTCACGTGAGTGCTTGAAAATCATTCCAATAGTTCCAACTACAAATCCAGCACTTGCAAAAATTCCAATTATATGTTTCCATTCAGCACCAGCAACAAAGATTAACACAAATGATGTAACTACAATTATTATGGTCGTACTAACATTTGGTTGAGCAATAACTAAAGCAGCAACAATTCCAATCCAAATTAATGGGTAAATAAATCCTTCTTTGAAGCTTTTTATCTTATCACCCATTTTTTCAAGCATGAAAGAAATGTGCATTATTAAAATTACTTTTGCTAATTCCGCTGGTTGAAAAGAAAATTGACCATATCCAATCCAACGATGAGCTCCTTTGATTTTTACTCCAATTATTAATGTAACTACAAGAAGAGCTACTGCAAACAATAGAGCAGGTTTTGAATAATGTTTGTAATTATCATAATTAATTTTTGATGCAACAAGCAAAGCTATTACTGCAAGTATCAGCATAACAAAATGTTTCAAGAACATTTGATAATCAGAATTATATTTAAAGTAGCTATAAGTTCCGCTCGCAGTAAAAACCATTATTGAGCCAAGCAGCATTAACACTACAACTAATATGATCAATATTTTAACAGGTAAATTCATTTTAAATTATTCACCGTTTCTTTAAATACTTGTCCTCTGTGTTCATAGTTATTGAACATATCAAAACTTGCACAAGCCGGAGAAAGTAAAACTACAGAGCCAGCCGGTGCTTCAATTCTTGCAGACTGAATACAATCTTCTAAACTATTTTTTATTTCTGTATTAATAAATGAATGAAAATAATCGTAAACTTTTTGTGCAGATGAACCAATTGCATAAATTTTTACAACATGTTCTTTGACTAAATCTTTTATATCGTCGTAATTGTTTCCTTTATCTTTGCCACCAAGAATTAAATAGATCGGTTTTGAAAAACTTTTTAATGCAACTGTAACTGAATCAACATTTGTGGCTTTCGAATCATTATAATATTCAACGCCATTTATTTCTCTTACAAATTCAATTCTATGTTCAACACCTTTAAATGATGAAAATGCTTCACGGATTTTTTGATTTGGTATATTTAACAATTTTGCAATTGCTAAAACTGGAAGTGCATTTGCAATGTTATGTTCACCTTTGATAAATAAATCGCTTGCATGAGCAACTTTAGATACTTTTCCAAACCAAGCAAAATTTAGTTCACCATTTTTTAAGTAAGCGCCAACAGGAATTTCTTTCTTTGTTGAAAATCCAAGTTTTTGCACTCTTGAATTTTTCATTGTCTCAAATGAATTGTTATCATCAGCATTATAAATGAAAAAGTTATCCTCATTTTGATTTTTTGTAATTCCAATTTTAGAAGCAATATATTTTGAAAAATCATTATCATATCTATCTAAATGATCAGGAGTGATATTGAGAATCATTGAAAAACGTGGTTTGAAGCATTCAATAAAATCAAGTTGAAAACTTGAAGTTTCAAGAGCAACAAATTCATCTTCATTTACATCCAAAGCAATATCAGAAAATGGATTTCCAATATTTCCTGCTGCATAACTTTTAAATCCACAATTATTTAATGTATGATTCATCAAAGCTGTTGTTGTTGTTTTCCCATTTGTTCCGGTAATTGAAATAATTGATCCTTTGCAAAACCAAGAAGCAAATTCAACTTCGCTATAAATCTTAATTCCTTTTTTAATTGCATTTGA
>Ga0272446_1003368_pt1 | contig 20253 bp, 17 predicted proteins | sample YNPCB0061_FD_194587 | JGI IMG/M metagenome (GOLD analysis project Ga0272446, IMG submission 194587) | Hot spring microbial mat communities from Yellowstone National Park, WY, United States - YNP-CB-006-1 | ecosystem: Environmental > Aquatic > Thermal springs > Hot (42-90C) > Sediment | place...
CGCCGCCGGCCCCCGGCCCGGGGGGGCGGGGGCGGCGCGCCCCGCTGGCTGTGAGGGGGCGGGGACAATGCCCCGCAGGGGTGACAGCACGCCCTGCCCGGCAGCGGCCGTGCCGCTGGGACGGCCCTTCCCCGACCGCGGCGCGGGCATGACCCCGCGGCCGTGCCGCCAGGAACGCCACCTTCCGGCGGGGTCCGGGGCGGAGCCCCGGCGCCGGGGGTGCCGGGGGCCGGCGGCAGCCCCCGGCCCGGAGGTGCGGGGGCGGCGCGCCCCGCCAGCCGCCCCGGGATAGCACCACGCCGCCCCGCGGCGCCCCACGCGCCCCCGTGGCCGCCCCGCCGGCATCGCGCCCATTGCACACCACGACGCCGCACCCGCCCTGACACCAGGGGTAGACGGGTTGTGCCTCGATCTGTTACAATAGAGTCAGATCGAGAGCTATCCCCGCGTTACCCCGACAGCGCGCCGGATGAGCCAGTCACCCCGTAGCCGGGCGACTGGCCTGTTCCCATCCCACCAGGTGCCCCCGGCGGGCCACTCGCCCGCTGGCGGTAGCATCCGCGTGAGCAGGCCTGCCGCCCCGGGGCGCGGCGCGCTGGCTCCACGCCTGGTTTGCGGAGTACGTACCATCAATGAACCTGGGTGATATGCTGCGCACCGCGCTCGAGAACCTCGGGCGGCGCAAAGTTCGTACGGCGCTCACCTCCACCGGGGTGATCGTCGGCATCCTGACGATCGTGACGATGGTCTCGCTGGGGGTGGGGGTGCAACAGGCGATCCGCGACCAGTTCGCCGCCCTGGGCCTTGAGAATGTCTTCGTGCGCCCGGGTCAGCAGCAGGGGCAGGATTTCTTCACCCAGTTCGGCGCGCCGGCGCGGGCCAACCCGATCACGCCTGAAGTGGTGGCCCGCTGGGAGCAACTGCCAAACGTGCGCGAGGTGACCGCGCGGGTCAGCCTGGATGGGGTGACGACGCTGCTGGAGCTGCCGGGTGGCGAACTGCGCGCGGTACGGGTGAGCGGGCTCGACCTGATCGCCAACCCGTTCCGCACCCCGCCTGTGGCCCTCGCCGGGACGATCGGCCCTCTGGCGGAGCCGGGCCAGCTGGTGCTCGCCGCTGGCGCATTGCCGCGCGACGTGCGCCCGGCGGACCTGGTGGACCGCGAGCTGGCGATCGTCCTGCGTAGCCCGCGCGGCGAAGAGCAGCGCTTCCCGCTGCGCGTTGCCGGCGTGAGCGACCTGGCCGAGAACGAGGTGCAGGCTGACGTGGCCGATATGGCGGCGATGAAAGCCTGGTGGTTCAATATGCCGGACTACCTGGCGACCCAGGGCTACGATGAGGCGGTGGTTCGCACCAGCGACGTGCAGGCGTCCGCCGCGCTGGTGCGTAGCCTGCGGGCGGAGGGCTTCGCTGTGCAGTCGCTGGAGCTCATCCTGCAGCAGGCCAACCGGGTCTTCGCCGTGATCAACGTGATGCTCGCCTCGGTGGGTGGCCTGGCGCTGTTCGTGGCGAGCCTGGGTATCGTCAATACGATGATCATGGCGATCTATGAGCGCACACGCGAGATCGGCACGCTCAAGGCGATCGGTGCCTCGCGGGCCGATATTCGTGGCATGTTTATGCTCGAGGCGGGGCTGATCGGCCTGATCGGCGGCGCGGTGGGCATCGTCGGCGGCTGGCTGGTCGGCATCCTGCTCAACCAGTTGATCAACTGGTACATCGCCCGCGAGCGGCTGCCGATTGAAGGCACCTTCTTCGTGACCCCGTGGTGGCTTGCCCTGGCTGCCCTCGGCTTCGCGGCGCTGGTTGGGATCGTGGCCGGGCTCTATCCCGCGGCCCGGGCCGCGCGGCTCGATCCACTGGTGGCGCTGCGCTATGAATAAGCAAGCCCCGGCGACCCTGATGAGGCAGGCTCGGGCGTTCTAGCGGTGCTGTTGGGCCTGGTCGCAGGAGAGACGCATGGCCTATCCGATCAGCGCGTTTCTGGCCCGGCTGCAGGAGTGCAACGGCAGCGTCACGCGCGGCTCCTACACGCCGGCCACGCTCGGGCAACTTGCCCAGCACCTCAGCCGGCTGGTCTTTGCGCTGCCGGGCGGGGTCCTGGTGTTCAGCGAGGGTGAACAGCCGCGGGCCTGGGCCGAGGTCGCGCTACGTGAGGTGACGGTGCCTGTGGGCCGGGTCGGCCTGCCCGCCGCCCCCGCGCAGGGCCGGGGCTTTGCGCTGATCGGGCTGGGTGCTGAACTTGGCTTCGTGCTCGCTGCCACCCCGACCGATACGGCCAGCCTCGACGAGACGACGCAGCTCTATGATACGCGCTGGAGCCTCGACCCTACTGCGGTCGGCGCGCTCGCGATGCTTGCCAGCGATGCGCTGCCCGGCGGGCTGGTGGCCGGGCTCCACGGGCTGCGGCTCCCCGCGGCGCACGAATTGCTGCAGCTGAGCGCCGCAACGCTCGACTTCGCCGCGCGTCAGCACGCGACCCTGGTGGTCACGGCCCGCGCATTGAACGACCGCCTGCGCCACCACGAAGACCAGACGCGTATGATTGTCCACGACATGCGCGCGCCATTGCATACGCTCCTGATCTGCCTCCGGACGCTGCAGCGCCAGCGCTTCGACCCGGAGGGCCAGCACGAATTGCTGGGGGTGGCCAGCGAAAGCGCCGCCTACTTGCTCACGCTCACCGAGACGGTGCTCGACTCGGCGCGGCTGGAGACAAGCAGCTGGTCGCTCAAGCGCCAGCCAGTACAGGTGCGCACGCTGGTGCAGGCGGTGTGCGAGCCGCTCGAACTGGCGGCCAGGCCCGATCAGGCGCGCATCTCTCGTCAGGTTGCGGAGGAGTTGCCGCTCGTCTGGCTCGATCAGGGGCTGATGGAGCGCGTCATGACCAATCTGCTGACCAATGCGATCAAGTATACGCCAGCGAATGGTGAGATTCGCGTCAGCGCCCGCCTGCACCCCGACGGCGACGCGCTCGAGTTGAGCGTCAGCGACAGTGGTCAGGGCATCCCACCGGAAGCCCAGGCGCGGATCTTCGAACGCTTCTACCAGGCCAGCGAGACTGATCGCCCGCGTGGGACAGGCCTGGGCCTGTACTTCTGCCGCCTGGCCGTCGAGGCCCACGGAGGGAGCATCGCCGTGCGCAGCAGCGTGGGCCAGGGCAGCACCTTCACCATCCTGCTGCCGCTCACTGGCGAGGGGGAAGAGCGGGCGAGCGGCCAGTAACTGTTCACACCCGGGGTCATACACGCGTCTGGGAGCGAGGGCGTCCCGCCCTCGTCGTGTCTACGCGGGCAAGATGCCCGCGCTCCCGGGAGACATGTGAACACTTACAGCGGCCATCGCGTTTGACATGCCCTCGCCGCCCGTGCTATACTCCGCCCAGTTTGAAAGCCAACGGCCATGATCGGGAAGAGTACACCGCGTACGGCGGCACAGCGAGCCGGTGACTGGTGCGAGACCGGAGCGCACGGCGCGGGGGAATGGGCCCGGGAGCCGCGGAGCGAAAGGATTGTAGATTGTAGATTGTAGGTTTTAGATTTCTTTTCCAATCTAAAATCACCATCCGCAATCTATAAGCCGAGTAGTGGCCGCCGGAGACGCCACCGTTATCAGGGCGATGGGTGTGGAACGCCCGGGGCCATTGGGCGCCGGCGACAGCACCCGGAGAGCGCGTGGCGCGTGAGCGCCCGCGGATCAGAGAGTGGCACCGCGATCACGATCGCCTCTCGACCCGGTTTTGGGTTCGAGAGGTTTTTTGTTGGCTAGCCGTATGTACCAGGGGCAACGTAGCCAGGAGGAACCGCACCAATGGACACCGTCAAGTATCTGCTCACCGAAGATCGCATGCCGACGTCGTGGTACAACATCGCAGCCGATCTGCCCACCCCAGCGCCACCGGTGCTGCACCCGGGCACGAAGCAGCCGATCGGCCCCGCCGACCTCGCGCCGCTCTTCCCCATGGCCCTGATCCTCCAGGAGGTTAGCACCGAGCGCGCGATCGCCATCCCTGAGGAGGTGCAGGCGATCTACCGCCAGTGGCGCCCGACGCCGCTCTACCGGGCACGCCGCCTCGAGCGGGCGCTCGATACCCCGGCGAAGATCTACTACAAGTACGAGGGCGTCAGCCCGGCCGGCAGCCATAAGCCGAACACCGCCGTCGCCCAGGCCTACTACAACAAGCAGGAGGGTGTGAAGCGCATCGTCACCGAGACCGGCGCCGGCCAGTGGGGCTCGTCGCTCGCCTTCGCCGGGGCGCTCTTCGGCCTCGAGATCAAGGTCTATATGGTGCGGGTCAGCTATGAGCAAAAGCCCTACCGCCGGGCGCTGATGGAGGCCTATGGCGCCACGGTCACCGCCAGCCCGAGTGAGGAGACGGCCTCGGGCCGGGCCATTCTCGCCGAGCATCCTGATAGCACCGGTAGTCTCGGTATCGCGATCAGCGAGGCGGTTGAGGTGGCAGCCCAGAACGACGATACAAAGTATGCCCTGGGCAGCGTGCTCAATCATGTGTTGCTGCACCAGACGGTGATTGGCCAGGAGGCGCTGGCCCAGCTCGAAATGGCTGGCGACTACCCGGATGTGGTGGTGGGCTGCACGGGCGGCGGCAGCAACTTCGCCGGGATCGCCTTCCCCTTCATCGGCGCCAAACTGCGCGGCGAGCGTGATGTGCGGGCCGTGGCCGTCGAGCCGGCGGCATGCCCCTCGCTCACCAAAGGCCGCTACGCCTACGACTTCGGCGATACCGCCCACCTGACACCGCTGGTCAAGATGCACACGCTGGGCAGTACCTTCGTGCCCTCGGGCTTCCACGCCGGGGGCCTGCGCTACCACGGTATGGCCCCCCTGGTGAGCCATCTGGTCCAGCTCGGGCTGATCGAGCCTACCGCCTACCAGCAACTGGATACCTTCGCCGCCGGGCTGCAGTTCGCCCGCACCGAGGGCATCATGCCTGCACCGGAGGCCAATCACGCCATCGCTGGAGCCATCCACGAGGCGCTGCGCTGCAAGGAAGAGGGCGTGAGCCGCACCATCCTCTTCAACCTCTGTGGCCACGGGCACTTTGACATGCAGGCCTACACCGACTATCTGGCCGGCAAGCTGCGCGACTTCGAGTACTCCGACGCCGAGGTGGCCATGGCCCTGGCGGGGCTGCCCAGCGTGGGGTGATACGGTGAGGGGGCGGTGGACACGCCGTAGCGCCACAGCGTTCGCCCCGGGCCACCTGCGGGAACGCGAGCCACCGTGTGGCAATTGCTGCGGCCATCCATGGCCCCCTCACCCGGTTATCCGCTCAGCGCAGTGTCACCTGCACCTGCACCAGCGGGCCGGGGGCCGCGACGATGACGTAGCGGCTCAGGCCAATCGTTTCGATCTGGACAGGCACGGGCTGGCCGTTGAGCGTTACGTTGCGTACCTCGCGGGCGGTGGCGGGCAGCAGTACGCGGATGCGGAGGCTCGCCCCCGAACCGGTGGCCTCCAGGCTGATGCGGGCCTCGCCACCTGCGCCGGCGGGCGAATCGTAGCGCCAGCGATAGGCGACGTAGCCCGCCGAGGCGGCATAGCGGGCCACCGCGTAGGCGCTGCGCACCTGGTCGCGAGGGGCGGCCAGCCAGCGCGGGCTCACCGTGGCGACCTCGTAGGTGATGCTGTCGTCGTTGAGCCCCGCGGCGCCCTCGATCAGCGCGCCGAGCATGGCGCTGGAGCCCCAGCCGTCGCTGGGCAGGAACTCGTCGGCCGGGGCAATCCCGCCGGTAGGGTAGTACCAGAGATAGGTGGACCCGTTGCGTGTGATCAGTTCGTGATACCGGTACAGGATGTCGAAGCCGTACGCTTCGTAACCGTAGCGGAAGGCGCCCCGTGAAAGCTCACCACCGACCAGGGGCATGATGCCGCCATTGACGTACTCGCCGGGGCGCTCGCCCAGGCGCCCGTCGAGACCGAAGGCGCCGGCCGGGAAGGGCGGGTCGATGCTGTACCACTCGGCGAAGGCGGTGCGTGCGGGGTCATTCAGGCGCCGCTGGTACTCGGCCAGGATGGCGCGGCCCTGCTCCACGCTCAGCACGCCGCGGTTGAGCGCAATCGCATTAGAGAGGCTCAACTGGCGCGCCTCGTCAACGCCGGGAACAACGAATGGAAGGAGGTGGATATGATGGGTGTAGAAGGAGCCGTTCCAGCTCAGCCGGTTCAGCCGCACCATGATATCGTTGGCCAGCGCGCGGCGCTGCGCGGCAAGCTCGCTCTGGCCGGCCTGCTCTTCCATCAGCGCCAGGGCGCGCAGCGCCTCGGCCAGCCCGGTGTTGTCGCCGTGGAAGATGCCCCAGCGCGTCTGCTCGTCGATCCAGTGACGCGGGGCCGGACGACCGGTATGCGGGTCGGTCGTGGTGGGGCCGTACTCGAAGTCCCATGTGTCGATCGTGAAGGGCCGCTTGACCAGCCCGAGGTCCGCCTCCCAGCGCACGGGCGAGGTGAGCGTGTAGTTGATCGCCTTCTGCGCCGAGGGGAGCATACGCAGCATCCAGGCCGTATCGCCGGTGGTCTTCCAGGTCTCGTAGATCAGCTGGACGTAGAGATACTCGACGTCGGCCTCAACCGGGGTGCGCAAGGCGGGGATGTTCCACTCCGGGCGGGCCACAAAGTCGGGCAGACTGCCGTCGGCGGCCTGGGCGCGCAGATTGGCCTCGATCAGGCTGGTCAACTCCGTTTCAAAGTAGCGGAACGCCCGGTTCTGATAGTAGTGGTCGCGCAGCCAGAGCAGCGGGCTGTCGGGCGAGCGGTAGCCGGTGATCGGGCGGCCCTCGAGCTGGTAGCTGAGACGTTTGGCGGCCATAAAGCCGCGTACCCGGTCGTAGAGCTCGTCGAAGGCGGGGACCCCGGTGCGCACCGTTGTGCTGGCGTCGAGGCGGTAGAGCGTGCCCGCGGCCACCTGTGCGCCAGAGGGCAGGAACAGCGCGGCCCAGTGCGCGCCGAGTGCACCGCGCGGGCTGACTTCAACCGCCCCGAAGCCGTCGGCGAGGGTGAGCGGGAAGCTCCCGGCGTAGCGGCCGCGACCGTCGAAGACCAGCAGTGTGGCGGGGCCACTGTAGTTCGCGATGCTGACATTGACCACCACCGGGCTGAGCGGCTCGACGACGGGCCGCGTGCTGGTGAACGAAGCACCGCCCTGGGCGCGGAGCGGCGTCAGCGGGAGACCGACCGCGAGCAGCAGGGCGAACAGGGCGAGCAGCAGCGTACGGCGCGGGCGCAGCACGGGACACTTCCTTTCCAGACGCAGACAGCACCGGTGATGCGCGGAGCGCGCGCAGTATACCATGGAAGCGCCGCCCGTTCCGTATGTGGCGCCAGCGCGCGCGCGGAGGGGACATGCAGTCGAAGAACGATAGCCCGGCCTGGACCAGATGCCTAGACGGCGTTTGCCGCAGCGCCACAGCCGATCGGTAGCAACATAGGCAGGAAGGATCGCTCAGTGACCACGAAAAAACGTATTCTGACCGGTGATCGCCCAACCGGCAAGCTGCACCTGGGACACTACGTTGGCTCATTGCAGAACCGGGTCGCGCTGCAGGATAGCTACGAATGCTTCTTCATCATCGCCGATCTGCACGTGCTGACCACCAGGCCGACGCGCGAGGACATCGCGGCCATTCCCCAGAATATCCGCGACCTCGTGCTCGACCACCTGGCGGTGGGTATCGATCCGAATAAAGTGACCTTCTACGTGCAGTCAGCGGTGAAGGAGATCTACCAGCTGAACCTGATCTTCGAGATGCTGGTGACCGTGCCACGGCTCACGCGGCTGCCGAGCATCAAAGACATGGCGCGCAATGCCAACATCGATGAAGAGCAACTGCCCTTCGGCCTGCTCGGCTACCCGGTGCTGCAGGCCGGCGATATCCTGATGCCGCGGGCGCACCTGGTGCCGGTGGGCAAGGACAACGAGGCCCACGTCGAGATCACCCGCGAGATTGCCCGCCGCTTCAACTATCTCTATGGCGAGGTCTTCCCGGAGCCCGAGGCCCTGGTGCCCGACGTGGGCACGCTCCCGGGCATCGATGGTCAGGGCAAGATGAGCAAGAGCGCCGGCAACGCGATCTTTCTCTCCGACGATGCGAAGACGGTCGAGCAGAAGGTGCGGGGCATGTATACCGACCCGAACCGCATCCGCGCCGACATCCCCGGCCGGGTCGAGGGGAACCCGGTCTTTGCCTACCACGATGCCTTCAACCCCGACCTGGACGAGGTAAATGATCTGAAGCTCCGCTACCGCCAGGGCCGCGTGGGCGATGTGGAGGTGAAGCGTAAACTGATCGCCGCGCTGGAAGCTTTTCTGGCCCCGATCCGCGAGCGGCGCGCCCACTACGAGGCCAACCCCTCCCTGGTCGACGAGATCATCGCTGCCGGCAATCAACGCACCCGCGCCGTCGCCCGCGAGACGGTGCAACTGATGGAAGCAGCCATGGGGCTGACCTATTTTCGCTAAAGGGTTCACATGTACACACCTACTCTCGACGACGTGCGCGCGCTGCGTGGCCAGGGCAACCTCTGCCCGATCTACCGTGAGATCCTGGCCGACCTGGAGACGCCGGTCTCGGCGTATCTCAAGGTGGCCCAGGGGAGCCATAGCTTCCTGCTCGAGAGCGTGGAGGGCGGCCAGCACATCGCCCGCTACTCGTTCATCGGCAGCGATCCCTACCTCACCCTGCGCCTCGACCGGGGCGTTGCCCAGGCGCTTCAGGGTGGCTACAAGCAGACCCTCAGCTACAGCGACCCGCTGGTCGTGCTGGGCAGCTACCTCGGCGCCTACCGCCCGGTGCGTCTGCCCGACCTGCCGCGCTTCGTCGGCGGCGCCGTGGGCTACCTGGGGTACGAGACGGTGAGCTACTTCGAGCGCCTGCCCGTGCCGGAGCACTGCGACTACCAGATGCCCGAGGGCTTCTGGATGTTTGTCGATACGCTGCTGATCTTCGACCACCTGCGCCACAAGATCAAGGTGCTCTCACACGTTCATCTGGACGCAGAGGACCTCGAGGCCGAGTACCGGCGGGCCACGGCGCGCATCGAGGCTCTGGTGGCACGGCTGCGCCAGCCGGTGGAGGCCGCGGCGCGCCTGGGCGCCCACGAACTGGCGCCCCGCAACTATGAGCCCCACTCTCCGGTTGGTGCCGACGCCGCGCGCCCGACCCCGCTCTCAAATCTTACCCGCGAGCAGTACTACGCCAACGTGCTGCGGGCCAAGGAGTACATCGCCGCGGGCGACATCTTCCAGGTCGTGCCTTCACAGCGTTTCACCCGCCCGACCACGGCCGACCCGGTGACGATCTACCGCGCCCTGCGCACGATCAATCCCTCGCCCTACATGTTCCTGCTGCGCACCGGCGAGGGTGACCTGGTGGGCGCCTCACCTGAGCTGCTGGTGCGCGTGCAAGAGGGTGAGGTGCAGACCCACCCGATCGCCGGCACGCGGCGGCGTGGGCGCGATATGGCCGAGGATGTGGCCCTGGCCGAGGAGTTGCTCGCCGACGAGAAGGAGCGCGCCGAGCACCTGATGCTGGTCGACCTGGGGCGCAACGATATCGGGCGGGTGAGCGAGCCCGGCACGGTGCGGGTGCCCAACTTTATGTTCGTCGAGCGGTACAGTCATGTTATGCACCTGGTGAGCCACGTCACCGGGCGGCTGCGCAGCGATCTGAGCGCGCTCGACGCGCTGCGGGCCTGTTTCCCGGCCGGCACGGTGAGCGGCGCGCCGAAGATCCGCGCCATGGAGATCATCGCCGAGTTGGAGGGAACGCGGCGCGGCATCTACGCCGGCTGCGTCGGCCACGTGGGCTTCAACGGCGACCTCGACACCTGCATCGCCCTGCGCACCCTGGTCGTTCAGGACGGCGTCGCCTATATGCAGGCCGGCGGCGGTGTGGTGGCCGATAGCGACCCCGAAGCCGAGTACCAGGAGAGTTGCAACAAGGCCGCTGCGCTGCTGCGCGCGATTGACCTGGCCGAGGAGTTGCTGTCGGCCGGGCGCTAGTGCAGTTCCAGGCGACCTGTTCGGGCATCAGCGCGACCTCGACCGTGTCCAGCTGCGCCGCGCCCAATCTACCATCGCAAATCTGCAATCTGCAATCGCACTAGGGTGCGCGCCCCGTGATGAGCAGGAAGATGACCAGCATCATCACCAGTGGTGCGAGACCCATCAGCAGCGCCAGGCCGCTCACCAGCACCACCCGCTGCGGCCCACGCCCACTGATGAAGCGGCGCACCAGCAACAGCAGCAGCGCCACCGAGCCACCCAGGGCGGCGATCATCGTCCCGCCCAGGCACAGGGCGGTCCGAAACGGGGCTGCCTGCGCCATGCCTGAACGCAGCAGCCATGCCAGGAACATGCTCAGGCCGACGGCGCCGAGCAGGACCACCAGCGTCGCCGCGCCAATCAGCCAGGGCCAGCGCCGTCGATCGTCCATGCTCAGCAGGCTTCTGAACTCATTCTGAGCCGCTGCCAGAGCTGCTCGGCCAGGGTGCGTGTCGCCAGTTCCACCGCGGGGCTCAGGCCGACGCCCGGGTCGAACTGGCGCCCCTCGATGCCATAGACGACCAGACGCGGTGGAAGCTGGGCGAGGGCGCGCGCCAGTTCGACCGCCTCAGCGATACCGAAGGCGTGGGTCGAGTGGCGAAACAGGGCTGCCGGCAGCGGCTGCGCCCCGACGTCGAAGCGGTGGATGCTCCCTGGTGCTGCGCCGGAGAAGACCGCGTCGATCAGGACGACCGTGGTAGCGCCGGCCCAGGCCGTGATCAGGTTCAGGCCGCCGCCGTCGATCGCGCTGATCTGCAGCGCGGCTGCGGCGGCACCCTGGCGTGCGCGTAGCAGGTGGGCGACGGCCGGCCCGGCGCCATCATCGCCGCGCCACTGGTTGCCAACGCCGATCACGCGGGTTGGGGCAGCACGCGCGGGCGCTGCCCCTTCAGCCGCTGGCGTTGCGCCGGGCCGGCCCATGCTCACTCGCGCTCCAGCGACAGCCGGAGGAAGTGGGTCGAGCAGGAGATGCAGGGGTCGTAGTTGCGCACAATCTGCTCGCACTGCCAGGTGAGACGGTCGTCGGGCAGCTGGAGATTGCGCTCCGCGAACTGCCACAGGTCGTGCTCGATCGTGCGCTGGTTCTGCGAGGTCGGCGGCACGATGCGGGCATCGAGGACCGCGCCCTGCTCGTCGATGCGGTAGCGATGGTAGAGGATGCCGCGCGGCGCCTCGCTACAGCCGTAGCCGGTGCCGGCGCGCGGCTCGACCGGCAGGGCCGGCGGATCGGGCTGCTCGTAGCTGTCGAGGATGCGCAGCGCCTCGTCGCAGGCGTAGAGCGTCTCGACTGCGCGCACCACGATGCTCTTGAATGGGTTGCGGCACTCGTGGCCCAGCCCGGCGGCCAGCGCCGCCTCCTGGGCGCTCGGCGAGAGCCGGTCGAAGTTCAGGCTGTAGCGGGCCAGCGGGCCGACCAGGTAGGCGCCGCGCGCGCGGGTGTGCGAGTGCAGCGCGGTCGAGTGTTCCAGGTGCTCCTCGGCAAAGTAGGTCTCGTACTCGCTGATGCTCAGATCCAGCCCCTTGTTGGAGACCAGGCGCCCCTCGTTGAACGGGTACTCGTCGGGGTGGCGCAGGGCGACGAACTCGTAGTCCTGCTCGAAGTCGGGACAGGGCAGCGAGGCGGTCCAGCGCACGGCTTCCACCGCGATCTGGCGCGCCTCCTCGAGCTGGTCCTTCAGGCGCCGCTGCAGCTCGCGCCTGGTCGGCAGCTTGTAGAAGCCGCCGACCCGTACGTTGATCGGGTGGATCTCGCGGCCGCCGACGACATTGACGATATCGTTGCCGGCTTTCTTCAACGTGAGCGCCTGCTGCACGATCGCAGGGTGGTCCTTCGCCATCTGGATCGCGTCCGCATAGCCCAGGAAATCGGGGGCGTGGAGCATGGCGAAATGCAGCACGTGGCTCTCGATCCACTCGCCGCAGTAGATCAGGCGCCGCAACTCTCGCAACTGCCCGTCGACCTGCACGCCGCAGGCCTGCTCGAGCGCGTGGACCGAGCTCATCTGGTAGGCGATCGGGCAGATTCCGCAGATGCGCGCGGTGATGTCGGGCACCTCGCGGAAGTCGCGCCCGCGCAGGAAGGCCTCGAAGAAGCGTGGCGGCTCGAAGATCCGCAGCTGCACGCTCGTCACCGTGTCGCCCTTGAGCTTGATGTGCAGGCCGCCCTCACCCTCAACCCGTGCGAGGTAGTCGACCTTGATCACTCTATTGTCCGTTTTCATGGGCCTCACTCGTCTTTCGGAACGCCTCGGCATAGGCATTGATCCCGCGGAACAGGCGCACGATCGCGGGCTCGGCATAGCCAAGCTGGGTCAGCTGGGTGGCCAGCGAGGCCGTATTGGGCGACTCCATCGGTCCGTAGCAGCCGTAGCAGGCCCGGTTGTAGGCTGGGCAGAGCGCGCCACAGCCGGCGTGGGTCACCGGCCCGAGGCAGGGCTGCCCCTGGGAGACCATGACGCACACGGTGTCGCGCTGCTTGCACTCGACGCAGACGCTGTGTGAGGGCACCGCCGGGCGGCGGCCATGGAGCAGCGCGCTGATCAACTCAAGCAGCTGGTACTTGTTGATCGGGCAGCCACGCAGCTCAAAGTCAACGAACACGTGATCGGCGATCGGCGTCGACTTCTGCAGGGCCGAGATGAAGTCGGGCGACTGGTAGACGTAGGAGACGAAGCCCTTGAGATCGCTGAAGTTGCGCAGCGCCTGGATCCCGCCCGAGGTGGCGCAGGCGCCGATGGTGATCAGGTACTTTGAGACGCGGCGCACCTGGTGGATGCGCTCGGCGTCGTGGGAGGTGGTGATCGAGCCTTCGACCAGCGAAATATCGTAGGGACCCTTGACCACCGCGCGTGAGGCCTCGGGGAAGTTGGCGATCTCGACCGCATCGGCAACCGCGAGCAGCTCATCTTCACAGTCGAGCAGGCTCATCTGGCAGCCGTCGCAGGAGGCAAACTTCCAGACGGCGAGCTTCGGCTTCTGTCGGCTGGCCATACTACAGTCCCCTTCGCCCGAAGAACGGCTTGATCTCCTCATACGAGAAGATCGGCCCGTCCTTGCAGATAAAGTTCGGCCCCCACTGGCAGTGCCCGCAGAAACCGATTGCGCACTTCATGTTGCGCTCCATCGAGATAAAGATGCTCCCGGGCGCCAGCCCGCGCTTCTCCAGTTCAAGCACGGTGAAGTGGATCATCACCTCGGGGCCGCAGATCATCGCCACTGCGTTCAGGTGGTCGAAGGGCGCCTTGGGGATGATCCGCGTCACCACGCCCACGTTGCCGCGCCAGGGGTGCATCGCCCGGTCGACGGTTACATGGACATCGACATCGAAGCGCGAGCGCCAGCCCTCGATCTCGCGCCGGTAGAGGATGTCGAGTGGCGTGCGCGTGCCGTAGAGCAGGACCACGTTGTTGTACTTCTCGCGATAGGCCAGCACGTGGTAGAGTGCCGGGCGCACCGGGGCCAGGCCGAGGCCGCCGGCGACGATGATGACGTCCTTGCCCTGGGCCTCGACCACCGGCCAGCTGTTGCCAAAGGGGCCGCGCACCGCCAGCATATCGCCGCGCTTGAGTTGGCGCATCGCATTGGTGACCACACCGACCGCGCGCGTGGTGTGCACGAGGCGGTGCGGTTTCGTCGGGTCGCCGCTGATCGAGATCGGCACCTCGCCGACGCCGTAGATGTAGAGCATATTGAACTGCCCCGCGGCGAAGGGGTAGTCGCCCTCACCCGTGGCCGGCTCGAGTTCCAGCGTAAACGTATCCTGGGTCTCTTTACGCACCCGCTGCACGCGGAAGGGGCGCGGCAGCATGGGGTCCGGCAGGTTCCGCGTGGGTGACGAAGCGACAATCGCAGTCATACACACCTCAGGCAGTCGTTCAGTGGGCTTACTTGCCGTAGAGGTCGACCAGTTGCAGCAGTGCGGCCTGCAGGCGCTGCTCGATCACACCGACCGAGTGGCGCATCAGCTGGTAGCCGAGCTCGTGGTTGGCCTCACAGCGCTCCCGCAGCCGGGCGCCATCGATGGCGATCGCCTGCGTCGGCTCGAGGGCGCGTGCATCGAGGTGCCAGCGATAGGGCGGGAACAGCCACGACCAGCCGAGCACATCCTCCGGGCCGAGGGTCATCAGCAGGATCGGCCCCCGCTGTGGGGCAAAGACCTCCAGTGACACCTTGCCCTCGGTGATCAGAAACAACTGTGCGGCAGGCTCGCCCTGGTGAAAGATCAGCCGCCCCGGCTCGAAGCTGATCAGCCTGGCATGTTCGATGATCGCGCCAAGCTCAGCGGGGGCGATCTCCTGGAAGAAGGGGTGGCGGGCCAGGATTGACTCGATCGATGGCGTTGACATAGCCTGGGAGGCCGCAAGCCGGGCCTGCGGGCCGCTAAACGATATTCAGCGTCGCGATCTGCGCGCCGGTAGAGTCGTTGGCGTACATGGCGCGCACCTCTTCGGTGAGGTCGATACCGACCGGGCACCAGGTGATGCAGCGCCCACAGCCCACGCAGCCCGAGCTGTCGAACTGGTCGATCCAGGCGGCGAGCTTGTGGGTCAACCACTGCCGGTAGCGCTCACGGCTGGTGCCGCGCACACTGCCGCCGTGGATGTACGAGAAGTCGAGGGTAAAGCATGAGTCCCAGCGCTGCCAGCGCTCGGCGACGCGCCCGCTCAGGTCGGTCGTATCCTCAACCGTGGTGCAGAAGCAGGTGGGGCAGACACTGGTGCAGTTGCCGCAGGCGAGGCAGCGGGCGGCGACATCGTCCCAGCGCGGGTGGTCGGCGTTGGCGTAGAGGAACTCCTTGATACCATTGGTGTCGAGCGAGCGCACCATCGACTCGGCAGTCCGCGCCACGATGGCCTCGGCTGCCGCCAGGTCGGCGGGCTCCGCCGGGGTGTACGGCAACTCCTGCAGCACCCTGGCGCCCCTGGGCGAGCCGACCTCGACCAGGAAGGCGTGGCGCTGCGCGTCGAGCAACTCGGTGAGCGCCAGGTCGAAACCCGCGCCTACCCGCGGGCCGGTGCCCATCGAGGAGCAGAAGCAGGTGCCGCCGGCGTAGCCGCAGTTGACCGCAATGATGAAGGTCGCGTCGTGGATGGTCTTGTAGAGCGGGTCGGTGAAGGGGCCGCGGGTGAAGACCGTGTTCTGGATCGCGATCGCACGCAGCTCGCAGGCGCGCACGCCGAGGAAGGCCAGCCTGGGCGGATCGGGCTGCTCTGCGACAAGGGTGAAATCACCGTCGGCCGCGGCGCGCTCGGCCCGCCAGAGACGGCGCCGCGGTGGGTGCAGCCAGCGTTTCCACGACTGCGCCGCCAGGCTGTAGCCGAAGTAGGCGTCGTCCTCGCGCCGGCGCAGATGGTAGCTCCCGGCATCCTGCTCGTCGGTCCAGCCGGCTGGCAGATCGGCCAGTTCCTCGACCTCGGCATAGACGATCGCGCCATCACGGACGGTTGGACCGATGACCTGATGGTCCTGTCGGCGCAGCGTGTCGATCAGCTGCTGCAGCCCTGCGGGCAAGAGGATGACCCGGCTCCCGGCGCGCAACGGGGGTGAACTCATACGGCGTCCCTTCCGTGGTAACGCTGAGGCAGCATCGCCTGGCTACGCTCGTGATGTTATGAGATGCAAATATGTGCATGATTATGCAAGCAACGAGCCCGATCCGGTGTTGTGACTCATTCATTTTGAGCGAAAAAATCTTTCTTATACAAAACGTTGGCGTGTGTGGCAGGCGTCTCCCGGGCTGGGGTGCGGGGCAACTGCGCTGCCCATACGCATCAAGATACGCCCCTGGCAGGGCGACGGCTGCCACGCGACAGGCGAACATGTCGTTGTGTTGGCAGGTTCTGCCAGCTTCGCTGGCAGAACCTGCCAACACAACAAAGCTTTCATCCTTCCGTGTGGGTGAGCGGCACGGCCGCAGCCCTTAACGTGATGCGTATGGGCAACTGCGCTGCCCCACGAGCTGTTTGTTGGGTTACGGCTTGCCCCGGGGGCGTTGCGCCGGCCCTGGCCCGGCGGTTACAAGCTCCTGCGGGAGCTTGACAAGCGGCTGTACAGCCCCTAAGATCGGCGCACGCGAGCGCTTGAACAAAGGAATGCGTGCATGGCCGCTCTCATCAGGCTGGCAACCGCCCAGGATGCCACCCAGATCCGCGCAATCTACGCCCCGATTGTTACCTATACCAACTTCTCGTTCGAGCTCACCCCACCCACGGTAAGCGAGCTGCGGCAGCGCATGAGCAAGACCCTCGAGCGTATGCCCTGGCTGAGCTGCGATCTCGACGGCGTCGTGGCCGGCTATGCCTACGCCACCCCGCACCGGGTGCGCGTGGCCTACCAGTGGTCCGTCGAGGTCGTGGTCTACGTGCATGAGCAGCACCGCCAGCGAGGGGTGGCGCGCGCGCTCTACCGCTCGCTGTTCGCGTTACTGCGGCTCCAGGGCTACTACAACGCCTTTGCCGGCATTACGCTGCCCAACGAGCCTGGTGCGAGGCTGCACCAGTCGCTTGGCTTCCAACCGGTGGGGGTGTACCGCGCCGTGGCCTATAAGCGGGGCGCCTGGCACGATGTCGAGTGGTATCAACTCGTGCTCCAGGAGCACGCGAACAACCCGCCTGTGCCCACTGTGCTGCCGCGGCTCGTCGATACGCCGGGGGTTGCGGCCGCACTCGAGGCGGGATCGGCGCTGCTGCGATAGCGATGGTGTCATACCAATTGGAATTGAGCAACCCGCATAGGTGTTACCGTCAGAGCGCATTGGAACGCCATGCGCGGCAATCCACAATCCAAAATCGGCAAGCCAAAATGGTATCAGCCCGGCCCTACGGGCACTGGATCACCGCCTGGGCCCAGAGACAGCCGCCGCAGACCGGGAACTCGTTGCCGAGGCAGTCCTCTTCGTTGGACTCCGACAGGTCGCAGCCGCCACAGGCAGTGCAGGGCGCGAAGGCGAAGTGCTGCACACGGTTGCGATAGGCGACATAGGCGGGGTCATTCCAGAGGTCGAGCAGGTCGCGATCGGTCAGGCTGCCGATAATGTGGCGGTGCGAGACGCGGCGCCGGCGGTGCAGGTAGCTGACGTGGGTGTAGAGCAGGGGCGGGCAGGGGCTGACGCTGCCGTCCCAGCCGACGGTCAGCGAGCCGTTCTCGATGAAGGTGCAGACATCGTTGGCGCCGCCGAGATTATTGCCGGCAAAGGTGACGTTGGCGCCGCTGCGCAGCGCGCGCAGGAACGAGGCCTGGGTCTCGTCGTTCAGATCCATCTTGGGGAAGCTGAGCCGTGGCAACCAGGCCGAGGGCATGTAGGTGATGTCGCGCAATGTGCGCTCGTAGAGTACCTCGTCGCACAGCTCGGCGGTGTAGGGCAGCACATTGCTGACCATAAAGCGCGTCACGCCCAGCCGACGCCCGGTGGTGATCACCGTGGGCAGGTCGGCGATATTGCGCCGCATCGCTACGAAGTTGATGCCCAGCTCCGGCTTCGCGTGGTGTCCCGCCGGGCGCAGCCGGCGGAAGCGGGCCAGGTTCTCCAGCACGTCGGGCAGCGCCGCCCCGAGGCGCACGTCGGCATAGCTCTCGGGCGTCGCGCCATCGATCGAGACCCACAGCACATCCAGCCCGGCCTCGATCAGGCCGCGGGCGCGCCGTTCGTTGAGCAGCGTACCGTTGGTGATCAGCTCGGCGCTCGCGCCAAGCGCCTTGACCTGGGCGACCATCTCGACCGTGCGCGGGTGGGCCAGCGGCTCGCCGATGCCGCCAAAGAACACCGATGGGGTCGGCGTGACCGCCCGTAGCCCATCGAGGATGCGCGCAAAGGTCGCCTCGCTCATCTGCCCCATGCCGACGTCCCAGCTGTTGCGCATGCAGGTGCGGCAGGCGATGTTGCAGATGTTGGTCGGCTCGACGTAGATCTTGTTGAAGTGGGTGACCGGGCGGTGCAGGCGCAGGTCGTTCACGCCCACGTCCAGGCGCACCTGCGCGCCTGGCTCCAGGCCCAGCTGGCTGGCCAGCTCCGGTGGGATCACCAGCCGTCCCTCGGCATCGACGTCGGCCCATGCGCTTGTGCCCATCTCCACCTCAGCTTTCAGCAGTGCCCCGCCTCAGCCGCCGCCACGCAAGAGCCTGGGCCATAGGGCCCGCTCGAGCGTGGCGACGACGTCGGTTTCGCCACGCAACTCCATACGCACCTCACCGACGCGCAGCGAGCCGATCTGGAAATCGGCCAGCCTGGTGAGTTGCACCTGCCAGCCGGGGCCCACGACCAGATCATCGGCCACGGCCGTGCCGCCCAGGTCGACCAGGTAGTCGCGCAGCAGCCACAGCGGGATGCCGCGAATATCGTTGGTAACAACCGTCAGATGATCTCCAGTTCCTTGAGCTTGGCCTCGGGCACCACGCCGTTGACCCAGCCGCGGGCGGCGTAGTACTCCGCGAGCATCAGGTCCAGCTCGCAGACGTGGCCCTGCGAGCCGGGCATGGTCGACGCCTCCTTCGTGAAGCGCTCAGGCAGATAGTCGCTGCCCTCGCGGAAGCCCGCCAGGTTGTTGTAGTAGCGCTCCAGGTTGTAGATACGCTCGCCGATCTTCAGGACATCCTCGGCGGTGCACGGCACACCGACGATGGCCGCGTACTGCGCCGCGTACTCGTCCGCCCCCTCCGCGAACGCGCTGAACTTGCAGAGATCCAGGCTGTCGGAGAAGGCGTGCACGTCCTGGAAGACCTTCACCAGCTCGCCCTTGCCCTTCCAGGCCAGCGGGTCGACCTTGAGTGAGCCGAAGGGCATCACGCCCAGCTCGGCTGCTGGCGTGTAGGCGCGCAGGTGGCAGGCCCCCCGGTTGCTGGTGGCGTAGGCGATGCCCATGCCCTTCAGCCCGCGCGGGTCGTAGGCCGGCACCCCCTGGCCCTTGACCGTCATCGCCAACTCGGGATGGCCGAAGTGCCGCGCGGTTGGCTCGGCGCCGTCGGCCAGCACCGCGCCGATGTCCTCGCGGTAGGCGATCTTGCGCACCATGTCCACCATGGCGTAGATGTCACCCCACTGCAGGCCCGCCGCGCCGTTGGTGTAGCCCTTCTCGGTCGCCTCCATGTAGATCGACAGCGGGTGGCCGGTCTCGATCGCGTCGAGGCCGTAGTCGTTGCAGAGGTCGATCAGCTTGGCCACGGTGTTGATGTCATCGTTGCCGCAGTTGGCGCCCAGCGACCAGGCCGGCTCGTACTCGACGCTCTCCATGCGCAGGCCCTTCCAGGGGCCCTCGGTGATTTCGACCTCCTTCTTGCAGGCCACCGGGCAGGCGTGACAGGTGGGGTCCTCGACCAGGATGTGCTCCTTGACGTACTCGCCGCTGATCTTCTCGGCGCGCTCGCCGAACGAGGTGAACTGGCTGTTATGCGCCGGCAGGGCGCCCATCGTGCTGGTGATGTTCATCAGCACGTTGGTGCCATAGACCGAGAGGCCGCCCTTGCGCGGGCTGGTGATGTTCTGCTCGTCCATAATCGTCGCCAGCGCCCGCTTGTGGGCCGCCTTCCAGGCGGTGGTATTCTCGGCCTTGGGGATGCGCTTGGGCGCCTTGACCACGACCGCCTTGAGCAGCTTGCTGCCGCCCACGCAGCCGGTGCCGCCGCGGCCGCTGGCGCGGTCGTTCTCATTGACCCAGCAGGCGAAGCGCACCAGGTTTTCGCCGCCCGGGCCAATCGCGATCACCGTCAGGTCCTTTTCGCCGTAGCGCTCCTTGAAGAAGCGGACCGTCTCGTGGACGCCTTTGCCCCAGACCTCGGAGGCATCGCGGAGTTCAACCGTGCCGTCCTGCACATAGGCATAGACCGGCCTGGCGGCCTTGCCGGTGAAGAGCAGCCCATCGAAGCCGGCCCAGCGCAGGCGCGCGGCCGACCAGCCGCCGTGGTGGCTGTCGGTGACGGTGCCGGTGAGGGGCGACTTGGTGACGATCGCCATGCGCCCGCTCATGTTCGCGTCGGTGCCGGTGAGGGGGCCGTTCATGAAGCAGAGCAGGTTGTCCGGTGCGAGGGGGTCGACCTGGGGGCCGTTCTCAAGCAGATAGCGAACGGCCAGGCCGCGGGCGCCGACATACTTGCGTGCCCAGTCCTCAGGGATCGGCCGGTACTCGATCGAGCCGCTGGTCAGGTCCACATGCGCGACCCGGTTGGCATAACCGCCAAGTGCCATTGGTGCCTCCTTG
>Ga0272446_1003369_pt1 | contig 20253 bp, 14 predicted proteins | sample YNPCB0061_FD_194587 | JGI IMG/M metagenome (GOLD analysis project Ga0272446, IMG submission 194587) | Hot spring microbial mat communities from Yellowstone National Park, WY, United States - YNP-CB-006-1 | ecosystem: Environmental > Aquatic > Thermal springs > Hot (42-90C) > Sediment | place...
TCCGGCTTTAATCAGTGGCCCACTGGTAACGACCATGCTGGACACCATCGGCTTTATTCTCTTCCTGTCCATGATTACCCTCAGTTTGAGGGTGTTCCACTTGCCAACCTGACCGGATGTCTAAACCCACTCAATCGTCAGCTATTAATACAAGTCGGGACACACCGGTCTATCAGGAATTCAGGAACCAGTCGTCAGAAGCTGGCCAAGTTAATGAGTTCTGAATCCTGGATTCAGGAGTCAGAAGCCAGAACTCTGACGACTGCCCCAACCAAATGTCTCGCTTTATATAGCTAGCCCAATCATCCACAGTGTTTAAAGATTCTACTTTGGAGATGTGATCTATGATTCGACAGAGAATTGACTCAGCGTGGGCTGAGGAGTGTTTGTCCTGTCGAAATCTTTAGGACCTATCACATGATTGCAACCGCACCATCTGCCAATCAAACTGCCTTAACCGAGCTGAAATCGGGACTGCCCAATCTCTGCGGCTGGGAAGCAACTATTCAGTCTATCGTTAACCACAGCGATCCCATCTTTTTACCTACCACCAATCTCCGCATCGAAAATATCACCGCCGGATTTGCCTGTGCTTTGCATATGCACCAGCCCACGATTCCGGCTGGCGCTAATGGAGAACTCATTTGCAACCTGCAGCATATGTTCGAGCATGCAGGAGAAGGCGATAACCATAACGCCAGCGTGTTTGCCTGGTGTTACAGCCGCATGGGCGACTTTATTCCCGAACTGGTTGCCAACGGTTGTAATCCCCGAATCATGCTGGATTACTCCGGTAATCTGCTGTGGGGGCTGCGCCAAATGGGTCGGGATGATATCCTGAACAACCTCAAGCGTCTGGCCTGCGATCCCCATTACCAGCCTTATGTGGAATGGCTGGGAACCATGTGGAGCCATGCTGTTGTGCCCTCCACCCCGATTCCGGATATCAAATTGCAGATTCAGGCCTGGCAGCATCACTTTGCTGCTATCTTTGGCTACGATGCCCTGCGGCGAGTCAAGGGCTTTTCACCGCCGGAAATGCACCTGCCGAATCACCCTGACACGTTATATGAGTATGTCAAAGCCCTCAAAGAGTGTGGCTATCGCTGGCTCATGGTGCAGGAGCATTCGGTTGAGCGACTAGATGGCTCTGGACTTTGGCAAGATCAGAAATATATTCCTAACCGTCTGGTGGCTCGTAATTCTCGCGGCGAGACGGTCAGTATTACGGCCTTGATTAAAACCCAGGGATCGGACACCAAACTGGTGGCCCAGATGCAACCCTACCACGAAGCCAAGGGTCGGGGTAGGCAATCAATTGGGGCCCATACGGTTCCCTCCTGTGTGACTCAGATTGCTGATGGGGAAAATGGCGGCGTCATGATGAATGAGTTTCCCCGCGATTTCCAACCCCTCTGGTATGACATTAAGGATAATGGCCGGAGTGTGTCAGGAGTGGTCGGTCTGAACGGCACCGAGTATATCGAGTTAATTGAGGCAGCGGGTGTCGATCCCCAGAACTATCCCGAAATTCAAGCGGTCGAGCAACACAAAATCTGGCAGAAGGTGGATCCGGATAAGGCTACGACGGAAGCGGTGGAACGGGCGATCGCGGAACTCAAACAAACGGACCATCGGTTTCACATGGATGGGGCTTCCTGGACCAACAATATGAGTTGGGTGCAGGGCTACGAAAACGTGTTAGAGCCGATGAATCAGTTGAGCGCAGCCTTCCACCAAAAATATGATTCCCTGGTGGCGCAGGATCCCTCTGTCACCCAACGAGATGACTATCAACAAGCACTGCTCTACAATCTGGTGCTCCAAACCAGTTGTTTCCGCTATTGGGGTCAGGGCACCTGGACCGACTATGCTCGGGAGATCTTCCGTCGGGGAGAGTCGCTGCTTCAGTAAATCGCTAGGTACTTAATAGCAGTACTTTCCATCTTGTTGGGTCTTGTGGTCTTTGCCAGTTCGGATCGCACCTAACAAGGTTGAAACAATGACGCAGCGCTGGGGACGGGCAGAGGAGCGGGGCCGCAGGGTTACGCGACCTAACTGCCCGTTGACCTGTCCGTTTTCGTTAAACCGAACTCGGTGGATGCCGCTCGCTGCTTGCAAGCTGGTTTCTGGATCCAGTTGAATGGCTGGATTCAGGTTATTCCAGGTGGCACTGGCGGGTGGAATGCTCGCGCTGTGAGTAGCCCATTGAACCGTGCCATTTTGTTCCCGAATGCTAAATTGCCAGATCAAATGGTGGCGTTTGGCTTCACTTTGGGCCAGCCGAATTGCTTGTAAGACTTCATCCATACCTGTATTCAGGCGTTGGGTATTGAGTAAACCGACCCAGCTAGGGGCCAAAAGTGTGGCTAGAATGCCGACACCTGTTACTACAACCAGCGTTTCCAGCAGTGTAAAGCCCTTGGCCGATGGTGGTTGTTCCGATTGGGCAGCTCGGATCAATTTTATTTGCATCAATCTGCTCCGATAGTTGGATCCTGCCATCTGTCTAGATTCGAACTGGAACCTTGGTCGCTTTCATCCGTGGCTGGGATGAAGAGCAGCCTAGGTTGTTCTCCTGATAGCAGGCCGATCCCAATCCAGTAGCTAGTAGACGGGAATGGAAAATTTCTGGCTGGCGAAGACTGCAGCGCTTGTCCCGTGCAAGGCAACAGAGGGATTGCGATCGCTCAATTCAGGTTAAGAGTGCCCGTGGCCCTGTTGGGCATAACAGCCAATTTCTCCGATAGGAACAAGAGCCTCTTCACTGGAATAGGTGACTGTAACTAAGTTAGGACGGTTGGCAGGCTGTACTTTCGCGATGCTGTTGTGTCAGACTACTTTGAAAATTGTAAAAGTTCCTAGTACTACTGGATCTGGCTAGCGTTCGATACCCGATGGCAGGTCTGTCCTGCGCATCTGAATAGAACGGCTTCCAGACAAAGGAGTAGCCTAACTAATAGTGTCTGATTCCCTGTGGTGGGTGGCTGGTAGCTATCTTTTTTGCCGATTTTTCAGCCTGTCAAGTGCATCATGGCTGATTACTCTGTTGGCTGGGGCATTCTAGGGGTGTTCAACTTTCAGCCTGACTGGGAATGCTATGGACATTCCAATTAAACTCATTTTTTAAAGAGCAATTTGGCGGAATTCGGATGATAACAAAATGCAACGGCAACTTCAGAAGTGTTGCAAAACCCTCCGCACAGGGAGCGGACTCAGTTAGTTTGTTTTCAATCCTATTGGCGATCGCGACCAGGAGCAACCAATTTAGATGGGTGTGGAAACCATGACGAAAAAGCTCATCGGTTCTGAGCCGGTGGCAGAAGCCATCCAACTTGCTCAAATCTCATTGAATAGTGCAACCAATGCCATTTTCTGGATCGGAGAAGGGGCACAGTTTTTGTATGTCAATGAGGCAGCTTGCCGCTTCCTGGGATACTCGAAGGAAGAGTTCATGGACATGACATTGCATGACATTGATCCCAGTTTATCGACGGAGAAATGGTCGCATTGCTGGCAAGCACTGCAACAGCAGCATTCAATGAGCTTCGAGTCCCGTCATCTCACCCGCAATGGCGGCTTACTGCCGGTGGAAGTGAGCCTGAACTACCTGCAATTTAATGGCTACGCAATTGGTTGTGCTTTTGTTAACGACATCCTGGAGCAGCGCCTAGCACAGAGCGCCCTGACAGAAAGTGAAGAGCGCTTCCGCTGTTTAGTAGAGGGAGCAGGGGATGCCTTTTTCCTGCACGATTTGGAAGGGCAAATTATTGATGTTAACCAGTGGGCCTGCGATAGTCTGGGCTACACCCGAGAAGAATTACTTACGCTGTCGATTCAGGACATTGATCAGGATTCCTCCCTGCCAGGTGTCTGGCAGCAGTTGGAACCATCCCATCCCATCTCAGTCAACAGTCTGCACCAGCATAAAGATGGTTACACCTTTCCAGTGGAAATGCGCCTGAGTGCCATTGATCTGGCTGGTACCCGATTGATTGTTGTTCTGGGGCGGGACACCAGTGAACGGGAAAGAACCCGGGAGCAGTTGCGGCAGTTTGCCTTTTACGATGGTCTGACCCGCCTGCCCAATCGCACCCTACTGATGGAGCGATTGGAAGAAGCCATCCAAACCGCGACAGACAAACCGTTTGCCTTGCTCGTGTTTAATTTGCATCGGTTTGAAGCCGTAAAGTATAGTTTTGGACACTCCGTCGGGGAGCAACTACTTCTGGCCGCAACGCATCGGTTAAGAACCTGCTTACCTGCTGACGCAGTTATGGCCCGCATTGAGTCGGATGAGTTTGCGATCCTGTTGCCACAAATGCAAGGGACGGATAAGGTGTTGCGGTTTGCCCGCCATATCCAGAAGAAACTGACGTCGCCGTTTAATTTGGGTGGGCATCATGTCTTTACGGATGCCAGTGTGGGGATTGTCTACAGTCACGTTGGCTATCAAGCTGCTAAGGACTTTTTGCAGGCTGCGGATATTGCCATGCATCAAGCCAAAACAACCGCTTCGGGACGATGCGTCGTGTTTGACAACAGCATGCAGACCCAAGCGGTGCAGCGATTGCGGCTGGATGCGGATTTGCGTCGGGCATTACATCGGCATGAATTCCAGGTTTATTATCAACCGATCCTTGCACTCAATAGCAGTCATATTGTGGGGGTAGAAGCACTGGTCCGCTGGCAGCATCCGGAGCGGGGCATGGTTTCTCCCGTGGAATTTATTCCATTAGCGGAAGAAACTGGCCTGATTATACCTCTGGGCAATTGGGTGTTGCGGCAAGCCTGTCGCCAGTTAATGGATTGGCAGAACCAGTTTCCAGATCATCCCCGATTGTTTGTCAGCGTTAATTTATCGGTCATCCAACTGGGGCAGGCGGATTTGTTGAAACAAATTGATCTGGTGCTGGAGGAAACCGGATTACCGCCTGATCAATTAAAGTTGGAAATTACGGAATCGGCCGCGATGGAGAATGCTCAGCGGATGATCAGTATTCTGGAGCAGTTGAAGGCCCGTCGGATCCGGCTTAGTATTGATGATTTCGGTACTGGGTACTCCTCGCTCAGCTATTTGCACTCCTTCCCGATCGATATGCTGAAAGTGGACCGATCGTTTGTGATGCACATTGAGGAGCAGAGCAAAAACCTGGAAGTGATTCAGACCATCGTTCGATTGGCCCACGGGCTAGGGATGGAGGCGATCGCAGAAGGAATTGAAACGCCTCGACAGCTAGAATTTTTGCAAGCCTTGGGTTGTGAATATGGGCAGGGCTTTTTGTTTGCCAAACCCTTGCGAGCCACCGAAATTGAAGTTTTGCTAGCCAAGGGATGTGATTCGCCTTCGACCTCAGCTACGCCCAGTTACGGACAGGCCATCCACAATTAAGGAGGGGGTGTAGCAGGATCCATTCCAGTCTGCATCTCCCCCCAATTCAATTAACTGCTTCAGGGCTGTGTACACATTGCCGAAGACCATTGTGTCCTTCACCCGGCCTAAAATCTGTCCATCTTTCACCCGATAGCCCAGATCCACGTTAATGGAGAACTCGCCGGAGATGCCAGCGCCACCACCCAACATTTGATCGATTACCAGTCCATCTTCCAAGCTGGCAATTAATTCGGGCAGAGATTTATTGCCCTGTTCAATCAGGAGGTTGAACAAGCCGGGGGTGGGATAGCTACCCAGACCTGGACGGAAGCCGTTGCCGGTGGTGCCGCTGCCTAGGACTCGACCAGTGGTGCGATCGGCATAGAACAGTTTCAGTACGCCCCGATCAATAAAGGTAATGGGGCGGGTTGGGGTGCCTTCGTCGTCAAAGGGGCAGCTAAAGGGACCATGACTCGGTTGTTGGGAAATGGTTAGTCCTTCGGCGGTTACTAACTGGTTCAGGCGATCGCTCCAGGGAGACGCCCCTTCAATCACCTGTTTGCCATTCAAAGCCGCCTGCACTGTGCCCCAAAGCATATCGGCTGCTTTGGAGGTAAACAAAATGGGCACCCGTCCCTGCGGAGGGAGGGTGTTGTCCCTGGCCCAGTCCAGACGAAGTAAGATTTGCTGGGCTAGTTTGACGGGGTCGAGTTTGCCTCGTTCGGTCTGGCCATCGGACACACTAAGAAAATCATCACCTCGCACCCACTCGCCTGAAACATAGCAACTGAGGGTGGTATCGGTGTAACCACAATCCAAGCCGCGGGAGTTGATCAGGCGGGTGGTTTCGGCGTCGCATTCCCACTCCGCATTACAGAGGACATCCGGATAGACTTCTCGAATTAGCGCGATCGCCTCCTTGCCCCAGTTCACCAGTTGCTCAACCGCCACCGCCTCCCCCAGATCGGGATAAAACACCTGGGAGTTGTCTGTCAGTTCAATGGTTTCCGGATCGTTCAAATCACTCAGGGCAATGGCCCGGTCCACTAAAGCTTGCGGCTCAACGGGCCCATAGGCTACTGCCAGGCCAGGACAATTATTTCGCCATAGCCGCAGGGCTGTTCCTTCGGCCTGGGCACTTTCAAGTTGCTTTAAGCGGTTTGCTTCGAAAAAAACTGGACGGGCTAGGGAATAGGATTGGAATACCTCTGCTGCTTCAGCTCCGGACTTAGCCGCCAGATCCAGCAGTTGCTCTGCCAGGGTTGCGTGTTGCAACTTGTTGGAAACCATATATCTTTCCGGCGATCAGCGATCCGTTGTTGGATTTCAGCAAGGCCGAAACGGCAACCGATGGAAGCATTGCGAATAACAACCAGTTATTCATTCATTCTTCGCAACGGGTGGCCAGGACGGCAAACCCCTGACTGCCAACAACTTAAAATCACTTTACGCTAAAACGACCTCCTGTAATAACCAGAACCCAGCAAAGGAGTTGCTATCCGGTGAGGTCTGCACGGCTAAAAAGTGAACCTGTTGGGCTTGCTGTTTGGCGATTTCAAACTGACTGGCTTCTGCCTGCAGTTTTGAGTTGTTTAAAGCAGCCAGCACCCAGCGATCGCTTACCCCCGTTTCCAGCAGCAATCGGGCGGGCGGACCAGCATCAAACTTGAGGCAGGCCAGATCAAGACCGGACATCCAGGCGGCCAGCGGTGTTGCCCGTGAAGAAAAGATTACCAGGCCGGGAATTTGGGTATTTGGTGAAAGTCCGGCCAGACTAAGCGGGAAAACCTCCTGAAAGTCGATCTCCCACTCATTCATTTCCGCAAACGCAGTTGCCTCCAGACTGACAAAAGCCCACTTTTGTCCCCGTAGGGCGTCTGGCAAAGGTTGGGGCGGGGTAACAGCAAAGCTAACTGTGGGATTGGCGCCTGCCTGGAAACCCGGCATGGTTGGATAGACCTCTGCCTGTCGTTGCTGTAGCCATTGGTTGAGTGCCAGTGTCCGTCGGCTGAGTTGGGTGGGAAGGCCCAAATCCTGACAGGCGCGGGTGATCATGTTGGTCATGGCCTGGCGGAAGAAGCGGATGCGGTCAGGCGGTTGGGGCGCCTGACCTATCGCTGTTTGTAAGACTTGCTTTAACCGGGCCGAGTTAATTTCCGTGCTGGGACAAAATTCTGCATAGCGAAACAGGGATTCCGGTTGGCTGTCGATCTGCAACGGACTCTCACAGATCAGAATCTCCCACACTTTCTTGTTAGTTTCATCCAAAATCGGACGGGAATAAAAATCCAGTTCCCAAATAATGGTCATGCCTGAAGCAACATTTACAAATTACGAATTCATGGATAGAGAACAGTCTGGGTGAGGTTTGCTCCCCCCTAATCAAGATGGCATGTTTTGACCCATTCGGATTGGCTCCGGGGCCAAGTTCATGGCAACTCTGGCTTGAGTGGATCGGGGATTCCTGCGCCTGGTAGCGATCGCAATCTCCTGCTGGGCGGGCTGTCCCAATCCTTCCGGGCATGATCCATGTATCGATGTTAGGATTGCCACAGGAAACAAAAGAGAAAAGAGAAAGGATACCACACTACATGGAAGAGTTCGAGAAGTCGATATCCTTTGATGGTAGGGATATTCGGCTTAAAGTCGGTTTGTTCGCTCCTCAAGCAGGCGGAGCAGTTCTGATTCAATCGGAGGATACGGCGGTTTTAGTCACCGCAACCCGGGCATCGGCGAGAGAAGGGATTGATTTTCTCCCCTTATTGGTTGATTACGAAGAGCGGATGTATGCAGCCGGACGGATTCCGGGAGGCTTTTTGCGTCGGGAAGGACGTCCCCCCGAAAGAGCAACCTTGACCAGTCGTTTAATTGACCGCCCGCTGCGGCCATTGTTTCCCAACTGGCTACGCGACGACATTCAAGTGGTGGCAACGACGTTGTCGATGGATGAGCGAGTACCACCAGATGTGCTGGCGGTGACCGGGGCATCAATTGCCGTATTGTTGGCCAAGATACCATTCAATGGACCCATGGCGGCAGTTCGGGTCGGGCTGGTTGGCGATGATTTTGTCATTAATCCCACCTACAACGAGATTGAATCCGGCGATCTGGACCTGGTGGTGGCCGGTTCTCCCGATGGGGTGATTATGGTTGAGGCGGGAGCCAGTCAGTTGCCAGAGCAGGACATTATTGAAGCAATTGACTTCGGCTATGAAGCTGTTCGGGATCTGATTCAGGCTCAACGCGACCTCATGAGCGAATTGGGAATTGAACTGGTGCGGGAGGAGCCACCCGCCATTGATAACACGCTGGAAACATTTATTCGAGATCGGGCGAAGGCTCCGGTGAAAGAAATCTTGGGCCGTTTTGAGAAGGATAAGAAGGTTCGGGATGCGGCTTTGGATGTCGTTAAAGAATCCATCGCAGCAGAAATTGCGGAGTTGCCGGATGAAAACCCGGTGAAGGTAGCGGCAACGGTTGACGGTAAGGCGTTGGACAATGTCTTCAAAGACGTCACTAAAAAACTAATGCGTCGTCAGATTATTGAAGACTTGGTTCGAGTTGATGGCCGCAAGTTGGATGAAGTCCGTCCCATTTCTTGCCGAACCCAGGTGTTGCCCCGACGGGTACATGGCAGCGCCATCTTCAACCGGGGCTTAACCCAGGTGATGTCTGTGGTGACGCTGGGAACTCCAGGTGATGCCCAGGAACTGGATGATCTGCATCCTGATGAGCAAAAGCGCTACCTGCATCACTACAATATGCCCCCCTACTCGGTTGGGGAAACCCGTCCGATGCGATCGCCAGGTCGCCGGGAGGTGGGTCACGGGGCTCTGGCTGAACGGGCATTACTACCAGTGTTGCCTAAGAAAGAAGAGTTTCCCTATGTGATTCGGGTTGTCTCGGAGGTTCTGTCTTCCAATGGTTCGACCTCAATGGGTTCGGTGTGTGGATCCACCCTGGCCCTGATGGATGCCGGTGTTCCCATTTCTAAGCCAGTTAGTGGCGCAGCTATGGGCTTAATTAAGGAAGGGGAAGAAGTTCGCATCCTGACTGACATTCAGGGCATTGAGGACTTTCTGGGAGATATGGACTTCAAAGTGGCAGGCACGGATGTTGGCATTACTGCCCTGCAACTGGATATGAAAATTACAGGTCTGCCGATGGCTGTGGTGGCCCAGGCCATCAATCAGGCCAGACCGGCCCGTCTGCATATCCTCAGCAAGATGCTGGAGGCAATTAATCAACCCCGCAAGGAAATGTCGCCCTATGCGCCGCGCCTCCTAACGCTTAAGATTGATCCAGACATGATTGGCATGGTAATTGGGCCAGGCGGGAAAACCATCAAGGGTATTACCGAAGAAACTGGCGCCAAGATCGACATTGAGGATGATGGAACGGTTACCATCTCGTCAACGGATGGAGAACAGGCGAAGCGGGCCCGAGCCATTATTCAGGGGATGACCCGCAAACTCAGTGCGGGCGATGTGTATGCCGGTCGGGTCACTCGTATTATTCCCATTGGTGCTTTCGTGGAATTCTTGCCTGGCAAGGAAGGAATGATCCATATCTCCCAACTGGCGGACTATCGGGTCGGCAAGGTGGAGGATGAGGTGGCTGTGGGAGATGAGGTGATTGTTAAGGTGCGGGAAATTGATAGCCGCGGCCGGATTAACCTGACCCGTTTGGGGATCCATCCCGATGAGGCGACTGCCGCTCGTGAAGCCGCAGCAGTTGAATAAAGCAGTTGATTAAACCAGGGTGGTAGGCGACAATGCCGACCGCCAACCAAACCGGCGATTGCGATTGAATTCCAGAACCGCGATCGCTGTGTTATTTTTACCTGGAAACCAGCCAACCGATGCCAATGGCTACGCTGGATGTGTCACAACCCTCCCATGACCAGCCTAGATCCAGCGGTCAGTCCAGTTGCTGCTGGCAATATAGCGATCCGATCAGGATTGTGAAAGGTTTCCGCAGGAAATCCTTCTCACAAAGCCCTTTCACCATCGAGTCGTTCACAAGTCATTTAGGACTGCTATAGGATTCATGCTGTTACTACGCTACAAGGATTCCGTCGATCAGCGATCTCCCGCTTGTCCACCATCGTTATCATGGCAGGCATATCTGGTGAGCACTTGGCTTGCAGACCCAGTTCCTGCACGACTTGATCGAAGGTTTTTCCCTCTGTCATTCGGTAGGCAATTTCCTCCACCTCGGCCCAGGTTAAGTTGCTTTCCACAAACGCCTTGGTCATGACATACAGTAGATCTTGCCAGCGGTTGCCTTCCAAGGTTGTCATCATGTTGTGTGGAACTTCCAGCACCCGGTTAAAGCAGTGATACCAACTAACTGGTTGGTTTGCCAGCGCTGCTTCAAACAAGGTTCGATGATCCGCCCGATCAACTGCAATGTCAGCTTCGCTGGAGATGACAAACAGGGGGGCCGATGGTTGATGCTGAGCTAGATCCTTAACTTGATTGCCGAGATCAAGAAATGTCCGCAAAGCTGGCACCGCAAATCCGTTGTAGCCTCTGGCTGGAAATTTGGCTGCGACTTCAGCACTGAACCATTCAAAGTAGGAGCTAGAATTTCTGACGAATAAATCAACCAGTCGGCTGCTGCTACTGAAATAGGGGGCAAACAACACGGCCCGATCAATCGTCCGAGATTGTTGGAATGCCAACCAGGCAGCGATTGTTCCACCGCCGGACAAGCCTCCCACAATGACTTGCTGACCTAACGCCTGGGCTTGCTCCAACCAATGTAGGGCGAATTTCTGGTAGGTCTCTATCTCTGTTGGCAGGGGCGGGGGCTGATCTCGGTTCCAGTTTCCCGCCTGCCCATGCCCTGGCATCAGTGGTACTAGAACGTTATACCCGGCCTTAAAAAGGGCAGTCCCCATTGGCTCAAACTGGAACGGTCCAGATGTGAAGCCATGGAAAAATAAACAGACCCGATCGGTGGGTTGTTCATGAAAGAAGAAGCGAGAACGGCAGCACTCTGCCAGGAGGGGCAGGGCGTTTTCTCGGCTGCGGGCTGCTTCGGCGATCGCGGCAATGGTTTCGGAATAAGTAGCCATAGGAATTTACTAATTAGTAGATGCAGCTTCACCCTAGCCTTCCGTTTCAGAGACGGCGCAAAACGTAACAAATTGTGACGTTTGTCAAGTTTGAAAGCACTGAATTTTGGGCTGAAGATTGGGGATGGCAACCTTTGGAGTGTTATTCCCTGGTTGATTCTCCATTCTTGATTGGTCGGCTGACCTAACTCCTTAACTGTAGGCTGCTGTGAACTCTGAAGCCAGAATCATGGAACCAATGCCAGAGTCGGTAAAAATTTCCAAGAGAAGCGCGTGGGGAACCCGGCCATCGATAATATGGGCCGCACGCACGCCTTGAGCCAGCGATCGCACACAGCAAGTTACCTTGGGAATCATGCCGCCAGAAACAACTCCTGATTCAATTAGCTTCCGAGCTTCCTGGATGTCTAACTTCGGGATCAAGGTGGAACGATCCTTGTAGTCCTGCAGAATTCCGGCGGTGTCGGTCAGCAGAATCAGCTTTTCAGCTCCCAGGGCTGCAGCAATTTCACCAGCGACTGTATCTGCATTGATGTTATAGGCCTGGCCCTCTTCATCCGTTGCCACACTGGAAACTACGGGAATGTAACCAGACTTAACCAGCGTATCCAGAATGTGGGTGTTCACGCTGGTTACTTCCCCAACAAAGCCAATTCCTGTCTGGTCGGTGGGTCGGGCCTTAATCAGGTTAGCGTCCTTGCCACACAGCCCCAGGGCATCTCCACCCGCCTGGTTAATCAAAGAGACGAGTTCTTTATTGACCCGCCCAACCAAGACCATCTCAACGACATCCATTGTGGCTGCATCTGTTACCCGTAGGCCGTCTTTGAACTGGGGTTCAATGCCCAATTTGTCCAACCATGTATTAATTTCTGGTCCCCCCCCATGAACCAGCACTGGCCGCAGTCCAACACAGGCCATTAGGACCACATCCCGAATCACTTTGTCTTTGAGGTTGCTGTCTTTCATGGCAGCTCCCCCATATTTCACAACAATTGTTTTCCCAGATAGTTGCTGAATGTAAGGTAATGCCTCACTCAGAACCCGAACGCGAGTTGCTTCTTCCTGCAGGATGTGGTCAATTGTAGTCATTGTTACAGTTCGTACGGGTGAAAATCACTGATGACAAGCAGTTTAGGGGGTAACGCGGGAAAAAGCGCAAGTTCATCAGAAAAATTCTATTCTTCGGATTTTTCGGATCAGTGTTTTACGCCTCAAGTGCAATCACCTGCCGGGGTATTCATCCTTCCGATAACTGTTCCGGCAACTAGGACAAACCATGGCTCAGGTAACTTCCTAAATCTGGAGCGGCCAGGAACTGGTCCATCAGATTGGGCAAATCATTGCTTGGAGGCGTTTTCTAACCAGTTCACCAACTCTTCCGCTTGGGTAAAGTCCAACAATGCTTCTCCTAAGGCTTCTAATTGTTCTAATGGCAGCGCCTGAACCTGGGCTGTCGTCTCTGGTGCCAGGTTTCCGACTCGGCGATTCAGGAGTTTCAAAATGAGCGATCGCTCCCGCTGGATTCCCTGCTGGATTCCCTGCTGGATTCCCTGCTGGATTCCCTGCTGGATTCCCTGTTCAACAATGTCTTGATAGATAACAGAGTCTCTCATGACTTCCTCCTTCAGGATTTGTTGGATGATTGCTTTTTCCAATACTAATCCGGCCAGGATTGAGGTGGCTGCTGTCACCGTACTCTGTTCTTGTCGAGTTGGCAAACGTTCAATGCGTTGAGCAATTTCCCGCAAGGTTTGAGCTTTGTTATTTGTCTGACTTAAAACAGCTAGGGGTAACAGCCCTGGAAACTGCATCAAGTCTTCTTGAGGACATTCCCAAAGACGAATTACTGCAAATTCATGGCGGGTGCCAGGAAGAGCAAAGACTTGCTGGTGGACCAGTTGTGAACCTGTTGGCTTCAGATAAATTACAACCTGACGCATTTGCTTGTTCGGATAGCGCCGATAAACCCGCAAACGATAATCCGCCATTCGAAAAGGGATCTCTGGATCCGGTTGAGTCTGAAATTCCAAGTGCAGGACGACCTGCTCGGAGGTAAGCAAAATGAGGGTATCGGCTCGAATCGGGTCCACTGATAATTCAGTTGGACTGAGTTGGGTGAGTCCAATCTCTTCTTTCAAAAGCCACCGGGCAAAATCCTGGCTGAAGTTCTCTGCCAGAAACTTGCAAACGTTATCGTACATATATTCGGATCTTCAGTAGGATGCTATTCCTGTGCCTGCTATAGCGATCCGATCAGGATTGTGAAAGGTTTCCGCAGGAAATCCTTCTCACAAAGCCCTTTCACCATCCAGTCGTTCACAAATCAAATAGGATTGCTATAGCAGGAATGATGGCATTGCACCAGAGGGTTGGGCTGGTGAGTGGTAAAAGGTGGCAGTGAACAAGATGGTGGTGCTGAATAGCAGTATGCATTGGAACGTAGTTTCAATGCATGCAACTCCAGATTCATATCCGGAGTCAGCAACACCAACAAGATTACGGATCATTGCTCCATTTTTTTGCTTATTTTAATGAATGGATATGGTTTGATGGATTCGTTTAACGGTTGTTGCAGTTGAGGGTATGGCAGGACATAGTAAGTGGGCCAACATTAAGCGGCAAAAGGCCAGAGTCGATGCCGTCAAGGGAAAAGTGTTCACAAAAATCTCCAGAGAAATTATTGTGGCAGCCCGCAGTGGGGTGCCCGATCCGGCGGGTAATTTTCAGCTCCGGACAGCCATTGAAAAGGCTCGGATGGCGGGAATCCCTAATGACAATATTGAACGGGCGATCGCCAAAGGAGCTGGTACGTGGGGCTCGGATGCCGCTGCGCTGGAGGCGATTCGGTATGAAGGATATGGGCCTGGTGGGGTTGCCATTTTGATTGAAGCCCTGACGGACAATCGCAACCGCACTGCCGCCGACCTGCGGGCAGCTTTCAGTAAGAATGGAGGCAACCTGGGGGAAACGGGCTGCGTGGGCTGGATGTTTGAACAAAAAGGAATGGTGGAGATTTCCCTAATTTCTGGACAGAACGGGCGGGGACGCCGGGCAGAAGTTGTGGAGATCCGGGAAGACGACTTGTTGGAAGCTTTACTGGACGGGGGGGCTGACACCTACGAGGTGCTGGAAACGGAGGAGGGCAAGGTGGCCCAGGCTCTGACCGATCCGGCCAATCTGGAACATCTGAGTCAGACACTCAAAGATCGGGGCTACCCGGTCACTCAGGTAGAATTGCGGTGGATTGCCAACAATACGTTGGATGTTAGTGATCCCATGCAGGCGCGCAACCTGTTGAAATTGATGGATACACTGGAAGACCTGGATGATGTCCAGAGTGTAACGGCGAATTTTGAAATGAGTGATGAACTAATGGCTGTCAGTGCAGCTTAAGTCTCCAACCCCTGTGTCTATTAACCAGACCAGGGGAATGACTCATACTCAATGGTTCCAATATCTCAACTCATCTGTTGCCCTCTGAAGTCCCAGCATAGGCACCCGACCCTTCATGAAATAAGTTTAGCTGATTGGTTCATTGCCTGGTTGACCCAGCGGCGATCCTTGCACCTGTGCAATGTGGTGGTGAGCCATGGATTTCGACAATGATTGCCACTCCAATGTCAAAAACTTTGGGACTGTAGCCGATCAAACCCGTATTTGGGTATCCCTAAGACCAGGATGGCTATCTGGCCTGGTGTTTGGGGAACCTTGGCCCAGGACTGAATTAAAAGGCAGTTCCGGATCGCCACACACACCGTTGTTAAAATGTGTATAGTAGACGAGATTGATTCATAACATTTTTTAACGGTAAACGATTTTGGCGACCCATTTACCCAGACACTATCTCTGAGGCACGTATGGCTGTCCAATTGGCTCAGGCTGCTGTGTATTCCAAGCCGGATTCGCAGGATGCTTTTGCCCTGCGACAAGTATTCCAGTCTATCCACGCTGAAAGTTGCCCGACATCCTACAACTTTCACATGCACACGTTCTGTTCAGATGGTCAGTTGCATCCAGAGCAACTGATGCATCAGGTTATTAGTATCGGCTTGAAAGGGTTTGCCATTACCGATCACCACACAGTAGATGGTTACCTTCAGGCTCAGCGATGGTTGGATCAATGGCGGCGGCGTCAGTTACAGGATGAAAGCTGCTATCCTTTGCCTCAACTGTGGACAGGGGTTGAGGTAACTTCCAAACTCCTGAATACGGAAGTTCATATTCTCGGTTATGCCTTTGATCCTGATAGCCTGTACATGCAGCCTTATCTGCAGCATCAGACGCCTATAGGTGAGCGGGCTGAGGCTGATCTGGTGATTGGTGCGATTCATGCCGCTGGAGGATTGGCGGTTCTGGCCCATCCAGTTCGATATCGGCGATCGCCGGAGGAACTGACGGCTGCAGCGGTTGATTTGGGGATCGACGGTATTGAGACCTTCTACGCCTATAACAATCCCGATCCCTGGCGGCCCAGCCCAGAGCAGACCCAACGGATGCAGGTTCTCAGTTCTGCCTATCAGCTTCTCAACACTTGCGGCACCGATACCCACGGATTGAGTTTGCTGCAGCGGTTGTAGTTCTCTCTTTGGTTACTGGCCGTCACTTGGGAGTCCGTCAAGTTAGATTGGATGGGTTCAAATCTAGGTTTTGAGGAGGCTTCGTCGCCTCAAAAAACCTGGACAGCCCCAAATCCTGATGTGTTACCAGTTATTCCCTTTGAGAATAACTGGTAGCTGCTTGTTTAATCAGCCACTGCAAGGGCTGTAACGAGTTGGTCGGTCTTTAGGAGATTTTCAGGAGAAAAATTACCTGTAAAGGTTGATTTGCTGTTGGCGGCGAAGCATGTGGAGCAAGATGTTTTGGTTTACTTAGAATTAGAAATAGATGGCCAAATGCTTCGCCCGTGCGGAGGGATATTTTTTCATAGAAGTCCCTAGCTGTTGGCGCCTTCCTGGATTTTACCTGGGCTGGCTGCAATGGCAGCCAGTAGACCTTCTGGATGTACGGTCAGCAAAGGTCGCCGCTGTAGCCCTTCAGTTTGCAGGATGGTGTTGCTGGCTAGTAAACCACTACTGACGGCCCGTTCCATCAATCCGCAAGCAAAGGGCATTTTGACCCAATCACCGGCAAAGAGAAGGTTGGGAGCAGGGGTTTGGGTCTCTGGGCGATCGCGGTAACTGCCGGGTGGGTAGCCAGAAAAATTCTTCTGATTGACCAACTGGCGATGTAACAGCTTGGCTCCCTGCAACTGCGGCACAATTTCATACAGTTCCTGCTCAAAGGTGGTCAGCAGAGCTTCCTGAGTAGGAAATTCTTTTTCCTTGTAGCAATAGGCGTGCAGTTCCACCACGCTGCCGCCGGTTTGCTTGGCCCAGGCGATATAGTCATCCTGGATCCGGTGATACAGGGTGATGCTATCGGTCAGACGGTAGCCAGAAAGGGAGGTGAAGTCGCTCTGTTCCCAGGGAAAGTCCCGGTCAAACCAGAAACGACAGACGGCAAATGGATCGGCGATCGCTAACTTTTCGACCTGCTGGGTCAGTGGTGTTGGGACGTCGCCAGTCATGTGACTAAACAAGCGCTTCACCCCTGGAACATCGGTGGCAAGAACGTAGTAGTCAGCGGTCAGGGTCTCCGAGGCTACGCTGGCAGCAGGAGCGGCAGCGGCCAATTGCACGCGATCGCTGTTCTGACTTAGCACCTTAAAGCGAGGCAAATTCTGCTGGGCGGGTCCCCGGAGAACTTTTCCCTGGGAGTCAAACAAAGCCCCGTGACAGGGACAGAGAAACTCCCCTTTTTCATTGGGTTGTACGGTACAGCCCTGGTGGGTGCAGGTCAAAGAAATGGCTTCCTGTCCTCCTGGTGACAGAGCATAAACCTCATCGCCCGCACCGAAATAGCGGTTAGGCTGAGACTCCGGTTGATTTAGCACTGGATTGGCGCTGACCCAAAAGGGCACATTGCGACCAGCTTTGCCCCGCTCGTAGGTGAGTGAGGCGATCTGGCCATCTTTCCAGTCAATATTGCTGACGGTGACATCGGTAACAACTTGCCCGCCGCTGTCCAAAATCGATTGAGCGATCGGTTGCACCAGACTGCGCCCCATGTCCTGACGGGTTCCCTCAAAAGCCAGACCCTCCGGATTGCCGAAAAAGTAGAAGTGGAAGAACTGCATCAGTTCGCCCGCACTCAGCACGTCCGGGGCATTCAAGCTGGACTTGGCAAATGGCAGGAAATAGAGGTCATACAGCCCTCTGGGAAAGTCCTGCTGCACCCACTCGGCAACAGAAATCTCATCCAGGCGGGAGTAGCTCCACTTGGGATGGAAACCAGTAATTTCCCGAAACACCTGCCAATGTTGGGGACTGGTCAAGTTCAAGCCCCAGCGAAATCGATTGGTCGAGGAAATTGCCAGGTCCACAATATTCCAGGGAAAGGCCGAGTGACTGGGCCGAAATATCTCAGGCTGATAGGTATCTCCGCGATACACCACGGAGTAGAAGTTGAGCGCCTTAAAGTTTTGCTTAATGTTCAGCTCATTGACCAGGCTCCAGAGGTTATAGTACTGCGGGAAAAATCCATGAAAGCCATGTTCCATCATCAAAGAGTGGCCATTGACCTCAATCGGCCAACTGGCGATTTTGCCCCCTAGTTGGGGTGATTTTTCCAGTAAGGTAACCTGAAAACCCCGCTGACTGAGTTGATAGGCACTAGCCAAGCCGGCCAGACCACCTCCTACCACCACCACACGGCGAGGGCGGCTGAGTCGTTGGGGCAAAACCAGAGTGTCCTGTTGAAAGACAGAGGGTTGGGGCTTTGTAAAACGGGAATATCCGATCGCTCCTCCGACGATGCTAACGCCAGCGAACTTGAGAACCGTGCGGCGAGAAATGAGCCGTTGCAGGGAGGAATTGGATGAGTCACTCATGTAAAGATGGAATTCTTAGCAACTGTGAAAGCAACATTAGAAGGGGTCAGGACTCAATGGATGATACCAGACAGGTATTCGACCCAGATTCAACCAAGACCAAGAGCACTGTAGGGGGCGTTTGAGCCGACAAATGAATCCTTCAAAAAACTTTACACCAGGTCTTCCGACAAAGGAACTGATTTCACCGATGAAATACTGGGATGAAACACTGGCAGTCGCCCGCCGAATTCTGACTGAGCTGATTCGCAGACGACGCAGCTTGGTATTTTGGAGTGTTTTTCCGATCGCGATTTTGCTGCTGAATGGTCTGATTATGGAGGAACGCTCGAAAACAGCTTTGCCCGAACCTTTAACCTTGGCTCAGTCAATGGAACGAGCGGCACCCGCTACCCTGGTTGGGGCAGCTTTGTTTTTTAGTTGCCTGGGAGGCACCGTTGCCACCATTGTGACAGAGCGAGAACATCGCACCATTAAACGCCTGTTTTTGTCTCCCTTAAGCGGCACCTCGTATTTTTTGGGGATTTTCACAGCCCACGGTGTTATTGCGCTGGCACAGACATTGATTGTGGCAACAACGGCAGCCCTGCTAGGAGCTAGGCTTCAAGGGGATTTTGGGTTGAGTGGTTGCATCATCTGTCTCAGTGTCCTGGCCTACGTCGGCGTTGGCTTCATCTTGGGGACTCAGTTGGCTCGCCGGACGGAAGATGTCAATGCCCTGGTAGCGACCTTCGGTGTTCCCTTATTGATTCTGGGCGGAGCCTTTGTTCCAGCGTTCATCTTTCCCAAGATTTTGCTGGATCTGGCTCAATATAACCCCATTTATCACATGAATGAAGCATTGACTCAGGTGGTCGCCAACGGCGGCGGGCTAGCTGATATTGCCCCCCATTTTTGGTTTTTAGTGATTTTCGCTAGTTTGATGCTTGTAACTGGATGGGCCTCCTATCGACGCATGCTGCAAAACGAGCGGCGTCTGTAAACAGCCACTGCTCATCAAAAGCTAGCAGCAGATGACGGATGCAGCTTGATTATAGACAGAAAAACTACTCCCTCCTCCTTAACGCTCAAGGAGGGAGTAAATCGCATGCAGGTATCGGTGGAAAAAATCTAAATTTCGCCTGAAAGGAATTAATCCGACCAGCTTAATCAGTTAATGAACCGGAAAGTTAGGTGAGTCAGACACTACCCACCAACCGTCGGGAAGCCCTGGCGCCAATGGACTAACCTTCGACAACTTTTTCCTTAAACAACTTACCAGCACTAAAGGCTGGAACTCGGGTGGCGGGAATCTGGATAGCCTCACCAGTGGAAGGATTGCGTCCTTCACGGGCTTGGCGATCGCGAGGCTCAAAAGTGCCAAAACCAACCAGGGTTACCTTATGACCCTCGGCAACTGAGTCCATAATTGTTTCTAGCATTGCGGTCAAAACAGCATCCGCATCTTTTTTTGTGACATTGGCTTTTGCCGCTATTTGATCAATTAACTCACCCTTGTTCATAATTTGCGATCCTCACAATGGTTGCTGTGATTATACTTGAGGGTTTTAAAAGTGCAAGAGTTTTCTCTATCAATGTTTAATCTTTTTTCAATCAGACATCAGCAAGAAGACTCAGGATTTCTCTGCCCATTCCTCAAAATGCCCGAAGCATTATAGCAATTCCAGCTCATTTGGCAAGAAAATTCCAATGATTTCATCATTTAATGTCTGCTGACAATCAACTGGTATAGATCAAGAACCTCTGCCTTGGAGAAATACCTGACATTCGTCTTGGAGATTTTCTTCTTAGTGGAGGGATGCAGTTATTTCAGGCGGTCATGTCCATTATTAAGCATTGGTCAGATCAGCCAATCCATTAGCTAAA
>Ga0272446_1003371_pt1 | contig 20243 bp, 31 predicted proteins | sample YNPCB0061_FD_194587 | JGI IMG/M metagenome (GOLD analysis project Ga0272446, IMG submission 194587) | Hot spring microbial mat communities from Yellowstone National Park, WY, United States - YNP-CB-006-1 | ecosystem: Environmental > Aquatic > Thermal springs > Hot (42-90C) > Sediment | place...
CGTTCGATTACGTTCGCCATGCGCCGACCGTCTACGAAATGACGAAGCGTCTCTGGAAACTGGGAGTTCCCGCCATGCCGGTCTATCATGGCGACACGGAGATCGATTTCCTCAAACGCTACCTGGATGCCGGCGTGACCTACATCGGGCTGGGCAAGCCCGTTCGCGTGCAGATGGGCGGGGCGTACCTGCGGAAGATCTTCTACGATCCCGCTTTTGAGTTCGCGGCGAAGCACAGCGTTCTGCTGCATGGGTTCGGGGAGACCGGGCAGAACATGGCGGTCTATCCGTGGACCAGTCTGGATTCCAGTGCTTGGCTTGCTGCCGCTGTCAACGGCAACGTGTTCATCGTTCGATCATCAAACGGCTCCCCAGCCCGCGTTCGTCTTGGAACGCGCCGCCGGGATGGAACGCTATCGATCTACCATCTTCCTAAGGAGGTGCGACGCGAGTGGGAGTCCCAAGTGCGGGAGCTCGGATACGATCCCACGGCTTTGCAGCATATAGAGTTTGAACGTGCTTCGTACAATGTTTCGTGGATGATTCGCTACGCGGGCATGAAACGAATTCCGCGAGCCAATTCTTGGAGAAGCATACTATGATCCCATTTCCTTCCGGGGCGCGGAGCGAAGCGCGTGAGAAACTCGTACAAGCTCTTCGCGAGTACCTATCGACGGATGGCTGGCTGACGGAAGCCATCGATCCCTCCCATCTCGAAGGTACGCCAGAACGCGTCGTCAAGATGTATGAGGAGTTCTTCGCGGGAGTCGGGGAAGATCCACAGTTAGTGCTCAACACTGTATTTCGCGCGGAGAACAGCGAGATGGTGACCGTCTACGATATCCCGATTACCAGCGTTTGCGCTCACCATATCCTCCCGTTCTACGGGAGGTGCCACGTCGCTTACATTCCGCAGGATCACATCATCGGGCTAAGCAAGATTCCCCGTCTGGTGGACATCCTGTCCCGCCGGCCTCAGGTGCAGGAGAACCTAACGACCCAGATTGCTGACAATCTGATGGGAAGTCGTTTGGCTCCGCGCGGCGTGGCAGTCTGCATCGATGCTATTCACACTTGCATGTCATGCCGCGGGATTCGCGCTCACGGCGTGACGAGGACGACGGCGCTGCGCGGGACGTTTGAGCAGGAGCCTGGAACGGTCACGGAATTCATGAATGCGATTCGGAGGCTGGAAGTATGAATGTCAAATCCGATCGGCTGAAAGCCGCTCTGAAAATTCTCGATATGGTTCCCATGCGCGCCGGCATTCGGCCATCTGAGTTCGTACGCATGGAGGTCGAGTCGAAGCGGCTGTCTTTCAGCCTCGCTTCGGATCTCATCGGAGTCGTTTCCGTTCCTTTCGATGGGAGCGCTGACGGCGTGCCGAAGGAGTTCTTCTTCGATCGCGGCCAGTTTCTTCCCCTTGTGCAGTCCTTGGCGGATGGCAGGGATGTGGAACTGTCGACGAACGGGGACTCCGTCGTGTTGCGCCAAGGATCTAAGCGCGCCACATACAAGGCGCTGGAGAAAGTAGCGGGATACGGCAAGATTCAGGAGCCCGCAGAACAGGGGATTGTGCTGGATTCGGTGGTGCTGGCGGAAGTTTCTTCCGCCATGAACTACATCGGCAAGGCTAGCATGAGCCCAGAGCTGATGGCTGTCTGGTACGATCCTACGCTCCCTGGATTCCTCTCTACCGATCGTTTCTCCGTCTATGCCTCCAAACACCGTCTCAAGTCCAAACAGCCCATTGTGCTTCCGGCTGCTCTTGCGGCCGTCTGCTGGCCGGGCGTGGTGCTTCATCCCGGGGAGGCTTGGGTCACTGTGACGTCCCCGGAAGGGCGGTTTCAGCAATCGATGATGAAGGAAATGGCGCAACAATTTCCCGCGAAGGCGGTGCGGCGGGCTGTGGATGGCGCCTCCAAATATCCTGTGCACGCAAGGTTCCGAGCTGGCAGAGTGGCGGATGCATTGGGGCGCATGCGCTCCTGTCTCCCATCGACGGCGGTTGATACGGCTTCCGTTCGAGCTGATTTCTCCCCCGGCAAATTGGTCCTTCAGCTGGAAGCCAGCCAGGTCGAGATCAAGGAGACGGTGAAAGTGGAGGCGGAGACGGAGTCCTCCCAGACCTGCGATTGGCTGCTTGTGAGTCTGCTTCCATTTCTGACGGATCTTCCGTCGGATGCGGTGGTGGAGGCGGCTTGGGAGGACGCATCTCCATTCGCTTTTCGCTGCCGTCAGCCGGATCGTATATTGTTGAGTCCGAGGAGAGCCTAGGAGGTTGAAATGACAGAAGGCGGCCGAGTGTTTCGCGAGCCAGATTTTCGTCTTGCACGGGACGAACGAGGTTCATACGTCGATATCGATGGCTTTCGTTTTCACGTCGTCGGGGAGGCCATAGACTACCTGATGACACAGTACGGCATGGGAAGGAATCTCGCTTCAGATAGGGTAGTGAGATTCATTTTGATGAGTTTTCTGGGCGAGCCGACGCCCGCAAACGAAGGCGGTCTTCAGAACCGTTCAGATCTGGACGAAACCGGGAGGCGGTGAATGGCGGATCTGTGGCGGGGCATTCTGGATTCTTCATCTCTTCTAGTCGCTTCGAAGAATTCTGGCTGCCTTGGGTGCCCTCTGGAGAAACAGAAGCCGAAACTGATGGGATGGGAGGAGGTGCGGGGACGGCTCATTATGATCTGGGGACAATCGCCCGGACGGGAGGAGGTGGAGAGAGGGGCAGCCTTCGTCGGGCGCAGTGGGAGGTGGCTGTGGAAGGAGCTCGCTAAGGTCGGGATTACGCGGGATCAGTGTGATGTGCAGAATGTGATGCGCTGCCGCCCGGTCTCGCTGAACGAACATGGGCGCGATTACGATCGCGATCCTTCTCCTGCGGAACTGCGGCACTGCGCTCCGTACAACGTCGTGGCGCTGAGGAAGAACGGGGGCAGAGCGGTGCTGCACCTCGTTTTCGGCAAGGTCGCGGCGCGTCAGCTCCTGGGGCGGGAGTACGACGTCGATCGTCCTTTCCTCTGGAGCGAATCCCTTTCGGCTTGGGTCGCGACGTTGGATCATCCATCCTATTTCCTCCGCGGCGCCCCGAAATGGCGCCTGGAACAGTTTCGTGCGCGTTTGAAAGGCGCCATTCGGAAACTGAAGTTTTCCGGTCGATGGGACGATGTGCAGCGAGCAGATGTTCGGTGGGCGGAGGAGAAAAGCCTGCGAGCCTTGATGCAGCAAGCGCGCGATACCGGGGAGCGCGTGGCTGTGGATATCGAGGATGAGACGACGGAGGAGGGGCGTCGAATTCTGCTGATCGGGTTTTCCATCGATGGGAAACGAGCGCTCGTCGCTCCGGTTGACCATCCGGCTTGCAGCCGAAACGAGAAACTGGTCTCTTTGATTCGTGAAGTGCTGGAGGACGGGAAAATCAGAAAGACCTTTCACTTCGGCGCCTACGACTGCGACAGCCTCCGACGCGTTCTGGGCGTGGAAGTACGGGGATACGATTTCGATACGCAGCACGCTCACTACCTCTACCAGCCTCACCGCCGCGCTCACGGCCTGGAGGTGATAGCGTCACAGGAGTATCCTGAGTTTGCTGGCTGGAAGGAATTGGTCAAATCGGAGTACCGGCAACTGAGTCTGGTGCCTCTGGAGACGCTGGCGCGCTATAACGGCATTGATTGCATTCTGACGAAGCGGATCGAAATGGATCTCCGCGGCAGAATCAACGAGGCTTTGGCGCGCGTGTACGCCTATGCTGGCCGAACGTTGTACCGCATGGAGCAGACCGGACCGTACCTGGATCAGAGGTCGTTGCGGCAGCTTCGTCCGCTTATTCAGCTGAGGCTGGAGGAGACGGTTCGCAAGCTCCGCTCCATTGCGGATGATCCGAACTTCAATCCGGCTTCCAGTCAGGCTGTCGCGTCACTGGTCTACGATCGGCTCGGATATCCCGTCGACGGGAAGCGAACGACAGATAGCGATACGCTCTCCATTCTCCGACAGCGACGAAACCATCCCGCCATTGACCTGATTCTCCGATATCGCGAGCTGTCGAAGATCGAGTCCACTTACCTGAGGAACTACGAGGAGAGCTCCGAAATGAATGGCGGTCAGGTACGCACGCGGTGGTATCTGACGGGAGCCGTGACGGGCAGGCTGAGAAGTGGCGGAGACGGCCAGCGGGGCAGGATCAACATGCAGAATTTGCACGGATCCCCGCATCTGCAGAACCTACTCGTCTCGGATGTCGATTGGCGCGATGCGTTGGAAGAAGGCAAGGATCCGGTGGAATTGGGCGATGTTCGAGTATTCCTGGCACTGGACTACAGCCAGATTGAGATTCGCATGCTGGCTGAGTGCAGCGGGGACGAGTTGCTCATCAGCCAGTTTCGCGAAGGCATGGACATTCACTGCGCCGTAGGGCATGCTCTCGATCCGAAACTGTCACACGAACAGATTCGGAAAGACAAGAATCTGAGGACGTTCATTAAGGGCTGTCATTTCGGCATGGTCTACGGGCTGAGCTCCGATGGGCTGCACTACTATCTGCAGGCTCAGGGAGTTCCAGCCAAATTGGAAGACGTGAAACGGTTCGTCGAACGGTATTTCAGAACATACCGCGGCGTGAAACAGTTCATCGACGATATGCGCCAGTTCGCATCTGAGAAAGGGTACGTCACCACGATCTTCGGTTTTCGAAGGTATGTCGGGGAGGAGTACGACGAGGAGCGGACCACGAATCCGATGAATCAAGCCGTGAACTCCCCCATCCAGGGAGCGGCGCACACGTTGCTCCTCCAGGCATTGGCGCTTCTGGAGATGAAGCCATCCCGCTACAAGGTGCTGGGGACGCCCATCATGGAAGTGCACGATGCTATCGTCTTCTCCGTTCGCCTCGCGGATCTTCCACGCGCCTACAGAGTGGCGAAGAAATTGCTCGAGCAGGATGTTCCTGCGGAGCTGGAACGTGGCTTTCGCCGGGCAATTCGCGTGCCCCTCGTGAGCGAGGCGACAGCAGGGTTTCGCTACGGCACGCAGGTAGATGTGAACGAGGAAACGACTGTGGAATCGTTTCTGGAGCGGTGGCGCGCCAAACACGCGGAGCTGGAGAAGCAATACCGCGAATCGTATATTGTATCGTGAGCAAGACGGGGAACAAGCCGAAGGATCTGGCCGCGCGTCTCCGAATTGACTCCGCCGAATTGGCTTCGGAGCTCTGCGATCAGCCCCGGCTCTTTTTCGAGGCGAATGTGCGCCGGGTGGCGCTAACGCGCGAACGGATGAATCTGGAGCTGGAGCTGAAGGCTGCGCGGGCTGACGCCTTGCTTCGCCTTCGGGAAGAGCATCCAGGAAGCACGGTGCAGGTTCTGGACGCTTACGTTAGTTCGGATCCGGTTGTTCGCGAGTTGGAGGCGCGTCTGGCGGACGTGGAGTTGAGGGAGGAGGAATCGAAAGTGCTCGTCGAGGCGTTTCGACAACGGCGCGAGTGTTTGTCGCTGCTGCTAGACCAGAACAGGGCGGAGATTGGGCTTGGCGGTCTGCGCCGTCGAATCGAGAGCAAGTATCCGGGCAGGTGAGCAATGGCAATCGATTTTCTGGTCGTGGCTGGATGGATCATTATCTTCTTCATTGGGCTCACCACGGCGGGTATCCTGTGGATCAGGACATACTGGATTTCCCGTTCGGCGAGCCATCACTGGAACATGGTCATGAGCCGCAAGATGTCAGAAGAAAGGAAGGACAAAGATGAGTGATTGGAAAGCGCAGACGCGCGAAAACGTCAAGAAACGGCAATCCGGCGGGCGTTTCAAACTCGCCGAGGGCGATAACATCATTCGAGTGCTGCCGAATCCGGTGGGGCTTCAGTATCCCCCGTTTGCGGAGTACTTGATCCACCGGGATGTCGGACCCGACCACCGAATCGTTCGGTGCGGCAAGAAATTAGACGGATCCGGCAAGTGCTGGCTCTGCGATCAGATCGCGAAGATGAACGCCAGCGGCAACGCGCGCAAGATGCAACTCGCCGCCCAGATGGCGCCAAAGGAGGAAATGGTCGTCCAGGTGGCTGTGCTGGACGAGCGCACGGGGAAGCTCCAGGGGCCGATGGTCTGGACGCTGAACTCCAGCGGCGGCCGTTCCATCGGGATCAAGCTCCAGACTCTGTTGGCAAAAGAGGGCCGGAGCTACGAGCATCCGACTAAGGGGCGCAATCTGCTCGTGACTCGGACCGGGACGGGTCTTCAGACTCAGTATTCGGCGTTTGAGCCGGACGAGGAACCTTCCAAGGTGCCTGAGTCCATTCTTCAGGGGCTGAAGCCCTTGGAAACCCTCGTTCCGAAATATAACGCGGAGGAACAGAAGGCGGCGTTGTACGGCAGGAAGCTCGAGGAGGAGTCCGGCGACTTGATCGAGGACGAGGAGGAGGAGAAGCCCAAGAAGAAGGGCAAGTTCTCCGACGAGGACGAGGAGGAACTCGAAGACGAGGAGGAGGAATCCGAGGAGGAGTCTGAAGACGAAGACGAGGAGGAGTCGGAAGACGAGGACGAGGAGGAGGAGTCTGAGGACGAGGACGAGGAGGAGTCTGAGGACGAAGACGAGGACGAAGAGGAGGAGTCTGAGGACGAGGACGAGGAGGAGTCTGAGGACGAGGAGGAGGACGAGGACGAGGACGAGGAGGAGTCTGAGGACGAGGAGGAGGACGAGGACGAAGACGAGGACGAGGACGAAGACGAGGACGAGGACGAAGTTCCTGTTCGGAAGCCCGCTCCGCCGAAGCCCGCCCCATCGAAGTCCACTCCACCGAAGCCGGTTCCATCGAAGACCGCCCCGGCCAAGAAGGTCGCCGGAAAGGTCGGCCCGATCGTGGTGAAGCCGGGGAAGGCTCCCGGTAAGCCGAAGCAGGGAAAGTGACGTGAAGAAGAAGGATCCGGCCTCCATCCTTGAACGCGTGCGCAAACGGTTGCGCCACGAGCCCCGTTCGTGGCAGCCGAAGCGATGGCTCGATCTCGGAGAAGCCCTGAATCCTGTGCTGGGGGATCCCGAACGCGGGATCCCCTATGGCAGGATCATAGAGGTGAGCGGAGAGTCAAGCCACGGCAAGAGCGCTTTCGCACTAGATCTCCTAGCTGCCGCCCAGAATGACGGGGCTTTCTGCATCTGGGTCGATTTTGAGAATTCCTGGGATCCAGAATGGGCTTCCCGTCGCGGCGTGCGCACGGAAGAGGTGGTGATCGTGCAGCCGATCGTGGGAGTCTTTCCAGGGGAGAAGGAGCCTCGTCTGAGTACGGCGGAGGAGGTGCTGGCGGAAGCCGAGGCCGTACTGGCCGAGCACTACAAGTCCGCCTCCGGCCAGCCTCAATTTCTGGTGCTAGATTCCGTGGCGTCGATGCTTGTCGAGGGCGAAGCCGAAGCAGGAGTCGTTGGGCAGAACATGAGGACTCGTCTGAACCTGCCCATGTTTCTGAGCGGGCTTCTACGCCGATGGATCGGACTGTTTCAGACATTCGAAACGACCGCGATTTTGATCAATCAGCTCCGCGCGAATCCCATGGCTTGGGGCGATCCGTACTATACTCCAGGCGGGAAGAGTCTGCCTTTCTACGCCCACTCCCGCGTTCGAATGAAGCGAGGCGCCAAGGGCGGTCGCATCCTTCGGGCGGGAAAGATCGTAGGCATTCATGGTATTTTAAGGAATGACAAGAACAAGATCGGCGGCGTAGAAGGAGAGATGTGCAAGTTTCGGATCTACTTCGACGGCGAAAGCGAGTTCACTCATGCAGATGAGAAAGAAGAAACAGATTGAGGAGGGCGGGGCTACCTCCGCCGCGACGCAGGATGCCGGAGCCCCGCAGCCGGCCAGAACGGATAGGCGCGCGGAGGTGCTGCGGGAGTTGTTACGCATCTGCGGCCTTCTGATCGCGGACAGCGTCAATTGGGACGATGTGGAGCGGAGATCTGAGGAACTGTTTCGCGGGGCGTCGATCCAGGACCAACAGAGCATGCTGGCAGCGTTGGATGCTGCGATCGGACGCGTTCGAAGCGGTCTCGTCAAAGCCGGTGGCATCTACAGGTTTCGGGAGATTGTGAATGAGTGATTCCGTGCTGCCAATCAAACTCCGCCCCAGGAGGCTGTCTGAGCTCGTCGGGCAGAAGGCGATTGTGGAATCCATCCGGAAACAATTCGCGAGTAGTCGCGTGCCCCGCGCGTGGATGATCTACGGTCCGAGCGGATGCGGGAAGACTACCATCGCGAGAATACTGGCGCTTTCGTTTCAGATTCAGAAGCCAGAGGATGGTGAATTCGGGGAGCCGACGGACGCTCTGTGGCAGCGTTACGAAGAGTTTCAGATCGCGGAGATCAACGCAAGCCAGATCAACGGTGTCGAAGCCTTGGGCAAGATCGCGGAGGAGAGCCAGTATCTTCCGACGCCGCCTTCACGATCCCGCGTCTACATTCTGGACGAAGCCCAACGCATCAGCGACGCCGCTCAGAATCTATTGCTGAAACATTTCGAGGACGGTCCTCAGACCACTATCTGGATCGTGTGCACTACGGCGCCCCAGAAGATTTTACCGACTGTGAGGCGTCGCTGCTATACGGTGAGAGTCGCGGGGCTGTCGGATGCGGCTATGATGCGGCTCCTGAAACGCGCCTGGCGGGAGCTGAAATGCGCGCGGCCAATTGAGGAGCTGAAAGAGGCGTTGGACAGATTCGGCGTCACCAGTCCGGCTCTTGTGCTGATGGCGGCGGAGAAGTTCGCGGGCGGGGCTTCCGCCAATGAAGCCGTCATGGCCGGGGATGTCGAAGCGGATACGTTGGAGATCTGCCGCGCCCTCGCGAGAGGGGACTGGGAGGCGGTTCGACGCCATGCCGGACGTCTGAATGCTGAGGAAGGGAGGTCGATGCGTCTGGCGGCGATGAGCTACTTTCGGACGATGTTGATCAACGAGCGTGGCGCAGCGGCCGCCAGGGCGGCGGAAGCTATTCGCATCCTTTCCGAGTATCCTCCGATAGAGGATCCCGCGTTGAACGCTTGGCTGGCATCGTGCTTCTACCGCATCTGTGCGAGGAGCGGCAAGGGATGAGGATTCTTGGCGTCATCGCTTCGCGCCATCGTGGATGGGATGCATCGCTCCCGGTATCCGAACAGCTCGGAAGCGATGGCGACCGAAGAAAGATCGAAGAACTATTGAACGAGCTGCTTCGCGAGTTCGGCGACGCTTTGCTCATCGTCGGACTGGGGGCGGATTGTGGGATCAACCGCTTCATTCGCGAGTGCTGCCAGGAGAAAGCCATTCCCTATGTGGAAGTCCGGATCGGATTCAGCCAGCACGTTCCTTCGGCTCTGCGGGAGCTCTGTCTGTTGGCGCGTCATGAAGCGGTGGCCGCGTTATGCGGGGAAGTACGCATTCTGCTCGGACGCGGCAGAATGGGGCACATAGAGGACCTCATTCATGTGTTGCGGAGGCAGCACGTGCCTTTCGTAGCGCTTGACGAGGAGTGGAACGTCGTGGAGGATTATCATGGTTGAGCCCGATCCAGATTTCGAACTGACCCCGGAATTGATCGAGGCTCTTCGAAAGAGATCCGTGAGCCGGAACCCGAATCGGAGGGCCGCCAGCCAACTGGGAGCCGCTGTTAGCCTTCGGTACACGAGCGCAGACCGTCGACGAATGACCACGAGACGGGCGGCGGCGATTCGCGAGACCTACAAGCTGTGTCGGGATGCTTGGAGGAGGGATGAACAGCAAAGCCAAGGGCAGTGAGTTCGAGCGAAGAGTCGCGAACATGATTCGGGACGAATTGGGTCTATCGCGCGATGAAGCGTTTCGGACTCCTATGAGTGGGGCTCACTTCGCTCTTGGCACAGGAGTGGATATTCAGCTCAGTGGAAGGGCTCTGGCGCGATTTCCGTTCGCGGTCGAATGCAAACATGTTCGGACCTGGACTCCGAGCGCCATGCTTCAGACTCCCCTTCGGAGGCAGGAGGAGATGTGGCTGCGGCAGGTCGTCCAAGGGGCCTCGTCCACGGGGCTGATGCCGGCGCTCATCATGTCCGGTCACCGCACGGATATCTGGGCCGCGACCTACGACGACGGTCGCCTGGAGGTGCGGGCGCCCAGAGCCCATTTTCTCTTCGATGGAAGATTATGGGTCATGGTGCTGTTTCGCGAGTTTCTCCGCGCGGTCAAATCGTATAGTGTTTCCGGAGGCGTCTCATGGTCACCATGACGATTTCAAAGCGGTACACTTTCGAAGCCGCTCATCGACTTCCCAGACATCCCGGCAAGTGCAAACACCTCCACGGGCATAGCTACGAGCTCGAGGTAAGGATCCGAGGCCAAGTATCTCTAGATACGGGATTCGTTCTGGACTACGGGGAGTTGAGTAGAATTCTGAAACCTGTCGTCGAATGCCTGGATCACGAGTACCTGAATGTGCTGATCACGTATCCATCGGCCGAGGTGATTGCGTGGTGCATTTGGTACTACGGCTTCGATCTGGATCCGAATGTGACGGTCTCTGTTCGGGAGACGGTGCGCACGTCGTGTTCGACGTTCGATCAAGGCGGAGACATCGAACAAATGGAACGCCTGGCGCGGATGCCGGATCCCGAAACGGTAGGCCCGTTTCCTGTTTCTGAGGAGTGGAACGGCGATTGGACATCGTTCGTACTTCACCGTCAGATTCGCTGGAAAGGGGCGTTGGAGTTTCTGCAGGAAGCGTGGATGGAGGGTCGAAACGCGTATGGCACTGGTCTATCCGATCGCTGAGTATTTCGAGAGCATTCAGGGCGAGGGACCGTACACCGGCGCCTTCATGCTCTTCATTCGACTCGCCGGCTGCAATGTAGGCCGGTATCAGGATCAGCAGTTCGAATCGGAACTGAAACTGTTTCCACGGCACTCTGTCTGCCAGTCGGCGCTCGGCGCGAAGTTTCTCTGCGATACGGACTACCATTTCGCGGAACGGCTGGATCTGGAGCCGCTGATCCAACGAACGAATGCGCGCCATGTCTGCCTGACTGGAGGGGAGCCGTTTCTCCACGATCTCCTGCCCATCGTCAAAAGAGTGGTGGATCTTGGGAAGGTTCCTCATGTCGAGACGAGCGGCACTCTGCCAATTCCTGATGACGTGTTTCGGCAGGCTTTCGTAGTCTGCAGCCCCAAGATCGGTTTCCTGCCGGCCAATCGCGGGAAGATCCATCACTACAAGTTCGTACTGTCGCGCGAGGACCTGGCGGAGGAGCCATCGCAGGTCTGGCAGCGACTCCTCTCGGTCATGGGGGAGGATGAGGCTCTGTGGACTACCGTCAGTCTGCAGCCGGTGAACGGTGTTCACAGCATTGATAAGGATCTCGCTATTCGAATCATGAATGTGCTGCACTCCGCGCCAGATTGGGTCGAGCCCTCGCTCAGCCTCCAGATTCACAAAGTTCTTGGTCTAAGGTAAACACCTTAGGCGGGTCTAGGGGAAATCTTTCCTTGACATCCTTCCGGAACCTTCTTACTATGGGTCATAGGCGCTGAAAGGCGCCATGGAAGGAGAAGAAATGGCAGATGAGCTCGTTCACGTTCCCGATTCCCTCGTGAAACCGGATCCTCTGGATCTGGAACAGGTGTTTCGGCAGGGAACGAGGCAACTGATATACCTCGACACCTCCGCCAGCATGACGGATTACCTGGCTGGAGGGGCTTCCGTGTTCGGCTGCGCCTTGAGCCGAGGTGCGGCGGCGGTTCACCTATTGGTGGACTTCCTGAGGAGTTGGCCGGGAGCTTTCGATCTGTATCAATTCAGCTCCCGCGTCAGTTCTTTGAGCCAGGTTGAGGATGGTCTCCGGCGGCATCTGAGGAATGGGGATGAAGCCGCCGCGCGGGCAGCGTTCGACAGCGTGCCGTTCAACGGAGCGGATACGTTGATCTACACCGCCTTTCTCCATGCGGCGAAACGTGTTGAGTCAAAGCGGGGCGCTACGGAAATGTTTGAAGTCCTCCTGCTGACGGATGGATATGACATCTATCTGTGCAGCTGGACTCCCTCTGTGGACAGCCCGCTCACACAGACGGTGCGCAAATTGAAGGAATCGCTCGTGCGCGTCAGCGTGTTTCACATTCTTCCGAAGGACAGCCTCGACAGCTATCAGTTCTGCCAAGAGCCGTTGAGGGAGATCTGCCGTCTGACGGGCGGGCGGTATGTTCAGGTGTTCGACGCCGAGAGTTTTCGAGCCGCGATGGTCTCGTATAAGGAGCGTTCGCGGCTTCCTGAAGGTTTGAGATTGCTCACGGAAGGAGAAGGAAAATGAAGCACATACCGAAACAGGATCTGGAAGCCTACATCGAGGTAAGCGACAGGCTGAGGGAGGCGACAAAGCTCAAGGAGGAGCTTCGCCGGCGGATTCTGCAATGCCTGGACTCCGGCATGTCTGCGCCCAGCGGATATGCGGTCATCGCGGAGCACCAGCAGCGGACCAGCGTGCCCTGGCAGGAGGAAGCTCACCGTTGGCAGCAGATTGCCCGGGACTACGCGACCCGCCTCGGAATCCCGCCATCGGAATTTGCCCGCCACTATGTCGAGTATCCTCCCTCCGAGGTGGTGATTCTGCGCGTCTCCCGTAAGGCGTAGGTGCAGCCATGACACCAGATGTGAAGAAGGAAATCCGCGATACCTGCGAACTCTATAAGGATTTCGGCGGGGATCCGATGGTACGAGTTCGCGCTCAGCTTCGCGCAGCTCACAAGCTGATCAAACTGTGGCCCAGAATCGATCCGATGGGATCTCGCAATGATCAAGTGCCTCCGAAGATGCGCCGTGCCATCGCAGCCTACAATCTCGCGGCCCGGGCGTCCACGCTCGGAGAGCAAGAAGCGGCTGCGCTGGCGGCACTCCGCTCTGTTCAGGCGTATCTGGAATCGTTCGGAGTGAAACTGCCGGATATTGACCAGGCGCTTTCCGCTCCGAAGAAGACGGTTCGCAATCCGAACTTCGACGCCTTCATCAACGCGCTTCGGTCCGTGGCGGGAAAGTATGTGGAGATCCAGACGCATGATGGGGATGACAAGATCGTGGCGCCTGGAAGAATCTCCTACGGCATTCGGTACGATGGATGCCGTGCTGGCGCTCATGCGGCTCGCGCCGAACTGGAGTCGATCCTGGTCGCGCTGGGCGTGCGCCAAGATCAGGCGGCTTCCATTGCGGCTCTCGTGCGGGAGGTCTACGAGGGCAGCCAGACCGCCCCGCCGAAGTCCGCCAAGGTGCCCTCAGTGTCTGCGAGCGCTTCCGCTGCCAAGCGTCTGGAGGCTTTTCGCCACGGGGAAACGCCGTACCAGCAGAAGATGGGTGTGCTGTTTCGTCTTCTTCTCTCCCGGCAGGGGGAGGTGTTGGCTATTTCGGAGCTTGGACGCGCCGTCGGAACTCCGGATGCTTGGAGAATGTGCCGCCAGTTTCAAGCGGATGGGGAAGCCAACGGAGGATGGACGGTGGAATTCCCCGCTCGAGGTAAGGTGATATTTCGGGTGGGAAGGTAGAATTTTCCTTGACATTCTTTCGGAACCTTCTTACTATGGGTCATAGGCACAGGAAGGTGCCGAAGGAAGGAGAAGGAAATGTCGCTAATGACCGAAGAGGAGAGAAGAACGATCCTTCCTCCGGGGATCTGGGTCAAGTCGAAATGCGATCGCTGCGGCCGCCCTCTCGGGGCGAAATTGTACTACCGCGGCGCTCGTGGTGAGTATTGCAGCGAACAGTGCCTCATCGAGGCGCAAGATTTTCCAGAGACGAAAAGGAGAAGAACCATGATCAAGAAGAAGTCCATGAAGAACAAGTCGGCTCAGCCGCAGGCTGAGGAAGTCAAAGCGACCCCGATCGCGAAGAAGAACGGGAAGAAGACGAAGTCGGCTTCGGCTTCCGTCCCTCCGCCCGCGCCCGAGCCCAAGTCCAAGCCGTCGCCCGCTCCGGCTGCCAAGAAGGCGGTCATCTCCAATCCTTTCCGCCCTGGCAGCGTACTCCACGCTGCTTTTCAGCGCCTGCTCGACAGGGGGCAGCTAACAATGGCCGAGATGTTCGAGGGGCTCCCCTCCGCGGATCCCGGCCGCTTGATCGTGGATATGCGCTACCGCGGCCGTCGCGAAGGCTTTGAGCTGAAGCGAACGGAAGAAGGCAAGTTCCAGGTCGTCGCGGCGGGCTGATCCGCCAGAAAGGCGCAAGCCATGGACTCCCATGACGGGATCAGGGAGTGCGGACAGACCGATACCTCAGCAACCATCGCAGACGAGGCGCGCGACCTCCGCAGGTATCTGAGTCTCATCAGGGTGATGGCGGCTGCCGCTGCTGCGCGCGAATTGTGCCGGCGCGGAATTCCGGCGCCGTCTGGCACCTGGCAGTACGCCAGAGGCTGGGCGGACCTGATGCGCGAGATGCGCAATGCGAGGGCATCGGACGGTCCGTTGTCGCTGGACGTGGTGCGTATGATAGCATCTGGCTCATCGATCGACGAGCCACGGCGGGAAATCATGGAAGCAGGTCTGCTTCTGAGTCGGATGCAGCACGGATTCATCCCGCTTGATCCGTGCCCGTCCGAGGAATATCAACGTGGCTGGGAGGCCGCATGCCAAGCGCTGAGGGAATCACCCGAGGCGCGCCTGCTGGTCGAGGCGTTGGCGGAGGTGAGGGAGGGAAAGCGATGAAAACGACTAACTGCGGGCCCCACTTGGCCCGCCGAGCGGCGGTGCTGGAACTGCTATCCGGCGGAATGGATTATTGCACATCCGAGCCGATGGTCGTCGCCGCGTTGGAACGCGAGGATGCCCTTCTCGCCGCCACGACATACCTGGCGGCGGGAGGGAATCCCGGCTTGCTGTTCGTCCATAGCACGTTCTTTTCCTCATGTGCAAGATTGCAGGATCAGTTGGCGAGGACGAAGGCGGAACAGGTCGCGGCCCGGTTCGGGAGCCAAGCCAAGCACGAAGTCTCCGAGATTCTGTGGCCGACTCCGATGTTTCGTTTCGATTGATGCTGTTCCCGGCCTATCGGTCACTCGTATACAATAGCACATGATGCGTGCAAGAGGGCCGCGCCATCCGAAATGGCGTGGCGGCGTAACGACGAACAGCAACGGCTATCTGCGCTATACAGCAGGACCGTTGCGGGGAAAATACGTTCACAGAGCCATCGCTTCGAAGCTCTGGGAACAACGGTATGGTGAGCCGATGCCATCGTACTACGAAGTTCACCATCAGGATTTCGACAAACAGAACAACGCGCCCGAAAACCTCCTCATACTCGGGCCGGGACTTCACGAGTCCTCCCACGCGAGGGGATGGAAGCGCAACGGCAACGGGACGTTTCGGCAGAAATGGGAAACAGAATGATCAACCGCAGACCGATTCCGTATCCGACGGCGAGTGCTTCGCGCTTGGCGGTTCTGCACGAATTTCTTGCGGACGCGACTCATATTCTGCTCACGCTTCAGAATATGATTGCCAAGATCGGGGCTCCGCCTTCGCTTGAAGCGTCGTGGCGGCTTCGCATTCGAGTCTGCTACCGCAGGGTGCGGTATTGCGAACAGAGCCTGCGTGAGCGTTTGCTCGGGCGTCCCGAAGCGGAGCTCTGCCAGCTGGATCTCCCACAATCCGATGACGCGACGGCTTGGGCGGCTTGTGCCGTGACTACGGCGAATTGCGCCTGCGGCGCTCTGGTGCTGGCGTGGCCGTTGCCGGAGGATTATGACCGAGATCTGCTGCGGTACAGAGAAGCCGTGTTCAGCCACGGTCTGTGCATTAGCCGCATCGTCGACGTGGTCGACGATATAGAAGCCTGGATCAGTCTGAGGACTGGGCAGGTCTCCCGCCTCATTCACTAGGGCGAACACTTTACTTCCCTTCTAAGGTGAAATTTTCAAGTCTTCCGAACCGATTTTCCTTGACCTTCCATTGGAAGGTTCCTATTATAGAGTTGTAAGGAAGGAGAAGGAAAATGATCCAGAACGAACTGCAACAGAGGCTGAACTCGAAGATGGAGATGGAAATCTCCGCCACGTTCGAAGCGATTGCCCGCCTGAAGGCCGTGGTCGAGGCGGTGGCGGCGGAAGCGGAGAATCGTCCGAGTTGGGAGGCATGGGCGTCTCTCACGGCCGCCCACGAGAACATCGCTATGGCCCTGGCTCAGCTCGGAGACCTTTCCGAGGTGAAGAAGCTTCATATCGAGTGGTGAGGAAGGGGAAGGAAAATGCTTGAGAAGGACAAGTTCGGGAACTTGCTCTACATGCCCACGCGGGAAGAGGTAGAATCCGTGAAGGAAGGGGATCTGCTTCTTTCCTGCTTCGGCAGGATGGAGCGCGTGACGAGGGTAGCCTACCGTGGAACAGACATCCACGGCAGGGCTTACGTCGGCGTGTATCTGGAGTGGGGAGCTGACGCCTCGATCAGCTCCAGCTACAAGGAGGGGGAACTGTTCATCACCGTGCCCCTCTCCTTCGCCTACACGTCGGACGAGCTGCGTGCTATCGAACGCGAGATGCGAGCTCGCATGGAGAAAGGGGAAGGACAATGAAACTCGTGGCCGGTTTCCATCCGCGGGAAGTGGCGTTTCAGGTCTACCGGGATGTGAACAACGCTTGTCAGGAAGCGGAAGACATCCGTTGTGAAGCAGATCTGGCGCGCCTGGAGGCGCTGCTTCGAAAAGCGCTGCTCACCGTGCGTCTGGCGCGCAAGGAGATGGCGCTGCTGGAGGAGTCCTCTCCTCGAGAGGTTCGAATCCGCCGTCGCGAAGGCGTCGTCGTGGTCAGGGGCGCGAAGACGGAGGTCGTGTGCGCCCTCACAGCGGACCACTATTGGATATCTCCGGCTGGGGGCGTATCGGTCTGCGAAGGCTAATTCGACGTTCTGACGGCCGCTCCATAGCAGGGCGGCCGTTTTCGTATCAGTTAATCCCCTTAGAGGGGAAGTAAGGTGAAATTTTCAAGTCCTCGGAACCGATTTTCCTTGACCTTCCGTTGGAAGGTTCCTATTATAGAGTTGTAAGGAAGGAAGGAAGGAGAAGAAGAGATGACGAACCAGATGAAGAAGGGCACTGAAGCCAGCGTAGGCGAGGCGCTCGAGGTCCTGGTCAAATTGGGAGTCTACTCCGAGGAGGATGCGGAGCAGCTCCAAATTGCCGTGACCGCTCTTCGGAGTGGCATGCCAGAGCAGCTGAAGGACTGGTATGCCGGACAGTTCTTCGCTCTCGTGGCCGAGGGCGGCCACCGTCTCGAGTTCATCGACGACCCGGAGACCCGGGAGGCCGCGCGGGCGGCAGGCTGCCGCCTCTGTGTGGCGTTCTTCGGAGGTGCGCTGTGACCTCCGGACGTTTCTATTTCTTTCGTGACGGGCGCGAGCTTCGCGATCATCCTTGCAATGGCTCGCCTGTGGCGGGCACGGGGCGGGCGGTCGATCCCGCCGCTTACAGCTCCCCTCGGGCGACGGCGTGGGATCGCCGCCGTACGGCGATTACGGTCTGGCGCGGACGGCGGGAAGTTCGCCTGACCGTGGAAGACTTTGGCGGGCAGCCCGTCCTCGTTCGCGAGTGGTGGCCAGATCCGTCCGCCAGGAGCGAGTTCTACTTAGTGCCCGCCTGACGAGTTCGGGTGGCTTCCGAACGAAACGCCCGCAAGGGCGTCGCGGGAAAGCCGCAAGGAAGGAGAAAGAAAGATGAAATTCCGTTTCAGCTCATACGTGATCCCGTACCTCCGGTTCTGCGAGGATCGTCCTCGCACGATCGGAACGTTCTTCGCATACCGTCTGCGGGGCCGCGCGCGGGACTACGCGGGCAAGTACGCCCGCGCCCTCCAGCGCTCCCTGGAGTTCCTCGAGGGCAACCTAGCGGTGGTGCGCGTCCCCAGCGTTTGCGGAGGGGAGGCATGGAAGAAGACGTGGGACTGGGAGACGATCGAAGAGGTCTTTCTGGTGTACGCGGCTCCGGCGCAGTCGGAAGGAGGCGTCTAGTGATCATCCGAATCCGGCTGACCGGATGGATGGCCCGGCTTGCCCGGGCCATCCTGGGCCTGCGATCCAGGGACGAATAGGAGAAGGGGATTCCCATGAAGCTTCCAGCTCTTTCCATCATCCGAATCGCGCGGGCCATCGTCGAGGAACACCGAATCAACGGAGCCGATCCCTCCGCATGGGACGACTGTCTCGTGGAGATCGACGAGGCCGTCCGCGCTCTCGTTCCCGTTACGCGGGAAGCCCTTCCTGCTCCGAAGAGGACGTCCGTCCGCAAGCGGCGTCCGGCGCAGAAGGGCATGCGGGCGGAGATTCTGCGCTTCGTGCACGCGAAGGGAGGCTCCTGCCCGCAAGCGGAAATCGAAATCTACATGATCAACGACCGGAAGTATGAACGCACGAAGGTGCAGCAAGCCATCAGCCGAATCGTCTCCCACGGCTATCTGGTCCCCAGCAAGAGCGATCACCGCGTGCTGGAGTTCACCGAACAGGGCTGGGAACTGGCTCGGTGGTTCGCAGACCATCCTACGAGGCGCCTGAAGCGGGATTCGAAGAGAAAGATCCAGGCGTGAAGCCTTCTTGCGGGCGGCGGTCGGGGATCTTTCCCCGATCGCCATCCCGACATAATGAGAAAGGAGAAAGCATGAAAAGGAAGGCAGGTTTTCCATTCTACCATCTGAACGGGACATCACCGCAGACTCACTCTGAACTGATCGAACGAGCCTACGGGAAGCTGGTCGAAGCCCACTCGGCCATGGCCGAACTGGCGCCTAACATGAGGGACTACTATCCCCTCCCTGGCGCAAGGGAGGAGTTCGACCTGGCGCTCCAGAATCACGAGCGCCGGATGAACGTGCTCAAGGGTTTGATGGCGGAGCTGGAGGAGTTGGCTGAGTATGCCGCTCTCTCCATGCAGCGAAGGGGAACGCCCTACGAGGGCTGATTGACGAGCTCGGGAGGCAGTCTGTGCCGAACTGGAGAAGGCGGCTTCCCTGAGCCTTCAATCGTACAATCTATCATGTGCTCCATCATCGGATTCTACGATACCGCCCCGTTGAGCGAACGGGGCGAATTTCTGAAGGCGTTCTCAGCCTTTCTGCGCCTGGGACGCTTGCGTGGGAGGGATGGTTTCGGATACCTGGCGTCGGCGGCAAATGGGAACGCGGAACGGAGAGCCTATCTGCCCCCTTCGGAATCGTCGAAATTCTCCGTGGACTACGACGGAATCATGGAATCCCTCCCGTCCCGCCTCGGAGCCATTCAGGCGCTGATCAGCAACCATCGGGCGGAGCCTACGACGGAGTTCGTGCGTGAGAAGTCCGAGGCGGATCAGCAGCCCTACCGCCTTCAGAGTTGGGCGGTCGTGCACAATGGCATGATCGCGAACGACAAGCAGATTCTTCGTGATACGGGCGTCTGGCCGCCTCCAGGCCACGGAGTGGATTCCTGGGCGGTGCCGGCCATACTCTCCCATTCGCGCGCGAGAACGAAGTCCGATGTCCACGAGTGCTTGCAGCAGTTGCGGGGAGCCATGGCTCTGGGCATGCTTCGGCTGGAGGAGTCCCCGGAGCTGTTTCTGTATCGCGATTTCACGCCGCTCTATCTGTGGTGGCTGCCCCATTACCGCATATTTGTCTTTTCCAGCATCGCCGATTCGGCCCGCGAATGTTTCGGCTGGGACTCCGCAGAGATCTATGTGCCGCCCTACACGCTCGTCCACGGATTCGCTCCGAACGGGACGTGCTCTTTTCTGAGGACGGACAGAACGAATGCCGACCGAGCCATTGTGATTTGCAGCGGCGGGCTGGATAGTACGACGGCAGCCAAGATCGCTACGATGGAATGCCGCGAAGTGACGTTGCTGCATTTCCTATACGGCTGCCAGGCGGAGGAGCGGGAGAAGGAGGCCATCGCGCGCATCGCAGGGGAGCTTCAATGTCGTTACGAATTCATCGATATGGGCTGGCTCAAAGCCTTGGGCGGCAGCCCGCTTCTGGAGGCGGAGGGTCGAATCAGCGGCGGAGTGGAAGGGGCTGAGTTCGCCCACGAATGGGTGCATGCCCGCAACACCGCCATGATCGGCGTGGCGGCTGCGTGGTGTGATCGGTACGACATCGGAAGGATGTATCTCGGGCTGAACCTCGAGGAGGCCGGGGCGTATCCCGACAACACTACGGAGTTCTACCGTCTCTTCGATCGCGTGCTGGACTGCGGCACGCGAGCCCGTCCCAGGATTCTGAATCCGTGCGCCAATTTGACGA
>Ga0272446_1003372_pt1 | contig 20242 bp, 14 predicted proteins | sample YNPCB0061_FD_194587 | JGI IMG/M metagenome (GOLD analysis project Ga0272446, IMG submission 194587) | Hot spring microbial mat communities from Yellowstone National Park, WY, United States - YNP-CB-006-1 | ecosystem: Environmental > Aquatic > Thermal springs > Hot (42-90C) > Sediment | place...
ATTAAGTATTAACTTTCACAATTATTTTAAAATAATTCCACTACCGTTACTCCAAAATAGTAAGTCTAATTCATCAATTGGTATATTTATTTGATATGAAAATTCCAAAAAAATTTTTTCTACAGCTATATATTTTTTTTGTGAATTAATTTTAGGTATTTCGTTAAATACTTTAAATTGGACTAAATTATTTAAAATATGTCTATCTAATATAGCAAGACCGTTAAATCCAATATTTCTTAGAAAATGAGAGCTTTCCTTCATCCCAATTCCATTAATTTCATTACATATCAAATTTCTTTTTTCGTAAACTGAAGAATTAGAATTTATAATTTCCATCACTCTATAAAAATTCTTTTTTAGTTCCATTAATCTTTTACTTTTTTGATTGTGAAATCTAATGTAACTGGATTTGTTTTCTAATATTTTAACGGGATTGAAGTCTTTATTGTAAAAGTCCCTTTTTTCGAGTTCGTTTTGAACTATTAGAGCATTTTCGGCTTTAGATTGAGGAGTACATATACAATAGCAAAGCTCGTAGAAATACTTGTTTTCGGGAATATTTTTAAATTCATTAAGTCTTTGTATAATTTGGTCTTTAATTAAATTATATTTCTCTAATAATTCTTTTATTGAATTCATTAAGGTATAGTTTTAATGAAAATATATCTAAAAAGTAATTCTGTTATTAGAATAATAAATCCAATAAGGGCAAAAATGAAATATTCTTCTTTACGACTTTTATAAGATATTATATCAGTTTTAGTTTTTTCTAATTGATCTATTTCTTCATAAATTCTTTCTAAAGCTTTATTATTAGTAGCTCTGAAATATTTGCCTGAAGTAAGATTAGAAATTCTTTGCATTAATGGTTCATCTATTTCTACATCTACATTCCTGTATTGAATACCAAATGGAGTTTTTATAGGATAAGGTGCTTTGCCTATAGTCCCTACTCCAATAGTATAAATTTTTATACCAAATGATTTTGCAATTTCGGCTGCAGTAATTGGTGCAATAGAGCCCATATTATTTACACCATCTGTTAGTAAAATTATTACTTTACTCTTTGCTTTGCTATCTTTAATTCTAGAGACTGCAGTAGCTAAACCGTTACCTATTGCTGTGCCATCCTCTATCATTCCTGATGAAATTGAACTTAATAGATTTTTAAGTATATCGTGGTCAATAGTAATAGGACATTGAGTAAAACTTTCGCCTGAAAAAATTACTAATCCAATTCTATCATTTGGTCTTTTATCAATAAAATCTAAAGCAGTTTTTTTGGCTGCTTCTATTCTATTTGGTTTTAAATCTTCTGCTAACATAGAAGTAGATACATCTATAGCCAAAACTATATCAATACCTTCTGTTGTTACATTTTGTGTGTGCGAAATTGTTTGTGGACGTGCTAATGCAATAATAAAAAATACTAAAGATAAACACCTAAGTATAAACCAAAAATGTCTTAATCTCTGTCTTATTGATGGTTTAAATTCAGAGTAAATTTCAATAGATGATACATTTAGAGATGGTTTAAGTTTCTTCCTTCTTAAAATATATATTAATATAAATATTGGTATAAGTAATAAAAGATAAAAATATTCAGGATTTGCAAAATGATAGTTCATTATTTGCTTACCTCGTTATCATTTTTACTTATAATTTGAGATATATCTTTTGTCTGTTCTATGAAATCAATAGACAAAGACATACACTTGGTATTTTCTTCAGCAATTGGTTGGTATTTAGCAAATTTTGCAAGGTCGGAAATTTTAAATATTTCTTCTAATATCTGTATAGCTACTTTTGATATATCTTTATCTTTTAAACTATCTAAAATTTCAAATGATGTCATCTCAAAAGAGTTTATCGAATATCGTCTATGTATATAAGTCCTTAAAATATCTGTTAATCGGATGTAATATTCTTTATAAAATCCTTTTTGCCATAGTCTTTCATTTTCTAATAATTTTAGTGCTTCTAATGCTTCTATGTCTGCTGGTATAGTAATATCATATTTTAATATTTCTTTTTTTGGTTTATTCTTATATTTTTTAATAAAGAAAAATATTAAATAAATTAATATAACAAAACTAATTATAGCTAAAACTAAAGGTAAAAATTCTTCAATCGTATAGGGAAATTCAAATGGTGCTTTTATATCTTTAATACCTTGGGATGTATCTACTTCTATAGTAATAAATGATAAAAAAATAGATTCACTACTAATTGTTTTAAGAATTTTATCTTGTTTATTTTCGTAAGAAAATATAAACGAAGGTATTGAGTAGCTGCCTTCTTCGAAACTTGTTATTTCGAATGTTTGTTTTAATAATATTGTATCTTTAATTATTAATGTATCAATTTTAGACTTTGAAATTATTTCTAATTTACCAATACTATCTTTTATTTCAGGGAAAAAAACGTTGAAATTTTCATTCGTTAAAGCTTCGAAAGTTAAACCTATACGTTCTCCAACCTTAACTAAATTAGTGTCAGTTTTAACAGTGATTTTAACATTATCAACTGCAAATAAATTATATGTAAAAATTATTGTAGTTAATATATTAAAAACAAATATTATTTTTTTCATCATCTATTTTTGATAATTTTTCTAATAAATAATTTATCTTTAATTTCTATAACAACTAAGTAGCTACCATTATTTAATTTTTCTATAGGTAATTTAAATACATAAGAACCTGAAAATAATTCTCTATTTATTAATTTATCTATTAGAATACCATTGATATCATAAATTTTAATAGAAGTAAAGCCCGATTGTATCTTATTTAGATAGATATTGGTATTTTCATTTATTGGATTTGGATAAATTGAAACATCTAACTCACTATTTTTAAGATTAATAAAAGTAGTATTTTTGGTGGTAAATCTAAAATTATTGGAGAATGGTCCCTGATATTGATTATCCTCGATTGATGCTACTCTCCATACGTGATTTCTATTAGTTTCTAAATTAGAAATTTCTAAACTATTGTTACTAATTATTGTATCTATATATTTATTTTCTATATTTAGTCCTTTTGCTAATTGAAATCTGTATGAAGTTGCACCTTCAATTTTATTCCACATAAATGTAGTAGTCAATTCAACATCTCTTTGATTATTTTCGGGGAAAATCAAATTTGGTGGCTCTATTGCAGATATAAATGTCCATGCTTCTGTAAATTCGCTTGCTCCTCCTGCATTTACAGTCCTTACTCTCCAATAATATTTTTTACGTCCTTGCTCTATTTTATTAAACTTTACAGATGAATTTTTAACATATTCTAAAGTAATAGTATTATCTTTAAATTCAGGATCTAAAGAAATTTGAACATCATAAAACACAGCGTCTTCAACGGGTTGCCATTGTAATGTTACTTCATTAGATACGTATTTTGTTTCGTTTTTGGGAGCAACTAATTTAGTAGGATATGGCTTATTAGGTAAATTTGTATAATAAGTATCGAAAACACCTGTTCCGTGAGTACCTACAGCTACAAAGCCATCACTATGCCTTGCATCTATCATATCTATTACTACATTGCCAATTTCATTAATTCCTTCCATTTGCCAAGCAGTATTTGGTCCATTTAGAAACGTTGTCGAAAACAATCCTGCACTAGTTCCAGCAAAATAGACTTTTCTATTATTTACTTTTAAAATTTCTACCCAATTAACAGCTGGTCCTGCACCAGTTCCAAAAGAATTCTCTTCTAAATTGCCAGAAACTTGAACCCAAGTTAACCCACCATCAACAGTATAAAAAATACTTAAAATACCATAATTACTATAAGCTAATAATACAGCATTTGCATCATCAGGATCTACAGCAAAACTACTTACATAACCTTGCTTAGGTAAAGCATCAGTATTAATTTTAATAGGTATTGGATCTCCTTTGTCTGCATTTAAAATTTTATAAACATTTCCATTACTTGTACCGTAGTATAATACATTTGCTGGATTTTTTGAAATACCAAGAGCTGTAATAACTTCGCCGATAGGTCTTACATTTTCTTTAAAATCAATTCTTGTTTTAGATAAACTATCCCAACCAATTGAAGTTGAGTCGTGGCTTGTAACATTTGGTATAAGCGATAAATTATTATTACGCCAAATCATTTTGCCACCGGCAACATACATTTTATTATTATCATTAGGATCTAAAAGAAATGGTGTATTCCAAATAAAATCTTTGCCACCAATTGGATCTATTCTTGTTTGAATAATATTATTCCCTTCTTCATCTTGGACTACTCTATAAATTTTTATTTTTGGTTGATAGGTAGCATTCATCGAAGCATAATAAAATTGATTATCATCAGTAATTTGACAATAAAAACCATCTGCTCTTAGTGGATTAGTCCAAGGTTCTAATAGATTATTGCGTCTAGAAAGTAATGTCCCATTATCTTGAAGACCACCAATTATTTTCTCACTATTAGACGGTCCGTGCGATAAAGCAACAGTATAAAATTGTGTAGTAAAAAATCCATTGTTTAACGAAATCCACTCTACTTTTTCTGACATATTATCCAAAGTTTTGTGGACACCACCATCAGAACCTGTATACAAGATTTTTGGGTCATCTTTAGAGAAAAATAAAACGTGTACATCGCTGTGGTGATTTGTATATCTATAGTCATAAGCACAAGTATTATCAGGACAAGTGCCACCTATCCAAGCCCAATCATTCTCTTTAAAACCGCTATTACTGCGGTATAAAGCTACAGCACCAAGGAAAACAACATTTGGATCATCAGGTTTTACTTTTATAACTAAGTTATACCCCATTTGAGAATTCATTTGTCCACGTGTTGGTTCGGGTTTTGGTAAATTTTCGGAACGATCTTCCCATATACCACCTTCGCCGCTACCGTCTCCACTTTTGTAAGTATATTTCCAAAGACTATGATATAATGAATCTCCTTGACTATTAAAAGTTAATTTACCATAACCAGGTGTTTCTCCCACGAAATAAACTTGATTTTCATCAGATGGTGCTATACCTATTACAATTCTCCTGTAGTTTTTAGGAAAATTTGGCGGAGTAATATTTGTCCATTTTAATCCATCGGTAGAACGAAATATACCTTTTTGATTTGAATTATTAAAACTTAATGTAGCATATAAAACTCCATCAGAAGTTATTGCTACATCAGAAAAGGTAGCATTTGATGATGAACCTAATACATTTGTCCAATTTTGTCCTGCATTAGTTGTTCTATATATACCTTTTCCTACTGTTGCAACATATATTACATCTTGACTTAATGGAGCAGTATTATCAATAACTATATTCCAAATATAATCAAAAGCATTATCCCAAGTTGCAGGGTTATTAGTGCTAGTCGATGGAATCACATCCCACGACTCTCCATTGTTTGTAGAACGATAAACTCCATCGCCAGAGATACTTGCAGAATTACCCCAATATTCTCCAGTACCATAGTACCAATTGTTTTCTTTTCCTTTTCTTCTATCCTGAACCAAGCAGGAAACTGAATGTAATTGCCATGGTTTTGATGTTTTGTACCAAGATTTTCCTGCATTAGTTGATTTCCACATTCCTGAAGATACACCTCCTGCAATTAATATATTTTCATCCCTGATATCATAATCGAATGCTCTTACTCTACCACCAATTTCAAAAGGTCCTCTGATATTCCAATTATTACTTGATAATAATACGTTTTTAGTTTTTCCTGAATTTAAATAAAATGATTTTCTTATAAAATCAAGTTCGCGGCTTCTTATACCACGAGGTATTTCTCCAGTATTAGGGTCTCTATATTTAAGATATTGATAATATAACTTATCTTTAGTAAAAGCTGGGTCCGAACTTGTTTTTAAAGCTTTAGTATTAGATATATCAAATTTTTTTGTACTAAATGTAATTAAAAATATTAATATTAAAGATAATGATAGTAATAAACTAATCTTTTTCATAGTATCTCCATTTTATCTTCTATGTTCTCTATTTTTAAAGAAATTTTGCAATGGAATAATATATGATTCATCAGTTCTTATTTTAATCAAATCAACACGATTTTTATTAAAAATAAAATTTAAATATTTTTGTTTGTTATTCCATTTTTCTTGATAATAATCCCTTAATTTTTTATTAGAAGTATCTATCCATAATAGTTCATTGGTTTCTAAATCTCTTACTTTTAATAGACCTACATTAGGAAAATCAGATTCAAATTTATCATATATTTGAATTGCAATAGTATCGTGTTTTCTTGAGATTATTCTTAATGATTCTTCGAAATTAGTATCAAAAAAATCAGATATTACAAATACTATTGATCTCTTTTTTAGTACATTAGTTAAATATTTGAGAGCATCTGAAATATTTGTTCTTTTACTTTTACCTTGAAATTCAATCAATTCTCTGATTATTCTTAATGCATGGGATTTGCCTTTTTTTGGTGGAATAAATTTTTCTATCTTGTCAGAAAAAAAAATTATACCTATCTTATCATTGTTTAAAATTGCAGAAAAAGTAATTACAGCACATAATTCTGTAATTAATTCACTTTTAAAATGATTATTAGTACCAAAAATTTGTGAACCTGAAATATCAACCATTAAAAATACTGTTAACTCACGTTCTTCTTCAAAAATTTTTACATAAGGATTATTATATCTTGCTGTAACATTCCAATCTATATTTCTAACATCGTCCCCTGGAATATATTCTCTAACTTCTGTAAAAGTCATACCTCGACCTTTGAAGACGCTATGATATTCTCCCGAGAAAAAATGTTTAGTTATACCTCGAGTTTTAATTTCAATTTTTCTAACTTTTTTTAATAATTCAGTAGTATCCATTATGGAACTTCTATAGTGTTAAGAATTTCATTAATAATATCTTCTGAAGTTATGTTTTCTGCTTCTGCTTCGTATGTAATTCCTATTCTATGCCTTAATACATCAAGGCAAATTCCTCTAATATCTTCTGGTATTACATAACCACGTCTTTTTATAAAAGCATAAGATTTTGCAGCTAATGCTAAATTTATACTACCACGTGGCGACGAACCAAAACTTATTAATTCCTTTAATTTACCAAGTCCATAATCTTGTGGATTACGAGTAGCAAAAATTATATCTAATATATATTGTTCGATTTTTTCGTCCATATATACATCTTTTACTAAATGCCTTGCATTTAATATAACTTCAGGAGTAATTACTTTATCTACTTTTGGAAATTCGTGAGCTAAATTCTGTCTTAAAATGTGCTTTTCTTCATCTCTAGATGGATATGTAATTTTTAACTTTAGCATAAATCTATCTACTTGAGCTTCGGGTAGGGGATAGGTTCCCTCTTGTTCAATTGGATTTTGAGTTGCTAAAACAAGGAAAGGTTCTTCTAATTTATAAGTATTATCTCCAATTGTAATTTGTCGTTCTTGCATAGCTTCTAATAGAGCTGATTGTACTTTTGCGGGTGCTCTGTTTATTTCGTCTGCAAGAATAAAATTGGCAAAAATCGGTCCTTTACGTACTGTAAATTGTTCTTGTTTTTGATTGTATATCATCGTTCCTGTTAAGTCTGCAGGTAATAAGTCGGGAGTAAATTGTATCCTATTAAATTTAGTATCTATTGCCGAAGCCAATGTCTTTATTGCTAAAGTCTTAGCAAGTCCTGGGACACCTTCTAATAATACATGACCATTAGATAATAAGCCTATTAATAGTCTTTCGACCATATATTTCTGACCGACTATTACTTTGCTTATTTCTAACATTAATAAATCTACGAAGGCGCTTTCTCTTTGGATTTTTTCATTTAATTCTTTAATATCCAGCATTTCTTGCTCCGAATTTCATTTATTATCAGTTTTTAATTATATATAGACAAATTTATTAGAAAAATATTCTGTTTCTTGCAATAAAATACTTTTTAATTAAATATTTTTTTGATTTTATTTATTATTAAACTAATTTTGAATAAACTAATGGAGGTACTATGAAAAAGTATCTATTAAAAATTATATCTTGTATTTTTTTCTTAATTTTATCTTTATTCTTAACAGGTTGTCCCGAAGATAATCCCGTTAATAATGATGATATTCAAATTAATGAAAAAATTTTAGAGTCTAAAAGTGCTGAAATAACTAATTCAGGCGGCGAGATATCATTATCAGATGGTTCTCGGATAATTATACCCCAAGGTAGCATTACCTCAAATACTAAAATTACTTTATCCAAAATTGAAGAAGACGCGTATTTATCAGGAGCAAATAGAATATGTATTGACTTACAATCAGAAAATGAAATTAATGAATTTACTTTAAAAATTAAATTAAAACCTGGACTAAATAAGGATGATATAGGTTTATTCCGTTACAATCCAAATGATATTGATAAAAATTTCGATATTCTAGGCGATTTACCAGAATTCTCTTATGATAGTCAGACTGGTTTTATAACAGTTGAAAGTAAAAGAGGAAAAGTTAAAACTCATAATGATAACTTGCTAGGTTCACTACTATTTCCACGTTGGGTTGCAGAATATGATGAAAATATAGAATCTGTACAAAAAAACAAAATAATTGAAATGCCATTTTATGAGCAACCAGGAAGTTCCTGCTGGGCTACTTGTGCTTTGATGCTTTCAAAAGCATATGTTCCATATAAGGATAGAACATATGAAGCAGAAGTTTATAATTTCTTAAAATATATGCAAATAGGACGAGATGATGGTATATATCCAAACCAATTCTTAAGAAAATTAATAAGAGCATTTAATCTTTACTCTGGTGGAGCAGGGGTAAAATCTGAAGGATATTTTAGATTAAAAGCACTTAAAGAAAAGATTATAAGCGAATTAGACAAAAATCACCCAATAGTAGTAAATTTAGATTATCCAGGAGTTGGGCGACACGCTATTTTAATTATTGGTTATAATAAGACTGTTAGTGGTTCAGGGGCAACTTCCTATGATTTATATTTACATAATCCACAAGGAACAGGTACTGAAACAATGTACACTATTCATAATTTTGATTGGATATTTGCTAATAAAGGAATTACTACTGCAATTCAAATCTTTTATCCTACTGATGTTCCTCATCCAAACAGAACTTTGTTAACTCTAGGCCTGCCTCATAGCGGTTTAGTGGGAAATTTGAGATTTAAAGTTCCATTTAAATCTTCTGCATATTATATTAATTTCTGTGAAAATATTAATTCAGAGAAAGGTTATGATTGGAAATGGGGGGCAAATACTATGTTATCTATTCCAGATTCTGCCTCAACATTTGAATTTAAATTACCTATATGGAATGCAAGTCGTTCTAATTCTATTTATACTAAATTAGAACTAATTGTATATCGACAGGGTACAAAAGTTTACGAATTTAATGACTATTTTACAGTTCCATCTTCTACAAGCCCTTACTGGTATAATAAATCAATTGATATTGCAGATATAAGAAAACAATATGATTCTTCAGAATATGAGTTTAAATTCACAATTTTTAATGGTTCAGAATATGCTGATGGTTTTAACTTTAAAGTCAATATTAATAACCAAAATCCATTAAACGGAACTTGGGATATAACAATAGAGGAAGATGAAGATAAATGTGAAGCATTTGATAAAGAAAATTTAATTATAAGATTTAAAGTTAATAAAACTTTAGATAAAATATTATGGTATAACGTTGAACTTGATGAAGAAGTTGAACTAAAATTAAAATATAGTAATAATGGTGAATTTGAGATGTTTAATAAATTTGAAGATAACGATGAAATTTATTTAAAAGGTAAATTAATATCCTTCAATAAATGGGAAGGTAATTTAACATTAAAATCTACAATAGCAGTGCCTGATGGAAAGGGAGGGAGTACTAGAATTCCTTGTACCTCTACAGGGAAAATGATAGCAAATAGAATGAAATAATAATGTAACATTAAATTTATAATAATTAATTTATGCTTAATCTAATTTTTAGTTTAAGCATAAATTTTTATTTTTGTATCAGTATTAATTAATTTTTATTGATTATGAATTTAAAAGAAGCTACTAAAATCAAACATAAAACTGCAGAGCAAATGCCTTTTAATATAAGAATGATAAAAGGTGAAATTTCTAAAAATGATTATCTTTATTATCTTATCCAACAATTTGCAATTTTTAAAACAATCGAAGATAAAGGTCTTCCGCATCCAAGCTTGTCAAGAAAAGAAAAATTTGTAGAAGATATAAATGAATTAACACAAAATATTAAGGATGAATATGGACTTTTACCTGCTACTATTAAATATGTAGATTATCTAAAATCATTAAATTATGAAGAAGTATTACCTCATATATATTTAAATTATCTTGCTTTGATGTTTGGTGGACAAATGATAAAAAAAATGTTACCAACAACAGGCAACATATACAATTTTGATAATTTTGCAGAAGCAATGCAATCCATTCGCAATATTCAAAAAGACGAATGGGCTGATGAGGTGAATAAAGGATTTGATTATATTATTAAAATGTTCGATGAATTAGAAAAAGAAACTTTAAAAAATTATTAATCTTTTTTAATAGTAAAAAATTATAAATTCAATTTTAAGTTGTATAATACTTTTTTTCAAATTTTAAAGCAACATTAACTAATGTAATTAATACGGGAACCTCAATTAATGGACCTACTACACAAGCAAATGCTTCACCAGAATTAATTCCAAATACTGCTATGGCTACAGCAATTCCTAATTCAAAATTGTTTCCTGCAGCTGTAAAAGCAAGTGAAGTTGATTTAGAGTAATCAGCACCTACTTTTTTAGATAAAAAGAACGCTGTAAAAAACATAATTATAAAATAAAAAGTAAGAGGAATTGCTATTCTAATAACATCTAATGGAATATCTATAATTAATTTTCCTTTGTAACTAAACATTATTATTATTGTAAATAATAATGCTATTAATGTAATAGGACTGATTTTAGATATAAATTGTCTATTATACCAATCTTTATTTTTTAATTTGATAAGTAATAATCTTGTTAACATTCCAGCTGTAAATGGTATACCAAGATAAATAAATACACTTTCAGCAATTTGAGAAATTGAAATATCTACTAAAGAGCCTTCTAATCCGAAAAATGTCGGTAAATAGGTTACAAATACATAAGCATAAATACTATAAAATAAGACTTGGAAAATACTATTGAAAGCAACTAATCCCGCAGCATATTCATTATCACCTTTTGCTAAATCATTCCACACAATTACCATTGCAATACATCGGGCTATTCCTATTAAAATTAAACCAGTCATATATTCTGGTTTGTCAGGTAAAAAAATTATAGCCAGAATAAACATTAATAATGGACCAATAATCCAATTCTGAATTAATGATATTAAAAGTATTTTAGTATTCTTAAAAACATAAGGTAATTCTTCATATTTTACTTTAGCTAATGGTGGGTACATCATTAAAATCAAACCTATTGCAATAGGTATATTTGTTGTTCCAACTTGAAATTTATTTAAAAATAATTCTATTCCAGGGTAAAAATATCCTATAGATATACCCAAACCCATTGCAATAAATATCCATAATGTTAGATATCTATCAAGAAAATTTAATTTTTTATTCATTAATAACTTGGTTAAATAAATAGAACATTTCTTTTGCTATTAATCTACAGGTATTATCATAGCCTTTTGCTTCATTTTCAGTATTATCATATTTCTTAGGATCTTCGTAAGGTAAGTAATATCTTTCGTCTGCACCAAAAACTACGGGACATGCCTCATCTGCACTCGAACAAACAATTATTGCTGCAAAATTCTTTTTAGGGTTGAAATCATTTGTATATTTTTTTGAAAATAATTTAAGATTTTCATCTGTGTTGTTCCATTTTAAAATATATAATGGATTTGATGAATTAATATCTTTAATATCTGATTTTTCGAGTTTATCTATAACGAAGCCAACTCTTTGAAGTGCACCAATTGTTCTAATGTTACAAGCAGTTACTTCAGTACCACCAGAATATGTTTTTAAATTATTAATTCCAAAATAAATACTTGCGATCTTTGCCCATACTTGACCGAAATGACTACGTCTTGAATTATGTGTGCATATAAATGTCAGATTAATTTCTTCATTATTCATAATTTTTTCTTTTAAATATTTGCTTATAGCATCCAAAACTTCTTTCCTTTCTTCAGAAATAGTAGAAAAATCTCGATTTAAATTATTACAATATTCCAACAATTGTGGATATAGCTCATTTGAATATAAATTCATATTTAACACCATAAAAAAAATATAAACTATATATTTCATAATTTATTTAAAAAATTGTTTAACATTCTATTTTTATATTAATAATTTCATCAATAAATTGTTTTATTATAAAAAATTTTTCATTATTTAAGCAAAAATATATTTTAACTCCTTCAATATTGCCTATTATTAAACCGGCATTTTGAAGTTCTTTTAAATGTTGTAAGATAGTTGATTGAGCTAAAGGAATTTCGTTAATTATTTCATTTGTTACACATGTTTGCGTTTTAAGTAAGTATTCAATAATAGCAATTCTAGAGGGATGACCTAAAGCTTTAAATATTGAAGCTAAATTATTTTGATTTTCGTTAAACTTATCTTTTTTAATAATTCCCATTTTTTTTTTTATAATTACTTAATCGTAATATTGCAAAATTACGATTAAATAATTTAAATTAAGCAAAGAAAGATTTAAAATTTGATTAATTTTATTTTTTTGGATTTTCTAATATTATTACAACCATCCATGATAAAGGAGCTATAAAATGAAAGTATTTAATAGCAAATCTGTCAAAATTATCTAAATAGTTTAAAATATTTTTAAAATTTTTAAATTTTCTAAAAGGTATAGCAAGTAAAGAAAATAAATGAAAATATTTATTATTGGAGATTTTAAAATAAGATTGAATAAATTTTAATTCATTTAATTTAAGCGGATGTTCATCTTCTGTACGTAATTTAGGAGTTAGTTTTCTATATAAATTAATTGCCGGATTAAGTCCCAGCGGTTCAATAAACACAGCTTTACCATTAGGTTTTAATACTCTAATAATTTCGTTCATAGCATTTTCAAGATTTAAATGATGTAGTATGCAATTACCACATATTAAATCAAAGGTATTATCCTTGAAAGTAAGATTTTCTGCATCCATTTCGTAAAATTCAGTATTAGTAATACCTAATTTTTGAGCTTTTTCATTTGCAATTCTAATTCCAACTTCCGAAATATCAATACCTATCACTTTTTGACAAAAATCTTTTATTTTAAAGGCATATTCACCACGTCCACATCCATATTCTAAAATTATTTTATCTCTTGAATTTTCTTTAATATAATTTTCGTAGCAAATTCTACTACTTTTAACTATAGAGTAGTATTTATCGAGATGTGACCTTGCATCAATTTCAAAAGCATTATCAAAAAACTGTTTTTCACTTTCTTTTCTTATATTACTCATAAATAATATTTATTTTGATTAAAAACAAAGATATGAATATTTTTTATTATGATAATAATTAAAGTAAAAGGATGCTTGAAAAATTAAAAATCAAGCATCCTTTTTTTATATTATTTACCAAATGTGTTTTTCTTGTCGGGGAAAGGCGGAATAGAAGGAATTTTAGGTTTCTTATCCGTTTTAATTAATTCTAAAATTACTTCAATAGCCTTGTCTAATTGCTGGTCTTTTCCTATAAATTCTAAATATGGATCATTATCAACTTCAATATCAGGTTTCATACCAACATCTTCTAAAATCCATTCTCCTTCGGGGCTAAAATTAGATACTTCGGGTTTATTTACTTGACTACCATCTAAAAATGGTAGAGAGCCATAAATACCGATAACGCCACCCCAAGTTCTTTTTCCAATCAGCGGACCAAGACCTAAACGATGGAATTGATATGGGAATAAGTCTCCATCAGACATTGATTGTTCGTTTATAAGGCATACCATAGGTCCAGTCATTACAGCATCAGGTTTAGTAGTTATTGTTTCGCTATTTCTTGCATAATTTGCTAGTAATAATTCTCTTTTTAATCTTTCTATAATTTGAGTAGAAACGTTACCGCCACCATTATATCTATCATCTATTACTAAGCCTTCTTTTCTTAGTTGTGGGTAAAAATATCTTGCAAACCAATTTAAACCATTGTTTGGCATCATATCAGGTATATGTATATATCCTATACGACCATTAGTAACAGAATCTACATATTTTCTATTTCTTTCCACCCAATCATAATATCTTAAATTATTATCATTTTCTATAGGTTTTACATAAATTTCTCGTGCACCATTTAATGATGGAATTGAATTTACTGTAATAGAAATAAATTTATTTGCTTTGTTTATTAATTGTGTATATGGAGTTAAAATTTCATTTAATTGTACTCCATCAATTTTAATTAAATACTCACCTTCTTTTATATTGATACCTGGTTCTGTCAATGGTGAAACAAAGCCATTTTCCCAATTCATTCCTTCATAAATTTTAGTAATTTTATAGAAGCCTGTATTTTTATCAAATTCAAATTCTGCTCCTAATCCTGCTACTGGCATTGGATTTACCTTTGGCATATCGCCACCTGTAACATAAGAGTGTCCTGCGTCTAATTCTCCAACCATTTCGCCTAAAATATATGTTAAATCTGTTCTATGGACAACATAAGGTAATAACTCTGCATATTTAGTTCTTAGCGCATTCCAATCATATCCATGCATATTTGGATCGTAAAAGAAATCTCTAAAATGACGCCATGTTTCATTAAATACTTGAGTCCATTCTGAACGTTTGTCTAACATCACTTCCAATTTGGATAAATCCAATTTTCCGTCTTTATTGTTTAATTTTTCTGTTAATTTAGTTAAAAAATATTCATTTCCTTTTTTGTAGAGAATATATTTAGAATCATTAGAAATAATGTAATTATCAACTTCTCCAACTTCTTTTTCTTCTCTTGATTCTAAATCATAAAAATATAATTTTGATGAGCTCCGATTAGAGCTTTTTAAATAGTATAGTTTGTGGCTTGGATGAGCATAAAGATTAGAATAGTTTCCTGCAGATAATGGAAATTCAAATATTCTTTTTTGAATATTGTTTAAATCTATCTTTATATCTTCATTTTTTTCTTTCTTTTTATCGGATTTTTTTTCTTGTTCTGTTTCTACTTTATCATCAATAAATTGTGCAAATGGCTGAATTGTAGTATCTTGTAGAGTAATACCATAAATATTAGACATATTATTGTATTGGTAATTATATTCAAAATTACCAAATGTAGCATTAAAAGTTCTATCAGAAATAAACAGTAAAAATCTTCCACCAGGACTAAATACTGCTCCATAACTACTATAAAATCCATCGGTAACTTCAAAACTTTTATTTTGTTCTAAAGAGTATAACTTTATTTGTCCTGTTCGAGCATCTTTAAAATCGGTATATACAATCCATTTACTATCATTAGACCAATTAAAATCTGTAATAGCCCAAGATTTTGATTTTGTAATATTAGTAATTTTTTTTGTTAAAATATCTATGTAATATAAATTTCTTGTATTGTCAGAACAAATTAAATAACGACTATTTGGAGACCATTTTACTCCATATTTATATCCAGAATTATGATTTGTTAATTGAATAACACCTTCGCCATCTGGTTTCATTATAAAAACTTCGTCGCTACCGCTTCTATCGCTGATAAAAGCTATTAAAGACCCATCTGGAGACCACTCTGCGTTTCTATCGTGAACATCATTTGATTTAGTTAAATTTACAACATTTCCTTTTTCTGATGGGATATTAAATATATCACCCCTTCCTGTAAATAATGCTCTCTTACCATTTGGTGCTATATCATAATCAGTTATTCTATTATCTACTTTAGTTAATTTTGTTCTTAATTCGGGAAAATCTTCATTTATAAAAATTGTTACTTTTTTAATTTCATCTGTTAATAAATCTAATAAATATATATATCCGCCATTTTCGAATGCAATATGATTTTTACCTAAGGATGGGAATTTAACATCATAATTATCAAAATTAGTTATTTTTTTTGTTTCTTTAGTTTTTGTATCGTAACAAAAAATATTCATTGTAAAATCTCTATCGGATAAATAGTAAATTTTATCGTTAGCCCACATTGGGATAATATCTTGAAATTTGTTATTAGTGATGTTTTCTATTTTTTTTGATTCTAAATCAAAAATATAAATATCATCAGCTTGACCGCCACTATATCTTTTCCAAGTTCTATATTCTCTAAATATTCTATTGTAGGCAATTTTCTTTTCATCTGGACTTAAGGAAGCAAAACCTCCTTTGGCTACAGGCAATCTTTCAGGTAAACCACCTTTTATGTTGATAAATTGTAGATGGCCAACTAAAATATTCCAACTTTTTTCTCTTGAACGATATAAGATTTTGTTCCCATCTTTTGTCCATTGCATAATTATTTTATCAGGTCCTTGACGGTCTGCCACATTAGGATGAACATAAGAATAAGTTAATCTGGTTGGAATACCCCCTGTATTTGGAATTAAATATATCTCATTATTACCATCATATTCAGCTAAAAAAGCTATAGTTTTTCCATCCGGTGAAAATCTTGGATACCTTTCATAACCTTCTGATGTAGTTAATCTACGTGCCATACCTCCGCTAATAGGCACTACATAAACATCCCCACCATAAATAAAGGTTATTTCATTATCTGAAGTATTAGGATACCTTAATAGTCGTGCTTCTTGTGCAGCTAAATAATAGCTTAAAATTAAAAATACTGATAATAAAACAAATTTTTTATACATAATTTAAACCTTTAAAAAAATATTATTTTCCATTAATAGGTGTTTCTATTAAAATTGTAACAGTTCTACAAAAACTGCGTCCTTCGGGTGTAGAATTATCGAAAAGTAAAATATCACTACCTATATTATTAGTTTTTATGGCAATATTATTTAAATTAAGCTCTTTAATTACATTGTTAATTCTTCTTAGTGATAATTCTTTATTATATTCTAATTCTCCCGTAGCATCTGCATAACCTGATATAATTACTGTGCTATTATTATTGATTTTTTCTTTAATGTTTTTAATAATTTCTTTATGTTCTGGTTTTAGATCTGCTCTATCATAGTCAAATAATATTAATGCATATTTTTCAATTCTTTTATCATCAATTAATTCTTCTCGTTTTTTCTTTATTGTTAATTGTTTCAATTCTAAATTTTTTTCTACTTTAATTTTTTTACCTGCTACATCTTCAACATTTAATTCAATATTAATTACATCTTCAGTAAGAGGTATTGGAAATTCTTCAACTTTCCAAAAAATTACATCATTTTTATCATCAAATTTTCTAAAAATCTTATTATTTTGTAAAATTTTAATTTCCCATTTTTTAATACCTACATCGGAAGAGATTTGTGGAGTTAGTTTGACTATTGGTGGGTTAGAAGTTTTGTAAATATCAAAAATAGTTACAGGTTTTAATATATCAATATTATCAGAGGTAATTTCTACTCTTCTATTCTCTTCTAAGCCTTCAGCTCTATTATTATTTGCAGATTTTTCAGGTAAATTTCGAAATTGAATATTTATTCTATTAGGCTCTATTCCCCATACATTAGTTAAATAATCTTTTGCACTTTGAGCTCTATTTTCAGAAAGTTTTAAATTATTTCGCTCTTCATCACGATTATTATTAGTTCCTGTAAGAGTAATAGTTGCTTTGTTATTATTTTTTAATCTATAACCAATTATGTTTAAAAGATTATTATAAATCTCGAATGTATTTTGGGGCAGCTTAGACTCTTCGAAAAAATCAATTTGATTTTTTGATAATAATTTTTGAGAAGTATTTTTTAAATCAGAATCATTATTTTTAAAAAATACGTAATTTAATAATGGAAAAGTTTCATAGGTTTCAATTTCTTCAATAATAATTGTAGGATTTTTTTCTTCTGTTCCGTCATTTCTAATTCCTGAAGCAATAATGAAAGCAGAAAGTGAACTTTCTTTAGGTATTCTACGTTCGTATTTTTCGGTTATTATATGTTTATTTAAAACAGTAGTTGCATCAATATTTTCTTTTAAAATTTCTTCTTTTTGACTAACTAATTTTACTTCTTCATCTTTAATTCCTAAAATTGCAACTACTGATGTATCTCTCATGAAAATTTCTTCTTTTAATTCCTTTATTTCTAAAGATTTTTTAATTGGGAATTGTGCTGATATAGAAAATTGCAACTGATTTAATTTCCATTCGCTTTTATTTATATTTGTCAATGGAAAATAATATCTAATATCCGGTATTAGAGTAAAATCTTTAAAATTAAAATGATAAGAAGAACCAATTAAAAAATGTAATTGAAGACCATTAGTATTTGGAATATCACTATTTTTATATTCATTTCTTGAACGTGTTCCGCTATCTTTAAATACTATATTATTGGGCGAAATTAATATTTCGGATTGGTCAAATGTAGCTGAATTTAAGAAACCAAATCTAATACCAGTCAGAACAAATAAATTATCAATGACAGCATATTTTAATACAGGTTCTATTCCTATAATTTGAATTTTAGAATTAATAGTATATTTTGAAATTGCATCAATTATGTTGGTTGTTTCGTATGGTGGATTTGGATCTCTTATTTCTGTATTGCCAATTATTTGCTCTTTGTTTAGTTCTCCATTTAAATTATATATTCCAAATCTTGTTTCTAAATTTAATTTACTTGAAAAAGGATAATTAAAAAAAAGACCTAAGGACAGACCAGTACCAAATCCATCTGAAAATTGAGGACAACAATTTGGGAAGCCCTCTATTTTAGAAAATGATGCATTATGATTATTTAAATTAATTCCAACAAAGGCTCCAATATTAAATAATGTTTCTTTTGTTAAATTCTCTTGTGAAAATAAATTATTTGTTATAATAATTATAATTAATAATTTGAAAATACTTTTCATATTTATCCTTATCTTATCACATTAAGTACTTTATTTATAACTTGAGTTGGACTATAAACATTTATGAAATAAACACCATTTGAGAAATTATTTATTATTTGAATATTTTTATTTTCATTATTCGATTTACTAAACCAATCAATTTGATATATTAATTTTCCTCTAATATCAGTAATTTCTAATTTATGATAACCAATTTCTAAAGTATTTATAGAAATATTCACTATATCATTCGCAGGATTTGGAGTTACTAAAATATTCAAAGGTGTAAATTGGTGATTTAGAAGTCTTTTACCACCTTCTTGGCAAATTACAATAGATAAAGAACCATTAATACCTGTAATATTGCTAATTTGGTCTTTTTCGATAATATTTAATTGATTTATTTCTAATGTTGTTTTTTCTTCGTTGCCTAACAAAGTATGACCAACTATAAAACCAACAATAGAATCATTAGGTGTAATATCTACATTGTTAAAACTTAATTTAAGTTGCCTATTATTATTTAAAATTGTATTACTTAAAATATTACCTTTTTCAATACTGGTTGGGTAAAATAAACTTCTATTAAAAGAAGTAGTTATTTCTAAATTAAAGTTTCTTAATTCATCGTTAGGCTCTACAAATTTAGCATATAATGGAATTTTATAATTTTTAAGATTTGGCTCTACTATTAAACTATCGAAATAGACAATTAATTGCTTAGAAGGTTCGGCATTACCATTTAAATATATAACAAAAGTACTATCACAATTAGAATTAATAGAATTTATAATTATACTATCTTTATAATTCATTAATTCTTTAGGTGCGAAAGAAATAGTAAATATTTGCGATTGATTAGGTAATAAAATAATACCTGTAGGATCTGGTTGTATTGAAAAAATTGTAGGATTAAATGGTCCTATTAAATTTTTAATTTCTAAATTTTCGGGTCCTATATTAGTAATAGTTAATTGACCTGTATTTGTTTTATTAACTGTTGCATTAATTTGAAAATTTTGAGGTATTATTATAAATTTACCTTCATAAACATTTGCTAATAAATTGATTTTATAAGAATAAATTTTTCCATTAACATATAGTTTAATATTTACAATTGCTGTATAATTACCAACATCAGCACCAAAGGGATTAAAAATTAATTGTGAACCATTTTTAGTCTGATTAGTATTTACTGTATCGGGATAAACAACTAATGAATTATCTAATGAAAATCTT
>Ga0272446_1003373_pt1 | contig 20227 bp, 18 predicted proteins | sample YNPCB0061_FD_194587 | JGI IMG/M metagenome (GOLD analysis project Ga0272446, IMG submission 194587) | Hot spring microbial mat communities from Yellowstone National Park, WY, United States - YNP-CB-006-1 | ecosystem: Environmental > Aquatic > Thermal springs > Hot (42-90C) > Sediment | place...
AGCGTTTTGAGCATTTCAGACGTGAAACCGTGTGTGGCGAAAATAGACTTGCAATAGCACGTTTGCAAAACGCATCATCACGCTTGACGTTCCATGCGTCTCTCTTCCACCCACTCATAAATCGCAGGCAAAAGAAAGAGCGTAAGCAAAGTGGAAGTGATGAGCCCGCCAATCACCACCGTTGCCAGCGGTCGCTGAACTTCTGCGCCATCACTGGTTGACAGTGCCATCGGTAAAAAGCCTAAACTTGCCACCAACGCCGTCATCAACACCGGGCGCAAGCGCATCTTGCAAGCGGATATAATCACTTTACGCAACGGCTCATGCCCTACCTTCCGCCGCTCGTTGAGCGACGACACCAACACCACGCCATTCAACACCGCCACACCAAAGAGCGCAATAAATCCAATCCCCGCCGTGACCGAAAGCGGCATACCGCGCACAACCAACGCCAAAATTCCGCCCACCAACGCAAACGGCAAATTCACCAACACCAACACCGCATAACGCATATCGCCAAAGGCGGTATAGAGCAAAGCGAAAATGATGACTATCGAGAGCGGCACCACAAGGCTGAGGCGCGCCGTCGCTCGTGCTTGATTTTCAAACTGTCCGCCGTAAGTGATAAAATAGCCTGTCTCCAATTTCACTGTTTCGTTGATGCGTGCTTGCAAGTCGCTGACATAACTCGACAAATCGCGCCCTTCAATGTTGCACTCGACCACCAAGCGGCGTTGTGTGTGTTCGTGGCTCACTTGTGCAGGACCTTCTTCGGTAACCAGCGTCGCTAATTGTCGCAACGGCAGACTGTATGTAGTATTTGGAATGGGAACCATGACGTTGCCAATATCATCAAGGTCGGCGCGGGCTTGGGGCGCGTAACGCACGACAACCGCAACGCGCCGCTGTCCTTCTAACACTTCGGTTGCGATTTTTCCGCCCAGTGCCGTTTCAATCGCTTGTTGCACATCTTGCACCGAGATGTTGTAGCGCGCAATTTCTTCGCGGTCAATCGTGATGTTGAGATACGGCTGTCCTGACACTTGCTCAACCAGCACCGACGCTGTGCCTTTGAGGTCGCGGGCAATCTTCTCAACCATTTCCGCATACTTTGTGAGTTTGGCGTAATCTTCACCGAAAATTTTTACGGCAACATCACCTTTTGAGCCTGACACGAGTTCATTGACGCGCATCGCAATTGGCTGTGTGAAATTCACATACATGCCTTGTGTGTGTGGTGCAAGGGCTTCGCGCATTTCGTCAATCAACTTCGGTTTGGTCATGCCATTTCGCCACTGGCTTTTGTCGTTAAGCATGACGAAGATGTCGGTTTCTTGCACGCCCATGTAGTCGTTAGCAATATCGGGGCGACCCGTTTTGCACACAACGGTTTTGACTTCGGGAAAGCGTTTAAGCACCGATGCGACTTTTTCGGCTTGTGCCATACTTTCCGCAAGCGTAATTGATGGCAAGCGTTTGAGTTCGAGCACGAGATTGCCTTCATCTAATTCAGGCACGAACTCGCCGCCCATAAACGGCACAATCGAGAGCGTCGCAAGAAACACCAGCACGGCTACCACAACCGCACGCGCACGATGATTCAAGACTGACACAAGCCATTTTTCATAGCGCGGATAGAGCCACTTCAAGAGCGGATTTTCTTTTTCTTTCACTTCGCCACGAAGCAAGAGCGATGCTACCATCGGCACAGCGGTCAAAGCCAAAAAGAGCGCGCCCAACACGGCAAAGCCAACTGCAAACGCCATCGGCGCAAAGAGTTTGCCCTCCATGCCTTGAAGCGAAAGAATCGGCACATAGACCATCATGATGATTAAAACACCGAAGAAAATCGGACGCGCTACTTCTTTGGCACTCACCATAATTGCGTGCAAACGGTCTTCATTCGGCTTGTGATGAATGTGTCGCACAATGTTTTCCATCATCACCACCGAGCCGTCGACCACCATGCCGAAATCAATCGCGCCAAGCGACATAAGATTCGCCGAAAGTCCGAGCGTGTTCATACCAATGAATGTGAACATCATGGAAAAGGGAATGACTGCCGCCACAATCAACGCCGCACGCAAATTGCCGAGCAACGTGACCAACACCAGCACAACGAGCAAGCCGCCTTCGGTGAGATTCGTTACAACGGTGCGAATCGTGCGCTTGACGAGTTCGGTTTGGTCGTAGAACGATTCAATCCGAATGCCTTGTGTAGCCAGCGTTTGATTCAAGGCATCAACTTTTTCTTGAATGCGCGTAATGACGGCACGCGAATTTTCGCCGCGCATCATCATCACAATGCCAGTTACCACTTCGCCTTCACGGTCGCGCGTAACCGCACCTTGCCGAATCTCCTCGCCAATCTTGACTTCGGCAACATCACGCACATACACTGGCACATTATCGGTTGCACGAATGAGCGTGTTCTCCAAATCTTGAATCACACGCGCTTGACCGATACCGCGAATGATGTATTGCTCTTGATTTTTCTCGATGTAATTGCCCGACGCAATCGAATTGCCGCGCTCCACCGCATTAAAAACATCAGCAATCGAGACACGATAGGCTTGCAATTTGAGTGGGTCAATTAAAATGTGATACTGCTTAACAAATCCGCCAAACGAATTGACTTCCGTAACGCCCTGCACGGTTTTCAGTTGTGGCTTGATGACAAAGTCTTGAATCGTGCGCAATTCCATCGGGCTGTAAGATTCGCCCCTGACTTGATACTGATAGATTTCGCCGAGTGCCGATGAGAGCGGTCCCAGCATTGGCTCTTTCGCTACAGGTGGCAACGCACTTCGCACCGATGTAATGCGCTCCAAGACCAACTGACGCGCAAAAAATTTATCGACCTCATCTTCAAAAACCACCGTTACCACCGATAGCCCATACTTTGAAATCGAGCGCAGTTCAAGCGTGTTCGGCAAGCCGTTGAGTGCCGTCTCAATCGGAAAGGTAACGAGCTTCTCGACTTCAACAGGCGAAAGTCCACGCGCTTCGGTAATGACTTGCACTTGATTGTTGGTTACATCGGGCAAGGCATCAATCGGAATTTTTTGGAGTGAATACACGCCGATTGCGGTCAGCACGATAATTAAGATGGCTGTCGCAAGCCGTTCTTTGAGCGAAAATTCAATGAGTTTATTGAGCATGGTGATTCAGAGTTAACAGAGTTACTTTATCAGAAGGCACTAGATTTGGGCAACATTGACCACATCGCCTTACCTTGACCTCACCCTGTTTTGGCTTCGCCAAAACGTCCCTCTCCTTCGCGAAGGAGAGGGACATCGCAGAGCGACAGGGTGAGGTTACCATTTTAATCTTCAACGAATTGACTTGCCTTCCACTGCGATTTCAGAAAGAAGATGTTTTTCGTTGCAATCTTTTCACCTTCGCGCAAGCCTTCGGCAACGGTGGCAAACTCTTTCGTCTCTTCTTTGATTTTGATTTTCCGCGCTTCAAAGAGCGTATCGGATTTTTGAACGAAGACGAATTTTTCTTCGCCATCAATGCCAATCGCACGGCTTGGGACAAGGAGTTCGGGCGCATCCGATTCAACCGTAATGTGCATCTCGGCATGCATTGACGGTTTGAGTTTGTGTTCGGGATTGCGAAGCAAGACGCGCACGGGCAAGGCGTGTGTGGTCTCATTCACCACTGCACCAACGCTGTGAATCTTGCCTTTGAATCGCTCCGAGTGAAATGTACCGACATAAACTTCCACCGGTTGCCCCGCACGCACCTTGCCAAATTCAGGCTCAAAGACATTACCCACGAGCATCACTTCATCAAGGCTGACTAAGTGAAAGAGCGGTTTATTCGGCTCAACATATTCGCCCAGTGTGATGAATCGCTTTGCGACCACGCCCGAAAGGTTTGCGCGAATCACCACACTGCTCACGGCACTATCCGGCTTGGCTTTAATTCTCTCGATGTCTTCTTTGCTTAAACCTGCGCCAAGACACTTGGCTTCGGCGGCAAACAGTTTGGCTTCGGCAATGCGGCGAGCCGATTCCGATTCCAACATCACCTTTTCGGATAAGATATTTTCGGTTGCAATTTTCTGTTTGCGTCGGTAATCAGCATCAGCGACTTTGAAAGCACTCGCGCTCTCGATGAGTTCAGCGACAAGGTTTGCGATGGTTGCGCTTTCCAGCACAGCAAGTTTTTCGCCCTTTTGGACGACATCATTTTCACTGACGAAAATTTTTTGCACGCGCCCGGCAATGCTTGCGCCCACAAAGGCTTCGCGCGTTGGACTTGCAAAGACGTCAGCAGGAATTTTGACTTCATAGCGCAACGTCTCGCGCGAGACTTCATACAAGCCAAGTTCAAGGCGCATGAGTTGCTCACGGTCAAGGCTAACAAAGTTTGCATTGGTGTGTGCGTCGTTTGCGCGGTCAGGTGGTTGTGGCGTTGTCTTTTCCTGACACGCTACACAGAGGAGCGCAAGAAAAAAACACAGGAGTTGTTTCATTGGTCGTTAAAGTTTATGATTCCAACGGTGCGCAAGAGTTCTGCCAGTGCCGCTTCGGCGGCGAAGCGTTTTTCAAGCGCGTTGCGTTGCGCCTCGAAGTAAGTGCGTTTGGCTTCGAGATATTCGATGTAGCCGATGTTGGCGGTTTGCAGTTGTCGCTCGGCGGCGGCGAAGGCTTGTTGAGCGGCGGTGAGTTCTTCTCGTTCGGTTTGTTCGGCTTGTCGTTTTGCCGATTCGTAGCGCGTGAAAGCGTTTCGGAGTTCGGTGTTGAGTTGTGCGATTGCAAAGCGTGTGTCGTACTCCTGTGCGCGTTGCAACGCCGATTTTTCGGCAATTTCGCCGCGCTCGCCAAGCCAAAACCACAGCGGAAGTGAGAGCGCAATTTCACCGCCATAAAAATTTTGAAGCGGATTCAAGGCAGGCGTAAATCGCTGTTGAAATAGGGTTACACGAATCGTTGGCAAGAGTGCCGAATAGGCCGCCGAGCGCGCCAGTTCTGCCGATTCTTGCCGCAACTGCATGGCTTTGAGCATGGGTCGCGAGTCAATCGCCGTTTGAAAGAGCGTGGCAAAGTCAAATGCAGGTAAAGGCTTTGGCACGGTATCAGTGAGCGTGAAGGTGCTTTGTTCGCTTTCGCCAAGAAGCAGTGCCAAGTCGCGTTGGGCTTCGGCGTAGAGTGCGAGCATGTCGGTTCGGAAATTTTCGGCGCGCACCAGCTCAATCTTCGCTCGCAAGGCTTGCAACTGCGAGACTTCGCCCACTTCTACAAGCCGTTTTGAAATCTCAAAAAACCGTCGTGAGATGTCGTAATTTTCTTCGGCAAGTGTTTTCATGGCTTGTGCCATCACGGCGCGAGCGTAGGCTTTGCGCGTGCGTGCGGCTATCTCGCTTTCCACTTCTTTGGTCTCGTTTGCCGCCGCTGTGGCTAATTTGGACTGCGCACTCGCACGAAAGTAAGTTGTGAGCGGAAATTCAAACCCTTGCGAAATCTGCCAACGCCGAACAATCTGATTTTCAGTTGGCGAGTTCAGCATATCCTCGATGTAAAACGAAACGACAGGCTTTTCAGGCGAAAGTGCAATTAACGCTCGCGCTTCCACGCTCGATTGCAAGGCAACTTGTCGTTTGAGCACAAGGTTTTGCGACAAGGCGCGTTCCACCGCCATTTGAACTGAGAGCGACTGCGAGAGTGCAACCGCTGAATGAAACAGCAATACAAAAGCAAAAATGAGTTTGAGCATGGTTCAACATTGGTTTTGAAAAGTGATTCACAAACCGAGCGTTGAACCTCTCTCAAATGCGAAGTGGTGTTGATGCAGGAGAAAGTGATGGAGAACTTTGGCAGTCTAAAATGACAAGCCATTCTGAACGCTGATGCGGGAAGTCAATGTTGAGCCAAGTGTTTTGATAGGCAACCTCTAAACTCTGACAAATTGAATCGGAGTCAAGCGCAATGCCTTTTTGCAAGCGTTCCGTTTCAAATTGCGCTTGATACTGCGCGCCGCAAACTGGGCAGTTTGTTGCGTAGCAGGCGTGAAAATGAGTGTAATTGGGTTTGGAGCGGTCGATGTTTTTATCGTCCAAGATGCAACACACCGTCGAAGCCACAAACAGCGTTGTAAGCAAGCCGAAAAAAATATGTCGCGTTGTATTTGTCATACCTTATTTGCTTCTTGTGCGAAGTTAGCGATTGGTATTTGCTCAACAAAGCTGCTGATGTTATTCTAATTTAGACGAGTTCAACTGACCATGCCTGAACCTTTTTCCAACGCGCCTGTGGGTGCCGAGCAGTTAGATTTTTCAGCCGAATTTGCTGATGCCTACAACTTGATGGAGCGCACATCGGATTGCCTCTTCATCACGGGCAGTGCAGGCACGGGCAAATCAACGCTTCTCAATTACTTTCGTGAGCACACGGCGAAAAATGTGGTCGTGCTTGCGCCAACGGGCATTGCCGCGCTCAATGTCGGCGGGCAAACGATTCACTCGTTTTTCAAATTTCCGCTTGGCATTGTTACGTCGCAAAGCATTAAGAGCGCAATCAATAAAGAATTATACAAAGCCATCGATACGATTGTCATTGATGAAATCTCAATGGTGCGTGCCGATGTGATTGATGGCATTGATTATTTTATGCGCGTGAACGGACGCGATAAGAAAAAGCCTTTCGGTGGCGTGCAGATGATTTTCATGGGCGACCTCTTTCAACTTCCGCCTGTGCTGTCGCGTGATGATGAGCAGAGCCTCTTTATGTCACTCTATCAAACGCCGTATTTTTTCAGCGCGTCCGTGTTTGAGAAAGTCCTGCTTCGGATTGTTCATCTGAGGAAAATTTTTCGTCAAAGCGATAGCGTTTTCGTCGAACTCTTACAAGCCATTCGCACACGGCAATTTGTGCAACATCATCTTTCGCTCATCAACTCGCGCGTTCAGCCTGATTTCACGCCGCGCGATGACGATTTTTTCATCACGCTTTCTACAACCAACGACATCGCCAACACAATTAACGCAAAGCATTTAGAGCGATTGAAATCGACACCGAAAAGTTTTGTTGGCACAGTTGAAGGCGCGTTTGATAAGAAGAATTTGCCAACGGAAGAAAATCTCGCGCTCAAAGTGGGCGCGCAAGTGATGTTTGTCAAGAACGACCCGCAAAAGCGTTGGGTCAACGGCACGATTGGCAAAGTGCGTGAGATTCTGCCAAATTCCATTAAAGTTGAAGTGGAAGAAGATGGTGTGCGAAGAGTTGTAACCGCCGAGCGCGTGGAGTGGGAACTGGTGAAGTATGAATTTGATGCGCAGGCGAAACAAATTCTCGCCGAGCCTGTGGGGGCTTTTACGCAGTTTCCGCTTCGTTTGGCGTGGGCGGTTACAATTCACAAAAGTCAAGGCAAAACCTTCGACAAGGTGATGATTGATTTAGGGCGCGGCACATTTGCGCACGGGCAACTGTATGTGGCACTTTCGCGCTGTCGGTCGTTAGAAGGCATTGTGCTCAAATCGCAAGTGCGCCCGCGTGATGTGATTGTCGATGAGCGCGTCGTGGCATTTATGCAAGAGCTTTCAGCGCGCCGCTCAACGGATTGAACGAATTTACCTCACCCTGTTTTGACGTTGTCAAAACGTCCCTCTCCTTACAAAGGAGAGGGACGTCGCCACAGCGACAGGGTGAGGTCGCGCTGTCATTCCGAGCGGTAGCGAGAAATCTATTTGTAGTTGCTTCACTTCGTTTAGCATGATGATAGCACAACACTCACGAACTACTGACTTTCTTTTAAGATGATGCCGCACATTTTGATTGTTGAAGACGATGCACGATTAGCGTCTGTTCTCACGAAAGGGCTTGGCGAATCGGGCTTCACGACCACACATTCGCCTGATGCAGAAACCGCCCTGACCTTGCTTCACTCTCACCCTTTTGACCTTGCGCTCATTGATGTGATGCTTCCGAAGATGAATGGCATTGACCTTTGCAAAAAAGTCAAATCGCTTTACCCCGCCTTACCTGTGGTGATGCTCACCGCGCTCGGCGAAACCGACGACAAACTGCAAGGCTTCAACGCGGGGGCTGACGATTACCTTGCCAAGCCGTTTGACTTTCGCGAACTACTTGCACGCATTCACGCACGCCTGAAAGCCAACCAACTTGCTACCACCGAACCCACCGTGCTGACCTACGCCGACCTCACGATGAACCTTCGCACCAAGACCGTCGAGCGACAAGGCAAGCCGATTGCATTGACCGCAAAAGAATTTGCCCTGCTCGAATTTTTGCTCCGCAACCCGGAGCGTGTGATTTCACGCGAAGAACTCGCCAAGCACGTTTGGAACATTCAATTCGATACAGGCACAAACTACATTGATGTCTATATCAACTATCTTCGCAAAAAAGTTGATAAGCCGTTTGCCACAAAACTCATTCACACAAAAACGAGAATGGGCTTTTATCTTAAAGCAGAATGAGCCTTCGCACGCGAATTACTCTGACCTTCATTGCGCTCACAAGCGGATTGCTTCTGACCTTTTCGTTTGTGATTTACTTTTCTGCCAAAAACTCACGGGAGCGAGAATTTTTCGAACTCTTGCGCAAAGAAGCCATCACCAAAGCCAATCTGTTTTTCGTGGCGAAAATCCCCGCCGAAATTCTCCAAAACATCTACAAGAACAATCGCCAAACACTTAACGAAGTTGAAGTTGCGATTTACGACACCTCGTTTGCGCTACTCTATCACGATGCTTACGAGATTGATTTTGTCAAAGAAACTCGCGACATGATTGACCGCATCTATGAAACGGGCAATCTTGCGTTTTATCAAAACGATTGGCAAGTGATAGGCACAACCTACACGCACGAGGGCAAGCGTTACGCAATCACTGCCGCCGCGCTTGACCAATACGGCTACAACAAACTCACCGACCTACGCAACACGCTCTTTTTAGCGATTGGGCTTTATGCATTCATTGTCTTTGCCGTCGGGCGATTCTTCACACAGCGGATTGTGGTGCCGCTTCGTGCTATCAACGCCAACGCCAAACGCGTGAGTGCCAGCAATCTAAGCCTGCGCGTCAAGACCGAGAACACCAACGATGAACTTGGCGAATTAGCCCGCACCTTCAACCAAATGCTTGACCGATTAGAGCAAGCCTTTGCGATGCAAAAAGAGTTTGTCTCGAATGTGGCGCATGAACTTCGCACGCCGCTTACAGCAATGATTATGGAACTTGAACTTTTGCTTTCCAAACCACAATCGCCCGAAGCCTATCACGATGCTGTTCAAAAGTTGCTCATTGATGCACAACGGCTGAAAAAGTTGATTCAAAACCTCATCGACTTTGCGCGCGCCAGTTCAGATATTCACGAAGTCAAGTTCGAGCGTGTTCGCCTTGATGAAGTGCTGATGGAAGTTTGCGCAAGCCTCTTAAAAGCGCGTCCCGATTGGCGCATTGAGTTTTCTTTCAACTCTGAACAGGAAGATGAATCGGCGATGACGATTGTGGGTAATTCGTATCTCTTGCCGTTGGCGTTCAAAAACGTGATTGAGAATGCGTGCAAATTTTCAGCCGAGCATTTGGCGCGTGTGTCGCTCACTGTGGAGCGCAATCGCCTTGTGGTTGAAGTTACCGACAACGGCATCGGCATTGATGAAGAGGAGATTGATAAAATTTTCACGCCGTTTTATCGTGGCAAAAACAAGTCGCTTGCCGAAGGCACAGGCATTGGGCTGGCACTGACCAAGCGCATCGTGGAGTTGCACAAAGGCACGATTGCTGTCAGAAGTCAAAAAGGTGTAGGCACTTCGGTTACGCTGTTGTTTCAGAGCCGCTCTGCTTCTGAGGCACCTCTCTAATGAAATTCTAATCACTTTTTAAGCCTCTTCTAACAACCCTTTTTACGCATAGCGTTTACCTTTGCACAGCGTTCTGAGAACCCGTAACCGCAAAGGGAAACAGCCATGATGCTCATCGATTTCACACTCCGACTGCTTTTGGCGATTGGGCTTGGCGCGCTGATTGGCTTAGAACGCCAATGGCGACAAAAGCAAGCCGGCTTGCGCACGAACACGCTCGTTTCACTCGGTTCGGCGGCGTTCATTTTGCTTTCGCTTTCGCTAACTGATAGCACAGGAGACCCTTCTCGTGTAGCAGGACAAATCGTTACCGGTATCGGTTTTTTAGGTGCGGGCGTCATTTTGCGCAACGGCGTGAACATTCAAGGTTTGAACACAGCGGCGACAATTTGGTGCTCTGCCGCCGTTGGTTCGCTGGCAGGCTGTGGGCTCTATTGGCAAGCCGTTATTGCCGCGGTTGCCATCACGCTCTCGCATCTGTTGTTGCGTCCAATTGGACTGCGTATCAATCGCTTGCCTTTCCAAAAAGAAGAAAGCGAACTGATGACGTATCACTTGAAAACGCGCTGTAAAGAAGAAGTCGAAAATCGAATTCGTGTGCTCATCGTCGATGCCATTCGCGATGATGAACATTTGAAACTCCGCTCGCTGAAAAGTTCAGATAACGGCGCGCCCAACATCGCTTACATCGAAGCCGAAATTCTCTCAAACGGCAATCACGACAATGTGCTTGAAAGACTTGCGGGCAAAATCACTTTGGAAAACAGCGTGAGTGCCGTCAGTTGGGAAGTTGTCGGACAGCACAGCGACTAAACCCATTCACGAAAGGAGACAACCATGCGCAACGAACTGCTTTTTCAAACGAGCGACAGTGAATTGAAGCAACGTTTGATAGACTACGCCTCGGTCTTAAACAAAATGCCCGTTGTTGAAGTCGCCGAGTTGCTTGAAAAATTGGAGAGCGATTACGACCGCATTGATGTGATGTCGCAATTTCCGCTTGACCGTCAAGCCTTAATTCTTGCGGATTTGCCCGTAACGGTTCAACTCTCGCTCTTCAATGCAATGAGCCGAAAAGCATTTGCGACCATCTTCGAGCAAATGCCCACACAGTCGCAAGTGGACTTTTTCCAATTCCTTTCAAAGAAGGCGCAGACGGAAATTTTGCCGTTTCTTTCAAAGTCGGTGCGCGAAAACATCTTGCGGCTGAGTGCTTATCCGCCCGATACGGCTGGCGGAATCATGTCGCTTGATTATGCGTCCGTCTTTGAACGCATGACCTGCGCCGAAGCGATTGCAAAAGTGCGTGCCGATGCGCCCTCGAAAAAATTGGTCTACTACGCCTATGTCGTCAATGATGAACAAACCTTGCTCGGCTTTGTCACGCTGAAAGATTTGATTATGGCTGACCCTGCGCAGATGATAGCCGATGTGGTGCATCGTGAGTTTGTCTTCGCCTATGTCGATGAAGACCGCGAAGAAGTCGCAAAGAAAATCGAGAAGTATGACCTTATCGCGATTCCTGTGGTGAATCGGCAGATGCAACTCATGGGCGTGGTTACGCACGATGAAGCCATTGACATTATTCGTGCTGAGCAGACCGAAGATTTGGAAAAATTCATGGGCATTGCGCAACGCGATACCGAACTCAATTACTTGGAGACTTCCTCGTGGAAGCATTTTCAAAAGCGTGTGACTTGGATTGTAACGCTTGCCGCAGTCGGAATTATTTCGGGCATGATTATTCATCACTATGAAAATGCGTTGGAGAAGATGTTGATACTTGCGCTCTATATGCCAATGGTTGCGGATACAGGTGGCAATGTGGGCAGTCAAGCGGCAACGGTGATTGTGCGGGCGTTGGCGTTGGGCGAGTTTAGCGTGCGTGCTTGGCTGAAAGTGATTTGGAAAGAAACCAAAGTCTCATCGCTACTCGCTCTCTGTTTGGGCTTGTTAGCATTTGCCAAAGTGCTGTTTCTATCGTGGGAAACGCAAGTCCCTGCTGAATACTCGCTTGTCAAAGTGGCGTTTGTGATTTCACTTGCACTCTCGCTTCAAGTGATTACGGCAACGGTGATTGGTGCCGCCTTGCCGCTGATTGTGAAAGCCTTTGGCGGCGACCCTGCCGTCGCGGCAAGTCCTGCAATTACAACCATCGTGGATATTACCGGCTTGCTCATCTACTTCGGCACGGCAACTCTGTTTCTTGACTTTTAGCGTCGGGATTGCCTGTCATTCCGAGCAGTGCGATAATCGCACACGGAACACACGGATTGAACAGGTTTGGCACGGATTGACCTCACCCTACCCCTCTCCTAAAAGGAGAGGGACGTCTGCGAAGCAGACGGGGTGAGGTCAAGAGACAGGGTAGGATGTTTACTCTAACTCTAAACCCAAAATCATCATGACGCTGCGAAACATTTTTCTTCTTGCGTTTATGGCGATGGCTCAGCCCCTTGTTGCCCAATTTTCTGATTCGCTTCCGAAGCCCAAGTTGCCGTTTCCGATTGCGCCTGAAAAGCGATTAGACGATGAAGAAATCCGCGAGAAAGTCGAAGGGCTTTATCTGACGGGCTTGCCGGAGTTTGAGCAAAATCCCATCAACGGTTTTGGCATTGGCGGCAATTTTTTCCTTTACCAAAACGGCACGCGCCAAGACCCATTTTTTGAATACACGCCGTATCGACAGCGTTATACAGGCTCGTTCAAAGTGTTCCAAAGCGGAAAGTGGGATGCCGCCATTAACATGGATTTTCCCTACATTTTTGATACAAAATGGCGCGTTAGAGCCGATGTCGTACTCGAATCAGACCCTAACTTTCAATACTTCGGCTTTGGCACTGTTACCATGCAGCCGCTTCGTTTCCTAAACAAAGCCACTAATCAAGTTCAAACCTTCTCAAGAATCGACCCCTATCTTGAAAATTTAGCGATTGTTCGTCCGGGAGATTCGACGATTGGCGAAGCCCCAACGGTTACCGACCGCCATTACAACGAAGTTATCTACACAGAAAATCTCTACAACATCTTAGTAGAGCGCGTGCTTCTTGGTGGCAAATTGCGCCTCATGTTCGGCTATGAGTTGGACTTCATTGGCATCAAAGATTATTTCAATCAAGAAGCCGAAGAAGCCTTTGACCTTGATGGTAATGAAGTTAAAGGTGTTCTGAACGGGCGCACACGATTAACCAAAGACTTTCTCGGCATCACGCCCGGCAATCCTTGGAGACGGCGTAACATTGCGGGCTACACAGGCGGACGAGAGAGCATCTTTGCCTTCGCCGTGATTTACGACACACGCGATTTTGAGCCTGACCCATCACGCGGCGTGTTCATTGAGTATTCTCATGAGCATTCGCGCCCTTGGTTCGGTTCAGAGTTTAGTTTTGATAAAAATTTGATTCAGATAGAATCCTTCTTGCCTGTTTATCACCACAACGATGTGCGGGTTACCTTTGCAAGTTGTTGGAACTTGGGCTACATCTGGGGAAGCAAAGTGCCTTTCTACGAAGCCTTTGACCTTTCGAGCCAAACAGAAGCCGGCGGCACGGAAGTCTTGGGCGGGGCGCGTTCCCTTCGCGGCTTTCGCGAATACCGATTTACTGGACCGCTCACGGCATTAGTCAACCTTGAAATGCGCTCGCGTTTCTACAAGTTTAGCGCGCTTCGACAAAACTTCATTTTGGGCGTGGTTCCATTCTTAGACTTCGGTCGCGTGTGGGATAGAATCCGCGACTTTGGGTTTAGCGACTACCGTTGGAGTTACGGCATTGGCGGACGCATCTCTTGGAATCAAGCCACGATTCTGCGATTTGACTTCGCTCGAAGCGCAGAGGCAAGCCAATTCTTCTTTGGTTTCCAACATATTTTTTAACTCAACCTAAAAACCAACAATGTCATTTTGGAGCATGTTCTCAACGGTGTTTATCACGGTGTTCTTGGCTGAAATTGGCGACAAGACACAACTTGCCACCATGCTTTTTGCCACAAAAGCAGAAACCAACAAGTGGGCGATTTTCTTCGGCTCGGCGGCGGCGTTGGTGCTGGCGGCAGGTATCGGCGTTGTGGTCGGCGAACAACTCGGCAAATGGATTTCGCCGAAAATCCTCAAATGGATTGCCGGCATTGGCTTTGTCGCTATTGGCTTGTGGACAATCATTTCTGCTGATTAGGTTGTGTTGACCAATGAGTGCGTTTGATGGTGCGGTATGGTTTTGCATCTCGTTTGTCGTGCCGAGCGCAAGCGAGGAATGACAAAAAACGCTCGGAACTTCTCTTTTCTGTGAGGTAACAACTCGCACGAATGGCGACCAAATAAAACACCACTTGATGACACACCCAGAACGATAAGCCGCACAACTATCCACACATTTCCTTCAAGCGCGAAATGCACCGCCAATACTTCTTCGCATACGCAGATTGATAAAAGGTTTCGGGGAAAAGATGCTCAATCTCAACTCGTGCCGAAGCGAACACTTGAACTTTGTCGTCATAGAGTTTGTCGACGAAATACACAAAGCGAAGCGCGTCGAATTGGTCGTGAATTTGTCCGATGTTGTGAATGAAGATGGCGGAAAGATTTTCGGCGAGTTCGAAGTAATGCATCGGGTGGTAGCGTCGCAACATCGCGAAAAGGTCGGATTCATCGAGATAAAGTTTTTTTCGTGCCTTTGTGGCTTGAAAGTTGGCGAAGGCGGTTTTCACATCAGGCAGTCTCCAAAAAGAAGTGTGTGCGGATTTTTCTTGTGCGAGTTTTTGCCGATAGTCTTTGCCATCAATCTGAACGGTCTTGAAGCGTTTAGCAATCTCTCCAATTTCGCGCTGAAAGTTTCTCACATCGAAGCGTCCTTCGCCCAAGCGCAAAGGCGGCGTGTTTGAAGTTGCAACAATCGCCACATTTTTTTCCATCACCCGCGAAAGAAAGCCCAGCGACATGGTCGTATTTCCCGGGTCGTCTAACTCAAATTCATCAATGCAAATGAGGCGATAGGTGGAAAGTTCAGCCGCGCATTTTTCCAGCCCCAGCAAGCCGATGAAATACATGAGTTCCGTAAATGAGAGGTAGAGTTTTTTCGGCGAGTGAACGGCGTGAAAGACCGACGCAAGCAAGTGCGTTTTGCCAATGCCGAACACGCCGTCGAGGTAGATGCCAATTTGCGTTTCTTTTTTGGAGAACGCGCCGAAGAGTTTTTGAAATCCGTTTTGTGATTGATTGAGTGAATCAATGAACGCTTGAAGGTCGCGTTTGGCTTGCGCTTGTGAGGGAAAGTTCGAGTCGGCGATGTAGGTTTGAAGCGTGGCGCGTTCAAAGCGTGGCGGCGGCACAAGATGCTCGCGCAGATGCTTAAACTGAATCTCGGTGCGAAGGTCGCTTGGAGAAAAAACGGTATCGTCAGAAATCGTGATGCTCACAAAACAGGATTGATTTTTTGTGAAGTTACAAAATCGCTCCAACCGAAATTCGTTCAATCCAATGTATCATCATCTTGCTTATGGCTCAAAGCCGTATTTTGCCAGCACCTTGTAGACGTGCTTCGGCACAAGTTTTTTGAGCTTTTCAGGATAGCGGAGTTTGACGAAGTAGTAATTGCGAATCAGGTGGAAGTCGACGGAGTAGCGCGCAAATTCAAGCCCTTTGAATCCCACAAGGCTCATCACTTTGGCGATGATGTTGCCAAGCCAAATCGGAATGCGTCGGCCTGTTTTCGGCGGCAAGTGTTCATGCTTCATGCGCTCAACCATTAGTGAAGCTGATTGTTTGACCGCGTTGGTGCAATCGCCTTTGCGCGTTTCAGGAAAAATTTGAAGTTCATCTCGAACAAGGTTCAAAAGCCTTTTGCCTTTTTCGGTTCTGACCAAGACCCATTGGCGTTTTTCTTCGCCCACGAGCGGCGCGCCCACATAGCCGACCGTTAAATCTGCAAGGCTGTTCAAATAATCAAAACAGCTCATGCAACTGGGTGCGAAAACCTCGCTTCGCGAAAGCTCTTGTGGCAAACTGAAATACGGCACTTTTTCCACTTCGCCATTTTCATGCTTCAAATGCACGGTGAAATCTTGCATGAACTCATAATGCCGCACCGTCTCGTGCGACTTGGAAATGCGCGAGAGAATCCATCGCAATTTTTTCGGCTTGATGTTATCGACGCACGGAATTCCGAGCGCATAGACTTCAACATCGGCGAGATACGGAAATCGCTTTTGAAAATCACGAAGCACGTGAATGTGGCAACTTGCGCCAATCACCAAGAGCCGCTTGATGCCCTTTTGATAAGCGACTTCAAGGCTTTTGAGCGTGGGCGAGGTTACGGGCTTATTGCCTTTTGCGGCGAGAATATCTTCGGTTGACTGCGCCAAGACAGGTTCGGGAATGAAGTAGTCGACTTTGCTTCGATGCAAGGTTGCGACGGCTTCGACGAGATTCGACTCAAAGGCTTTTTGAGCAATGCGCGTGATAATGCCCGACCATTGTGCGCCAGTGATTTCAGGATTGAGTTTTGCGACAAACCGTTCCTGCGTGATGCCGAAGGCAAGTTCATCGGGGTTTTCGGGGTTGCGTTCTCGTCCGTAAAGAGTGCGTTCCGCTTCGCCAAGCCAGCCGAGTTCAAAGACGCAACTTTCAAAACTTTCTTTTGCAGGCCATGCGCGCACTTGGCATAAGCCGCACGCGCTACACAAGGTTTCTTTATGCACGCCCTTTGCGTGAGGCGTAAGCGTAGGTAGGGTAATGTTCATAGTTACTCCTTTTTACTTCGTTACTTCTTCGCTCGGCGCAAGCTCAACGGGCTTGGAAACGAGTTGCAAGAGATACTCTGTGCCGATAAGCAAGAATCCAATCGCAAAAAAGACAACGGCAAACGGACGAAGTGTATCGTTGAAGAAAAATTCGCCCGTCATCCAAGTTGAGTTGGCGCAAATCCACGCGCACACGGCGGCGTTCGTAAGCAGTTCAGTTCGGTTGAAGCGAAATCGCCAACAGAGATAAAGCGCGAGCGCAAGCGTAGGCGCAATCATGATGATTCCACCGATTTTGAAATCGGTTATCCAACAGATGTCTTTCAAGAGCCACAGCACGATGTGCAAGTTTTCAAATTTTCGGACGGAATCTAAAAGCGACATGGGTCGTTGCCTTTGTTGTTTGTTGTTGAAAAAAATGAACTGCTAACTTGGTGAAGTATGCGACTTTGCGCCGGCATACACATTTTCTTCAAAGTAAGATGGGCGAATGCGTTTGCGCATTTCCGCAGGTGTGATTTTGAAACTATCGGCGACATCAATCAAGTGCTTGATGTGGTCGCGTGGCACAATCGCGAAAAGTTCCGATGTGCTGATGTGGTTGTGCATTCTGCCGCCGCCATCGCCAATGACGAAGGTGCTGTTGTTTTCCAAAAATGGAATGTTGAAAATCGACGCGCACGCGCTCATGCCGAGTTCGCCAATCGGAAATTTTCCAATGCGTGTTGAAGCTGCACCTGCAAGAATCATCGCATACTGCGGCTCGCAAATCACCACAATCGTGTGAATCAAACTTTCATCATCAACAAGGTAAAGCGGAGACGCCGCAATCGCTTTGAACGCGCCTTGTGGCAAGTTCGGCGTGTTGTGCTTGTTCGACTCTGCCGCTTCGAGCGTGTAGAACTGCTGAACATCGGTCATGTAAATTCCATCGCGAATATACTCGCTGGCGTTTTCCAACATTCCCAAGTGATACAGTCCCACAAGGCAATCGTGATGCTCTTTATTGATGTAGACTTTCTTGCCTAAATCTGCGTGATGAATCAGCGCGCACGGCACATCGTTGACAGGCTCATAGCCTTCGGGAATTTCATCTTTGCAATAAGTAACCGCAACGGCGTTGTGTTTGAGCTTAAATTGCTTCATCACCGATTGCAGTTTGGCGATGTCAATTTTTTCGCCGTTCTCGCTGACGGCGTTGTAAGAATTTTGAATGTGCATGGTTATTCTCCTTTCAATGTATCAATGAACCTGTGTTGAACTTACGGCTTTTCTTGGAATGGAAAAACAGTTGAAATGAAAAAGGCGACTCGTTTCGGAATCGCCTTTCAGAAACACTTGGCACTTGTGTTAGTTGGTTGCAGGTGCCGTTTGCCCTTGCTGATTCGACGGTGCCGATGGACGCAAGAACCACAAGAGCGCAATGATAATCGCTTGCGGCGTATGCACTATCGCAAAGTTCGACCAACTGATGATTTGCTGTGCATTGAGCACTTCAACGGTTGAAGTGATAGCACCCACCACTTGCTCCACGACGACAATCCAGAGCATCTGCTCATACTTGACCACGTCAGTCGCAATGATGGCATACGCTACCGCCAGAACATACAGCACCATGCCGTATTGATGAAACACGATGGCAGACTGCGCATTGCTTGCATATTGTTCCCAACCATAAAGTGCGGCACCCCAGTTCAAAAAGATAGTTGAGCCAAGTGCGTTGAGCAGCTCCCAAGCGGCTAAAAGCCACATCAGCCCGGAGAGCATCTTGATTTTCGTTTCGCGATTCATATCTAATCCTCCAAATGAGTTAAAGGTTAATGAAAGAAAGAACACAAACTCACTGTTGCTTCGGCACGCTTGCCGTGTTGACGACCAGCGGCTTCTGAAACCACCGATGCCAGCGGAGCGATAGAAACCACTGCTTCACACGCACCACACGCGCCACCAAGAGCAACGGACAAAAACTCACGCACGCACCGCGTTTGCCCAACACCATCACCGACGCACCCACCACAACAAAAAACAACGCCTGCAAAATGTGCGCATTCAAATTCGTGTAAGTGATGCCAAACGGCGCAACGAGCGAGTACATCGTGTCAGGGCGAATCAGCCATGAGACTGGTGCCCATAGCACTGCAATCACCAACACAAACGGTCTCCAAAAATTGGGATTGGCACGCCAACGCCGTTTCGCTAAGGGTTCTGCCCAATCTTGCGCCGCGCCTAACCAACATACCCAACTGCACACAATCGGTCCATTCGTTATGGTGATGACAATCACCGCGAGCCAAAATGCGCCGCCGACAATCGTCCATACAAGGCTTGGCAAACGGCTATCAATCAAAATCAGGTTAATTGCCACGAAAATGGCTTGCACGATTCGTCGCTGTCGTCGTAGGGCTTTGGCTTCGTCTTCGTTTGTTGCACTTCTTTTCATCACTGTGCCTCCACTTCGTCGGGCATTACTGCATCGTCAGGCTTTGGCGCATCACTTGTTCTGAACTTCAAACTGGCAAAGAGCAAGAGCGTAACGGCTTGCACGGAAAAGACCGTGAAGAATTGTCCCAAAAGAATGGTGCCAAACCCCAGTTCCACCGCCGCACTCATCGCATTGATAATTTGCTGTGCGATGATGAAATCAATCACTTTGGAATACGCCAATGGATTGAGTGCGGCAAACGCCGTGATTGCACCGATTGCGATAAGCACAATGCCTTGCTGATTTCTGACGATGGCGTTGACTTGCATGGATTCGAGCAAGTATCGTTCTGCGGTGCTATCGCTACTGATGTTGGCAACACCGATTTCCCAAAAGAGTGTTGAGCCAAGTCCCCACAGTATCCACAACACGCCTGCAATCACGCAAAGAGATTGCAACGCGCGCCATTGCACAATAGGTGAAAGCGAAAGTCCGAAAAAGGATTTTGTGTTCAGCGTTGGTAGAAGTTCTTGTGCAGATAAAGTTTTTTCGGCTTTCGGAGCAAGTCGCCACAGGGCGATGGCTAAACTGATGTCAATCGTAAGCGATGGTAAAAGTTGCCAGAGTGTAATCGTGCCGTTTGCGAAACTGTATGTGCCTAAACTCGCCATGAGCAATCGCGCCCCAGCAAGCAAGCGGATACAGGGTGCGTAGCGTTCCGGCTGTGTCGCAAAGAGTGCGGCGACGAGCGAAAGTTGAATCACCAAAAAGCCGTATTGGCGCGTAATGGAATGAGCATAAAGGAAACTTTCATCGCCGTTCATGAGCGTTGCAACAGGCGGCGTAAAGTAGGGCGCGGCAGTGTGCTGAAAAAAGAGTGCGCACCACACAAACTCTGCAAAGTGAACGAGTGCGGAACAGAGTAAGACAAGTTTGATGGACTTGTGAGAGGCGAAGGAGAGCGCAAATAAGGCATGAAGACGGTTCGTCACCAACTTCGGCAAAACTGACAAAACGGCACTGCTCATACTACACAAATGTTGAAATGAAAATGTTGAAACTGTAAAGTCTAACTTATGAAATCGACCAAAAAGTTCAAAATGCAGTTGTATTTTTCAGCCCTAAATGAAACCGTAATCAGATGCACCCAAACATCGCCAAGATTCAACAATACCTTGCCAACATTCAGCAAGCCAATAGCGAAGAAGTCAAAAAGTTGCTCTTTCAATCGCTCCT
>Ga0272446_1003375_pt1 | contig 20222 bp, 16 predicted proteins | sample YNPCB0061_FD_194587 | JGI IMG/M metagenome (GOLD analysis project Ga0272446, IMG submission 194587) | Hot spring microbial mat communities from Yellowstone National Park, WY, United States - YNP-CB-006-1 | ecosystem: Environmental > Aquatic > Thermal springs > Hot (42-90C) > Sediment | place...
GCCGCGCCGTCAGTCCTCGCCGGCGATGCGCGCGGCAAGCGCCGGCGGCAGGCCGGTAGACCGCTTTGGCGCCGGGCGCGCGAAGCCGCCCGTGCGCGCCTTCCGCGGGGCGAGCGTGACGAGCGCCTCGGCCTGCTTCACCGCCGCCGCGACCGGGTCGACGAGCGGAACCGGCACCCGCCCCGCCACGCGCGAGGCGAGGCCGGCGAGCGGCGCTCCGGCGAGGATCACCACCTCCGCCCCGTCCTCCTCGACCGCTCGGGCGGCGAGCGCGACGAGCAGCGCCTCCTTCTCCTCCTGCACCTCCGCGATGGCGCGGAACGGCCCCTCGAGCGTCCGGATGCCGGAGCAGCGCCCCTCGAGGCCGTGCATCGCCACGCAGTCGCGGTACCACGGCCCGAGCGAGGCCGAGAACGTGACGATCCCGAACCGGGCGCCGAGCATGCACGCCGTCAGCATGGCGGCCTCGGACATGCCGACCACCGGCAGGTCGAACAGCTCGCGCGCGGCATGGAGGCCCGGGTCGCCGAAGGCGGCGACGATCGCGGCATCCGCCTCCTGCGCGCGCCCGGCGAGGATCTCGAGCAGGTGCGCCCCGCCGATCTGCGCCTCCGCACGCGAGGAGATGTAGGGCAGGCCCGTTGCCGCCGTGTGCGGAACGATCTCGGTTCCGGCGGCGGCCACGCGCAGCGCGGCGGCGACGAGCAGGTCGGTCACCGCCGCGGTGGTGTTGGGGTTGATCAGCAGGAGTCGCATCGGCCCCTCACCCGTCACATACGCAGGTAGCGCACCGCCTTGGCGCGCCCGCCGCTCGCGACGAGCGCGACGATGGCACCCGAGGCGTCGCGCTCGAGCCTGACATCGAGCCAGGCGCGCATCAGCGTCGTCGGCACGTGCACGCGAACGTCACGCTCCGTCACCGGCTCGACCGTCCAGGCGGGGCCGCGCACCACGGGGCCATGTGCCCGCACCGTCATGCCCGTGGCGCACCGGGCGATCACCCAGCGCGCCGCCATCTCGTCGCTCGCATAGGTGCCGGGCAGGTCGTCGGGCAACGCCGCGGCCTCGGGAACGCGCCGCCAGAGCGAGACGATGCCGGCATCCTGCCGCACCTCGACGGCATCCGCTCCGGCGGCGCGCACGGCGAACACCGCGCTCGCCCGCGGCACGGCGAGCCAGCCGTCCTCCGTCGCCTCCGCGACCGCCGCCAGGCCATGCGTGGTGAGCGTCACGGCGCCATCCTCGGCGACGGCGATGTCGAGCGTCGCACCCGTCGCCTCGTCGATGAAGCGCCCGGCGAGCGGCAGCACGACGTTCCGCGGCGGCATCGGCGGCGCGGCGACGGCGCCGGCGCGATCGAGCAGCATGTCGAGCACGCGGTGGGCGATCAGGGCGGGGTCGGCCGCGCCGGTGTTGGCGATCACGATCACCGCTGCGTCGTGCGCGGGCGCGCGGAGATACTCGGTGCGATAGCCGGGCCAGAGCCCGCCATGGCTGATCGTTACGGTGCCGCGCCAGGGGCGCACCACGAGGCCGCGCGCGTAGAGGTTCATCGTTCCGTTTTCGAACGGAGCCTGCCGCTCCAGCGCCGCGAGCACGGCGGCGGAGGGCACGCGCGCGCCACGCGCGTTGGCCGCCCAGATCGCGAGGTCCACCACCGAGGAGACGAGCCCGCCCTCGCCGCCGAGGGGGAAGGCGTGGGCGGCCCGCACATGGGCGCCGTCGCGCAGGAGGTAGCCGGTGGCGAGGTGCGGGACCGGAACCGCGAGGTCGGGCGTGTGGGCGGTGGCGGTCATGCCCAGCGGCGCGAAGAGCTCGCGGTCGAGGAAGGCGGCGAGCGTCATGCCCGAGAGGCGTTCGACGATCAGCCCGAGCAGGAAGAAGTTCGAGTTGCTGTAGAGGTAGCGCGAGCCGGGCGCGAAGTTGAGCGTGCGCTGGCGGCAGATGCCCTCGAGCAGGTCGGACTGCGTGAGCGGGGTGCCGAGATCGGCGCCGCCCTGGCGCATGATCTCGAGCATGTCGCGGATGCCGGAGGTGTTGTGCATGAGATGCGCGACGGTGACGGCCGCGCAGGCCTCCGGCAGCTCGGGCAGCAGCGTGCGCGCCGGCGCCTCGATGTCGAGGCGGCCGCGCGCGGCGAGCAGCAGCACGGCCGCACAGGTGAACTGCTTGCTGACGGAGGCGATGCGGAACCGCGTCTCCGGCCCGATCGGCACGCCGTGCTCGAGGCTCGCCATGCCGGCATGGCGGTGGGCGACGAGCTCGCCGCCGCGCACCAGGCCGACGGTCACCCCCGGCGTCGTCTCGCCGCGCCACGGCGCGATCAGGGCATCGATGCGGTTCTCGAGCGAGCGGAGGGAGAGGTCGGTCACGGGTCGATCCTCGGCCGGGGAAGGAGGCGGCAGGCAGTGGAGGATCGGCGGACCTGGCAGAGGACGCAACGGCGCTGGCGCCGCCGCGCGGCTCAGCGCACCAGCGCCGGCAGGAGCGCATCGAGCCTCAGGCGCCCCGCCGCGGTCGCGGCGAGGGCGCCCTCCGGCGTCCACGCGAGCCAGCCCTGCGCCAGGGCATCGGCCAGCGCATCCGCCTCGAGCGCGTCGGCGAGAGCGATGCCCGTCCGCGCAGCGAAACGATCGGGATCGACGCCGCGCGCGAGCCGCAAGCCCATCAGCAGCATCTCGCGCGCGCGCGCCTCCGCGCCCAGCGCCTCCTCCTCCCGCGTGCCGTGGCCCTTCGCCTCCACCGCCTCCATCCACGCCTCGGGCGCGCGGATGCGCGCGGTGGCCAGCAGCGCGCCCCCGACCGGCACGCGCCCATGCGCTCCGGGGCCGAGGCCGGCATAGTCGGCGTAAGCCCAGTAGGCGAGGTTGTGGCGGCTCTCGTCCCCCGGCCGGGCGTAGTTCGACACCTCGTAGGGCACGAGCCCAGCGCGCGCCGCCTCCTCCGCCGTCGCCTCATAGAGCGCGGCCTGAGCGGCGTCGTCCGGCAGCGCGATCTCGCCGCGCGCATGGGCGCGCGCGAAGGGCGTGCCCGGCTCGATGGTGAGCTGGTAGAGCGAGAGATGGTCGAGCCCGAAGCCGAGCGCGCGGGCGAGCTCCTCGCGCCACGCAGCCACAGTCTGGCCGGGCCGGGCATAGATCAGGTCGAAGCTCGCGCGCGGAAAGAGCCGCCGCGCGAGAGCGAGCGCCGCGAGCGCCTGCGCCGCCGAGTGCCGGCGGCCGAGGAAGGCGAGCGCCTCGTCGTCGAGCGCCTGGATGCCGAGGCTCAGGCGGTTGACGCCCGCCTCGCGGAACCCCTCGAGGCGGCCGAGCTCCACCGAAGTCGGGTTCGCCTCGAGCGTGACCTCTGGCTCGTCCGCAGCGGGGAAGGCGGCGCGCGCGGCGGCGATGATCGCGGCCGCGCTCGCGGGGCTCATCAGGCTCGGCGTGCCGCCGCCGAAGAACAGGCTCGCGAGCGGGCGTGGCCCCAGCCGCGCGCGCTCGAAGGCGAGCTCGGCGAGGATCGCGTCGCGCCAGCGGGCCTCGTCGATCCGCTCGCGCACATGCGCGTTGAAGTCGCAATAGGGGCAGCGCGCGGCGCAGAACGGCCAGTGCACGTAGAGGGAGAGGGGCTCGGTCACGGCCCGTCATGTGGTGCAGCGGGAAGCCGGCCGCCAGCGCCCGCGCCCAGGCCGCATGGCTTGCCAAACCGGCGCACCGCGCCACCTGCCCCGCACGGGGCACGGAGTGCTCGGCACGCGGAACAGGTGGCAGGTGCGCGCATGACACGGATGATCGAATGACACGGATGATCGAACACGAGCGCGCCCGCACGCGCCGGCCTGCGCGGGAGGAGGTCGCCCGCGCCTTCGCCTGGTGCATCGCCGGCCCGGCGCTTGCCGCCTGGCCGTTCCTGTCGGTGTTCCCGCTGTTCGAGATGCTGTCCGGCGAGGCGGGAATCGGCCTGATCGTGACGCGCTCGCTCCTGCTCGCGAGCGGGTTCTGGGCCGCCGCGGCGCTGTTCGCTGCCTATCTCCTCGCCCATGCCGGCGGCGCGGCGGCTGCGCTCTCCGCCCGCCGGCGGGATGGCGGCCTCTCGCTCGGCCTCTATGCCGCGGCCTGGACGACGCTCTACCTGGTCGTGTTCCTGGCGGTCTGACCGGCGCGCGTCTCAGCCGCGCGCCAGAACGAGGTTGCCCATCCCGTCGCCCCGCACGCGCCAGCCGGGCGGCACGAGGCAGGTCGCGTCGTACTCGGCGACGATCGCCGGCCCGGCGAGGCCGGCCATCGCCTCGGCCCGGCCGACGACAGGCACCTCCCGCCAGCCGTCGGCGCCGAAGAAGGCGCGCCGCGGCGGCCGCGGCGGCGTGGCATGGTCCGTCGTCACCTGCTCGGGGACGGGCGGGCGTTCGGGGATGCCGCGGCCGATCAGCTGCAGCGCGACGATCTCGACGGGCTCCTCCGGCCCCGCCCTGTAGCCATAGGCGCGCTCATGCGCGGCGGCGAACAGCGCGGGCAAGGCCGCGAGCAGCTCGGCAGCCAGCCCGTCAGGCAGCGGCACCGGAAGCTCGGAGGACTGGCCGACATAGCGGAGTTCGGCTGTGGCGGCGAAGGCGCGGCGCGCGGGGGGGAAGCCCTCTGCCGCGAGCCTCGCCGCGGCCTCCGCCATCAGCCGGTCGCGCGCCGCGGCGAAGGCGGCGGGGTCGGCGCGGTCGATCCGTGACCGGAACGTCGCCGAGAGATGGTGCTCGACCTCGGCGTAGAGCAGGCCGAAGGCCGAGAACAGGCCCGGTGCGGGCGGCACCACCACCTCCGCCATCCCGAGCTCCCCGGCCATCAGCGCGCCGAACAGCGGGCCGTTGCCGCCGAAGGCGAACAGCGCGAACTGGCGGGGGTCTCGCCCCCGCTCGACCGAGACGGCGCGGATCGCCCGCATCATGGTCGCGACCGCGATGCGCAGCATCCCATGCGCCGCGGCGTCGAGGGAGAGGCCGAGCGGGCGCGCGATCCGTTCCGCGATCGCCGCCTCGGCCGCGTCCCGGTCGAGCCGGATCGCGCCGCCCGCGAGCCCCGCGGGGTCGAGCCAGCCGAGGGCGAGCGCGCAGTCGGTGATGGTCGGCTCGGTGCCGCCCGCGCGGTAGCAGACCGGTCCCGGATGCGCCCCGGCGCTGCGGGGGCCGACCTTCGGCGCGCCGCCCGCATCGAGCGAGACGATCGAGCCGCCGCCGGCGCCCACCTCCGCGAGGTCGATCGCCGGCACCTTCAGCGTGTAGCCGCCGCCCGTGAGCAGGCGCGAGCCCTGCATGATGCCGCCGCCCACCTGGAACTCGGCCGCGCGCGCCGCCTCGCCCTCCTCCACCATCGCGGCCTTGGCGGTGGTTCCGCCCATGTCGAAGGTGACGATCCGCGGGAGCCCGAGGCGGCGGGCGAGCGCGCGCGCGCCGATCACGCCGGCCGCCGGCCCGCTCTCGACGATCGTCATCGGCAGCGCCGCCGCCTGGTCGGCCGCGAGCAGCCCACCGTTCGACTGCATCAGCATCACCGGCGCCGCGATGCCCTGGCCGGCGAGGCCGTTGCGCAGCCGGGCCAGATAGGCGCGCACCACCGGCAGCAGGTAGGCGTTGATCACCGTGGTCGAGGTGCGCGGATACTCCTTGATCTCGGGCAGCACGGCGTGGCTGAGCGACACCGGCAGGTGCGGGGCGATGCGGGAGGCGATCTCGGCCACCGCGCGCTCGTTGGCGCCGTTGGCGTGCGCGTTGATCAGGCAGACGGCGAGGCTCTCGATCCCCTCGGCGAGCAGGAAGCGGATCGCCGCCTCCACCTCGCCCGCGTCGGGGGCGAGCGCGACCGTGCCGTCGGCGCGCGTGCGCTCGGCGATGCCGAGGCGGTGCCGGCGCGGAACGAGCGGCGGCGGCTTCGTCCAGCCGAGGTCGTAGAGCCGCGGCATCCTGAGGTCGCGGATCTCGAGCACGTCGCGGAAGCCCTCGGTGGTGATCAGGCCCGTGCGCGCGCCGCCGCGCTCGAGCACCGCGTTGGAGCCGATCGTGGTCGCGTGCAGCACGGCGCCGAGCGCCTCCGGCCCGATGCCGGCCTCGGCGAGCAGCGCGGCGAGCCCCTCGACGATGCCGCGGGCATAGTCGTCGACCGTGGACGGCACCTTGCGGGTGCGCACCGCGCCCTCGTCGGAGAGCAGGACGATGTCGGTGAAGGTGCCGCCGATGTCGATGCCGGCGCGCCAGGCGGTCATCGCCCAGCCTCGCGCCCAGCCTCGCGCCAGGGGCGCCGCGAGACGGCGGGCGGCTCCGCCCAGCCGCGCTCGGCCGCGAGACGCGCGCGCAGCGCTTCGGTCGCGCCGCGGTCCACCGCACCGGCGGCGAGCACGACGCCGTAGTCGCGTGCCGCCGCCGCCTCCGACACGAACCCCTGGGCGACGTCCTCGCGCACCGCCTCGGGGTCGCGCTCGAGCGGGTCTCCCCAGCCGCCGGCGCCGGGGAGGTCGTGGCGGAACACGTCGCCCTGCCGGATCGTCATCGTCAGCTTCGCCGGCAGAACCCGTTCCGCCTCCGTTCCGGGATTGAGGACGTTGAGAGAGGGCGTTCCCGGCTCCCCGCCCCAGAGGCCGTAGGGGCGGTGGGTGCGGCGGTCGGCGCGCACCTGGAGCACCGCCTCGCGCTCGAGGAAGCGCCAGTCGCGGCGGATCGAGACGCCGCCGCGGAAGCGGCCCGGCCCGCCGGTATCGGGCACGAACTCGTTCCTGAGCACCTCGAGCGGATGCTCGGCCTCGATCACCTCGGCCGAGTGGCTCGCCATGTTGGCGAACATGTTGGTGTTGCCGTCGAGCCCATCCGCCCAGGGGCGGCCGCCCCAGGCGCCGGAGAGGAAGTCGACATAGATGAAGGGCTTGCGGTCCTCCGTCCAGCCGCCGATGGTGATACCGGTGTTGCCGCCGTCGGAGGCGGCATAGACACGATCCGGGTAGAGCATCGCGAGCGCGCCCATCGCGCAGTCGACCATGCGGAAGCCCGTCAGCCCCCGCGCGGCGCAGGCGGCGGGCGGCACCGCGTTGGCGATCGTGCCGGCAGGGGCGATGACGTCCACGACGCGGAACACGCCGTCGTTGTTCGGGAGTTCCGGCGGCAGCACGCACTTGGCCGCGGTGAAGGAGGCGCCGCGCGTGTAGGAGAGCGTGTTGTTGATCGCGCCCTTCACCTGCGGCGCGGAGCCGGTCCAGTCCATCACCATCCGCTCGCCGCGCTTGGCGACGCGGCAGAGGAGGCGGATGGGCCTGCCGGCATCGATCTGGTCGTCGTCGATCCAGTCCTCGAAGCTCGCCTCGCCGTCGGGCAGGGCGGCGAGCGCGGCGCGCGTGAGCCGCTCGGTATGGTCGGTGACGGCCCGCATGAGCGCGATCACCGCCTCCGCCCCGTGGGCGGAGACGAGATCGGCCATGCCGCGCTCGGCGATCGCGCAGGCGGCGAGCTGGGCGCGCAGGTCGCCCATCACGCGGTCGGGCACGCGCACGTTCTTCTCGATCAGCGCGAGCAGCGTCGCGTTCGGCACGCCCCGCTCGTGCAGCTTGAGCGGCGGGATGCGCAGGCCCTCCTGGTAGATCTCGGTGCTGTCGGAGGCGTTGGAGCCCGCCACCCGGCCGCCCACGTCGGTGTGGTGGCAGATCGTCGCGGCGATGGCGACGATGCGGCCCTGGTGGAACAGCGGGCGGAACACGAAGATGTCGGGCAGGTGCATGCCCCCCGAGAAGGGGTCGTTCATCGCGAGCACGTCGCCCTCGGCGATGTCGCCCCCGAAATGGGCGAGCGAGGCCTGCAGCGCCACCGGGATCGAGCAGAGATGGCCCGGCAGCGACAGCCCCTGCGCGACGAGCCGCCCCGCGGCGTCGCAGAGCGCCGTCGAGTAGTCCATGATGTTCTTGAGCACGCCCGAGTAGCTCGCGCGGTAGATGGTGAGCGACATCTCGTCGGCGAGCGCGACGATGGCGTTGCGGAACAGCTCGAACGCGATCGGGTCGGGCGCGTGTGGTGCGGTCATGCCAGGAGGGATGCGAGGCCGTGCCGTTTCGGATGGCCCGAGGCTTGCACGGCCCTTGCGGGCCGCCAAGCCCCGCGCGCAGGATGACGACGCCGCGCGGAACGGCGCGGCACGGGTGAGGCTGCGAGGGGACCACGGGGGAACGATGATGAGGAAGAGCCAATTCGGGCGTCTCGCCCGCCGGGCAGCGGTGGCCGCTGCCTGCGCCTTGGGCATCGGCGTGGGCAACGGCCCCGCGAGTGCGCAGGCGCAGCCTCTGCCGCAGGCGAACCTGCGCGCCATCGCCTACACCTCGAACCTCTACCTGTGGTTCGAGGTCGAGAAGAAGTTCTACGAGCAGGACCTGCCGGCGGCCTCGGGCGGGCGCGTGCGCATCGAGGCGATGCCGCACGACCTCGCCGGCATCCGCGGCCCCGAGGTGCTCGGGCTGCTGCAGAACGGCACGCTGCAGGTGGCGGCGCAGAACCTCTCCTACATGGCGGGCGACGACCCGCGCTTCGAAGGCATCGACCTCGCCGGCTTCGCCATCACCAACGAGGCGGTGCGGAAGGCGACGGAAGCCTATCGCCCCGTGCTCGAGCGCGTGGCGCTCGAGAAGTTCAACACGCGGCTGCTCGGCATCGCGCCGCTGCCGAGCCAGGTGTTCTGGTGCCGCATGCCCATCACGGGCCTCGCCGACCTCAAGGGCAAGCGGGTGCGCGTGTTCAACGCCACGCTGTCGGACTTCATGGCCGGCGTCGGCGGCACCACGATCACCATGTCCTTCGTCGAGGTGATCCCCGCGCTGCAGCGCGGCCTCGCCGACTGTGCCGTCACCGGAACGACCTCTGGCTACTCCGCCAAGTGGCCGGAGGTGACCACCCATCTCTACCCGCTCACTGTGGGCTGGAGCATGGTGTTCTGGGCGGTGAACAACAACACCTGGCGCGGCCTGCCTCCGGCCGTGCAGGCCTTCCTTGCCGACCAGTACCGCACGCTCGAGGCGGCGGCGTGGGAGGCCCAGGCGAAGTACGACGCGCAAGGGGTGGCCTGCGCCACCACCGGCCCCTGCACGCTCGGGCCGCCGGGGCGGATGACGCTCGTTCCGGTGACGGAGGCCGACCAGGCCGAGCGCACGCGCATCCTCAACGCCACCGTTCTGCCCAACTGGGCGCGGCGCTGCGGCCGCGCCTGCGTCGAGGAGTGGAACGCGACCGTCGGCGCGGCGCTCGACCTCCGCGCGCCCGTCAACTGAGGGGCCACGCGGGGCAGGCCCTCGCCCGCCTGCCCCGCGACGCCGCATGGCCGCGCTGCTCGACCGGCTGATCGCGCTGCTCGCGGCGCTCGCGCGCGGCGGCGCCTGGTTCGGCGGGCTGTTGCTGTTCGCCGCCTCCTTCATGATCGGCGCCGAGGTGCTGCTGCGGAAGCTCGCCGGCGTCTCGATCGGCGGGGCGGACGAGCTCTCGGGCTATGTGCTCGCGATCGCCTCCGCCTGGGCCTTCGGGTTCTCGCTGCTCGCGCGGGCGCATATCCGCATCGACACGCTCTATGCGCTCCTGCCGCAGCGCTTCCAGGCTCTGCTCGACCTCCTCGCGCTCGCGCTCACCACCTTCTTCTTCGGCTTCACCGCCTGGTTCGCCTGGGCGCACCTGATGCGCAGCATCTCGCTGGGCGCGCGGTCGATGACGCCGATGCAGACGCCGCTCGTCATCCCGCAGTCGCTCTGGGTGGCTGGGCTCTCAGCCTTCGTGGCGCTCGCGGCGCTGCTCTGGCTGCGCGCGCTGCTGGCGGTGCTCGCGGGCGATCTCGCCACCTCGGCGCGGCTGATCGGCTCCCGCACCGCCAAGCAGGAGGTGGAGCAGGAGATCGCCGAGGCGAAGGCGATCCTCTCGCGCGACGCCGTCCGGAAATGAGGGGGCCGGACATGAGGGACCGGGCATGAGGGGGCCGGACATGAGGGCGGCGGAGATGGGGGCGCCGCGGTGATCTGGGCGACCTTCGGCGGGCTGTTCCTGCTGCTGGCGCTGTCGGTCCCCGTCGCCGCCGCGATGGGGCTCGTCGGCCTCTACCTCGCCGACACCTATGCCTTCATGCCGGTGTGGCGCGGCATCGGGCAGATGGCGTGGAACGCCGGCAATGACGGGGTGCTCGTCGCGGTGCCGTTCTTCATCCTGCTCGGCGAGCTCCTGCTGCGGTCGGGCATGGCGGCGCGGATGTACGGTGCGATGGCGAAATGGCTCTCCTGGCTGCCGGGCGGGCTGATGCACGCCAACATCGGCACCTGCGCGATGTTCGCCGCCACCTGCGGCTCCTCGGTCGCCACCGCCGCCACCGTCGGCACCACCGCGATCGGCGAGATCAGGCGCTTCGGCTACAACGAGCGGCTTTTCCTCGGCACCATCGCCTCCTCCGGGACGCTCGGCATCCTCATCCCGCCCTCGATCAACCTCATCATCTACGGGGCGCTGACCAACACCTCGATCCCGAAGCTCTATCTCGCTGGCTTCATCCCGGGCCTCCTGCTCGCCTTCCTGTTCAGCCTCACCGTGCTCGTCGCCTGCGCGCTCCGCCCGGCCTGGGCGGGGAAGCGGATGCGCGTGCGCTGGCGGGAACGCTTCGCGAGCCTCGCCGACCTGCTGCCGCCGCTCTCGATCTTCGTGCTCGTGGTCGGATCGATCTATGCCGGCTGGGCGACGCCGACCGAGGCTGCCGCGCTCGGCGTGCTCGGCGCGCTCGGCCTCGCGGCGCTGAACCGCACGCTCAGCCTGCCGATGCTGCGCGAGGTGGTGGAAGGCACGATGCGCACGACGGGGATGACCATGCTCATCCTGGTCGGCGCCTATTTCCTCAACTTCGTGATGGGCAATGTCGGGCTGACCCGCCGCGTCGGCGCCTTCATGAACGACCTCGCGCTCGGCCCGACCATGACCATCCTCGTCATCGTCGGCTTCTACATCCTGCTCGGCTGCTTCATGGAGACCCTCTCCATGATGGTCGCGACCGTGCCGATCTTCACCCCCGTCGCGGTCTCGCTCGGCTACGACCCGGTGTGGTTCGGCATCCTCGTGATCCTGCTCGTCGAGACGGCGATGATCACCCCGCCTGTCGGCATCAACCTGTTCGTGGTGCACGGGCTGCGCGGCGGCGGCAGCCTCAACGACGTGATCGTCGGCGCGCTTCCCTTCGTGCTGACGCTGCTGGCGATGGTCGGGCTCGTCATCGCCTTCCCCGGCATCGTGCTGTTCCTGCCCGGCGCGATGGGGTGAGCCCTATCTGCCGAGATACGCCACCGCGTCGATCTCCACCTTCAGCCCCTCGGTGGCGAGGCCGACGATGACGGTCGCCCGGTGCGGCGGATCCTCGGGGAAGTACTGCCAGAACACCGCGTTCATCGCCGCGAAGTCGGCCCGATCAGTGATGTAGAGCGTCACCTTCGCGACGTCCTTCAGCGTGCCGCCGGCGGCCTCGACCAGCGCCTTGATGTTCTCGAGCGTGCGCATCGTCTGGCTCGTGATGTCCGGCCCCTCGAGCGTGCCGTCTGGCCGGTAGCCCACGGAACACACGTAGAGCGTGTCGCCGCAGCGCACCGCCTGCGGAAAGGGCATCGAGGCCTTCCAGGCGCGGTCGGACGAGACGGGGGTCTTCGGCATGCGTGGCTCTCCCTGGCGGCGGCGGCGCGACGGTCAGGCGGCGAAGAAGTCGCGCGCGAGCACGGAGGCGATCCAGTCGACGATCACGTCGTAGCCGCGCTCGCCGGTCTCCGGCAGCGCCATCGCCGGGTCGCCGATATGGCCCCAGGGCGTGTGGTCGCGGTAGCGCCGCGTGGCGTAGAAGATGCCGCCGCCCGTCTTGACGTGCTCCGGGCCCTGGATCCTCCGCATCACCTCGGGCGGCAGGTGATGCGCCGGGCCGCGCTCGGGATGCACCAGTTCCGGGTGCGTGACGAGCAGGCGCGAGGTCTCGCCCTCGCCGCCATGGCCCTCGCCCTTCGTCGAGCGCTGGATGGTGTGGTAGACGCGCGAGAGCGGCGCGAGCCAGTTCAGCACCACCGCGCGCGCCTCGGGCAGCGCATCGACGATCTCCTGTGCGGCGACCATCATCGAGGGCAGGTTGCCGTCGTGGCCGTGCACCAGCACGAAGTCGCGGAAGCCCGATTGGTGCAGCGAGGCCGCGATCTCGGTGATCAGCGCGATCAGCGTCCGCGACGAGATCGAGACGGTTCCGGCGAAGCCGAGATGGAAGCTCGAGGTGCCGAAGGGGATGACGGGGCCGATCACCACCGGCCGCCCCTCGGCCTCCATGCGCAGCGCGACGCGGCGGCAGATCTCGCGCGCCTCCATCGTGTCGGTGCCGAGCGGCAGGTGCGGCCCGTGCGCCTCGGTGGCGCCGACCGGAAGCAGGATCAGCCGCGTGCGGGCGAGCGCCGCCTCGACCTCCTGGCCCGACATCTCGGTGAGCGTGGCGGGGCCCTTCTGCACGTAGAGCACCCCGCCCGAAGCGGCATCCGCCTCACCCTCCGCCATGCCGTCTCCCCGCGCACGTGGTCACCGCCGGGAGGATGGCCCGCGTGCCGCGCCGCTGTCGAGACGGCGGGGCGGATCACTCCTCGTTCGTCCTGCGCACGAGGATCTCGCGCCTGCCGACATGGTTGGGCGGCCCGACGACGCCCTCCTTCTCCATCCGCTCGATCAGCCGCGCGGCGCGGTTGTAGCCGATCTGCAGGTGGCGCTGGATGAAGGAGGTCGAGGCCTTGCCCTCGCGCGCCACCAGCGCCACCGCCTGGTCGTAGAGCGAGTTCTCGTCGCCTTCCTCGCCGACCGGCCCATCAAGCCCGAGCGCCGGCGCGCCGGCACCCCCCTCGGCCACCGTCGCATCCGCCTCCGTGACCTCGTCGACGTAGTCGGGCTCGCCGAGGCTGCGGAGATGCGCGACCACGCGCTCGACCTCGCTGTCGGACACGAACGGCCCGTGCACGCGCACGATCCGCCCACCGTCGCCCATGCGCAGCATGTCGCCCTGGCCGAGCAGCTGCTCCGCCCCCTGCTCGTTGAGGATGGTGCGGCTGTCCACCTTGCTCACCACCCGGAACGAGATGCGGGTGGGGAAGTTCGCCTTGATCACGCCGGTGATGACGTCGACCGAGGGGCGCTGCGTGGCCATGAGCAGGTGGATGCCGGCCGCGCGCGCCATCTGCGCGAGCCGCTGCACCGTCGCCTCGATCTCCTTGCCCGCGACCAGCATGAGATCGGCCATCTCGTCGACGACGATGACGATGAAGGGAAGCGGGTCGAGCGCGAGCGGCTGGTCCTCCCAGGTGGGCTTTCCCGTCTCCGGGTCGAACCCGGTCTGCACGCGGCGGCTGATCGTCTCGCCCTTGGAACGGGCCTCGGCCACGCGGGCGTTGTAGCCGCCGATGTTGCGCACGCCGAGCTGGCTCATCAGGCGGTAGCGCCGCTCCATCTCGCGCACCGCCCATTTGAGCGCGCCGACCGCCTTCGCCGGCTCGGTGACGACGGGCGCGAGCAGGTGCGGGATGCGGTCGTAGACCGAGAGCTCGAGCATCTTCGGGTCGATCATGATCAGCCGGCACTCCTCGGGGGAGAGCCGCATCACGAGCGACAGGATCATCGTGTTGATGGCGACCGACTTGCCCGAGCCTGTGGTGCCGGCGATCAGGAGGTGCGGCATCGCCGCGAGGTCGACGATCTCGGGCGCGCCGCCGATGTCCTTGCCGAGCGCGAGGTTGAGCCGCCCGCGCGCGCGCACCCAGGCCTCTGAGGAGAGGAGCTCTGAGAGCCACACCGTCTCGCGGCGGGAGTTCGGCATCTCGATGCCGATCGCGTTCCGCCCCGGCACGACAGCGACGCGCACCGACAGCACGCTCATCGAGCGGGCGATGTCGTCGGCGAGCCCGATCACGCGCGCCGACTTGGTGCCCGGCGCCGGCTCGAGCTCGTAGAGCGTGACGACGGGGCCCGGGCGGATCGCGGTGATCCTCCCCTGCACGCCGAAATCGGCGAGCACGCCCTCGAGCAGGCGCGCGTTCGCCTCCAGGCTCTCCTCGGTCGGGCGGCCTGGGCGGTTGGCCGGCGGGGCGGCGAGCAGGGCGAGCGGCGGCGGCACCCAGGCGCCGAGCGGCAGCGCCGCCTGGCCGGCCGAGGCCGACCGTTTCGGCTCCGGGATCGGCGCCACGCGCGGGCGCTGCTCCGCCGCCGCAGGCGCGGGCGCGATCGGGGGGGCGGCACCCGCGAAGCCGGCGGGCACCTCCCGCGCGGCCGCCTCGGCCGCGGCTTGCGCGCCCGCCGCCGCCTCGGCCAGCGGATCGACGACCGGCTCCCGGCGATGGGCCGGCTGCGCCGCCGCCGCCTCGGCACGGCGCCGCGCCCGCCAGGCGGCGAGGCGTGCCGGCAGGTTCACGCGGCGCCAGAGCCCGGCCGCCGCGCGGCCGGCCCTGCCAGCGCCCTCTCCGGCGCCGGCCGCCACCGCGCCGCCGGAGGCGGCCACCACGCGGCCGGCGCCCCGCCACTCGCCCGCCGACAACCCGAACGAGGCGAGCGGCAGGAGCACGCCCAGCCCGGCGAGGAAGAACGTCGCGAAGGCGGCGCCCAGCGGGCCGAACAGCGACGCTGCGGCCGATTGCGCCGAGCCCATGGCGAGGCTGCCGACCACGCCGCCGGCGCCCGCCGGCAGCACGGGATGGCGAAGCTCGACGAGCGCGAGCGCCGCGGCGGAGGCGGGGAGGGAGAGCGCGAGCAGGGCGATGCGCGCGAGCGGCGAGCCGAGCGGGCGGTGGCTGACGAGCCGCCAGGCCCAGACGAGCGGGGTGATGCCGGCGAGCAGGGCGGCGAGCCCCACACCCTGGAGCAGGGCGTCGGAGATCACCGCGCCGGCGGGTCCGGCGAGGTTCCGCACCGCGCCGTGACCGGCCGTGTTCAGGCTGGTGTCGGCCGGGTGGTGGGTGGCGAGCGCAACCAGGAGCGTGAGGCCGAGCAGGCAGGCGGCGAGGCCGGCGAGCTCGGCTGCCCTGCGCCGCAGGAAGGCGGCGAAGCCCGGCGGCAGGGTGCGGCGGAGCGCGGCGCTGGTTGACCCCATGGGACTCGGCGAGCGTGGCATGGTTTATCAGCCTTTTGCGGGCGACTCTTCCTTCATACCCTAAACCGGCCGCCATTGTCCCATGCCGCGCGTCGGGCCCGTCCGGGGGTGCCGGGCCCGATCGGGATCGGCCTCGGCGCGGGGGTGTTGCTGGGCACGCCAACCGTCGCTTAGAGGAAGGCAGGCTTCTGTCCGTCCCGCCTCCCGCCGTCCCTGGCGTCGGCCCCCCTGCCGAGGAGAAGGCCCGTTGCGACGTGCTGCATGTGTCGGCTCCGAGTGCGCGGAGATCGCTGAGGCCGCCTTCGTCCGCGGGGCCATCGACGAGCACGGACGATGACCGCCACTGCGCCGCTGATGCTTTCGGCCTTCCCCTCCTTCGAGGTGGGCGGGGCGCAGGTGCGCTTCGCGCAGCTCGCCACGGCGTTCGGCGACACGTGGCGTCACGCGATCGTGGCGATGGACGGCGTGTACGACTGCGCCGGCCGCCTGCCCGCCGGCCTCGCGGTCTCCTATCCGCACGTGACGGTGATCAAGGGCGACCTGGTCGGCAATGTCCGCCGGTTCCGCGCGGCGCTGCGCGCGCTCAGGCCCGATGTCCTCGTGACCTACAACTGGGGCACGATCGAGTGGTGCATCGCGAACCTCGTTCCGCTCGCGCGCCACGTCCACATCGAGGACGGCTTCGGCCCGGAGGAGCGCGACCGCCAGCTCCCCCGCCGCGTCTGGATGCGCCGGCTCACGCTGCGCCGCGCGACCGTCGTCTTGCCGTCGCTCACCCTGAAGCGGATCGCCGAGGATGTCTGGCGGCTTCCGAGGCAGAGGCTGCGCTACGTGCCGAACGGCATCGCGCTCGAGCGGTTCCGGCCGCGCCGGGCGGAAGGGCTTGCCGCCGAGCCGGTGGTCGGCACGGTCGCGGGGCTGCGGCCGGAGAAGAACCTCGCGCGCCTGCTTCGGGCCTTCGCGCGGCTTCGCGCGGAACGGGCGGCACGGCTCGAGATCGTCGGCGACGGTCCGGAGCGGGCAGCCCTCGAGACGCTGGCGGCAGGCCTCGGCATCGCCGCCTCCGTCACCTTCCACGGCTATCAGGGCGACCCCGCACCGTTCCTCGAGCGATTCGACGTCTTCGCGCTCTCCTCCGACACCGAGCAGATGCCGCTCTCCGTGCTCGAGGCGATGGCCTCGGGGCTTGCCGTCGTCGCGACCGACGTGGGCGACCTCCGCGAGATCGTGTCGGAGGAGAACGGCCCGCTGATCGTCGCCAAGGACGACGGCGCGCTCGCGGCCGGGCTCGCCCGCGCGCTCGCCGACGATGCGCTGCGCGCGGAAGCGGGACGGGCCAACCGGCTCAAGGCCGAGCGCGAGTACGACGAGCGCCTGATGGCCGACCGCTACGGGCGCATCTTCGGGGCAAGCGGCTGAGGCAGGGCCGGGCCGGAGATCGCAACGCGCACGGCGGGCCTCGCTCCGATCGCCCCCTCCGATCCTCGCCCTTCCCGCGGCAGGCGCGGCGCGCTTATCCTGCCGCCAAGGACAGGCCGATGACGGGCCGCGGAACGGGAAGGGAAACGCCGATGCGCACCACGCGACGCACGCTCATGCTCACAACCGCCGCGGGAGCCGGCACGCTCGCCGCACCCGCCGTCCTGCGCGCGCAGGCCCCGCTCGTCCTCAAGATGGCGCACATCTACGCGCCCGGGAACATCTGGTTCGAGACCGCGGAGGCCTATGCGCGCGGCGTGGCCGAACGCTCGGGCGGCCGCGTGCGGATCGACATCGCGCATTCCGGCGCCACCGGTGACTGGCCCGCCTCCATCGAGGGCCTGCTGATCGGCACCAACGACATCGTCCTGCAGTCGATCGGCACGCTCGACCGCTACAACACCATCGCCGGCATCGAGGCCTATCCCTACCTCGTGCGCGACCTCGCGCATTTCCGCAGCGTCTATTACGGCCCCGCCGGCGCGGCGCTGTTCGACGAGATCGCGGCGAAGACGCGCTTCCGCATCATCGGCGCGGGCTATCGCGGCGCCCGCCAGCTCTCCTCCAACAAGCGGGTGGACAGGGTCGAGGACCTGCGCGGGCTGAAGCTCCGCGTGCCGCCGCTGAAGATGTACCGCCTGACCTGGGAGTTCCTCGGCGCCTCGCCCGTGCCGATGGGCGTGGCGGAGCTGTTCACCAGCCTGCAGCAGGGCGTGGTGGACGGGCAGGAGAACCCGCTCGAGGTGATCGAGAGCCTCAAGTTCAACGAGGTTCAGCGTTACGTCATCGAAACCGCACACGTGATCGGCGCGATGACGTGGATCTGGTCCGATGCCCGCTTCCGCTCCCTGCCGGAGGCGACGCGCACGATGCTGAAGGAGGAGGGAGACAAGGCGATGCTGGCAGCGACCGAGCGCATGGTCGTGCTCGAGGGCGAGCTCAAGGCGCGGCTCCAGCAGCGGGGGATGACCTTCGTCGCGGTCGATCTCGCGCCGTTCCGGGCGAGGCTCGCGCCGATGACGCGCGAGTTCCCCGAGCTCGCCTCCTGGGTGCAGCGGATCCAGGGGGTGTGAGGCAGGCGCCATGAGGCGCGCGGCCGGTGCCGCCGCTCGGGCGCTCGGGCGCGCGCTCGACCTCCTGCTCGCGGCGATGCTCGCTGTGCTGGTCGCGAGCCTCGCCTGGCAGGTGTTCGGCCGCTACGTGCTCGACCGCGCGCCCTCCTGGTCGGAGGAGCTCGCGAGGTTCCTGATGGTGTGGATCACCATGCTCGGCGCTGCGTCGGTGATGCGCGACCGCGGGCACATCGCCGTCACCGCGCTGCCCGATGCGCTGCCGGCAGGGGCGCGGCGCGTGCTCGCGGCGGTGGCCGATCTCGTCGTGCTATGGGTCGCCGGGATCCTCGGCGTGCACGGCGCGGCCCTGGCCGATCTCCTCTCCGTGCAGGCCTCGCCCGCCTTCGAGGTGACGATGGCCGTCCCCTTCGCGGCGCTTCCCGCCGGGGCAGCGCTGATCGCGGCGATGGTGGTGCTGCGGCGGCTCGCCGGCGAGGACTGACGGGCGGTGGACCTCCTCGCCTTCCTGCTCGCCGCGATGCTCGGGCTGATGGCGATCGGCGTGCCGATCGCCTTCGCGATCCTCGCCGGCGGCATCGCCACGATCATGATCTTCGTGCCGGGCGCGCGGCTGATGATCGTGCCGCAGCAGCTCTATGGCGGGATCGACAGCTTCACCCTGCTCGCGATCCCCTGCTTCCTGCTCGCCGGCAGCCTGATGACGGAGGGCGGACTGACGCGGCGGCTGATCGGCTTCGCCAACGCCGTGATGGGGCGGTTCCGCGGCGGGCTCGCGCTCTCCAACATCCTCGCCGCCGGGGTGTTCGCCGGCATCTCCGGCTCGGCGGTGGCCGACACCTCGGCGCTCGGGCGGGTGATGATCCCGGCGATGATCCGCGAGGGCTACGCGCCGGGGTTCGCTGCGGCGGTGAACGCCTCGGCGAACGTGATGGCGCCGATCATCCCCCCCTCGATCGCCTTCATCGTGCTCGGCGTGCTCACCGGCCAGTCGATCACGCGGCTCTTCATCGCCGGCGTCGTGATCGGCGTGCTCTACGGCTGCGCGATGCTGGCGATCGCGGCGCTGATCGCCTCGCGCCGGGACTACCCCGTGCATGCCGCCTCGGGACGGGCCGAGATCATCGCGCGGCTGCGCGACGCGCTGCCCGCGCTCGCCATGCCGGTGCTCATCATCGCCGGGATCCGCACCGGCATCTTCAACGTCACGGAATGTTCCGCGGTCGCGGTGGGCTACGCCCTCTTCTGCGGCGCGGCGCTCTACCGCGAGCTCGGCCTGCGCGAGCTCGCCATCGCGCTCGTCTCGACGGCGCGGACGACGGCGGTGATCATGATCATCGTCGGCGCGGCGCGGCTGTTCTCCTGGATCCTCGGCTATGCCGGGCTGCCCGCGCGGATCGCCGCCTTCCTGCTGGAGACGACCGGCGACCGAACGCTGTTCCTGCTGCTCGTCAACGCGCTCCTGCTCGTCGTCGGCATGTTCCTCGAGGCCAACGCGGCGCTGATCATGCTCGTGCCGGTGCTGTTCCCGGCGGCGCAGTCGCTCGGGGTGGACCAGACGCATCTCTCGGTCGTGACGGTGGTCAATCTCTGCATCGGCCTGGTCACGCCGCCGGTGGGGCTGACGCTGAACCTCTCGGCGCTGATCGCCGAGGTGCCGCTTGCGGTGGCGGTGCGCGAGGCCGCCCCCTTCCTCGCCTTCGCGCTCCTCGTGCTCGCCGCGCTCACCTTCGTGCCCTGGCTCGCCACGGGGCTGCCCGATCTCGTTCTCGGTGGAGGCTGACGGCATGGAACCCGCGCCCAGCACCCGCCTTGCCGGACGCCGCGCCGCGGTGTTCGGCGCCGGCTCCTCCGGCCCCGGCTGGGGCAACGGCAAGGCGGCGGCGGTCGCCTATGCCCGTGCGGGCGCGGCGGTGGCCTGCCTCGACATCGATCCCGCCGCGGCGGCGGAGACGGCGGCGATCATCGCCGGCGAGGGCGGGACGGCGGCGGCGCTCGCGGCCGACGTGACGGACGAGGCGTCGGTCGCGCGCGCCGTCGCCTCGGTGGCGGAGCGGCTCGGCGGGCTCGACATCCTGCACAACAACGTGGGCCATGCCGGCATGGGCGGGCCGGAGGCGCTCGACCTCGCCGCCTGGCGCCGCGCCTTCGACCTGAACCTCAACGGCGCCTATCTCGCCATCCGCCATGCCCTGCCGCACCTGAAGGCTGCCGGGCGGCCGGCGGCGATCGTCAACGTCTCGTCGCTCGCCGCGATCCGCTGGACCGGCTATCCCTACGCGTCCTACATGGCGGCCAAGGCGGCGCTGAACCAGCTTACCGTCGCGGTGGCGCTCGAGTACGCGCGCGCCGGCATCCGCGCCAACGCGATCATGCCGGGCAAGATGGACACGCCGCTGATCCGCACGCAGATCGCGGGCCAGTACGCCTCCGTCGCGGAGATGATCAGGGCGCGGAACGAGAGCTGCCCGATGGGGCGGATGGGAACGGCCTGGGACGTCGCCAACGCCGCGGTGTTCCTGGCCTCGGACGAGGCTGGCTACATCACCGGCCAGTGCCTCGCGGTCGATGGCGG
>Ga0272446_1003376_pt1 | contig 20217 bp, 20 predicted proteins | sample YNPCB0061_FD_194587 | JGI IMG/M metagenome (GOLD analysis project Ga0272446, IMG submission 194587) | Hot spring microbial mat communities from Yellowstone National Park, WY, United States - YNP-CB-006-1 | ecosystem: Environmental > Aquatic > Thermal springs > Hot (42-90C) > Sediment | place...
CCGAGGGCAAGCTGGAAGCCGTCCAGATGGCCTGGTGGGAGGAATGGAAGGAGAATCAGGAGTAGCCGCGCACCAGAGCCGCCAGGTAGGCGATGTAGCAGGCCAGCAGGAGCGCGCCTGCACGGCGCATGCCAGCGCGGCGGGTGGGATTTTGTCCCGGCATGTTATAATTTGAAGGTCTTCCTGTTTCCAAACCCAGGAACATTTTTATGCCCAAGCTGAAAACCCATAAAGGTGCGGCCAAGCGGTTCAAGAAGACGGGGACCGGCAAGATCATTCGTCATCATGCCTTTGCCCGCCATATCCTGACCTCGAAGTCGCCCAAGAGGAAACGAAAGCTGCGCGAGGGCGTGGTGGCCGATCCGGCCGACCAGCCGAAACTCGAGCGGATGCTCCCCTATTAGGGAAGCGCCAGGCGTGCGAACCGTGCGCGAGGCACGTGCCGGATTCGCCGCGACCATACCAACTCAAGGAGTGAAACGTGCCCAGGGTAAAACGAGGCAGTAAACGCAGAGCCAGCCGGCGCAAAACGTTGCATCTTGCATCCGGCTTTTTCCTGACCAAGAGTAAGCTGTACCGGGCGGCGCAAGAGGCCGTCGAACGCAGCCTGCGCTTCGGCTACGTGGGGCGCCGTCAGAAGAAGCGCGATTTCCGCGCGTTGTGGATTGTCCGCATCGGCGCCGCATGCCGGGCGGCGGGCATCTCGTATTCAAAGTTCATGCACGGGCTGAAGACCGCGGGCATCGAGCTGGACCGCAAGGCTCTGGCCGAACTGGCCGTGGCGGACGAGTCCGCATTCCGCCAACTGGCCGAGAAGGCCAAGGCAGCCTTGGCGTCGTAGGGGGAGTGGATGAATCTGCTCGAACAGCAGGAAACCGATTCGCTCGTAAGCCTGGAAGAGCGTATCCATCGTATCGTCGAGCTTGTGGCCCAGTTGCGGCAGGAGAAAGAGGCGCTGGTAAGGGAACGGCAGGCAGCCCAGCGCGAAGCCGCCGAAGCCCGCTCGCAGGCCGCAAAAATGACTGAAGAACTCGAAGCGCTGCGGTCGGAACGCAAGCAGGTCCGCAGCCGCATCGAGAAACTGCTCTCGCAGATCGACCAGTTGAGCAACGCATAAGCGGGGAGGCGAGTTGGACTCCGAATCCGCCGGAAAACGTCCGGTCCGCGTGACCATCCTCGGCGAAACCCTTACTCTGCTTGCTTCCGGAAGTCCTCACGAGGTGGAGGAGCTGGCCCAGAGCGTGGATGATCTGATGTCGAGCATCGCCCGCAAGGTGCCCAACGCGGACTCGACCCGCGTGGCGATTTTGGCCTGCCTTCACCTCGCGGACCAGTTACGGACCCTGGAGCGGGACCTGGCCGCGCTGAAATCCCGCGTGGACCGCAAGTCCGGAGAGTTCGCCGAGATGCTGGCGCAGGCGCTGGAATCGGGCGGCGGGGCGTAGGCCGGCTCAACCCGGGTTCCCGCCCACGACCGGGACGTGGATCACGCTGACCTCACTTCTGCCGAGCGCATCCCGGAGTGCGGGCGCGATCTCTTCCGGGGTCCCGGCGCGAATTCCGCGCGCGCCCAGCGACTCAGCCAGGCGATCGAACGCGATAGGACCCAACGCGCTTGCCACCGGCGCGCCGAACTGCTGGATGTGGCCAACGCGAGTGATGCCCCAACCCTGGTCGTCGGCTACCACGGCCACGAAGGGCAGTTTCTGGCGCGAGGCCGATTCGAGCTCCGCGACATTGAACGTAAAGGCGCCGTCGCCCGAGAGCAGGACCACCGGGCGGTCCGGAAATGCCAGTCTGGCGGCCATGGCGCCGCCGATCCCCCACCCCACGACGGCGCTGCGGCCACATGTCAAGTATGCAGGGGCGTAATGGTCAAGCAGCCATTGGTGAGCCCACTGGCCGATGCTGCCGCCGTCGATGAGCAGGACGGCGTCTTCGGGCAGGACCTCGCGCAGCGCGGCCAGAATGTGAATGGCATGCGTACCGCGCCGGGCCTGTTCGGCAGCGGTGCGTTCCACCGACGCGCGGAACTCCGCAAGGCGTCGCCGGGCTTCGGCGAGCCATTCGGTGAAGGGCCGTCGCTCCACGGCCTGGAGGCGCTGCCAGTCGCCGTCCAGCCGCACCACGCGAGCCGTCTCCGCGACGGCGGGCGGTTCGAGAAAGCCGACCCGGTAATCGGGCTCCGCCCCGGCCATGATGACGAGGTCGGCGTCCGGGAGCAGGCGAGGTCCGCCGGTCGCGGCCCCGATCACGCCCAGGTAGTTCTCCAGGGGTGACTCGACAACACCGCGATCCCAGATGGGCACGACCACCGGAATCGAGAGCCGCGCCGCAAAGGCCATCAGGGCGGCGCCGCCGCCGGAGTAGAACACTCCCGACCCGGCCACCAGCAAGGGGCGCTCCGCGGCCATCAGCGCTTCGTTCAGGTTCGGATCCGCGGCGCCGCAAACTCGGGCTGGGCTGGTGAAGCGAAGTTGCCGTCCGGCGGGAGCGGTCTGCACATCGAGTGGGAACGTCAGGTGGACGGGCCCGGGCGGCCAGGCCGTGGCGCTGTCCCAGGCCTCCTCGAGAAACTGCACGGCGCGTTCCGGGCGGTCGACAACGCGCGCGTACTTGGTGATGGGCCGCGCCACGGCTACCTGATCGATGTCCTGGAAGTGACCCATGCCCGCTGTACCCAGCGCCCCTGCGCCGGTAATCAGCAACATCGGCGAGCGGTCGAACCAGGCGTTCATGACCCCGGTGAGAGCGTTGGCGTGGGCAACACCGCTCGACACCGCGCACACGCCGGGCCGCCGGGTGAGCTTGCCCCAGGCATCGGCCATGTAGGCCGCGGTTTGTTCGTTGCGCACGTCCACCAGGCGGATGCCGGCTTGTTGAGCGGCATGGAGAAAAGGATCCAGACCGTGCCCGCAGAGGGTAGCGATCCAGGCGACGCCCCGCTTGCGGAGCGATTCGACGAACAGTTCAACGGCAGTCATATCATCGCCAGCGGAAAATCTTCAATGCCACCACAAAGCATACGCCCAACCAGGCGGAAAGGAGCGCGAGCCTGGTTCCCAGTTCCGGCAAGCCGGCGCCCTCGAGCATATTGGCGCGCAACGCGTCGATGAGCGCCGTCAGGGGCAGCGCGCGGATAAAGGGCTGGGCGGCGTCCGGAAAGCGGTCGGCCGAGAAGAAGACGCCGGACAGGATCCACATGGGAAGCATGACGAAGTTCATCAGGCCCGAGGCGGCTTCGATGGTTTGGGCGCGCGAGGCCACCAGCAGGCCCAAAGCGGAGAAGCAGAGCGAGCCCAGCAGGCAGATCGCCGCCAGGGCCACGAAGGAGCCGCGCAGCGGGACTCCGAACACCCATGCGCCGAAACCGAGCAGCGCCACCACTTCACCCACCAGGAAGACCAGGCGGGCCAGCAGGAACGAGAGCAGGTACTCGGCCCGCGACATGGGCGCCGCAATCAGGCGCTTCAGAAGACGCTTGCGGCGGGAGTCCACAATCGGGAAGCCGATCCCCCACATGCCGCTGCCCATCAGGTTCATGCCGAGCAGACCGGGAACCAGGAAATCGATGTAGCGCGAACCCGCCTCGCGCACCTTTTCCTCGGTGACGGCGAGCGGGTCCCGGCGCCCGGCAGCGCGCTGGAGGGCGTCGTCGGCAAGCACCCGGGCGGCGCGGCCGTCGGGGTTGGTGTCGTCGTAACGATAGGTGACCGAGCCGGCTGAATCGGGAATGACGAGCAGCACAATGCGCCCGGCGCGGAGGGCGCGGGCGGCGGTGGCGGCGCCGACCAGTTGCGGGGTGAGGCGATGATCGGAGCCGATGGCCTTCGCTATGGCCGGGCTGGCCGGCGCATCCGAGAGAACACCGATCTTCAGCGCCGTCGCCGGCTGGCTGCGGAAAGCAATACCGAGACCGGCGGCCAGGAGAACGGGGAAGATGAACGTCCAGAAAACGGCCTCGGGCTCGCGCCAAAATTCGCGGAAGCGCACCAAAGTGAGCTGGACGAGTGAACGCTCGAAGAACCCCCGGCGCTTACTCGTCGCGAAGATGACGTCCGGTGAGGGCGACAAAGACATCCTCCAGGGTGGGTGAATGGGTGCGCAATTCGGTGAGCGGAAGGCGGCGGCGCTCCAACTCGTCGAGCAGCGCGGGGACGGTCCGGTGCAGGTGAGCCACCTGCAACTGATAAAAGCCGTTTTCGAGGCGCGCCCGGCGCACGCCGTCAAGACGGCCGAGGGCCTCGATATCGACGGCGCCGTGGGAGCGATCGACCTGGAACTCGACCAGGTGCTCGACACCGAGGGAAGCGATGAGCGCCCGGGGAGCGTCGAGCGCGATGACGCGCCCGTGATCCATGATGGCCACCCGGTCGGCGAGGCGCTCGGCCTCCTCCATGTAATGGGTGGTGAGCAGGATCGTCCGCCCGGTGGATTTGAGCCGTTCGACCAGCTCCCAGAGCTGCCGCCGCGCTTGCGGATCGAGCCCCGTGGTAGGTTCGTCGAGGAACAGCAGCTCGGGGTCGCCCACCAGGGAGCAGGCCATGGCGAGCCGCTGTCGCTGGCCGCCGGAAAGCTGTCCGACGCGGGCCTTCCGCTTTTCGCCCAGTTCCACCAAGGCGATCACCTCATCGACGCCGGGCCCCCGCCGGTAGAAGCTGTGAAAGAGCTGAAGCGTCTCGGCGACCGTGAGCTTGTCGGCGAGCTGGGTGTCCTGAAGCTGGATGCCGAGCAACTGCCGGAGCTCGTGCGCATCCCGGTCCCAACTGCGCCCAAGCACTTCGACCGACCCGGCGTCGGGTTCGAGCAACCCCTCGCAGATCTCGATGGTGGTGGTCTTGCCCGCGCCGTTGGGGCCGAGCAATCCGAAGCACTCGCCCGCCCGGACCTCGAGGTCGAGCGAGCAGACTGCCACGACGTCCTTGTAGGTCTTGCGCAGACCCCTCAGGCGCAGCGCCGGGTCCATCTTTTCAATCTATCACCGCGAGCGTGCGCTTCCCGGATCACCGTAGATTGCTACAATAAGACTGGTCGAATCGACCGGTTGATTCTATGCGCGAGATTCAAGCTTCGGACGCCAAAGTACATCTTCCCCAACTTCTGGACGAAGTGGAGCGGGGCGAAACGATCATCATCACACGCCATGGCCGCCGCATCGCCCGGATTATGCCCGAGCCGAACCGCCGCCAGGAGGAGATTGACAAAGCCCTCGCCTCCATCCGCGAGCTTCGCCGGCGTACCGGCAAGATCAGCGTTGGGGAGCTGCTGTCCGCGCGTGAGGAAGGGCGCAGGTTCTGATGGCCTTCGTCCTCGACGCATCGGTTACCGTATGCTGGGCCTTCGAGGATGAGGATCACCCCGATGCGAGTCTCGCCTTCCAGCGAATCCGCACCGAGGAGGCTGTAATCCCTGGCATGTGGTGGTTCGAAGTCCGCAATATCCTGGTCGTGAACGAACGCCGGGGCCGAATCTCGGAGTCCGACACCGCTGCCTTCCTGCTGCACCTGTCGCGGCTTCGCCTCCGCGTGGACCGCGCGCCGGATGAAACTGCGGTCCTACGACTGGCCCGGACCAACCGGCTGTCTGTCTACGATGCCGCATATCTGGAGTTGGCGCAGCGGGAAGGCATACCTCTGGCCACGCTTGACGCCGAACTTCGAAGAGTTGCGGCCAACGAAGGCGTTGCGGTTGTTTGCGCCGTGGCCTGATTGAGCAGCATCTGTGCCTACCATTCCCGCGCGAAGCCGGCTGTCCATCCTCCGTCCACCACGACAACCGTGCCGGTCATGTAGGCGGAATCGGGCGAAGCCAGGAATAGCGCGGCGTTGGCGATATCGTCGGGCGTGCCCGGACGGCCCAGCGGAATGTGGCTGAGCAGGCTCTCGGCCATCTGCTGCTTTTCGGGGTTGTAAAACAGGGCCCGCGTGGCGTCGGTGAGAACGGAGCCAGGCGCGATCGCGTTCGCCCGGATCCCAAACGGCGCTAACTCCAAGGCGATCGATCGCGTGAAGTTGATCACCGCGGCTTTGGCCGCGGCGTAGGCGGATTGCAGCCGGATGGGGACCAGGCCCATCACCGACGAAATATTGATGATGACGCCGCTCCGGCGCTGAACCATGCCGGCGGAAGCCACCCGACAGCAAAAGTAGAGTCCATCCAGGTCCACGGCCAGGACGCGGCGCCACTCGTGATCGTCGTATTCGTGAATGTTGCGGCGCTGGTTGCCCGGCGTATTCACTCCGGCGTTGTTCACCAGGATGTCGATCCGCCCAAACCGCCGCTCCGCCGCGGCGACGAGCGCGTCCACCTCCTCCCGCCGGCTGACGTCGGCGGCCACGAAGGCGGCGGTTCCGCCCGACGTGCGGATTTCTTCCACGGTGGACCCCTCGTGTCCTTCCAGATCGTTGACCACCACGACAGCCCCATTCGCCGCCATGTGGACGGCGATGGACCTGCCGATGCCCGCTCCCGCGCCCGTAACCAGCGCAACTCTGCCGTTCAGATCGACTTTCATGCGCACCACCAGGAAGGGCTGATGTTAGTACCCCGCTCGAAGCGCTGTCAAATGCCGGCAAGCCGCGCGCCTTAGTGCGAGCCTCTCATTGCGGCTGACTGGACCACCAACGCCACGAGGTTCCAGAGGACCACGGCGGCAAACAGACAGTTGATGCGCCGCAGAAGACCTTCCCTGTTGGTTGCGAAACAGTAGAGACCAAGCAGAAGAGCGGCCGCCTTCACCGTGAGCAACCCCACGAGCGGATGGGGAGGCAGTTGCAGGCTGGCCCGGACGATGGGGTTGGCCTCTTGCACTCCAAGCACCAGGAAGGCGAGCGTGCTGAGCAAATCGAGGATTTGCAGATATGCGTACTGGAGAAGGGCTCCACTCACAAGGCCTATTATTGGGCAACCTGGCGCACGTCTCCAGGTCCAGGACGCACAGTCCGAACGGGGGGGTACCGGGCTCCCAGGCGCTCTGAAGCTGAACTATCATGGGGTAGTGCCCGTCACCCGTTCCGGCAGGCACGTGCCGGGGTCCAACGCCCTGGGAGCGGCCGAGCTGCCCGGGCATCCCGCGTTACGACGCCACCTCTGAGTTCAGTTCATGTCCGATATTCGCCTGTCCGAGCTCAAACGGGCTCTGCGTGAGTCCACTCGAAAACTCGACACCCTTGTCAACAATCTTCCGGGCTTCGTCTACCGCTGCCGCAACGAACCCGAATGGACCATGGAGTACCTGAGCGACGGCGTCGCCGAAGTGACCGGCTATCCGGCCAGTGATTTCATCGAGAATGCGAAGCGCTCCTACAACTCGATCATTCAGGCGGAAGACCGGGCGCGGGTCTGGGACGAGGTCCAGCAGGCGCTCGGCGGCAGGCAGCCCTACGTCGTTGAATACCGGATTTCGACAGCCCGGGGCGATCAGCGCTGGGTCTGGGAAAAGGGTTCCGGTGTCTTCGACGGCGAAACGCTCATTGCCCTGGAAGGGTTTGTCACCAATGTCACGGACCGCAAGTGCGCCGAGCAGGCGCTGAGGGATAGCGAGGAGCAGTACCGGCAACTTTTCGAATTGGAGTCGGACGCCTTGTTCCTCATCGACAACGGCTCGAAGCGCATTCTCGAAGTCAACCTGGCCGCGGAACGATTGTACGGTTACAGCCGGGCTGAGTTGCTCGTCTTGCGGAACGTGGACCTCTCGGCCGAGCCGGATGCGACCGTGCGGGCAACTCACGACGGTCTGAACCGGGTGCCTGTCCGCTATCACCGAAAAAAGGACGGGACCGTGTTTCCGGTGGAGATCACCGCAACCCACTTTGATTGGCGGGGAATGCGGGTTCATCTGGCCGCCATCCGGGACATCACGGAACGCCAGCGCGCCGAGCAGGAGCGCGACTTGCTTCAGGCGCAACTGGCTCAGGCGCAGAAGATGGAGATGATCGGGCGCCTGGCTGGCGGGGTCGCTCACGACTTCAACAACCTGCTCACGGTCATCAACGGCTACAGCGAGTTGCTGCTTGACCGGCTTGGAGCTCAAGATCCCCTGCGGGATTCCGTGCAGCAGGTGCGCAACGCTGGTGAGCGGGCCGCCGCGCTCACGCGCCAGCTTCTGGCCTTCAGCCGCAAGGAGATCATCGATCCGAGGCCGCTGAATCTGAATGAGATGATCACCGAGCTGGGGAAGATGCTGCGCAGGCTTCTTGGCGAGGATATCGAGCTGGTGACCGTGCTGGACCCGAACCTGGGCGTTGTTACCGCCGACGCGGGTCAGATGCAACAAGTGGTGATGAACCTGGCGGTAAACGCCCGGGATGCCATGCCGGACGGCGGCAAGCTGGTGATTGAGACGGCGGATGTCGAATTGGACGCGGCGTTCGCGGGGCGCAATGCCGGGATCGCGCCCGGCGAATATGTCACCCTCACGGTCAGTGACACCGGAGCCGGAATGACTCCGGAGGTCCAGCAGCAAATCTTCGAACCCTTTTTCACCACCAAGGCCAAAGGTGCGGGCACGGGACTTGGCCTGTCCACCGCTTACGGCGTGGTCAGGCAGAGTGGCGGGACGATTTCGGTGTACAGCCAGCCCGGCGGCGGCGCGACGTTCCGGGTTTACCTGCCGCGAACGGGAGCACGGGGCGAATCGGAGAAGGATCTCAGAACGGCGGCCGTGTCTCTGCGGGGCAAAGAAACGGTTCTGGTTGTGGAAGACCAGCCCGAAGTCCGCAAACTGGCTGTCGAGGTGTTGCGAGGATACGGCTACCGCGTCCTGGAAGCTTCCGGCGGAGCCGAGGCCATCGAAGCCTGCCGGTTGAGCGCCGGCCCTGTCCATCTGCTGCTGACCGACGTGATCATGCCGGGCATGGACGGGCGCGGCCTGGTGGAGCGGTTTGCCGCCCTTTATCCCGGCGTGAAGGTTCTCTACATGTCCGGCTACAGCGGGGAACTGATCGCACATCGCGGAATTCTCGATCCGGGGGTGGCATACCTGGCAAAGCCGTTCACTCCCCAGGGACTGGCGGCAAAGGTCCGGGAAGTGCTCGGAGCGGCCGGACAGCCCAGGCTTTTGGTGGCCGATGACGAACCGGCCGTGCGGCGTTTCCTTTGCCGGATCCTGCGAGCGGCAGGATATGAGGTTGCGGAGGCTGCCGATGGCAAAGAGGCGCTCCGGATGGTTTCCGCCGGCGGGTTTGACGCGGTCATCACCGACCTGGTCATGCCGGAACAGGAAGGCATCGAAACGATACGAATCCTGCGGCAGAGCTATCCGGATTTGAAGATCGTCGCCATATCCGGCGCCTTCGGCGGGCAATTCCTCAAGGTGGTGCGGCGGCTCGGGGCCGATGCCGCGCTGCCCAAGCCCATTGAGCCGAAGCACTTGCTGGATGCGGTGCGCAGCGTTCTCGCGGTTTGAGTGCGTCCGGCTGCCGCAATCGCGGCCGGGACGCGGTCCCGGTCGCTATAATAGCCGGCATGGACGAGCGCGCTTTCTACCAGGAATCGCAGGCCACCCGGCCGGCGGCCCTCAACTGTCCGTACTGCCGGACTACCGAAACGTACGACCTGCGCTGGGTCATACGGAAAAAGAAGGACCGTTTGCCGCCCAACGCCGACGAACGCGACCGGGCGAAGTTCCAGAAAGCGCAGAGCTACATGGTGCTGGTAGAGGACAAGGTCGCCTGTAAGAATATGCGCTGCCGGCGGCGCTTCGACGTGTCCGGCATCAAGACCATGGCGTTCCTCTAATGGCGCCGGCGCTTTCCAGTGCGGACCGCGTCCCGGCGGCGTTCACGCCCTCGCCGCGTCCACTTTCTCCGGGTCGATGTCGAGCTCATGAAACGCTTGCCGCGCCCGCTCGGGATCGAAGCGGCCGCTGCGCGCCAGGCGCGAGAGCGCCGCTGCCGCGATGGCGTTGGCGCTCACTTCGAAGTGCTTGCGCAGGTATTGCCGGTTGTCGCTGCGGCCGAAACCGTCGGTGCCAAGTGAGGTCATCCGTCCCGGGAGCCAGGGAGCCACCTGGTCCGGCACAATCTTCATGTAGTCCGTGGCCGCGATTATCGGTCCTTCAGCGCCATCCAGGGCTGACTGGATATACGGGATGCGAGCCGGCTCGGCCGGATGCAGCCGGTTCCAGCGCTCCGTTGCCAGGGCTTCGCGCCGCAGTTCGTTGTAACTGGTCACGCTCCAGACGTCGGCGGGCACACCGTATCGCTCGGCCAGGATCTTCTGCGCCTGGAGGGCTTCGTTCAGGATCGGACCACTCCCGAAAAGCTGGACCTGGGCCGTTCCGGTTGTGGAGGCCTGATAGCGGTAGATACCCTTCAGAATGCCTTCGCGAACCCCTTCGGGCATGGGCGGCATCACGTAGTTTTCGTTGTACATGGTCAGGTAGTAGAAGCAGTCCTCCTGCTCCTGGTACATGCGCCGGATGCCGTCCTGGATGATCACCGCAATCTCGTAGGCGTAGGCCGGATCGTAGCTGACGCAGGTAGGGATGGTGCTCGATAATACCAGGCTGTGCCCGTCCTGGTGCTGAAGGCCCTCGCCTGCGAGCGTGGTGCGCCCGGCGGTCCCGCCCATGAGAAATCCCTTGCCGCGCGCGTCGGCAAACGCCCAGATCAGATCGCCCACGCGCTGGAATCCAAACATCGAGTAGTAGCAGAAGAAGGGGATCATGGGCACGCCGTAGTTGTAGTATGCGCATCCGGCGGCGGTAGTGGAAGCCATGGAACCGGCTTCCGTGATGCCCTCCTCGAGAATCTGCCCGTCTTTCGATTCCTTGTAGTACAGGAACATCGCCTGGTCGTGCGGTTCGTATAGCTGCCCCTGGCTGGCGTAGATGCCGTACTGCCGGAACAGGGACTCCATGCCGAAGGTTCGAGCTTCATCCGGGATGATGGGCACGATGTACCGGCTCAGGTCCTTGTCCTTCAACAGCAGGGTGAGCACCCGGACAAACGCCATGGTGCTGGAGACTTCCCGTCCGGCCGAGCCGGCCAGCGACTCGGCGAAATGCTCGAGGGGAGGAGCCTGGAGGCGGGGCGGCGGAACGCTCCGTTCAGGCATGTAGCCGCCCAACTGGCTGCGGCGCTCCTTCAGGTAGCGCATCTCGCGGCTGTCCTCCGGCGGGCGATAGAACATGGCGCCGCGCGCCGATTCCTCCGGAATTGGAATCTCGAAACGCGTGCGGAAGCGCATCAGTTCGTCTTCGTTGAGCTTCTTCTGCTGGTGGGTGATGTTGCGGCCTTCACCGGCCTCGCCAAGCCCGTAGCCTTTGATGGTCTTGGCCAGAATCAGCGTGGGCGTGCCCTTGTGCTCGACTGCGCGTTTGAAAGCGTTATAAATCTTCTGGGGATCATGCCCGCCGCGGCGAAGCTTCACAAGCTGCTCGTCGCTCAAGTGCGCCACCAGGTCCAGCAACTCGGGATACTTGCCGAAGAAGTGCCGGCGGATGTACGCGCCGCCCTTGGTGGAATAGTTCTGATATTCGCCGTCCACGCACTCCTGCATGCGCTTGGCGAGCAAGCCGGTCCGGTCGCGCGCCAGCAGCGGGTCCCAGTCCGAACCCCAGATCACTTTGATGACGTTCCAGCCGGCGCCGCGGAAGGCCGCCTCCAGTTCCTGAATCACCTTACCGTTGCCGCGCACCGGACCGTCGAGGCGCTGCAAGTTGCAGTTGATGACGAAGATCAGGTTGTCCAGCCTTTCGCGCGGCGCCAGGGTGATCGACCCCATCGACTCGGGCTCGTCCATTTCGCCGTCGCCCAGGAACGCCCAGATCTTGCGCGGCGTCGGAGGAATGATTCCGCGGTTCTCGAGGTACCGCATGAAGCGTGCCTGGTAGATGGCGTTCAGGGGACCGATGCCCATCGAGACCGTGGGGAAACGCCAGAAATCCGGCATCAGCCAGGGATGCGGATACGAGGACAGCCCGGGTTCATCGCGGAGTTCATGGCGGAAGTTTTCCAGGTGCCGCTGGGTGAGGCGGCCCTCCAGAAACGCGCGCGCATAAATGCCCGGAGAGGCGTGGCCCTGAAAATAGACCAGGTCGCCCGGCTGATCGTCGTACCGCGCCCGGAAAAAATGGTTAAAGCCCACTTCCAACAGCCCGGCCAGCGATGCGTAAGTGGAGATGTGGCCGCCGATGCCCGGATCATACTTGTTCTGGTGCACCACCATGGCCATGGCGTTCCACCGCACCAGGCTCTTGATCCGCCGCTCGACTTCACGATCTCCCGGATACGGGACCTCCTCCTCGGCGGGAATCGAGTTGAGGTAGGGCGTGTTCATCTTGCTTGGCAACTCGACGCCGAAAAACTGGGCCCGCTCGACAAGGCGCTCCAGCAGCCCCGCCGCGCGCACAGGCCCCTCCCGGTCGAGCACCTGGTCGAAGGCCTCCATCCACTCCGCCATCTGCTGTGCATCGACATCTGTCTCGGGAGAAAAAGAAGGAAGCTTTTGGTGCATGGGTAATTCCATTATAATCACTACGTTGCTATGGACTTCATACCTTTCGAATGGCCGGCTGAGTGGACCGACCCCGCGGCCCTGGATTTGTTGCAAGGCACGCCGGTCAACTGTCTGCTGCTGGAAGACCGGAGTAAACTCGCCGCTCTCGCCGAGCGGGGCGAAAAACAAGGACTGAAGATTTTCACCAGGAACAGCCCGCCGGCGGGAGTCCACATAATCAAAGGTGTGTGGCCCGGCATCCGCATGAGCCGCGAACAGAATACGGCCTCAAGCGGACCGACGGGCGCTCCGTGGGTGGATTCCAACGGCTGGGCGCTGCAACTGGCGCGCGTCCAGGCGCCGGGCAAGTCCCTGTGGGTGACCGCTGAACCTGCCAAGGATCAGATTGTGCGGCCCGACACTCACGTCCTGGCGGTCGCCGACGCGGCATCCCACGGCGGCGCGTGGGCCGTCTATCTCGCCGGGGATCTTCGCAAGGGTGTTGCCGCACGGGACTCCAAAGCATTGGATGTCTGGAAACGCATGCTGGACGCAATCCGGTTTTTCGAGCAGCGCAAGGAATGGGCGGCCTACGAGCCGCACGGCATCCTCGGCGTGGTTTCGGATTTCTCGGGCGGCAACGAGTTCATGAGCACCGAAATCCTGAACCTCACGGCGCGCCAGAACCAGCCTTACCAGATCCTGCTCAAGAGCAAGCTGACGGACGCTTCATTGAAGGGCCTGGAGGCGGTCATCTATCCGGATGACGAGCCCCCCTCTGAGCAGTTGCGGAAACGCCTGCTTGCATTTGCGGAGGCGGGAGGCTTGTTGATTGTGAGTCCCAAGTGGGGAGACGTCACGGGCGAGCCGGCCGGAGGAGATCCGCATCCACGCTTCAAGGTGGTGAAGCACGGCAAGGGCCGCATCGCCCTGGCTACGGAATTCGATGACCCGTTCGTGGTCTCGTGCGATGCGCGCATCGTGATGAGCCACCGGCACGACCTGGTGCGCTTCTGGAACGCCGGATCGATTGTCGCTTACTATACGCTGGCGCCGGGCGGGAAGCGCGCGGTTGTGCACATGATCAACTACGCCGCACGGCCGGGCCGCGACCTGATTTCGTGCCGCATCGCCGGCCCCTGGCGCTCGGCGCGGTTCTGGGCGCTGGAGAAGGCCGGCCCCGTCGCGGTCGAAACCGTCCGGGAGCGCAACGCACTGGAAGTGCACCTGCCCGCCATTCCGGTATACGGCGCGGTAGACTTAGTAGCATAGGAGAGTGGAGGGTGCGCACATGAAGCCGAATCTGTCACGCAGGGAGTGGATTGCCGCTGCGGCCGGTGCCTGCCTGGCGCGGCCGTTCGAGTCCCGCGCGAGCAACGCGCCGGGCGGCATTGTCTCGGTAGCCAAGTGCAAGTCCTACGGTCCGGAACTCCTGCCCACCCTGGAGCGCATGTTCGACCAGATCGGGGGACTGGGAAAGCTGGTCAAGGGCAAGACCGTCGCAATCAAGATCAACATGACCGGTTCGCCCACATACCGGCTGGGATACAAGCCCCTGGGCGATACCCACTACACCAGCCCGCAAGTGATCGGCGCCACCGTCCATCTGATGGGTAAGGCGGGCGCGAAGTGTATCCGCCTGCTCGAATCGCCCTGGAACACGGCCGATCCGCTGGAAGAGGTCATGTTGCAGGCCAACTGGGAGCCCGCTGTACTGGCGAGCGCAGCGCCCAGGGTCGAGTTTGAGAATACCAATTATCTCGGTCCGCGGGCCAAGACCTATTCGCGCTTCCCGGTGCCCAAGGGTGGACACATGTTTCGCGAGTACGTGCTGAATCATTCCTATGAGGACTGCGACGTCTTCGTGTCATTGGCGAAGATGAAGGACCACGCCACGGCGGGCATTACCCTCTCGATGAAGAACTGTTTCGGATGCACCCCGTGCACCATTTACGGCGATGGATCTCCGGTGGACGAGCCCAGTCCGACGCCCCGCGGCGGGCGTGGCCCGTTCCATTCGGGCAACCGGCAGCCGGCCAGGATCGCACCGCCGGAAAACGACCCGAAATCTCCGCGGGAAGGCGGTTATCGCGTGCCCCGCGTGGTGGCCGATCTGGTGGCCGCGCGTCCGATCCATCTTGCCATCGTCGAGGGCGTGGAATCCATGGCGGCGGGCGAAGGCCCCTGGAACCGGGGGGTCCACCCGGTCAGCCCGGGCGTGATCGTCGTGGGAACCAATCCGGTAGCCACCGACGCGGTGTCTATGGCGGTGATGGGCTATGACCCGATGGCGGACCGCGGCACGCCGCCCTTCGAGACCTGCGACAACACCCTCCGTTTAGCCGAGGAACTGGGGGCCGGCACGCGCGACCTGAACAGGATCGAGGTGGTCGGCACTCCCATCCAGGAGGCGCTGTTCAGCTACGCCGAACTGCGGCGCAAGCGCAACCTGGCGGCGCGGCGCGGGTAATCAGGCCAGCGCCCGTTTGCAGTACTCGAAGCAGCGGCGAACCTCCGCTACGGTGTCTGCTCCCTTGTACTCGTACTCCACGTTGGCGGGAATGTCGTATCTCTTCGTTTTCAATAATTGCAGCACTTCCCTGATGGGCGTAGCGCCCTCGCCAAAGGGCACGTTGGGACCCTGGTTGGCTTTGCGGTCCTTGATGTGAAGCACCAGGATGCGGCTGTGGTGCTTCTCGATAAATGCCACCGGATCGTAGCCCGCCGCGCCGAAATGACCGATGTCCAGGTTGATCGCGATATAGCGGGACATGCCCCGCATAGCCTGCTCGAAATCCTCCGGGCGCGCAAACTCGTTGGCTTTCAAGTTGGAGTGGTTGTGCATCGCAACGAAAATCTTCGCCTTGGAGGCGAACGGGTCGATGCGCTTCGCCGTGGTGACGTTCGACGATGCGGTCAGCACCTTGACGCCCAGCGCCCGCGCCATTTCGAACCCCCGGGCGATCTCCTCGTCGGTGAAGTCTTCGCGGAAACTGTAGTTGTAAGCGAACAGGCTTATGCCCGCCGCGTCGAACTTCTCCCGGACCTTCCGGAACTCATCCATCGGCACAGTGGTGCGCCACTTACGCAGTTCCTCGCGGGAACCTTTGGGCTCCACGTGTCCTTGCCATAGTTCGCACTCGCTGAAGCCCACCTCGACCATGCCCTGGATGGCATTCTCCAAGGGCCGGTCGCGAAAACTGTAGGACTGCACCCCGATCAGCACGCCATTGATGCGGGAATTGAGCCTGGCGGCGCTGCCGGTTGCAGGAAGCCCCGCCAGGGCCAGCTTTGCGAAGTCTCGTCTGTTGTACATAAGCTATTTTGCCTCCAGGCCGGCTGTATCGAGTACCCGCCCGTCGAGCGCCAGCGCCTCGATGCGGGCGTCCTTGCCATCCACGCGGACTGCGACAAAGTGCTCCGTCTTTTCCAGCTTCTGGGTGACGCCGGGAATCCCCTCGTCCAGATCGTAGAGCGGGGCGCCGCCTCCGCCGGTGACGATGTATTGAATTCCGTTCTTCAGGTGGCGCTGGTAGTTGTGGTCGTGCCCGGCGAAAACCGCTGTCACTTTGTGCTTTTCCAGAATGGGAACCAGGCGCAGCAGATTCTGGTTTCCCTGTCTCCTCTTTATGGCGGTGATCGGAGGGTGATGCATGATGACGAACCGGAAGTCCGCTCCGGCGCTGCCCGCAAGGTCGCCATCGAGCCACCGGGCCTGCTCCTTCCAGAATCCCTCGCCGCCCGCTGCGCCGAAATCGGTGTCGAGCATCGTGAAGTGCGCCTGGCCCCAATCAAAGGAGTAGTACGGCTTCGTCATGACGAAGAAATCGAAGTACTGGCGGTCGTTCCTTTCGTGGTTGCCGGGAACCGGGAAGAACGCCGCCCTGCGCAGCAGCTCGTTCTCAATGTCGAAAAACTCACGCCACTGGGCGACGCTGGCGCCGTTCGCCACCAGGTCTCCGGTATGGATCACAAAGTCCGGCGACGCTTTCAAAATGGCGCTCACCACGCGGCGGTGCATATCCGCGCGGGTGCGGGTATCGCCGAAAACTACGAACCGGTATGCGGCGCGTCCCTGCGGCGGAGTCTTGAAACCGGCTTGGACGCCGCCGGCTTCATACTTCGTTACGGCGCCCGGCTTGAGGTTGGTGAGGGTTTTGTGCCTGGCTTGCAAGCCCCCGGACTGCTCCACTACCCAGGCCACCGTGGCTTCAGTGGGACGAACCCGCACGGCGTACGGGCCTCCGGCGGCGGACTCCGCAGCCAGGGCCGGCAGCAGCGCGGTGACAAGAACGGCCAGTACCCTCATTTCCCGATTATCGCAGGCGTGGCCGGAGCCTGTGCTATGTTGGTCCTCTCCGGCAATGAAATTTTCACTATTCCTCATCATGGCGTGCGCGGCGTGGTGCGCCGGCCCGCCCATCCAGGGCTTCTCCGGTGCGGCGCTGGCCGAAGAATTGCGGCTCGAAGACCGCGCCCGAACCATTCCCGAACCGGGCCGGATTCGTGAATATGTCCGGCGCATGTCGGAGGAACCGCATGAGGCTGGTTCGGCGCGCTCCAGGGCTGTGGCCGAGTACGCCCTGGGGCTTTTCCGGGAGTTCGGCCTGGACGCGCGCATCGAGCAGTTTGAAGCCCTCATGCCCGTTCCTGTTCAGCGAACCCTGGAGATGGTCGAACCGGTGCGGGTTCGGGCCCGCTTGACTGAGGTTGTGATCCCTGAAGACAAGGACGCCAGAGATGCCCACCAGTTGCCGCCGTTCAACGCCTATTCGGCCGACGGCGACGTGACTGCCCCGCTGGTCTACGTCAACTACGGCATGCCCGAGGATTACGTCTACCTGGAAAAGCAGGGCGTCGCCGTCAAAGGCGCGATCGTGCTGGCCCGCTACGGCGGCGGGTGGCGCGGGGTGAAGCCAAAACTGGCGTTCGAGCACGGCGCCGTGGGCTGCATCATCTACTCGGATCCACGCGACGATGGATATTTCCAGGGCGACATGTACCCGAAGGGTCCTTACCGGCCTTTCGGAGCCGTCCAGCGTGGCAGCACTCTCGAGATGGCCATCTATCCGGGCGACCCCCTTTCCCCGGGGTGGGCCTCCGAGCCGGGCTCCAAACGCCTTTCTCTGGCCGAGGCGAAGACCCTCCAGAAGATTCCGGTGCTTCCCATTTCGGCCGAGGACGCCGAGCCGCTGCTTCAGCACCTGGGGGGTCCGGTAGCGCCGGAGCGGTGGCGCGGCGCTTTGCCGTTCACCTATCACCTGGGACCCGGGCCGGCGCGCGTGCATCTGGCTCTGAAGCACGAATGGTCCACGCGCCCGCTCTACGACGTCATTGCCCGCATCCCCGGGGCGCAGTGCCCGGAGGAGTGGGTGATCTATGGGAACCATCACGACGCCTGGGTCAACGGGGCCGGTGATCCGGCCAGCGGCGCCGCCGTGGTGATCGAGTGCGGCCGGACCCTCGCGCAACTCATGCGCCAGGGCTGGAAGCCGAGGCGCACGGTCCTGCTGGCTCTCTGGGATGGCGAGGAATACGGTTTGCTCGGCTCCACGGAATGGGTAGAGAAGCACGCCTCCGAGCTCCGGCGAAGCGCCGTCGCATATCTGAACACCGACATGTACGGCAAAGGAGAATTCGGCGCGGGCGGCTCGCCTTCGCTCCGGAGATTCACCGCCGAAGTGGCCCGCGACATCAAGGACCCGGAAACCGGAAGGAGCGTACTGAAAAAAGGCCCCGAAGAGTTCAGCATGGGTACGCCGGGCTCCGGGTCGGATTACGCCGCTTTCGTGCACCACCTGGGGGTGCCGGCGGTGAACGCTGCGTTCGGCGGACCCGGGCTGGGCGGCACCTACCACTCCATTTATGATTCCTTCGACTGGTACAGCCGCTTCGGCGATCCGAAATTCGACTACGGCGTCGCCCTTACCCAGTGGATGACCATCGCGGTGTTACGGCTCACCGAGGCGCCGGTGCTGCCGTTCGAATTCACCGCCCTCGCCAAGGCCCTCGACACGTACGTCGCCGAGCTTGCCAGGATGGGGGACGGGAAACTCGCCCTGGAGCCGGTACGCAAGCAACTGGCCCGGCTGCGAAAGAGCGCGAGCGACTATGAGAAGCGCTATCGCAAGGCTTCCGGCCGGTTCGACACGGCGGGCCCGGAGCAACTAGCCGCCGTGAATGCGGCATTGATGGGGGTCGAGCGCGCGATGACCACCCCGCAGGGGCTCCCCGGGCGCGACTGGTTCAAACACAAGATCTTTGCGCCGGGCACGTATACCGGCTACTCCGCCAAATCGCTGCCCGGCATCCGCGAGGCCGCCGAGGCCGGGCGCTGGAAAGAGGCTGAAGAGCAGGCCGGCATCGTCGCTGATGTTCTGGCGGCTGTGAGCCGGCAGATCGACCAGGCTGCGGAGGCTCTGAAGAAGCTGTAAGTGTGTCCGGCTCAGGCCGGATGGATCTTCTGTAGCGCGGGATTACTCCTTGAACCGGACCTCGACAGATACCCCGTCCACCGAGTTCGGGAATCGAAGACGCAGCGTATCACCGGAGACATCGAATTGCCCGGAGGACAGCGGGGTGCGTCAGCGCCGCCGGAGACATCGGCGTTGAGGTTGACCCGCGGCGACCACGGCCCGGCGGTCTGGAAACTGAGCCGCTCTTCGGCGAGGCGCGCGCCGGCCTCCTGCGCGAAGACCGGAGCGGGCAACAGAGAAAGAGCCGCGAGGAAGCAGGTTCCGTTCATCAGAATTCGATCTTAAACCCTCTGATAAACTCGGGGGTGCGAATGGAAATCTCCTTGCTCGTGGTTCTGATTGTGCTGGTGGCGGCGGTACTGGTCTGCCTGTTGATTCTGCTCCGGCGGCCGTCTGTTTCCGTGGACCTCACCCCGGTCCAGGCTCGCCTGGACGCCTCGGACCGCGGCTTGGAGCGTGTCGAGCGAGGCATGCGCGAAGAGCTGGCTCGCGGCCGCGAGGAAGGCGCCACCCAGTCCCGCGCCTTGCGCGAGGAGGTGGCCCGAGCCGTTGCCGGTTTGGCGGATTCGCTGCTCAAACAGGTCACCGATCTGTCCGCCGCGCAGGGCGCCCAGTTCGCGCGCCTCACCGAAACCACCGAGCAGAAACTGGAAGCCCTGCGCAACACCGTGGACCAGCGCCTGCATGCGCTCCAGGAGGACAACGCCGCGAAACTCGAACAGATGCGCCGCACTGTGGACGAGCAACTGCAAGGCACCCTGGAAAAGCGCCTCGGCGAGTCGTTCCGCGTGGTCAGCGATCGCCTGGAACAGGTCTACAAGGGTTTGGGCGAAATGCAGGCTCTGGCCAGCGGCGTCGGCGACCTGAAAAAGGTCCTGAGCAACGTGCGCACCCGGGGCACCTGGGGCGAAGTGCAACTGGGGGTCCTGCTGGCTGAGGTCCTGACTCCCGACCAGTATGCGCAGAACGTGGCCACGGCCGGCGGTGCGGAGCGGGTCGAGTTTGCCATTCGCCTGCCGGGTAGCGAACCGGGCTCCACCGTCTGGCTGCCTATCGACGCCAAGTTTCCCCAGGAGGACTACCTGCGCCTGGTCGAGGCCTCCGAGCGCGGCGACGCGGCGGAGGTCGAGGTCTGCTCCAAGCAACTGGAACAACGCGTGGCCGCGTGCGCCCGCGACATCCGCGAGAAGTACGTTGCGCCGCCCGTGACTACCGATTTCGGCGTCATGTATTTGCCCACTGAAAGTCTTTACGCCGAGGTGCTGCGCCGTCCCGGCCTGGTCGAGACGCTCCAGCGCGA
>Ga0272446_1003377_pt1 | contig 20216 bp, 15 predicted proteins | sample YNPCB0061_FD_194587 | JGI IMG/M metagenome (GOLD analysis project Ga0272446, IMG submission 194587) | Hot spring microbial mat communities from Yellowstone National Park, WY, United States - YNP-CB-006-1 | ecosystem: Environmental > Aquatic > Thermal springs > Hot (42-90C) > Sediment | place...
GGCCGCGACCAGCTCGCGGCCGGCCCTCCCGGCCCGAAGCCGTCCGCGAAGCACTGGCGTCACCGAGCGTGCCCCGCCGCGGCCGGCTGCCGGCCCATGGAGAGCGCGGATTTCATACACAGGCCCTCAGTCACCGAATCAGTCACGCCCCCCGAAACCAGGGGTGAATCGGGGTGTCAGCAGGTGGCCCGGGGTGGGCATTCCTGATCGGGAATGTGGCTCCGGCGGTAGGATTCGAACCTACGACCAAGCGGTTAACAGCCGCCCGCTCTACCACTGAGCTACGCCGGAGCGAGGGGGCCGCTCGAAGCGGTCCGGAGGCGCCGTCGCGGCGCCGCGGGAGAGAATACCAGAGGCGCCCGCCCGGTGACTGGATGAGGCGGCGAGGGCGGCGGGCGGCGGGGGCGAAGGGCGGCGACTTCCGCGGGCGGGCAGCCAGACGGCCGCGCAGCGGCATCGACGGCTGCGGTACGCTCGCGGACATGACCATCATCTCGCCCGAGGAGCTCCGCGCCCGGCTCGGCGCCCCCAATCTGCGGATCGTCGACACTCGCTGGTATCTCGGCCAGCCCGGTCGAGGCCGGGCCGCGTACGAGACCGGGCACCTCCCGGGCGCGATCTTTCTCGATCTCGACACCGACCTCTCCGCTCCCGATGGTCCCGGACGCCACCCGCTCCCCGACCCGGCCGCGTTCGCCCGCCTGCTGGCTGAACGCGGGATCGGCGACGAACACCTCGTCGTCGCCTATGACGACACGGGGGGCGGGGTCGCCGCGCGCCTGTGGTGGATGCTCGACGACCTCGGCCATCAGCGCGTCTCGGTGCTCGACGGCGGACTGACGGCCTGGACGGCGATCGGCGGACCGCTCACGACCGAGACACCTGCCTGGCCGCCCGCCGACCTCCACCTGCGCGCGCACTGGAGCCGGGTGATCGAGCGCGACGAGCTGCGCCGGCGGCTCGGGAGCCTGATCCTGCTCGACGCCCGGGCCCCGGAGCGCTACCGGGGCGAGGTCGAGCCGATCGATCCGGCGGCCGGGCACATCCCGACCGCGCTCAGCGCACCGTTCACCGGCAACCTCGGCCCCGACGCTCGATTTCGGTCCCCGGGCGAGCTGCTCGAGCGGTTCCGGCAGCTCGGCGTCGGGGGCGATCGGAGCGGCGGGCGCGCCGGCAGCACCGGCGTCGGGGGCGGCATCGGCGGGGGCGGCGGCGGCACCGGCGTCGGGGGCGGCGTCGGCGGGGGCCAGGCCGAGCGGATCGTCGTCACCTCGTGCGGAAGCGGCACGAACGCCTGCCACAACGCGCTCGCGATGCGGCTCGCCGGCCTGCCCGATCCCCTCCTCTACCCTGGCTCGTTCAGCGACTGGAGCCGATCCGGACTGCCGGTCGTGACCGGACCGGAACCGGGGGAACCCGCGTAACCGGTCGCGGAACCATTCGGGCTGGGTGCCGACCGTCTATCATCGACCAGGCCCTCGATCGGGGGATCGTCGAAGAGGTGGATCCGATGCGCCAGTTCCTGCCTGCCACGCTCCTGGTGGCGATCGCCGTCGCCGCCTGCTCCTCGGGCTCGAGTCCCGCTCCGTCGTCGGGCGATGGCGGCTCCGGCGGGAGTTCGGCCGCTTCGGCGCCCGCAGCGACCGCCCCCGCCGAAACTCCCGCCGCGACCTCGGCGGCGACGTCCGTGCCGTCGATCGACACATCGGCCTTCGGCTCCAAGTACGCCCAGATCCAGGCCGAGCTGCAGGCCGCGGCCGCGAAGCTCAGCTCGAGCATGACCGGAGCGACGACACCGGAAGCGATGACCGCCGCCTACAAGGAGTACGCCGACGCGACGAGGAAGGCGATCGCCGAGCTCCGGGCGATCGACTGGCCCGCGCCGATCAAGGACGACATGGACAAGCTCCTGGCCGACGAGGACGAGCTCGTCAGCCTCCAGGAGACGATGCTGACGAACCCGGGCGGGGCGGACGAGTCGCGGATCGCGGCGATCTCGGCCGAGTTGCCCGCCCTGGCCCAGAAGATCGCTGCCTACTTCGGGGTCCAGGTCACGCCCTGAACCCACCCGCGGCTCCGGGTCGACGAGCCCGGGGCTCGAACAACAGCTGGCCCGATCGGCGACACCGCAGGCCGGCGAACCGGGTCGTCCTGAGGCCTGCCTGCCCGCCAGCCGGCCGCGTACGTGGCGGGTGAGACGGCGCTGGCATGATCGGCCGATGGGGAGTCGCCATGGACTGGTCGAACGGGCGAAGGAACGGAACCGGCGTCAGCTGGCCGACATCGTCCGGGAGCTCCGGACGGCACGGGTCCAGCACGGCCTGACGCTTGCCGCGCTGGGGGCGCCGGCCGGGCTGTCCCCCTCGCAGGTGAGCCGGATCGAGCGAGGGCTCGTCCGTTCGCTCGACCTCGAAGACCTCGCCGTCCTGTACGCGTCGGTCGGCCTCGAGCTGTCGGTACGGGTGTTCCCGGCTGGAGACCCTGTTCGTGACGCGGCGCACCTCGAGCTGCTTGACCGGTTCCGGGCCGGCCTGCACGCCTCGATCCGGTGGCGGACAGAGGTGCCGCTCCCGGTTGGCGGCGACCTCCGGGCGTGGGACGCCCAGCTGACGGTCGAGCGGCGACGAGTCGGTGTCGAAGTGGAGACCAGGCCGCGGGACGTCCAGGCCCTCGAACGACGGCTCGCCCTGAAAATGCGCGACGGCGAAGTCGACACCGTGATCCTCGTCCTGGCCGACACGCGGGCCAACCGGCACCTCGTCCGCGCCCACGCCTCCTCGCTCACTGCCACGTTCACGATCCCGGGACGGCTGGCGCTCCAGCGTCTCGCCGCAGGGGTACACCCCGGGGGGAGCGCGCTCGTCCTGCTCTGATCGACTGGTGATCCGGGTCGGCCGAGCGGCCGGGGTGGCGGGCGTGGCGAGCGTGCCGGGCGTGCATGGCGGGCAGGCGTGGCGGGCAGGCGTGGCGGGCGGGCGTGGCGGGCCGAGCGGAGGGCGGGTGGGGTGGACCGGGCGGCCGGGTGGGCGGGCGTTGCCTCCCATGCACACAAGCGACGACCCCGCAGCAAGCCAGGGCCCGCTCTTGTCGCCGCTTCTCGTCTGGCGCAACGCGGCGACGCCCGTGCCGCGACCGGGACCCGTGAGCCCCCGACCCTGGTCAGCCTTGTGCGCGACGAGCAACGGAGCGACCAGCACGGCGACGGCCTCGCCGCTCGCTGCGGTCAAGTGGGCGCTTGTGTGCGTGAAACGCAAGGAGCACGGCGCTGCGTTGCACAAGAGGAGACGGGACGACGAGTCGAACGCGCGCTGGCCCTCAGCGCCCGCGCGCTGGCCCTCAGCGCCCGCGCGCTGGCCCGCAGCGCTCGCGCGCTCGGCGATCAGCGCTCAGCAAGGGCCCGGAGCAGCGCCCGCTGGGCGAGCGCGACGACGAGCGACACGACCAGGGCGAGGCCGAGGTCGAAGACGAGCCGCACCTCGAACCCGAACAGGGACACGGCCGGACCGAGCCCGAACCGGAGCCGGTGACCGACGGTGCCGAGGGCAACGATCGAGACAGCCACCGGCAGGACCGCGGCCGCCGGTCGGCGCGGTCCCACCAGCCAGGTCACGACCGAGCCGATCAGCGTCGCCGCGCCAACGAACGTGGCGAGAACCCCGTATGCCGCAAGAGGCATGGACCCAGCTCCCTGCCCTACCTGGGGGAGTCCCCCTGCCCTACCGGGGTAGCCCCCCGCCCTACTCCAGGTAGTCCTTCAGCTTGCGCGAGCGCGACGGGTGGCGAAGCTTGCGCAGCGCCTTCGCCTCGATCTGGCGGATCCGCTCGCGGGTGACATTGAACTCCTTGCCGACCTCCTCGAGCGTCCGGGCCCGGCCGTCCTCGAGGCCGAACCGGAGCTGCAGGACCCGCCGCTCGCGCCCGGTGAGCGAGTCCAGGACCGCCTCGACCTGCTCCTTGAGCAGCTGGTGCGAGGCCGCCTCGGCCGGGGCGAGTGCGCCGCGGTCCTCGATGAAGTCGCCGAGGTGCGAATCCTCCTCCTCCCCGATCGGGGTCTCCAGGGAGACCGGCTCCTGGGAGACCTTGATGATCTCGCGCACCTTCTCGGGCGTGACCTGGACCTCCTGGCCACGCGACATCGCCTCGGCGATCTCCTCGACCGTCGGCTCGCGCCCGAGCTCCTGGAGCAGGCCCCGCGAGACCCGGATCAGGCGGTTGATCGTCTCGACCATGTGGACGGGGATCCGGATCGTCCGGGCCTGGTCGGCGATCGCCCGGGTGATCGCCTGGCGGATCCACCAGGTGGCGTAGGTCGAGAACTTGTAGCCCTTCTCGTAGTCGAACTTCTCGACCGCCCGGATCAGGCCGATGTTCCCCTCCTGGATCAGGTCGAGGAAGCTCATCCCCCGCCCGATGTACTTCTTGGCGATCGAGACGACGAGCCGCAGGTTGGCCGAGGTCAGCTGCTCCCGGGCGTCGCGCCCGATCCGGACCAGCTCGCCCTTCCGGTCGCGGAGCTTCGTCGTCGGCGGGACCGACGGGTCGTAGCCCATCCGCTTCAGGAGCTCGGCGTCGTGGCCGCTCCGGATCCAGCGCTCGAGGGCCGGCCAGGCGACCGCCTCGCGCGTCCAGTCATAGATCGCGCGGAGGGCCGGGTTGTCGCGCGAGTCGAGGTCCCCGTTGTGAACCGCCTGGTAGGCCCAGTCGAGGAGGGCGATGAACGAGTCCGGGTCGAGCTTCTCGTTGTAGGTGCTGACGAGGTGGCGGGCCTCCTTGAGCAGGGCCTTCGTCCCCTCCGACTGCGCCTCGCGGGCGGCCTTGACCAGGTGGAACTCGGGCGTCGGGACGAGCAGGTCCGCGGCCGCCTCGTCGGCCAGGGCGTCGCGCAGGATCCGCTCGGCCTCCGGGCCGAAGGGCAGCTGGTGCTGCGTCTTCGCCGTCCGGGTCCGGCGCTCGGTGTCGTGCTTCGTCCACTCGTGAAGCGAGACGATCGCCTTCCAGGGCTCCTCGGCGATCTGCTCGCCGAGCTCGATCGCCTTGGCCAGGACGACCTCCTCCTCGGCGGTCAGGAGGGCGACCTTGCCGATCTCCTTGAGGTACATCCGGACGGGATCGTCGATCCCGATCATGTCGGCCGAGAGCGCCTCGAGCTCCTCGGCCGTCGGCTCCTCGAGCTCGGCGGCGTCGAGCCTGGCCGGGACCTCGGCCAGCAGCCGCGGTCCGAGCTCGACCGTCTCGTCCACGACCTCGACCCCGAGGTCGGCCTCGAGCGCCTCGGGCGCGAGCCCGAGCTCCTCCGCTTCCTCCTCGTCCTCGATCGGCAGCGAGACGCGGGGCGGTCGCAGCGAGGCGAGCTTCGCCTCCTCGAGGTCCGCCTTGGCCCGGCGCGGCCGCGACAGGACGGCCTCCACGAGCTGCTTGTCGAGCGGGTCAGTCACCTGCGGTTCCTCCGATCATTCACGAACGTCCGACGAGCGGCCCGCGGCCGGTCCCGGTCCCGGTTGCACGACCCCGACCGCGGCGAGCGGCGTCGCGGCCCGGGTCGCCGGGCGGGCGAGAAGGCGTGCTTGTTCACGGCGCCGGTCAAGCGACCGACGCTCCTCGTTGATTTCCCGTTCCTGGGCCAGCAGGTGCTCGATCGCGGCCCGGTCGCCGCGTCGCTCGGCCTCGGCCTGCTCGGCCTGGTTGTATTCGCTGCGCTCCTCGATCCGGTCGGCCTCGAGCGAGAGGAGGCAGTTCTCGATCGCGTAGGCGACCCGCCCCGGCGGCAGCGAGGCCGGGTCGGGGCCCTCCTTGGCGTAGATCGCGAGGGCGAGGGCGCGCGTCTCGTCGTCGAGCGATTCGAGCAGGCGCCCACGGTCGAACCGCCCGGGCACCCCGTGCTCGTCGGGCGCGCGCATCAGGACGATCGCCCGGTAGAGCTCGCGCGCGATCGTGCTCGGCAGCAGGTCCGGCCCGAGCTCGTTGACGACCCTCAGCTGCTGGTCGGGCAGGAAGAGGATGAGCCGCAGGAGCTCGGCCTCGACCGGGCTGACCGCGCGCAGGATGTCGCCGATCGGGAGGGCATCGGGAGCAGCGATGACCGCATCCAACGTGATCCGGCCCTGGGGTGCCACCGGCTCGCTCGGCCGACGATGGAGCACCTCCAGGAGGACCCGCTCCTCGACCCCGCTCACCTGGCGCAGCCTGCCGAGGTACCCGTCGCGCATCACCGGGTTCGGGACGGCGCGGAGGGTCGGCATCAGCGCATCGACGAAGCGCGCCTTGCCGCCGGGCGTTCGAAGGTCGACCTGGCGGGCGTGGAAGTCGATCAGGTAGTCGACGATCGGGAGCGCCGTCCGGACCTCCTCGCGCCAGAGGTCGGGCGAGGCGAGGATCACCTCGTCGGGGTCCTTGCCGTCGGGCAGGCGGACGACCCGGACCTCGTCGAGCTCGACCCCGCTGTCCGACCCGGCGAGCTGGCGGATCAGCCCCTCGAGCGCCTGGACCCCGAGGGTGCCGGCCCGCTCGCCCGCCGCGTCGACGTCGTAGGCCAGGGCGATCCGCCTGGCGTACCGGGTGAGGAGCGCGACCTGGCCGGGGGTGAGCGCGGTCCCGAGCGAGGCGACGACGTTGTCGAAGCCGGCCTGGTGGGCGATCAGCGCGTCCGTGTAGCCCTCGACGATCACCGCCTGGCCGGCCCTGCGGATCGGACCCTTCGCGCGGTCGATCAGGTAGAGGGTCCGGCTCTTGTCGAAGAGCGGCGTCGCCGGCGAGTTCAGGTACTTCGGGCCGTGATCGGCGGTGTCGCCCTCGGCCACGAGATAGCGGCCGCCGAGCCCGACCGCGTTCCCGCTCGCGTCGCGGATCGGGAAGATGATCCGCTCGCGGAAGCGGTCGTAGGCGCCCCGGCCGTTCGGGCGCGGCGTCGTCAGGCCGACCTCGGCGAGGTCGCGTGGGTCGATCCCACGGCGAGCCTGGAGGGTGCGCGACATCGTGTCCCAGCCGCCCGGCGCCCAGCCGAGCTGGAACTTCTCGATCGTCTCGTCGCTGAAGCCGCGACCGCGGAGGTAGTCGAGCGCGGGCTGGCCGCTCCGGTGGGCGGTCAGGACGGTGTGGTAGAAGGCGATCGCGGTCTCGAGGACCTCGCGCAGGTGGGCCTTGCGCGCGTCCTGGGCGCGCGAGCGCTCGTCGAGCTCGACCCCGGCCTTCGCCGCCAGCGTCTTCAGGGCCTCCGGGAACGGGACCCCGTCGCGCTGCATGACGAAGCTGAAGACGTCCCCGCCCAGGCCGCAGCCGAAGCAGTGCCAGCTCTCGCGGGCGGGCGTGACGACGAACGAGGGGGTCTTCTCGCCATGGAACGGACAGAGCCCCTTGAACGTCGTCCCGGCCTTCTTCAGGGCGACCGTCTCCCCGACGACGTCGACGATGTTCAGTTTCGACTTGACTTCGGCTGCGACGCCGACGGCCACCCGGACCTCCTGGCGATCGATCTTCTCACCGGTCCGATCCTGTCGCCGCGAATCGGGGGCCTGAACCCCGGGACCGGACCCTACGACGGGCGAGGGCTCGAGCCGGGGCGCCCGGTGGGCGCGGTGGCGGACCGCCCTGGCCCGGACCGGCGCGGTGGCCGGTGCCGGTCCGTCGGGCCCGCGCGCCCGCCCTGCCGGACATGACTGTGGGCGTGTCAAGTCTTGACACGCCGCCTTGGTCGTCAGTGTACCACTTGACAGGCGGCGTGTATACCCCCGGGGGGTATTGACAGGCGAGGGATCGATGACCGCGTGTGCTTGTTCGGGTGAAGCCGGACGGGCCGGTGCCCGGCGATGAGCCTCGCGGTGTCGTACTCGTGGCGGGCGATCGGCCTGGGCGGCATGATCATCGGGTTGCTCGTCCCGCTCGATTCATTCTGTCCCCTCCCCTTGCCGCAGGCGTCCCAACGGGCCACTGCCATGGATTGTGCCGCAGCTCACCGCCCCGGGTCGGCATCCCGAGGGCCGGGACTGCTCGCGTGCCGGCCCTCCCGGCAGGCCGGGCAAACCTCGTCCGGCGGCTCGACCGGACCCTCGCAGCCGCACGCGCAGGCGCACGTCCGCTCGTCGTCGAGAAGCGCGGCAGCGGCGAAGACAAGCTCCCCGGCCGAGTCGAGGTCGAACGGGTCATCGTCCCAGATCACGGGGCCATCCTCGCGGCCGGGCGTGACACCTTGCCTGTCACGATGGATTCGCCGCACGCGGCCGCGCCGTGGGCCGCTGCCCGCCGCGCTGGGGCCCTCGGCCGCCTCTCAGTCCCCTGCTGCCTCGCGCAGCGCGCGCTCGAAGGCGGGCTTCGTGGCGTTCGAGAGGAGGCGCTCGAAGTGCTCGGCGGCGTAGGCGCGAAAGTCCACCTCGAGGGTCGAGATCGCCTGCTGGAGGACGCCCCACATCGCCTCCCGGAAGTCGGAGACGACGCGCATGACGGTCAGCCGGGCGAGCCGGTCGCGGCGAGCGACCTCGCCGTCGTACGCCTCGAGGAGCGCCCGGTCCTCGTCTCCGGTCAGGCCGTGGTTGACGCTGAAGTTGCCCAGATCGAAGAACGGGTCGCCCATCCCGGCGTACTCCCAGTCCACGATCCGAACCCGGGCCCCGTCGTCGATGAAGTTCGCGTTCAGCAGGTCGTTGTGGCAGGGCCGCATCTCGAGCGGGTTGGCCAGCAGGGCGAACTCGATCCGCCGGCCGATCGACTGGGCGAGGGCGAACTCGGGCGGGATCGGGACACCGCGGGCGGCGGCCAGGGCCCGGTAGGCCTCGACGATCCGGAGCGGGATGAAGATCCCCGGGATCGCCGGGCCGTCGTGGAAGCGGCGGATCGAATCGGCGACGCGGCGGATCGTCGCCGGCTGGTGGACCGCCTCGTCGGTGATCGGGCCGCCCTCGATGAAACGGGTGACGAGATAGCCTTCGGGCCGGATGAAGGCGACGACCTCGGGACCGACCCCGACCCCGGCTGCGGCCACGGTCGCGGCGTGCTCCACCTCGCGACTGATCCCGAGCAGGTGCGTGTCGCTGCCGCCGAGCCGGATGACGAACCGGTCGCGGAGCCCGGCGGCCTCGACGAGGAAGTTGCGGTTCGTGATCCCGCCCGAGAGCCGGCTGAGCACGACTCGGCGCCCGGCGAGCTCGGGGACGCGGCTCATGGCGGCCACGAGCCCGTCGTGGAGCTCGCCCCGGACGACCTCGCCCGAGGCCCGGTCAGGTTCGGCCATCGCCCTCTCCGCCGCCCGGCCCGGCCGGCCGGAACCGTCCCGGGCCGATCAGCCCGAACCGGCTGCGGCCAGATCCGGCCTCAGCCGATGATCGCCTCGCCGGTCGCCTGATCGGCCTCGATCACCTCAGCGGCGATCTGCGGCCGCTCGATGGCCAGGTAGAGGACGACCCCGACGAGCAGGATGACGCCCAGGAACGTCTCGAACAGCGGCCAGGCGGGCAGGCCGGTGAGCGGGTCGCTGCCAAAGAAGGTCAGGGTGTTGATCGTCGGGTTCGTCAGGTCCCGGAGCGCGTTGCCCCAGTCGCCGAAGGCATCGGCATGCCACAGCCCGAAGTTGACGAGCATCGCCCCGCCCCAGACGAGAGCGGCGATATTGATGATCACCCCGGCGCTGCCGAGGCTGAACCACGCCTTTCGGTGCGGCCAGCCCTTCAGCCGCGCCGAGAGGACGCCGAGGTTGCACAGGAAGTACGAGAGGTAGATCGTGCCCGTCGCGCCGATCGCGATCACCCCGGCGCTGCCACTGACGAGGAACGGGATCGCAGCCAGGACGCCGACCGCGATCGCGGCGTTCGTCGGGGTCCGGTGGGTCGGACTGACGTGGGCCCAGATCCGACCGAACGGCAGCCGGCCGTCGCGGCCCATCGAGAACATCAGGCGGGTCGTCGCACCCTGGATCGCGAGGGTGCACACGAAGACGGCGAAGAAGACGACGCCGAGGTAGATGTTCCCCCACAGGGTGCCCATGTTGGCATGGATCGCGTCCGCGATCGGGAAGGCGCCCGTCCCCGCTGCGGCGATCTCCGCGTCGAGGTCCGGGGTCGAGAGGATGATCGCGAGCAGGAAGATCGTCCCCACGATCCCCGACAGGACGATCGCCGACAGGACCCCGCGCGGCGCCTGGCGGCTGGCGTCGACGGTTTCCTCGCCGAACGTGCCGGCGGTGTCGAAGCCGTAGACGACGAAGAGCGACATGAACGCGGCGATCGCGAAGACGGGCAGGAAGTTGCCGTTCGCCTGCGACTCGAGGCCGCGCGTGTCGGTCAGGACCGAGAGCGGCTGGTGGTTGAAGAAGATGAGCAGGACGCCGGCGAAGACGAGCATCGCCAGGATCTCGGCCCCGACGCCGAGGTTGTTGATGATCGACAGGAGCCGGACCCCGAAGGCGTTGATCAGGGTCGTGACGACGAGTGTCCCGAGTGCGACCCAGACGTTCCAGGTGAACGGGCCGTACGCCTGCGAGCCGTCGACACCGAGGATCGAGGAGAGGACGAGCGGGACGGTGATCGCGACCGCGGTCGTGGTGATCACGCCGGCCCAGAAGTAGAGCCAGCCGGTGAACCAGCCCAGGGTCCGGTTCGAGAGTCGCTTCGACCACTGGTAGATCGAACCGGCGACCGGGAAATGGCTCGCCAGCTCGGCGAAGCTGAGGGCGACGAAGAGCTGGCCGGCGACGACCAGCGGCCACGACCAGAAGAACATCGGGCCGCCGATCGCGAGCCCGAGGCCCATCAGGGTGAACGTGCCGGTCGAGACGCTGATGTAGCTGAAGGCGACAGCGAAGTTCGACAGGAAGCCGAGCGAACGTTGGAGCTCGGGCTTGATCCCGAGCGAGCGCAGGTGCGCATCGTCACGGGCAGCAACATCCGCCGGGAGACTGGAATCGACCACGAAAGGTGCCCTCCTACCACCGCACGAACGCGTGCGAGCTGACCTCTGGAGAGACGCTGTGACACCAGTGCGCCGGGCGACTCCCCGAACCGCCCGAGCGTGCGGGCCAGCATAGGCGGACGCTCCGCGAGCGTCAACGGGCAGTTCCACGGCGAGCGGTACGCGGCACCCGGCACGCGGCACCCGGCACGCGGTACGCCGTGTACGCGGTACGCGGCGGCTCGCAGCGAGTCAGGTCGACGGGCCGCCGCGCCCGCCGCGCCCGCCGCTCACGATCCGACCCGCACCCCGTCCGGGTCGAAGAGCGGCTCGCGGACGACCTCGCAGCCGACCCAGGCACCGAACACGTCGATCTCGCCGCGCGCCCCAATCGGGACCTCCGGGGGCAGGTAGGCGTAGGCGATCGAGCGCTCGACGGCGAACCCGTAGCCGCCCGAGGTGACCCGGCCGACGATCGCGCCGTCGATCCGGACCGGCTCGTTGCCCAGCGCGACCGAGCGCGGGTCGTCGAGCACGAGGCAGCGCAGCCGCTTCCGCGGCCCGGCCGCCTTCGCCGCCACGAGCGCCTCGCGGCCGATGAAGTCGACCCCCTTGTCGAGCCTGACCGCGAACCCGAGGCCGGCCTCCCAGGGCGTCTCCTCGGGGGTGATGTCGCTCGACCAGACCCGGTAGCCCTTCTCGAGCCGGAGCGCGTCGATCGCGCGGTAGCCGCCGGCGACGAGGCCCTCGCTCCGGCCCGCCGCCCAGAGCGTGTCCCAGAGCGCGAGGCCGTACTCGATCGGCGGGTAGAGTTCCCAGCCCGGCTCGCCGACGTACGTCACCCGGAGCGCGAGGACGGGCACGTGGCCGACCGTGATCGGGCGGGCGGTGAGGTACGGGAACGCCTCGGTCGAGAGATCGTCCTTCGTGAGCGGGGCGAGGATCTGCCGGGCCCGCGGCCCCCACAGCCCGAAGCAGGCCCGCGCCGAGGTGACGTCCGAGACGAGGACGCTGCCGTCGGTCGGCGCATGGCGGCGGATCCAGCCCAGGTCGTGGTTGCCGAAGGCGGTCCCGGTCACGATCAGGAACCGGTCCTCGTCGAGCCGGGTGACCGTGAAGTCGCACTCGATCCCGCCCCGGCGGTTGAGCATCTGGGTGTACGTGATCGTCCCGACCGGGCGGTCGACGTCGTTCGCACACAGGCGCTGGAGGAACGCCGTCGCCCCCGAACCGGCGACCTCGATCTTGGCAAAGCTCGTCTCGTCGAAGAGGGCCGCGGTCGTCCGCGCCGCGAGCGCCTCGGCCCCGATCGCGGGACTCCAGAACTGCCCGGCCCAGCCGCGCGGGCGCAGCCCGGCCAGGCGGTCCGGGTCGGCGAGGCCGGCGCCGGCGGCGTTCGACTCGAACCAGTTCGGACGCTCCCAGCCGGACTTCTCGCCGAACGCGGCGCCGAGCTCGGCGAGGCGCGGGTATGCCGGGGAGAGCCGGAGCGGGCGACCCGCCCGGCGCTCCTCGTTCGGGTAGTGGATGTCGTAGTACGTCTCGTACACCTCGCGCGTCCGGGCGAGCGTGTAGGCCTGGCTGCGGTACTGGGGCCCGAAGCGGCGGATGTCCATCTTCCAGAGGTCGAGCTCGGGCTCGCCCTCAACGATCCAGTGGGCCAGCTGCTGCCCGATCCCGCCCGCCCCGGCGATCCCGTGGGCACAGAACCCGGCCGCGACGAAGAACCCGCCGACCTCCGACTCGCCGAGGATGAACTCGTTGTCCGGGGTGAACGCCTCGGGCCCGTTGATCATCCGGCTGACGCCCGCGTCGGCGATCGCGGGGACCCGCTCGATCGCGCCGGCCATGATCTCCGCGAAGCGCGGCCAGTCGGGCGCGAGGAGCCGGCCGTTGAAGTCGGGCGGGATCCCGTCGAGCGCCCAGGGGGCCGGGTGGCGCTCGTAGCCGCCCATGCACAGGCCGCCGACCTCCTCGCGGAAGTAGCACAGGTGGTCGGGGTCGCGCATCGTCGGGAGGGTCGGCTCGACGCCCTCGATCCGCTCGGTGAACAGGTACTCGTGGGCGATCGGGATGATCGGCACGTTCACCCCGGCCAGCCGGCCGATCTCGGGGGCGAACATCCCGCCCGCGTTCACGACGACCTCGGTCGCGATCGTCTCGCGCGCTCCCTCGTGCTCGACGGTGACCCCGCGCACCCGGCCGCCCCGGACGTCGATCCCGACGACCCGGGTCCGGGTCCGGATCCGGGCGCCGCGCTGGCGCGCCCCGGCCGCGAGGGCGAAGGCGAGCCCGGACGGGTCGAGCCAGCCGTCGGTCGGCAGGTAGACCGCGCCGAGGACACCCGCGGTCGACATCAGCGGGAAGAGCGCCTGCGCCTCGGACGGGCCGATCAGCTCGAGCGGGAGGCCGAACGTCTTCGCCCAGCCGGCCTGGCGGCGGAGCTCCTCCATCCGCTCGGGCGTCGAGGCGAGCCGGAGCGAGCCGACCTCGTGCCAGGACGGGTCGACCCCGGTCTCGTCCTTCAGGCGCCGGTAGAGCGCGGCGCCGTACATCATCATCCGGGTCAGGGTGACCGTCGAGCGGAGCTGCCCGACCAGCCCGGCCGAGTGGAACGTCGAGCCCGAGGTGAGCTCCGCCCGCTCGAGGAGGACGACGTCGCGCCAGCCAAGCGCCGTGAGGTGGTAAGCGATGCTCGTCCCGCCGACCCCGCCACCGATGATCACCGCCTGCGCCTGGTCCACGCCCGCTCCTCCAGCCCGTCTCGCCCGGTCGCGGGCAAGGGTAGCGGCTCGAACCAGGTTCGCGCCAGGCGGCGGGCGGCAGGGGTAGCGGCTCGAACCAGGTTCGCACCCGGCGGCGGGCGGCGCGGCCCCTCGGGAGGGGGCCGGATGGACCTGACGCCGTTCGCCGGGCCCGTGTATCCTCCGGTCGGTTTCGATCACGTTTCCCCCGCCCGGAGGTCCCTGATGCGCTCCCGCTCCGCCCGTTCCCTGGTGGCCGTGGTCGGCCTCGCCGTGGTGGCCGCCGTCGTTGTCTCCTCCCTGGCCGCCTGCTCGAGCGGGGGGCCGACCGCGCCGACGATCAGCGACGCCTGGGTCCGGCCGGCGATGGGCCCCGACCGCCCGGCCGCGGCGTACATGGTGATCACGAACACGTCCGGCCAGGCTGACGCCCTGCTGAGCGTGTCGATGGCGGGGGCGAGCTCGGTCGAGATCCACGAGACGACGACCGACGCGAGCGGGATGACGGGGATGCACCCGATCCCCCGCCTCGAGGTGCCCGCCGGCGGGACGGTCAAGCTCGAACCGGGCGGCTACCACCTGATGATCATGGGCCTGACGACGCCCCTCGAGGTCGGCTCGAAGGTGAAGCTCGAGCTCGTCTTCGAGCGCGCCGGCAAGGTCGTCGTCGAGGCCGACGTCCGCCAGGGCTAGGTGTCCGTGCGTCCCGCCAGCCCGTCTTCCCGCCCGCAGTCGGACGATCGCGCGGCGGTCGTCGTCAGCGCGCTCCTGCTCGCCCTCGTCGTCGCGCTCCTCGGCGGACTCGTCGCCCTCGTCGTGCTCAACCGGGGCCCCCTGGCGCCGGGTGGCGGGGCCGGCTCGACGGGCGGGACGGGCTCAGGCGCGGCGGCGGCGAGCTCGTTCCTCTACCCCGCGATCCACGACGCGCCGCCGATCGAGCTGGTCGATCCCGACGGCCGGCCGTTCTCGCTCGCCTCACTGCGCGGCCGGCAGGTGCTCGTCTTCTTCGGTTACACCCACTGCCCCGACGTCTGCCCGGCGACGATCGGGGTAATCGGCGAGGCGCTCCGGACGCTCGGGCCCGGGACGGCGGCGCTGTTCATCTCGATCGATCCGGAACGCGACACCGTCTCCTGGCTCCACGAGTACGCCCGCTTCCTGCCCGCCGGGCTGACGCCGCTGACCGGGACGCCGGCCCAGGTCAGGGCGGTCGCGGATGCGTGGGGGGTGCGCTACGCCCGGGTCGAGAGCGGCTCGGCCGACGCGTACTCGATGTCCCACACGGCCGACGTCTTCCTCGTCGACGCCGACGGCCGGCTGCGGGCGAGCTTCCCGTTCGGGACCGAGGCGGGGACGATCGTCGAGGTCGTCCGGATGGTCGCCGCGGCCTCCCCGGCAGGGTCATCGGGGGCGCCGGCGACGATCGGTCGATCGGGGCCGGCCGGACCGGCCAGCTCGACCAGCCCGGCCGGCCCGGCTAGCTCGACCAGCCCGGCCGGCCCGGCAGCCGAGTCGGGGGGACCCGTCCAGTCGCCCGTCCCCCCGCCGGGGGCCACGCCCGGGGGTGGGGTCGGCCAGCTCCTGCCCCAGGTCGTCTCGACCTCGATCTGGGCTGGAACGAGCCCCGTGATCCTGAGTCTCGGTGACGCCGCCGGACGCCTGAACGACACCTCGATCCAGGCGACGGTCCAGGTCACGAGCCTCGATGGAGGCCCCGCCGGCCCGCCGATCGAGGCGACCGTCGTTCGGCCGCCAGGCGTCGAGCAGGTCTCGTACGTCGCGCTGCTCGACTTCCCGCAGCCGGGCCGATGGCGCCTGGCGGTGACGGCGACCCGAGCCGGCGCGACGCTGGGCGGGTCGGTCGAGGTGACCGCGCTCGATCCCGGCGCGACCGCGGCGATCGGCTCCCCGGCGCCGACCGCCCATACGCCCACCCTGGCCGACGTGGGCGGCAACCCGCGGGCGGTGACGACCGACCCGGCTCCCTACCTCCAGCTCTCCGAGCGCTCGACGAGCGACGCCCTCGCCAGCCACACGCCGTTCGTGCTGATCGTCGACTCGGTCCGCTTCCGGGTCTCGCCGGTCTGCGGCAAGGCGGTGATCATGGCCCGCTACCTCGTCTACCGCTGGACCGGGGTCGCGTTCATCCACCTCGAGCCGTTCCGCTACTCGGTCGTCGAGGACACGCCGGTCCTCGACGGCGACATCGCGGATCCACCGCTCAGCCCGGTTGCCGCGGCCTGGGGGATCGGCCCGCCACCCTGGAGCGCACTGACCGTGCCGTGGGTCTTCGTCGTCGACGGCAACGGGATCGTCCGGGCCAAGTGCCAGGGACTGGTCGGGACCGACGACGTCGACGTCATCCTCTCGCTGATCGCGGCGGGCGGATAGGGCCGCGCGGGGCGAGCGCGGCGTCGCGCGGGGGTAGGCCGCGGCGGGCGGGGCGGGGCGCCTTCTGCGGCCGGAGCGGGCGCCGTCGGCGGGCGGGGCGGGCGCCATTCCTCGTCAATGCCGTCCACGGGAGCACTACGCAGACGTCCGAGGGCCCGATCTCCGCCCGGACGCCCGGCCGCGACGGATCCGCCTCGGGAAGCCTCGTCAACGTGCCGCCCCCCGGGCATTGACGAGGGTCGCAGGTGCTCGAATCGTGACGACAGACCGGCGGGCGCCCCAGCTGCGGTCCGGGATTGGTCATCGACCGACGTCGAGCTGCGTAGTGACGTGCGGGCGGGCATTGACGAGAGTTGCCGGCGTCGCGCCCACGGGGTCCGGCGTCACGCCAACGGGGTCCGGCGTCGCACCCACGGGGTGCTGGCGTCGCGCCCACGGGGTGCCGGCGTCGCGCCCACGGGGTGCCGGCAGGTCGTCGGTGCGGCGGGTCACCGTTGCGGGCGTACGATGAGGCGCGCCACGATGAGACGCGCCAACGGGACCCAGCCTGGAGCCAGATCGATGACTGCCACTGACATCCTCCGCGAGCAGCTCCTCGAGCTGATCGACGGGCACGGGGCGCACATGCCGTTCGACGCCGCCGTCGCCGACTTCCCGGACGAGGCGGTCAACCGCCGGCCGCCGAACGTGCCGTATACGCCGTGGCACCTGGTCGAGCACATCCGGATCGCCCAGCGCGACATTCTCGACTACATCCGCGACCGCACCTACCTCGCCCCGAACTGGCCCGAGGAGTACTGGCCCGCCCGCGAAGCGACCGCCACGCCGGACGAGTTCGCCCGCTCGGTGACCAGCTTCCGCGCCGACAGCCAGGCGCTCCACGAACTCGTGGCCGACCCGGCCACCGACCTGCTGGCGACGATCCCGGGCACGCCCGGGCACACGATCCTGCGCGAGGTGCGCCTTGTCGGCGCCCACAACGCCTACCACATCGGCGAGTTCGCGATTCTCCGCCAGGTGATGGGGACCTGGCCGCCCGGTCGCAGCGAGCAGGATGAGTAGCCCGAACGGCCGACCCCTCCAGGCCGTGGTCGGGAGCGGGGGCCCACGGTGGCCGGCGATTCGGCCGGCAGGGCGTACACTGCCTGATGTCGAGCACCCGATCTCCGGGCGCGACACACGAAGCGAGGCAGGAATGGCGAAGCACTCGAAGCGGGAGCGCGAGCGGCGCGAGGCGGAGACCGAGCGGGTCCGGCAGATCGAGGCAGCCTGGATGGGCAGCCTCCCCGCGGCGGCGGCCAAGGCGTTCGCACTCTCGGTCCAGGAAGCCCGCGAACGGGCTCCCCGGGAGCGCCCGGCCGACATGGCGCCCGGCACCCAGCCGCGCCCGCCGCGGCCCGGCCACGAGCCACGCCCGCCGAAGGAACCGGCCCGGCCGCGTCGCGGTCGCTGAGGCCCCGGTCCCTTCCCCACCCCTGAAGCGAGGTCCCACGAGGAACTGTGCCACCACGAAAACGAAAGGTGACGTATCCCGTCGCCCGTACCTCGAAGCGGCCGGCGCCGGCGGTTGGCGCCGGGCCCGAACCGACCTACGTCCGTCCCACGGTCGTGGCGATCGATGTTCGGGCCACGAAGGGGGGCCGGAGCATCTCGATCGGCGACCGGGTCCGGATCGTCGGCTCCGGGCTGTATGCAGGCGAGATCGCGATCGTCGAGACCGTCGCGGGCGGGGTGATCCCGGCCGCGGTTGTGCGCACCGAAGCGGGCCGAACGCGACGGGTCCGGACGATCGACCTCGAGCCGGTCACCGAGGGCGATCGGGCGGCTAGCGAGGGCGATCGGGCGGCTGCCGAGGGCGAGTGATCACAGCTCGCTGGCGACCCTGAGTCCCTCGAGGACCGCCTCCTCGACCGTCCGCGGCGCCAGGCAGTCGCCGATCGCGTGAACCTCGCCCGGGTAACCCTCGAGCGCGTCGAGCAGGTCGGTCACCGGCTCATGGCCCTGGGCGATCACGAGCGCCGCGACGTCGTCGACGATCACCGCCTCGCCGGTCAGGACGTGCTGGAAGTAGACGGCCCGCCCGTCGTAGCCGAACAGGCGGACGGTCGGCAGGATATCCACGCCGGCTCGTGAGGCGGCGGCAAGCATGACGTCGCGGACGTACTGCTGGAGTCGCTGGCCGGCCATGTAGCCGTCGACCCCGAGCGTCACCCGGCGGCCGCCGCGGGAGAGGAGCTCGGCGAGGCCGAGCCCGATCCAGTCGCACCGCCAGTCGGCGACGACGACCCGCCCGAGCGGAACCTCCGCCCCGCCGAGAACCTGCCACGCGTCGAGCACGGGCGGGTCACCGACGAGCTCGAGCGGCGGACGCCGCGGGCGGGCGCCGGTGGCCACGATCACGACCTCGGGCTGCTCGCGGCGGACGAGCGCGGCATCGACCCGGACGCCGGTCCGGATCCGCACCCCGGCCCGTTCGGCCTCCCCGGCCAGGTTCGTCGCGGCACCCCCGAACTCGGCCCGCCCGGGCAGCCGCTGGGCGAGGAGGACCTGGCCGCCGACCCGCCGCGCGGCCTCGTAGAGCGTCACCCGGTGACCGCGCTCGGCGGCGACGGCGGCCGCCTTCAGCCCGCCCGGTCCGCCGCCGACGACGATCACCTCGCGCGCCCGGGGCGCCGGCCGCCGGCGACCGTAGCGCAGCTCGCGGCCGCTCTCCGGGTACTGGATGCACGAGATCGGGTAGCCGGCGTGGAAGTGCCCGATGCACGCCTGGTTGCAGCCGATGCAGGCCCGGATCTCCTCGGCCCGGCCGGTCGCGGCCTTGGCCGGCAGCAGCGGGTCGCAGATCAGGGCCCGCGTCATCGCGCACGCGTCGGCCTGCCCGAGGGCGATCACCCGTTCCGCCTCCTGGGGCTGGTTGATCCGCCCGGCGACCATCACCGGCACGCGGACGACCGACTTCACGCGGGCGGCCAGCGGGGCGACGTATGCGTTCGGCTCGTTCATCGGGGGCACGATGTGATCGGAGCCGGCGAGCGTGGCCGACGTGCCCGCGACGACGCTCACGTAGTCGAGCATCCCGTCGCCGTCGAGCGTGGCGAGCGCGGCAAGGACTTCGTCGGGGGTGAGCCCATCGTGGCCGATCTCGTCGGCCGAGATCCGGAGACCAAGGACGAAGCCACGACCGACCTGGTCGCGCACGGCCGCGATCGCCTCGCGCAGGAAGCGCAGCCGGTTCTCGTCGCTGCCGCCGTAGCGGTCGGTGCGCAGGTTCACCCGGGGATTCAGGAACTGGGCCGGCAGGTGCCGTGGCTGGCCACGATCTCGACCCCGTCGAGGCCTGCCTGCCGGAGCCGGTGCGCGGCCGACCCGTAGCCGGCGATGACCTCCTCGATCAGCCCGAGCGGCATCGCCCGGGGGATGACGTGGAACCGTTCACTGGGCACAACCGAGGGCGCGAGCGCCACCGGGAGCGAGCCGTCCCGGGATTCCATGATCTCCCGGCCGCCATGGAAGAGCTGGCCGAAGACGGCGGCCCCGTGGGCGTGGATCGCCTCGGCGAGCCGGCGGTAGCCGGGGATGCACTCGTCGTCGGTGGCCATCAGGACGTGGGCCGTGTAGCGGGCGCTCTCGTGGACGCCGGCGACCTGGACGACGATGTGGCCGACACCGCCGGCGGCGCGGGCCTCGTGGTAGGCGATCAGCCGGTCGGTCACCAGCCCGTTCTCGGACATGACCGTGTCGTGACCCGAGGAGAAGATCCGGTTCCTGAGCGTGACCGGACCGACGGTCAGGGGCGAGAAGAGATGCGGGAACGATGGACCCGGGGCGGGCGCGGGGCCGGGAGCGGGCGCGGAGCCGGGCGCGGGGCCGGGCGAGTGGTCGAACGCCATCGTGCCGCTCAGCCTAGCAGGGCCAGCGGCCCGGCTGCGATCGTGTCCTGCGCCGCGAGCCAGGTCGGGGCGGCGTACAAGCGCCGGGGCGTCAAACGGCCGGCTGAGCCCTCGTCGTGTACCTCTGGTCGCGTGCGCCGGGCCGCGTGCGCCGGGTCACGTGCCCCCGGGGAGGGGCGTTCGCCCGTGCCCCCGGGGAGGGGCGTTCGGGCACGCCCTGGGGAGGGTCGTTCGCCCGTGCCCCCGGAGAGGGCGTTCTCCGGGGAAGGACAAAGGCGACTGGCGGGGCTGCCCCGGGGCGGGCGGCGCCGGGAAACAC